>ERZ773246.872-NODE-872-length-11855-cov-29.5256_pt1 | contig 11855 bp, 11 predicted proteins | sample MGYA00580519_ERZ773246 | MGnify/ENA primary metagenome ERZ773246 (study PRJEB29015, sample SAMEA2738153) | human oral metagenome | biome: human oral; feature: human-associated habitat; material: saliva | place: China | collected 2246 ...
TGGTCTGTATTCCTATACATAAGATGTTTTATCTATCCAAAATCCGTTACTTTACATATTCATTATTAGCGAAATCCAATAAGGATAAGTATTTTTCTACCCCATCTGGCGCAATAACGACGATATTCGCATTTGGCATATCTTGAGCAATGCGCTTAGCCGCTACGATGGCTGCCCCCGCTGAAAGCCCGATAGAAATACCGCTTTCACGCATGAAGGTTTGTACTTCTCTAAAGGCTTCTTCATCACTCACAGTTTCTACGCCGTCCATCAAGCTTTGGTCGAAGTTCTCTGGAATGAAGCCCGCTCCAATACCTTGAATTTTATGAGGACCACCCTTGCCCTCTGTAATGGCTGGAGATCCTGTTGGTTCCACAGCGATAGCTTTTAGATTCGGATTATGCTCTTTCAATCGTCTAGTTACACCTGTGAAAGTACCACCTGTACCGATACCTGCCACAAAAACGTCTACATTCGGCACTTGTTCTACGATTTCAGCACCCGTAGTACGGTAGTGCATATCTGGATTCGCAGGATTTACAAATTGGCCCAAAGTAAAAGCATTAGGATATTTCTCTAAGATTTCATTTGCTCGTTCAAGAGCGCCTTTCATACCCGTTTCTTTTGGCGTTAAGATGAGCTGTGCGCCATAGGCCTTAATAAGCTCACGACGTTCTTTACTCATGCTTTCAGGCATAATAATGACAGTTTTAATATGTAAGATAGCGCCCACCATGGCAAGAGCAATACCTGTATTACCACTTGTAGCCTCTACGATGATGCTATCCTCATGGATACGGCCTTTCTCCTTGGCGTCTTGTAACATGCCAAGAACGGCACGGTCTTTCACAGAACCACCTACATTATATTTTTCAAGTTTTACATAAATATTGGTATTTGGTAATTGATATACTGGAGTTTTACCAATCAGTTCAGTTGTTTGATTTGTTACTATGCTCATCTGATCCTCCCTCTAGCGACAGATGATAAAAATCGTCCTCAGGAATATCCCAAGGACGATATGTATTTCACCTTGTTACTCACTATACACTGGGTATAAACGTTTATGTATTCCGATTAATACAACCATACTCTAACACCTGAATCAATTCATTGTCAAGAGAATGAGAATAGCTTTTAATACCCTAAAAACACAGGAAATAACTAGGTTCATCTATTTACTTGTAAGCACGTCCACCACCACATCCCAAGTGATAGGCACTAATATGATGGCTAGCGCCAATCCAATAAAGAGAACAACCCCTACCAATACACTTAGACGAGGAACTAAGGATATAACAACTCTCTTAGCCAAACCAGATACTTTACTTAAGTCATGATGTAACGCTACATGGCCCCACAAGAAGCCTGCCACTACATAGGAAATAATATATGGATCTAGCAGTAGATGCGTAGACAGCTCATTATTTTCATGCATAATGCGGTTAATAACGGGTGAGACTAGTACATTTACTAACATAGCTAGCACCTTGAACCACACAACGCAGATAATATATGTCCACATGCTCCTCTTTGTCATCCAGAGCATGTATAGGAGTCCTATTATACTGGCTCCTAGCGAGCCTTTCTCGCGTTCCATGTATCGCTCCATCCAAGATGGCTGCTCCTTGCCCGCCTCTACTTGGCTGTAGTAAAAGGATAGATTTCTTTCACCATGGGCTATATCAACAAGCCCCAAAACTTGGAATAACACAAGCAAAAACATGATCGCTACCATGATTTGGAAGCTTTCACTAAAGAAAATATCCATAAAATCAACATCGAGATGGCCTATATTCATAAGATTGCCGTATATATCGTAAAAGGCTAGATATACAGCGTTTGTTAAGAATAAATCCATAACAAATAAGAGGCACACAAAGATAATATAGCCGTTCCATCGAGTCCATTTGCCTTGTGATTCTATATAGGTATTCGTCCCTACCATAATCGACGCAGGGTGTATAGACAAGGTCACACCGATCATAAAAAATATTACGAACGATGTGACCATTGTTAAATATTCGTATACCATATTAACGGTATGCTACGCGCTCAGGCTGCATATCGTGGAAATGAAGGCGCTCTTTGGCAGTCTTTTCCCACTCTGTACCAGGCTTACCGTAGTTTGCGTACGGATCGATGGACAAACCACCACGCGGCGTAAACTTGCCCCATACCTCGATGTATTTAGGATCCATCAACTTCACAAGGTCTTTCATGATGATGTTGATGCAGTCCTCGTGAAAGTCCCCGTGATTGCGGAAACTAAATAGGTATAATTTCAAAGACTTGGACTCTACCATTTTCTTATCTGGTACGTAAGAAATGTAAATCGTTGCAAAGTCTGGTTGACCTGTCATAGGGCACAAGCTAGTGAACTCAGGGCAGTTAAACTTAACGAAGTAATCATTGTCTGGGTGTTTGTTGTCAAACGCCTCTAACACCTGTGGTGCATAATCAGTAGGGTAATCGGTCTTGTGACCTAACATCGTTACCCCTTGTAACTCTTTTTCAGATCTGCCGGATGCCATAAGGAACCTCTTTCTATAAACTCTATCTATAATTAAGATATATTAAATAATTCATGTAACACTTAATTATAGCATATTAAAAATCACCTATAACACTACATTTCCTTGCAATTCATCAAAGGTAAAAGCATATTCTTCCACACGCATAATCTCTTCCCAATCATTATTTAATAAAAGGGAGATATGGATTTTATCCTGTTCCTCAAATATATCTGCACCAACACAATAGCAGGGAGATGCAAAAGAAATAATTTTACTTTCACTAGCATTTTCTAAGTTGATAAGCTGTAGCTGATTTTCACCAATCGCTAACAAATATGTATTAGATGCTATTAGTTGATAGTATTTAATAGAAACTACATCTGGAATTTCAATAACGCTTGTACCATCTATAATTATTATATTCCCAGAGTCATGACAGATTAATTTATTCTTTCTAAAATACATAACTATTCCATTATATCTATTTTGATACTCATTAAATGGATATTCATCAACAGAAGCAAGTTCTAGCACTGTAATTTTGAAGTCAATCAAATCCAAAGATACTACATTCTTACTCGTATCTATCATAATATGATCTTTACAGAAACAATGTAAGTTTGAGAAATATATATCTTGAAGATCATCAGGAAGCTCTATTAGTTTAACCCCACTACTTTCAATGTCAACTAAACACAAAAATGCTTCCAACTTAAAAAGCATCCTATTATTAACGTAATCTATATATCTAGCTTCAGGATAAAACAGATTTTCATCTACCTTAATTCTTTTCACTTCATTCCATGAGGAATCCAACACAATAAGCCCTTGATGGTTATCATTTATTATGCTATATGGTCCTATTCGTTCTAACATATAAATATCATTTTGGTTATATATACTCCGTATTGATTTTATAGGTTTCATGATTATTATCATATCCTTTCTTTGTATCAATTATATAACGACAACAAGCCTCAATAAACAAGCTCTTTTTCATAGATCACATTATGTTCTTCCTTCGATATTTAAATTGCATAAAATTTAAGTTTATAATAAAATATTCATATACATTTGGTAACGTTAATACATTCAGAATGATATAACACCTTATGGAGGTCCCTTATGAAATTGAAACAGCTTATTTTATCTAGCATCGCTGTAGGTGCACTAGCTTTCACATTTGGCACGGTACAACCTGCACAAGCAGCTATTGGCATGGAAAATCCTGGCCCAGCAATGAACCTTGAAAAACCTGCATCTGTTACAACTGCTCATCACATTAATGTAGATGGCAAAGTTGTAGAGCCTATCAATGGTCAACAAAATGTAATTTATGTAGATGGTCAACCCCTCGTAGCATTGCGCCAAGTATCTGAAGCATTAGGCTACAAAGTGGCTTGGGATGAGCCTACTAAAACAGCGTTGGTAGATATGAACATTGCTACATTAGCAATCCAACCAGACTCTGCTGAAGTAGTCCGCCATGGCAAATTAAAGATTATCAACCTTGATACATCTGAAACCTTCTTGCCTGCAGCTCGCAAAGTAGACGGCACAATCTTTGTAAAACCTCAAGTGTTCAAATTATTATTGAACGACGTGAAAATTACAAAGGATGAAATCTTCATCGCCCCTCAACGCGCACAATTGGCATCCACTACAAACACAGAGGTATCTCATAAGAATGAACTCAATACATTCTTACCACCATCTCAAGAAGATGTGAAGAAAAAAGAAGATCCAAAAGCTAAAGAAAAACCACTTATCAAAATCAAAAAATCGTTAGCCAAAGATACTGTCACAACAGATGAACAAACAACAGCTACAGAAGTATCTGAATACCAACGTGCTAATGGATTAGATCGATAAGTAGATCTATTAGATTGTTAAACAAATCTAGTACGTCGTTAACGCAATCTAGACACATAAAAAAGGTCCCATAAAGGGACCTTTTTTGTGTTATATGACCAAATCTAGTTATGGCTAAATTTAATTATACTCAAATCCAATTATTTGAGATTGAGCCTACTAAGTTGAGGAAACTATTTACCAAAACCATAGCGGTTAAGTGCCGTATTACCACTACCATATATAGCCATAATCTTCGCCATGAAATAATCAGCCACAGCTAAAGAGTATGCTGCAATATCATTGTAATCGGAATATTTAGGTGCAACATCAGTCACTTTAGTGCTATTAACACTAGCTTTAGGAGTAGTCAATTTATTTGTAGCAGGTGCAGGATCTGTAACTGTTACAGTAGAGCCCATAGCTGGATTAACATAACCTGTTGGAGTGGATACTGGTGGGCGTTGGGAGTCAGTATATTTATAGCCATAAGAAGCGTCCGCTTGTTGTGGCGCCAATGTAGCTACACCGAACGCAAGTACAGATGCAGCCAAAACGATAGATAATTGTTTAGATGCTTTCATAAAAACCTCCATAGCAAGTACTAAAAGAAATGCATTGTTATCAAAAATTCTGATAACGGGGATTTATTATAAATTAATTAATTAAACGTACAATGAAAGAAACTAAACATCATCTACATTTCATTTATCACTTAATTTGAATACTTTTAAGTCCATTTTTAACGCCATCCATTTGCCGTTTTAAATCATCAAAAGATGATTTAATATCCTCAGGAGGCTTGATATTATCCATACTCTTAGCCGAATTAGACGCTTCTTTGCTATTTTCTCGGGCCTTTTTCATGCCAGATTTAATACGATCCATATTCTCATCTAGCTCATCAAATGAGTCTTCATCATAGATGATAAAATTACTGCCCCCATGGGATGTAATGTTAAGTGGTCTCATGGTGAGTTGCCCATTATCTATACGTAACGCATCTGTTGAAATTGTGGTAATATTCGTATTTACTTTCACATCACTAAATGACAAATGCCGTCCCTTATTGTGAAAGTTCCCTGTAATACTTTTAATGGGAATGAGCATATAATGCCCTTCACCAGACCAGAAGTTCCCCCACACCTCCATATCACGAGGCTGCCCTTCACTTTTAAAGTTCAAATTCGCCGACACAGGAACGACGAACTCAGGCGTTTTGAGAGCCACACTACTATCTAAATCCTTGGCAACTCCCGTAATGGTGTAGGCCCTTGTATCTAAATTATACACACCTTTTGCCTCTAGTTTACCGTTGTACACATTGGCATTCACGTTAGAGAAATTCAAAATGCCATCTTGGTACGTTACATCGCCTACTACATTTTCAAAGGTAAGCGCAGGAATACGCAAAACAGGCATTGTTACACGACCTTTAGCCAATGGACGATTAAAATCACCTGTTACCTTTGTCAGCAAGGTCATTGCATCGTGGATATTATCGCCAAAACCGAGTGATGATGGGTCTACACCTTTTACATCAAACTGTAAGTCTAACTGAGGCATGCGATGCTTTAATACATCCTTTAGATCAACACGACCTTTTAGTGTAAGACCATCACCAATGGCTGTGCCACCGAACTTACCCGTCTCCATATCGATGCGAATAGCACGGTTACTATCAAGATGTATCTTAGAATTCACGTTCTTCATTACATAGTGACGATTTTTCTGAAAGATTTCCAGCTGGTTATTTCTCAATGTAATCGTAAGATTTAAATGTTGACCGTCCCAATTAAAGTTACGAACTTTCTTGCCCAGTTCCTCCTGTCGCTCTTGAGTCGTCTTTTTAGGAGGTTTAGGTCGCGGCTCTACCTCATTGAGTGGCTTATTTACATCAGGCGAAGCAGGCACAAAGTCAAGACGGTTGTTATCGTCTAAATCGACTACAATTGTCGCATCATTTAGCTCGATTCCGTTTATAGCAGAGGCCTTAAAATTCCGTGTTATTACGTTCCACATATTAACGCGAATCTTTCCATCTGGCACTGTGAGCAACTCTCGGCCTTCTGGATCCTTCCATACCAAGTCAGTAAAGGATAATGTCCCCCATGGTGTTGCAGTTAAACTCTCTACCGTTACAGTCCCTCTCATCATCGTTTGACGAGCCATTACCTCGTTAAAAATAACGCCCATTCCACGGCTCGCTATCGTAGCGAGCACAAAGACTATAATCGCTCCAATGGCAAGAAAAGCAGCAATACCTTTTAAGCCTTTCTTATACAATTGTTTATATTTTGTCCAATAGGAACGTATGTAATGTTTCATAGCCTTATTATATCACGATGCATTTATAATTTGGTTCAACCTTGTCTTTTGTCTGTTTAAGCACTCAGATATTATGCTTCATCATCGGTCACGGCTTTGGTTCCTCTTGTACCTGTACGAATGCGCATTGCGTCTTCTACATCATATACAAAAATTTTACCGTCCCCTACTTCGCCAGTTTGTAACGTATTTCGTGCTGTGTCCATTACAAGGTCAACCGGCACATCACACACAACGGTTTCCACTTTTACCATAGGAATGAGATTCACATCATATTGTTGGCCCCGATAAACTTCAGTATGCCCCTTTTGTAAACCACAACCAAAAACTTGTGACACCGTCATACCTTGAATACCAATCCTATTTAAAGCCTCTTTTAGATCCTCTAATTGCTCAGCACGAGCGATTATATCTACCTTTTTCATTCGTTTCATATACTTAACTCCTATTCAATAATCGTAACTCATAATAAGGATGTTTGATTGGACGAAATAAATCGACCAGAGCTTTTAAATTCAGATTGATTATAAGCGCCTTCTCCATGTTCACTAATATCGATACCTAGTGACTCAGAGCCAATGCTAACACGCATATCCATAAAAGCGCTGACGATTTTAAATAGTATAAATGTACCTACAATGGCAAACACATAAGCAATCACTAGTGAAAGTAATTGCGGTCCTAATAAGGAACCCCCATAGAATAACCCATTCGCCCCCTCAGAATTAACAGTAGTCGTAGCCCATAAACCTGTAGCAATAGCCCCCCATGTGCCACCTACCCCATGAATGCCAAAGGCATCAAGTGAATCATCGTAACCAAGGCGGTTTTTAATGATTGCTACGGCTAGATAACACACAACTGCGCCTATAAAGCCAATAACAATGGCCGCCATAGGCGTTACAAAACCTGCGGCTGGTGTAATTGCTACCAGACCAGATACACCACCAGAGGCAGCCCCTAATACAGTAGGTTTACCACGATGCAACATTTCTACTAGCACCCATCCTACAATCCCTACAGCCGCAGAGATTTGCGTAGTCAAAACTGCATTAGCTGCAAGGAACCCTACACCAAGAGCAGATCCTGCATTAAAACCAAACCAACCAAACCATAGAATAGCTGCCCCTAGAATTGTCATCGGCAAATGGTGAGGCAGCATAGGCATACGTCCATAGCCTCGGCGACGGCCTAGCAACATACATAAAGTCAACCCAGACACACCGGACAACACATGAATCGCAAGCCCACCTGCGAAGTCTAATGCGCCCAAATCACTAAGGAATCCTCCACCCCAAATCCAATGAGCCATAGGATTATATATAAAAATAGACCATAATAAAGCGAATATTACAAATGGTAAAAAGCGCATCCGACCAGTAATAGATCCACTCATGATGGCCGGTGCAATAACAGCAAACATACATTGGAAGGCTACAAAGGCAAGCTCCGGAATATGTGTATTAATTAGCACTGTTGTCTCTGCACCACCAAGGCCAAACTTGCTAAAATCACCGATGATACCATATATATCATCACCAAAAATCAAAGTATATCCTAACAAAATAAATTCAACTGAAATGACACCAATCAAAAAGAAGCTCTGCATGATTGTACCTAGCACATTTTTACTACGCGCCATTCCACCATAAAACAACGCTAAACCAGGTGTCATAAAGAATACTAATGCAGTACACAACAATACCCATGCTGTGTTACCGGTATCAATCATATTGACCATAAGAAACTCCTTTCCATACAAAAAACGCCTTGCTCGCAGAAAGTCTGCATGCAAGGCGCCGTTACCTAACTATTTTGTTGTAGTAATATACATCACTACTAACATCCTATATTAGATTATTATATATGTCAATGGATTCTATAGAATTTCTACAATACCGCTTTCAATAAAATACATAAGGCTCTATAACACTATAAATTAAAAGTGCACCCACAAAGGTGAGTGCACTTTTATATGTTAATAAACCATTATTATGCTTTTGCTTCTTTACCGTATTTTACAAGGCTTTCAGCTTCAATTTCAGCTTGTGTACGGTAATCTTGAGGAATGCCAGACAAGCGAATCCAGCTACGTACTGCTTCTACCAATACGATAAGGATCATGAGGAACATGGCAGCACTGAATGCTACTAGGATCCATTTACCAGCTGGGATATAGCTGTTAAATACGTTTTCAAAGTCTGCAGCGATAGCAACGATAGCCATTAGGATACAAGGAATACCTGTAACCCATGCATAACGTTTGCGACCAAGTCGCATGATAACTGTAGTACCTACAGCCAATGTCATAGTACCTAATAATTGGTTAGATACGCCGAATAGAGGCCAAATAATACCGATGTTACCTTGTAGAACTAGGTAGCCCCACAAGATACAAATTAAAGCTGCACAACCATATACGCCAGGAGCCCAATGTTGGTCGTTGAATTTAGGATGGAAATGACCTAATAATTCTTGAAGCAAGTAACGACCTACGCGAGTACCAGCATCGATCAAAGTCATGATGAACAATGCTTCGAACATGATACAGAAGTGATACCAGTAACCCATCAAGTGATCCATGTTAGGCAATCTGGAGAAGATATGAGCCATACCTACTGCAAGGGATACGGCGCCACCAGGACGATGCATCAAGTCTTCACCAACCATTGCGGACAATGCTGGCAATTCATGAACTTGAAGACCTAGTGCTTTAAAGGATTCTACGGTGGAGTTAATAGCAAAATAATCGTCTGGATGCAATGCAGTCGCTGCAATCAACGCCATCATAGCGATGAAGCCTTCTGTTAACATCGCACCATAACCGATAGGTAAGATTTCTCTTTCATTAGTAAGCATTTTAGGTGTTGTACCAGTTGCAATAACAGTATGGAAACCAGATAACGCACCACATGCAATAGTAATGAAGATGTAAGGGAATACAGAACCTTTCAATACAGGACCGCCGCCCCAGATGTAAGGGGTAACAGCTGGCATTTGAATTTCAGGCATTACGATGATAATACCAAGAGCCAATGCGCCGATTGTACCGATTTTAAGGTATGTGGACAAGTAGTCACGAGGAGCAAGCAATAACCATACTGGCAATGCTGCTGCAAAGAAACCATAGACTGCAAGCATGATTTCAATGGTTTGCAAGTCATATGTAAACCAAGAAGCATATTCGCTAGCTGCTACGTTTGGACCGTAGATAATAGCTGCGAAAATCAACGCTACACCGATAATAGTTGCTTCTTGAATTTTACCAGGACGCAACCATTTCAAATAAATACCAATGAAAATAGCGATTGGAATCGTAGCAAATACAGAGAAGAAACCCCATGGGGAGTTATGCAATGCGTTAGCTACTACTACGGCCATACCAGCAAGGGTGATGATCAATAGGAACAATGTAGCAAGCATAGCACCGAAACCAGCGAATTTACTGATTTCTTCTCGTGCAATATCCGCAATAGATTTACCATCATAGCGAACGGATGCGAACAAGATAACCATGTCATGTACAGCGCCGGCTAATACGGAACCGATAAGGATCCATAATGCACCAGGCAAATACCCGAACTGGGCTGCGATAACAGGACCTACAAGAGGACCTGCACCAGCAATCGCTGCAAAGTGATGACCAAATGTTACCCATTTGTTTGTTGGCACGTAATCGTGACCATCATTGTGGACCATAGCCGGCGTTGGACGATACTGATCGAGTGTCAGCACCTTGGCCGCTATGAAAGCCCCATAAAAGCGGTACGCTAAAATTAGAATACACGCGGAGGCTATAACTAAGTAAATACCATTCATAACCATATAAACACCTCCAATTGTCTTGTGTGACATGGTGTTATATAAAAATATCTGATAAATCTTTTGCACATCCATGCCACATTGGCTCTCAAAACTTTTAGTACTTACAATAATATTGTATATCTAAACATAGAAGTGTCAATTATCAATTTCTCATTTTGAATGTACATTATGAGTTAAAAACATAACTAAAAAGCATTCTCCGTTACTTAGAGAATGCTTTTATCGTTTTATTTTGATAGTAATTATCTATTGTCTTACTACGACTCCTGATTTATGAAGGGCCTTTTTAATATCTTTTATAGTTAAAACTTTGTTATGTAACAACGCCCCTGCAAGAGCTCCAGTTACATTTGTATTTGTAAATAAATCCATAAAATGCTGTATATTTCCAGCACCACCAAAGGCTGTTACAGGTACATCCACAACCTCTGCTAAAGCTTGATATAATTCAATATCAAAGCCACGCCCCGTGCCATGTCTATCGATACTCGTTACCAATAACTCACCTGATGATGGTTCATGATAAAACATATAAGCTATAAAAGCTGTTATTAGAGTAATCAGAATAATAATCCCAAACAAAAGCTTTTTCATCAATCTAGCCCCAAATTTTTTCTATATCTGCTATGCTATGTGCATCAGAACCAAGTACGAATGGCACACCAATAACAGCAGCCATGCCTTGAATAAAGCGGCTTGGGTACATTTCACGGCAGTCCGGTTTAAAGAAGCCACTCATGTTGTAGTCTAGTTCGCGCCCTTGTACGCGCATGATATGCAAAATATCGCTTACCACCTGCGCATTGCGACGATCCAAATGGTGTTCAAAGCCAAAGTGGTGTTGGTATTTCTTAATCAAATCAAAGTGACCAATGCGTTTTGGCGTATATTCACCGAGGTCAGCGCGCACAGCTTGGCGCACAGTAGAGTAATATTTGTAATATAACTCATATTGCTTTTGAATCCACGGACCAAAGCCCTTTTCAAATTCTTTAGGGCTGTAATCTAAACAGTAATAGGCATTATTAACGCCTTCCATAAAGTGAACAGACAAAATATTATCATCCGTCAACGGACCGTAGCGATCTAAGAACTCTTGAATATCTGCCTCAAAGCCTGGAATGTAATCTACTTCAAAGCCAAGGGAGATGTCGATATGCGTGCCATAAGCACGTTGTAATTGACGACCTAATTCTAAGTAGGCATCTACTTGGTTCAATTTCAAAGATGCAGTGTCATAAGCCTTTTGATCGCCACCGTACTCAGCCGCAAAAGCCTTTGGCAATGGTGCATGCTCAGTGAGGCACACCTTTTCAATGCGCAACTCGATGGCCT
>ERZ773246.874-NODE-874-length-11849-cov-8.24326_pt1 | contig 11849 bp, 11 predicted proteins | sample MGYA00580519_ERZ773246 | MGnify/ENA primary metagenome ERZ773246 (study PRJEB29015, sample SAMEA2738153) | human oral metagenome | biome: human oral; feature: human-associated habitat; material: saliva | place: China | collected 2246 ...
AGCGTAGGGGTGCTCCCCCGGGCGGTGACAGCGCCACTCTGCAGCTTAGTTACTAACGCATGATGAGGCCCCTCGGCCTGCAGTTTACTACTGCGGGCCGAGGGGCCTATTTTAATATTCTCGCTATTTACACCCAGAAGTACGCATATTTGTTAAAATAAATAGACCGGAGGGGCTTTCATTGAGGACTAAGAATCTTTCAATAGTTGTTTGATATTTTTATGACCGACTGACCGACGCGACCGACCGAATTGAGAGTCTTTCATTATTCACCTTGGTATGCTTATTTCCAGCTTCGTTGTGTGCACCATCGAGTCAAGAATCTTTCATTATTCGCCTTGATATATTTATCCCTCTGTTCCCTCCAAATCTACTCCCTCCGAATCGATGGGCGTTGAGAATCTTTCATTATTCGCCTTGATATACTTAGTAGCATGGTTCATGACTGGCATGATTGGTTGAGAATCTTTCATTATTCGCCTTGATATACTTACAGGGTCGAAGCTGTTCACCATGTCGGTGTTGAGAATCTTTCATTATTCGCCTTGATATACTTACCTGTATGATCCTCGCACTGGGTTTGCGGTTGAGAATCTTTCATTATTCGCCTTGATATACTTAATGGCGGCGCGTGAGTACCTTTAAGGGCATTGAGAATCTTTCATTATTCGCCTTGATATACTTAGGTTGCCTCTGGTGGAGATGAAGACCCAGTTGAGAATCTTTCATTATTCGCCTTGATATACTTACGACAGGGTGTCGAAACGTTCCCGTATGGTTGAGAATCTTTCATTATTCGCCTTGATATACTTACCGCCTACCGTGCCCCAGATGACGGTGAGTTGAGAATCTTTCATTATTCGCCTTGATATACTTACAATGGCAGCAATGACGTTGTCGGTCTCGTTGAGAATCTTTCATTATTCGCCTTGATATACTTATGTTTTGCGAGAATACGTTGTTGAGGCGGTTGAGAATCTTTCATTATTCGCCTTGATATACTTATAAGAAGCGTGGCGGTAGGTATAACTGGGTTGAGAATCTTTCATTATTCGCCTTGATATACTTACCCCGTATGGTGGGTAGCGCGCGAGTGTGTTGAGAATCTTTCATTATTCACCTTGATATACTTAAGCGAAGCGTTCATCACGACCGCGCCCAGTTGAGAATCTTTCATTATTCGCCTTGATATACTTACGCGCAAGCGCCATGATGCCAGCGAGGAGTTGAGAATCTTTCATTATTCGCCTTGATATACTTATCTCACTACAGCCCGGACGGTCATACCGGTTGAGAATCTTTCATTATTCGCCTTGATATACTTAGAAAAGTTCGACGGCGACATTACGAGCGGTTGAGAATCTTTCATTATTCGCCTTGATATACTTACGGTGCGCCCATCACAATGCGGCCAATCGTTGAGAATCTTTCATTATTCGCCTTGATATACTTACATGGCCGCTAGCAATGACGCGGACGTGGTTGAGAATCTTTCATTATTCGCCTTGATATACTTACTGGAGCGCAGCGAGGAACGAGCGAGCAGTTGAGAATCTTTCATTATTCGCCTTGATATACTTAAGAAAACCGGTAATAACTTGTATTATTGGTTGAGAATCTTTCATTATTCGCCTTGATATACTTAGTAGGTATGCGGCATCTGTCGCATTACAGTTGAGAATCTTTCATTATTCGCCTTGATATACTTATCTTTTTTCGAGTAGCTTTTTTCGCTAGTTGAGAATCTTTCATTATTCGCCTTGATATACTTAGCTTCAACACGCAGCGCGCCGCCGCGGAGTTGAGAATCTTTCATTATTCGCCTTGATATACTTAGCGACCCAGAGCTAAGGTCAAGATGCTTGTTGAGAATCTTTCATTATTCGCCTTGATATACTTATTCATGTCGCCGCCCCCTTAGATGTATCGTTGAGAATCTTTCATTATTCGCCTTGATATACTTAGTCACGTCAAAAACAACACGGACATTTAGTTGAGAATCTTTCATTATTCGCCTTGATATACTTAACCTTCTTCCAGTATTTGCGCCGGTTTAGTTGAGAATCTTTCATTATTCGCCTTGATATACTTAGCAGCCGCCACGGCACCCCGCACACGATGTTGAGAATCTTTCATTATTCGCCTTGATATACTTAGGTCAGCTCGGGCACAAAGCCCTTCACCGGTTGAGAATCTTTCATTATTCGCCTTGATATACTTAATCCCCCGGTTGGGGGTACTGCTGCGAGGTTGAGAATCTTTCATTATTCGCCTTGATATACTTAGATATACTAAATACGAACCGGAAAAACCGTTGAGAATCTTTCATTATTCGCCTTGATATACTTATTTCCACCGTACCTACGTTCGGGAATAGGTTGAGAATCTTTCATTATTCGCCTTGATATACTTACTCTTCTCTGAGTTTTCGCGAATCCTCTGTTGAGAATCTTTCATTATTCGCCTTGATATACTTAGTGTGTTCCGTCTTTCCGTGGTATGGTGGTTGAGAATCTTTCATTATTCGCCTTGATATACTTAGCGACCGAGAAGGCAACCGGGCGTTTTGGTTGAGAATCTTTCATTATTCGCCTTGATATACTTAGAAAAGTTCGACGGCGATATTACGAGTGGTTGAGAATCTTTCATTATTCGCCTTGATATACTTATCGATGCGGTGCGCCCCGTCCGGTTCCGGTTGAGAATCTTTCATTATTCGCCTTGATATACTTATGCGTGGTGAACGTGCCCGGAGCGGCCAGTTGAGAATCTTTCATTATTCGCCTTGATATACTTACGTCGCCCGGCGCTCTGGAAGCCGCCGCGTTGAGAATCTTTCATTATTCGCCTTGATATACTTAATGTCTTGTGATCTACGGGTGGGATGCCGTTGAGAATCTTTCATTATTCGCCTTGATATACTTATTTTCTGTGAAATTATCCGTAAGCCTAAGTTGAGAATCTTTCATTATTCGCCTTGATATACTTAACTACAGCTTCACAGTCGAGGTGGAAGTCGTTGAGAATCTTTCATTATTCGCCTTGATATACTTATCTTTCTGATCGACCATTGCTGCACCGTGTTGAGAATCTTTCATTATTCGCCTTGATATACTTACAATACTGGGTCGTGCGCGGCGAAAACGGTTGAGAATCTTTCATTATTCGCCTTGATATACTTAAGAGCCAGAGGCGACCGCCGGGCTTTTCGTTGAGAATCTTTCATTATTCGCCTTGATATACTTACCCACCCTGAGCGATAGCCAGCTCTTCGGTTGAGAATCTTTCATTATTCGCCTTGATATACTTATCAAGGACGTAGCCTGGCACGCCGGTGAGTTGAGAATCTTTCATTATTCGCCTTGATATACTTATGATGGTGTGGGTGACCGCGTGGGAGACGTTGAGAATCTTTCATTATTCGCCTTGATATACTTACGATACACGCGGTAAAACCAGACCTTGAGTTGAGAATCTTTCATTATTCGCCTTGATATACTTAGCGGTCACGGCGTTTAGTCATGGTCGGTGTTGAGAATCTTTCATTATTCGCCTTGATATACTTATAGGTCTCGGCGGATGTACTCGAAGTTGGTTGAGAATCTTTCATTATTCGCCTTGATATACTTACAGCCCGGCGGCTTTGGTTATTCTGCGTGTTGAGAATCTTTCATTATTCGCCTTGATATACTTATGGTTCATATTGACCCGCCGGTTCAGAAGTTGAGAATCTTTCATTATTCGCCTTGATATACTTACATATAAGGCTTCTTGAACTTTGTCAAGGTTGAGAATCTTTCATTATTCGCCTTGATATACTTAGGTAGCGCCGCGGCTATGACCACGGTTGGTTGAGAATCTTTCATTATTCGCCTTGATATACTTACTTAACGCTTTGTCAAGTTCGTTTCTTTGTTGAGAATCTTTCATTATTCGCCTTGATATACTTAGCTCTTCGGTGCCGCCGCGAGGACCGCCGTTGAGAATCTTTCATTATTCGCCTTGATATACTTATACGTGCGTACACCCCGCCCCGTGCGTAGTTGAGAATCTTTCATTATTCGCCTTGATATACTTATGCGGGTGATGCTCCTGTTGTTCAGCCGGTTGAGAATCTTTCATTATTCGCCTTGATATACTTAGGTCGGAGATGTTCGATTTGCCGTCGTTGTTGAGAATCTTTCATTATTCGCCTTGATATACTTAAGGGTGCGCACCTGGTCGGCGGTTGCGGGTTGAGAATCTTTCATTATTCGCCTTGATATACTTAGCGTTGAGCTAGAGGAACGCTACTGCGAGTTGAGAATCTTTCATTATTCGCCTTGATATACTTAGCTCATTCTCCAAATCCGCTACGCGCTTGTTGAGAATCTTTCATTATTCGCCTTGATATACTTAATTGGTGGTGACTGGTCTCAGCTGGTCTGTTGAGAATCTTTCATTATTCGCCTTGATATACTTAAGTGCTTTGATGGCTTCGCGCCAGCCGGGTTGAGAATCTTTCATTATTCGCCTTGATATACTTAGTCGCCGGGGCTGTAGATATATCCTGTGGTTGAGAATCTTTCATTATTCGCCTTGATATACTTATAACGTTCCAGTTCATCACGCTAACGTTGTTGAGAATCTTTCATTATTCGCCTTGATATACTTAATGCAGGACGGGGGTAAGTGGTGTAGTGGTTGAGAATCTTTCATTATTCGCCTTGATATACTTACTGTTCTGTCATGGGACTCTCTCGCATCGTTGAGAATCTTTCATTATTCGCCTTGATATACTTACTCCACCCCCTCACACATTGAGCTTTCAGTTGAGAATCTTTCATTATTCGCCTTGATATACTTATCATAACAAGGCTTCCAATGATACTAACGTTGAGAATCTTTCATTATTCGCCTTGATATACTTAGCTCTTCTTTTTTATGCCCGGTTAAATAGTTGAGAATCTTTCATTATTCGCCTTGATATACTTACTGTAAAGCTTATCAAGCTGAACCTTCAGTTGAGAATCTTTCATTATTCGCCTTGATATACTTAACGACAAGAACGACCAGCCGGAAGCCGTGTTGAGAATCTTTCATTATTCGCCTTGATATACTTACCGTCAGGGGACCATAGACCGTTTTTCTGTTGAGAATCTTTCATTATTCGCCTTGATATACTTACTGCACGGCATCAACCCACGCGACGTGTGTTGAGAATCTTTCATTATTCGCCTTGATATACTTAGACGCAATCGCCAACGGCGGAAGTCTGTGTTGAGAATCTTTCATTATTCGCCTTGATATACTTATGGCCTTGATGACAGCAATCGCAATCGGCGTTGAGAATCTTTCATTATTCGCCTTGATATACTTACCCCGCTCACCACGGTCACCACGTTCTCGTTGAGAATCTTTCATTATTCGCCTTGATATACTTAATTTATCGGTTATGTGCGGTGCAATTTAGTTGAGAATCTTTCATTATTCGCCTTGATATACTTACCGGCGTCCTGCAAGACATCTTCCGGTGGTTGAGAATCTTTCATTATTCGCCTTGATATACTTATAGCGGTCTGACGGTCACGCTTACGGCTAGTTGAGAATCTTTCATTATTCGCCTTGATATACTTAGTGTAGACGGCGTTTTTGACTTCATGCAGTTGAGAATCTTTCATTATTCGCCTTGATATACTTAGCCATTGATATCGCGTGTACGACCTCAGGTTGAGAATCTTTCATTATTCGCCTTGATATACTTAGGCATGTTCTATGTGAATTGCACTGATTGTTGAGAATCTTTCATTATTCGCCTTGATATACTTAGTGTATTTATGTTCGCGCGGGGGAGACAGTTGAGAATCTTTCATTATTCGCCTTGATATACTTAGTTCACCTCGCCGGTGCGCGAAATTGCCGTTGAGAATCTTTCATTATTCGCCTTGATATACTTAAGCAGAGAAGAACGCAGCTTGCCATGAGGTTGAGAATCTTTCATTATTCGCCTTGATATACTTAGATATAGTGATTTTGTCAGGATAAAACGGTTGAGAATCTTTCATTATTCGCCTTGATATACTTATAATCCAGCTGCTCATCTTGATTGGCTAGTTGAGAATCTTTCATTATTCGCCTTGATATACTTAAGTGCTGACACGTCGCCATGTTGTGTTTGTTGAGAATCTTTCATTATTCGCCTTGATATACTTAAAGCCCGAGGAGTCTACACCAAGCGTCGGTTGAGAATCTTTCATTATTCGCCTTGATATACTTATGTTCGACGCTCACCAAGAGTGGAACCTGTTGAGAATCTTTCATTATTCGCCTTGATATACTTACACGTGCGTACACTCCACCCCGTGCGTAGTTGAGAATCTTTCATTATTCGCCTTGATATACTTAAAAACAGCGCGCGCCAGCTTGTCCAGGTGTTGAGAATCTTTCATTATTCGCCTTGATATACTTAGAGGGCGGCTTATCGTAGGGGTTTTCTTGTTGAGAATCTTTCATTATTCGCCTTGATATACTTAGCCTGTGCCGCGTAGCGATCATGGTTTGGTTGAGAATCTTTCATTATTCGCCTTGATATACTTACAACAGGGCGACGTAGACCGTCTTGGTAGTTGAGAATCTTTCATTATTCGCCTTGATATACTTAAGTAAGCAAGCATTTCCCCTAGTCAGGGGCATAAATGGGGCAGTTTTTCGAAAGAAAAACTGCCCCATACCTGTCTCGGAGCTCATCTCTAAACGAGGTCCGAAAGGAAAAATGAGCCGGTGGGGCAGCGACCATGTTTGGACGCTACCCCACCGGCTCATTTTTTTGTGAAGCTCAGCTAGAAAATATCTAACGCTTCCGGCTTCTCCTCCATCTGCTGCGCCTCCGGCCCCAAATGGCGAATCGACCCAGCCCACTGAGCATCCGTAAAACGCATAATACGAATCGCACCACCCGGCGGAACCTCAACCTGCAACCGAAACAAGTCAGACCCCGTCGCGTTCCCATTCAGATAGTACTTCGCATACACGCTCAACTGCATACGGTCAAAACCCAAATCCAGCAGAACATGACGGTAACGATTCGCCAACTTCCGCTCGCTCTTCGTCTTCACCGGCAAATCAAACATCACCATTAACCACACAGGATCAGCCATCCTCACGCAACTCCTCAGCAGCCGTCAGCTCCCACACCGGAACCGACAACCTATCACGCTTACCCTCAACATAGAGAGCAAACTCAGAACAAAAATCCTCCACCACAGTACGGAGCTTAAACGGCGAATCATCATTCACCGCATCAGACAACACCTGAACCAGAGCTGCCTTCTCCTGCCGGCCCAGCTCAGTAGAACCAGCAGAAATCAACTGATACACCGCATAATCCACTGCGGGTCGGAAAGGCTCCGTCAAATCATCAACCAACGCAAACGCATTAGAACGATGACGATGGAACAGCGACAGCGTGGGGCACAAACCCGCAGCAATCACACGAGTCAAAACCCTGCCGCGAAGAATCGTGTACCCATAATTGAGCATTCCATTCACCACGTCATCAGAAAGCTGCTGACGACGGAACCCCCGCTCCGGGAGAAACGCGCCCCAATACAGGCGCGCTCCCTGAGCCTCAACATTCGACGGGTCACCAGAACGTACCGAACGAGCCAACGCACGAATCTCCGCAGCACTCTGCCGTCCCATAGCATCAAGACAATTCGCCTGACCACGAAGCTTAGCCTTCACGATCTGCATCCACGCATTCTTCGCACGCGGCACACTCAACTCAGCCTGAGCCTCATGACGAGTAAACACCTTCGTATTCTCCGACCAGTGATACAACGTAGAAATCGGCTGATTACGCCAATCACAAATCGCGGCAGCAACATCAAAACGTTCCAGACCAGCCACCAAGCCGTAACCCCAGGAGCACCCCATACCGAGGAGGATAAAATCGACCTCAGCAAGTGGCGTGCTCCGCTCCCCCGCCACGATTCGCCCCCTCTCATACGACAGGAAGCCCTCATAGGCAGTGAAATCAAGAACACGCCACTTACTATCCATCACGCTCTCCTAGCCTTCCACGCCCAGAGCACGCAGCGCTGAAGAACGAACCTCAAACGAAGTCGGCAGGCTACCGTTACCGCGCCAACGAGGGAAGCCCAAATTATTACGGCGAATAACTTTCAGGCTCTCCAAGGAGAATAAACCACTAACCGCGATAACCAGACCGGTATCTAGAGCCTTCAGCAAGAGGGATTCGTCTTCCGTCAGAGTTTTAGATTCCAGACGACGCTGAGTTTCAGATGGAAGCTGCTCGCGCGACAATAACGCAGGGCGAATACGCATCTGGTAGTTCGTTTTAAAGCCATCAACACGCCAACGGCACTCCGGCATAAACTCCAAGAACTGCCTCAACTCGTCCTTGCCGCCATGAGCGATATAGTCAGCCGGATCAAACTCCAACTCATCATTCTGAGTAATCCAGGCAAACTCAACCGCTTCGCCGCTCTCAACAACCTTACGCACGGCATCCTGCATGCCACGGAAAGACTGAGAACCCGGGTGAATCGGCATACTCAAAACATTGCGGCTACCACTCTCACGCATCAGCCACGGGAACTCCGCACCATACACGCGGAGCATACCGACCTTCAGCTCGCCCTTCTTCGTCAGCCAGCCGTACAAGCGAGCATGATGAATCGACTCACCAATCTCAGCCACACCACGAGGAGTCAAAATCGACGCAGCATTCTTCGGGAAGAACAGCACCTCATCATCAGCCTCAACAAAGCGGCCATCCGGCAATTCAAGCGTACGGGCAGAATCCTCAGGAAGCTCCTTCAACTTACCCAGAGCATCCTTCATCGCCAGGTAAATCTCCGGATCGACAATACGCTTCACAGCATCAGCAGACCACGCAGAACCCAAAGTCTGCTTCTTCACCGCAGCGATAGTATCCTTATGCACCGCTCCGTTCTGCGGGCGCAAACGAAGCGGGCTCACTACCGCAATAGAGTCGTCCTCGATAGCCTCAGCCAACAGGTCACCCAGAACAGTAGCTGCCTTACGCCACTCCAAGAACTTCTCCTGAGAAGCCGGGTACAGGCCAGTAAAGTCACGCCAGCCATTCTCACGCTTCGTCTCATTAAACTCACGCTTCAACTGGTGGCGCTGCTCCAAGGTGAGAGCAACCGAACGGTTCAGGAGGGTCATGACCGCTGCATCAATTGCGTGGTGGCGCACATCAAAACGGTTCTTATCACGCTCACCGCGCAGAAGAATACGCTCGTCAATGCCACCCGCGCGACGGGATTCGCGCGTCACGGCGCCGGCATAAACGTCCAGTGCCACGCGGCTCTTATCGTCGGGGGCAAGGCCCTCATTAAAGTGTTGCTCCAAACGCTCACGCACCGCCACAGCCGCGTACGAAGTTGAAGCCAGCGAGCGCTCATCAATCGGATCATCAGCCTCGGTTTGCTTGAGGCGGCGAATCTGATTCTTCAGCATCTTAGCCTTCTTGGGGTCTTTAAAGGCCTTCAACTGGCGGACACGGTCAATGGTCTCCTTGAGCTTCTCCGGGGAAGCCCAGCGGTAGAACGGGGTGTTGCTCTTCATCGCGTTACAGTAGCGGCACACCGCCGCCAAATTCTCACGACGAGAGGAGCCGCCGCCAGCGCGCGGAACGATGTGGTCCAGCTCAGAAGTAGTCGTCGTAATCATCGTGCCGCAATACAAGCACTGGCACTCCTGCTCCTGCACAATCAAATGACGGCGAACATCCACGCGCTTCGGGTTCTCCACGCCAGACTCACGCAGTTCGTTGCGAATACGTTCGTTCTCTTCACGGTTCTTCTTCTGCTCACGCAGAATGTCCTGACGCTGAGCGGGACCCATCAGACCGGTGCGGGCATGCTCAACCGTGATTGCCTGCGGGCGACCCCACTGGCGTTCACAATCCAGCACAAAGCGGCGCAGAATCGTCAGAACGCGGTCCACCGTAGGCTGGCCCGTCTGCTCCTCCAGCTTAGCCAGGGGCGGGCGCCAGGTATCGTCCACGCCGAAGACAGCCTTGCGGGCCTCGTGAAGACCCACACGGTGTTCGTGCATGTACTCGCTCAACTTAGATAGGGTCGTCGCGCTGTATCCTGCGCGGCCAGCTTCGAAGGCGATATTAGAAAGAGCTTCGCGTTCCTCTTCAGGCCAGCTCGCAAACAAATCATACAGACCAGCTTGTTCAGCAGCAGCGGTAGTGTCATCCGTTGCGTCAGCAAGGAACATAATGAACAGACTGCGCAGCTGGTCGTCATCGTTCGATTCCCACCATTTGCGCGCTTCGGTCTTCGTCTTCATCGCCTTCTCGAAGGCTGCAGACGAACGGTCAAAGGGTGCGGTCTTCTGCTGAACATCCTCAAGAACCGGGGCAATCAGACGGTTACCCGGAACGCCAATCTCCTCTGCCACATCGGCCCAGCTCGGCTGCTCCTTACCCGTGTACGACATCAGGAAATCAACTGCGATATCGTATTCGCTTTCGGAGAGCTCACGCTTGGTACGGGAATCGGTACGTACACGCAGATTCGCCACCGAATCAAGAATGCGGAACTCCTGGAACTCCAGCGAGGCGCGGCTTGCGCGGATTTCATCGGGGTTCAGCGGGTCTTTACCCACGCGGTCCTTCGGCACGTAGGGACGCACGTGCGTAAAGACAGCTTCGCGGAGAGCCTCATACTGATCCTCAATACCCTGAACCTCGCAAATACGGCGGAGCTCAGCCAGCTGGTCCTCCTGGCGCACCTTCGCCGCCATTAGCGGCTGAGTGCCGTAATCAGCCAGGTACTTCTCAGCCTTCTTAGGGTTATTAGCTTCCTTCGCGTTGTAGTTGCGGCGCGGACGCAGAAGAACCTCATTATTAGCGGCAAGAGCACCCAACATACCGAGAGTCGGATTAGCCGGAACCTTCTCGCCAAACAGCTCACGTGCACGAGCCAGAATAATCTCAAAAGTCTCCGACGGCTCCTGCGACGCCTTCTCCAGCTGGTCAAGAGACCACCACGGATTAGCCCAACCACGGTGACGAGCCATATGACGCACAGCGCGCACCAAATGCTCATTCAGCTCATCAGCGCTAGCCAGCTTGATGGATGCCAACAGCGCACGCGAAGTCCACGCCTCATAAGTCTCAGGCTCAGGGCCCTCCGGCACGGTGTAACCCAGATTCTCAAGCACCGTATCAAGGTCACGCAGACGCTGCTTACGGCGACGATTCATACGCATCGTACGACGAGCAACACCACGAGTTTCCTTGCGGCTCTTCGGGCTCTTATTCTCGGTCGGGTCGAGTCCGCCGTCGTGGCGGAAAGTTACCAAAGCCAACTTCTGAATAGGGAAACCAGCATCATCAAATTCGATAGCGGCAAGACCAACAGAGCGGTCACCGACATCAACACCGATACGGTAGTTCTTCATGTCCGTGGACATGTCATACTCCTTTGTGAGTGGTTGCAATCAAGTGCAGACATTGCACTCTTGATAAGCATCATTGCGCTCATCTGAGACTAACAATAACCTGACTACGCCATATACGCATTCGAAACCGTCATTCTAACCCCCAAAAGCGCAAAAAAATTTTTATGTGAAGCACTTGCAGAACCCCCAAACTCCTGTGCTAGAATCAGTAACGAAAGATTCTTAATAAGGCATCCTTCCGATGCTGACTTCTCACCGTCCGTTTTCCAATAGGAGCGGGCGGTATGTTTTTAACTTCCCTATCCACTGCAGGCATGTATGAGCCCGCAGATTACAACGAGCCAAGACAAACAAAGACCCCCGCCGGGTGCTTCCTAAGCGACCCGGCGAGGGTCTTCACGTAT
>ERZ773246.880-NODE-880-length-11793-cov-12.7093_pt1 | contig 11793 bp, 16 predicted proteins | sample MGYA00580519_ERZ773246 | MGnify/ENA primary metagenome ERZ773246 (study PRJEB29015, sample SAMEA2738153) | human oral metagenome | biome: human oral; feature: human-associated habitat; material: saliva | place: China | collected 2246 ...
AAGCCATTTCATTTACGTTAGCTTGTACACTACCATTAATTGTGTTTAAGCGTTGGTTACTATCATAGCCTACTAACTTCATTAGATACCCCACCTATTATTTCTAATAGTACCTTTGGTTACAAATTTCATTTTTGGCATACCAGCAGCCGCTAGTGCATCACTAGATGGTGCGTAATAGTTATTACCGCTACCAACATTCTTGCTTGCATACTGACTTTTCAAACCATAGATACTAGATGCACCACTCAATATCGTTCCTAGCATAGCCATTCTAGTTTGTGATTTAGCATTACTTGCTGCCGCTCGTGCGGTGCTTGCCTCGTTGCGGTAGTTCATACCATTAAGATATTCATTGTAGATACTGTTGTTCTTGTTAGTTTCCCAATTCTGAATGTCTTTGTTGTATTCGTCATAGCTAGATGCCATTAATTGTAATGGTGTACCGCTCATGGTTAAACCGCCAGCACCAGTTTCTGCTACGTTCTGCCCTTGGATAAGTCGCATCTTATCGGACATTTTATCTCGTTCTTGCAAGGCTTGGTCTGCTATTTGTTCTTGCTTGCGATCACTAATACGTGCGTTAGCCTCTGCCACCCTTGCTTGTTGGTTATACATTGCAGCTTGTGCCTTACCTTGTTGATGTTGCGTAAACAACGTACCAACCATACTCGCTGCAGTTAATGCAATAGGGTTACACATTCGCATCCCCCTTTCTCAATGTGAATAAAACCATATCCCCATCGTTAATATCGTAATGAATTACCGCACCTAAAGACTTTAGCCATCTTATAGTGCGGTAATTTTCTTTATGTATGTAATTAAATAAACATTCCCTAGTTTGTAGCCATTCCCCAATGATATTTCTACTAACTTTTATAAATTGCTTTTGTAGTGTTAAACTACGTTCAAAATCTTTACTCCCCAAAAAGTAAATGCAATGCATACCATTTAATGATGTGTTCGATACCCCATATACACATAATGGCTTGTCATTATCAATAACAATGCGACTTTGATAATCTTCCCTAAGAATATCGTTTACAAAGTCATTTTCGCCGTAGTTTGAATTTTTTCGATTGATATATTTAACCTCTAAGGCATCTATCTCTCGTAAGTTGATATATAACTCACGAATTAACGAAACGTGCTTAGAGTGGCAAATATTACATTCCATGAACATTTGGGAAACCACCACCAATTTCTACCTCTCTTGTAACCGCTAATAAGTTAAATGGGAAAGGTTTTGAGTGTTTTATACAGATTTCTGTATTTGTATTTACGCTAGTTGCTATCTTTGGTAACACAATTACAGTATCACCAGTAAATAGCGTTTTAGGTTTTAAGATTAAATCATCAACATCATCAAATGTTCTACCTACGCTACCACCATATGAACGATATAACCGCAACGCAACTCGTGATATAGTAACCAATCTGCATTGCAACGTACCATCGTTTATTTGTTGCTCAACGCTAGGTATTTTGATTTTAGTAGTGTAAGGTAACCCAACAGTAATTACATTTGCTTTACCATCTAATTTAATAACACCTGTAGGTGGTACTTCCCTAGATGGCATTTGTTGTCCATCAACTACTATGTCTACCATTTGTCCTACTAGATGAGGTGCGTTGATGTAATCAGTCTTAATAGAATTGGCCACTTTAACATAGCAATCTAGGAATACATCGGAGTTATCCTCTGTGTACAACGGAATACTACGTTCAATGCATTTCACAGTCTTATTATTGATAACACGATCTACTACAAAATAGATTGTGTCTTGTTCGCCCTCTGCCACGTTTTCTACATATCTGTATTTACCATTCGTAACAAAGTGCGACCACCCATACACCTTTTGTTCTGGTATATAGGTTAAACAGTTAAGTTGTCCATCATCTCTTACATAGTAGATGATAGAGTCTGGGTCTTGTGCATATGCACTTGTAATTGCTACATGACCTTTAACCAATGTTTTAACAAACAATGTAAGGTCTTGCCCTGTGTAGTTGTCGCTCTCATAAGAGTAACCCATATCACGAACAGTACCACCACGCTCTTGAACGAATACGCATCTATTACCGATGAATTGCGGTTCACATTTCAATGCACCACGTTGTGTTTGTGTTTTCAAATAACAGTTAGTAGGTGTAATAGTCTTACTACCATCTACTATCCACTCATTACCGCTAGTAAGCACGATTAGGTCATTAGCTGGTACTAGATGTCTAATCTCATACATTTTGCGGTTGATTACTGGCAATGTGATTGCACTATCATCTGTAATCGTACCGCCTACTTTCTCAACCCCAAAGTTAGGATAATCACCAGTACGGCTAAACCATATGAAGTTAGGTTTGCTATCTGTAGCAGCAACTACAAATCGGTCTTGATAGAATGTACATAGTTTCGGATAACCTCTGCCTTTATTCCAACTCCCCAACTTCCATTGGTAACTAGGCTCACCCTCTTTAATACCATTCAGAACATTAACCTTTGCATTCTTAGCATCGGTTACGCTTTTAATCTCAACGATACCATATTGAGTGAACGGCATGATGGATAAGTCGCAATTCACAGAACCGCCTTTAATATCCGATATGTATTTAAGCCTTGCTCCAGCCTCTATCTTACCTGTATCAGTTACGTTGTAGTCATTCTTAGAGGTGTACGTTCTGTAGTCTTTCCAAGTTTGTCCATCATTGTTAGAAATCTGTAACTTTACTGTACCCTCCCATGTGCCATGCGTTGTAAATTTCCATGACAATTCGGTGTCAGTACTATACGAACCAGCATTGTAATTAATATTGTTGTAGGTCTTTTCGGTTGTTTCTGCGCCAAGGTAATTTTTTCTAACCTTTTTTTCCACAACTTCGCCAGCTGATTTAGTGTGTACCGCCTCAACATAATAAGCAATCTGAATTACACTACCTACCATATCAGATGTAAATAGATCTTTAGTCGATGTGATTGTATCACCACTAACAGTCAAGGTATGCCCATTATCGGTATTAATATCATCGTAAGGTTGCTCGGTTAGTTTGTATGCACTCATTCGCCAGTCAGTATCACTATATCGTGATAGCGTTTGAATAGGGTACTTACCACTACAAATGAACATTACATCGCCACTTTGGATGCAGTTTAATTCACCTACAATGTCTGCCTCAAATGGTGTTTCCACTTCAACGTTTGTATATACACCATTTCGCCATACCCTAACGTATCTTTCACCAAATTCAAGCATGAATGATTGGTTCGTGTTTGTAGTAAATTCAAACAGTCTAACAGGCTTATCATGATATTTTGCATATCCGATAAACTGTGAACCTTGCCTACGTGCCACCGCTCCATAAGGTCTAATCACTGCATTTTCAGCAAGTAACAATGCACTTTTATATTGTTCTAAGTCAAATCGACTAGATACATCTGGTGATACTTCACCAGTAGTAAATGCTACTTGACCTATATACATAGGTTGCATATCACCAACTCCTTGCCTTGATATAGTTAGAAACATAAGGCATATCTAATCTGCGTTCTTTTGCACTCATAGATTTTGCCTCTTGTAATGCTGCTTGATATAGCTTGTATGATTGGTCGAATAAACCACTATTACCAGTTAGTGGCATAGCTAAGTCAGATGCCATCTTACACACCAACGCTTTAACGAATATAGGGTTCATTATATCTACATCGGTTATATCGTACACATAATCAATGTGCATCAAAGGTACATCAGATACGATGTACTTTGTATTGTTATCAGTTAAATAAACATCATATTCACGTTGCTTTTCCGCTCGGTATCGCTCACCTTGTGGAATGACCGCAAGTATACGAACACACTTTTCAGGGTATGCATACACATAACCCCAACCATCAATCTTGTGTTCTGACAATACCGCTCGTTCACGCTTACGTGCAAAGTTCCATTCAAATTGTTCTAACAATACTTGCCGTGTTAGATCATAGTGCAATCTGCATTGTCTAGCAGGTTCTGTTTCTTCCGTCATGGAACGAATGCGACCAGCGTTGATAAGCGATAACGCTTGATTGCAAATATCAGTAGGTGTCATATTTCCACCTTTCTATAAAAAAAGAGGGATGCATAAGCACCCCTCGTTCAATTATTCAGCAGTTTCTTCCGCTTTTTTACCTTTGGTTTTCGCCTTTGGTTTTTCTTCTGTAGGTTCTACAGTTTCTTCTGTAGGTTCTACTTCTGCGACTTCTTCTGCACCAACAGTTTCAAACAAATCTTTGAAGTAGTCCTTATCGTATTCAGCTACTTCTTCATTTGTAAATTCAACTGTTGTTCCCTCTTCAATTAAACCCTTTGTATTGTGATACAAAGTTACTTTTGCAACGTATTCCATATTAGCCACCTTATTTAATGTTAATGCCACTTGTTAAGAATGCGGAGATTTGACCGCCAGTCATGTTGTTAGCGTTGATGCGGATGTATTTTTTACCGCCATTAGCCAAACGCACTTTGTATTCTGTACCAGCTGGTGCATTAGCAGTCATAGTAATGCCGTGCAATAATACCGCATTAGCCATGTTATCAGTATCAGAAGTGTAAACATTAAACAAAGGTGTACCAGTTACTGTTTTATCGATGCGAATTACAAGGAATAAGTTAGGGTCAGCATCGCCACCATTTCCATTCATAATTACATCGGAGTTTGTGTTTGCTGTAATATCTTTTTTCCAAAAGAATGTGTTTTGAGTATCAATAATCATATATATTTATCCCCCTATTAATTAAGCAGTAACTCGTGCTTCTGTGGAAAGCAATGCATCGATTTTACGTACTGGAATACCATTAGCACGTGTAACCATTTTGCCCATTTCCATTTCTTCTGTGATTGTAGAACCATGTACTTTGTTCTTTTGCAAACGTAAGAATGTACGCAATTCTTGGTTCATGTACCATACAGGACGGCAACCAGTAAGAGATTGCATTCTTTCTTCTGCACGGATCATTAAGTTAATCAAGTTAGGACCTGCGGAAATATCTTCTTTAATAGCTTTCATATCAATATTAGCGATACGCACTACATAACGCCAATCACGTACTGCTAAGCCGATGTTTTGTTTGAAGTGAGTGCGGTAACCTTGGAACATAGAACCATCAGGTTTAGTAATTGTTACTTCGCCCAAATCTTCTTGTTGCAAGCCTGCCTCACTACCACGTGGATAGATACCATGTACTGTAAGCGGACTCCAACCTACAAGCCACATGGATGCAAGGTTAGCAGTACCGCCTGCATCAATAATATTTTTAGCGCTATCAGCTTTCTTAGGGTCTAATGTGTTAAAACGTGCGGATAAACCAACAAATTTTTCAGGTGTTGTTTCATCACCATAGAAAAGTGTACGTGCGATTTCTTGACCCATAGCCTCTACAAATGCACTATCTTCTGTAGCACGGAACGCTACAGGGTCATTGGAAAGTTTAACCAAGTCTTTATCTACTTCGGAGTAAGCCTCTAACATACCACAAGTATCTGTGATTTGTTTTGTAGTAGATTTAGATGGTTGAACACCACCATAAAGCATACGCCATGTAGCATCTGGTAAGCCAGTACGTACTGTTGTTTTATTGGATGTACCATCGTTACATTCAATCATTGTCATATCTTGAATGATTTCGTTAGATTGGTTTAATTGTTCAATGATTTGTGCGATTTTTCCGTTAGGATCCATACGCTTTTGCAAATCAATTAAAGTAGGGTTTTGTGTTCCGATTGTAGCCATAAATTATTTTCTCCTTTTATTTTTTGAACATACTCGGATAAAGATTGCGTCTGATTGCATCTTCTGACTGCGTGCCACCAGTTGGTTGACCGCCACCTGCATTACTATCTTCTGCAGCCATATCAGCGATTTTTTCAAACATGCGGATAACTTCGATACGATTACCTAATCCGTTTTCAGCTAAAATTTCACGAATATTAGGAATTGTTTTTTCAATCAACTCAATACCTGCACCTGCTTTAGCTACAGTTTCATCGAATTTGTTTCCTAATTCTTTAATTGCGTTTTCTTTGTAGCTTTCGTATTGTTCGGCTAATGCTTGTTGCTTTTGTGTTTCGTAAGCAGTTACAAGGTCTGTAGCATACTTGTTACCAAATTTAGCCATCTCTACTGCTTGTTCTTGTGTTGCGCCTACACCATTAAGCAATTTAGAAAACTCATTAGCGATATTTTCATCAACTACACCACCCTCAAAAGCTGGTGCAAAATCATATTTGATTGGTTCAGGTATGCTTTGTTGTTCCTCTTGGTTAGCACCATCAGGGTTGCCACCTAGTAATGTACCGCTATCATTCGTGTTTTGTTCTTGTGGTGTACCACTTTCCGCACTACCTGTGTCAATATTCGTGCCTTGTTCTAATTCTTCTGCCATGTGGTTTATTCACCTTTCTCTATTAATGCCTCAAATAGTTTTTGTTGTTCGATATATTCCAATTGTGCTTGATGATATTTCTTTACACCATCTACGCCATCGCCAATCTGACCTAGCATATTCATGTAGGCTAAACCTACTTTTCGTTTCCCCTCATTAAAGAACGTTTCAGAATTGCCAGTAAACGATTGTTTCAATATGTCGGTGCGGTCTAAAAGCCTACAAAAAAACCACCTACCAAGTTCAGTACTTAGTACGTGGTTAAGTGCATCAATATCACGATCACGAATATAATCTTGTTTTGTTTTCATCTACACCCCCATACCCATTAATTGTTGCATTACTGGGTTTCCGTCATTGGCTGCATCTGTTGCTTGTTTAGCTGCTCCAGCCATTTGAGGTGCTAATTGTGCCATTTGTAATGCTTGTGCTTGCTCTTGTTCCTCTTGTTGTGCTTGTTGTTGTTCCGCCATGATTGCTTTGTACTCATCATTGGAACGAATAACTTTAATTGGTACACCAAGATTAACGCCGTAAATGTCCGCTGCCTCTTCAAAGTTGAATTTCTGAACGATGTTAGCATTACCCTGTGCTAATGACATAATGAATGCATAGTACTGTTCAATATTCACCAAGGATGACATTTTCTGTGCTTGCGCCAATGGTGAGATGTATTCAATCTTTACATCTAAACCATTCAGCATTTCCGCTACTTCATCGTCAATCGGTGGAAATATTCCAGCCCTATCCAAGATGCCATAAGTACGTTCAATGATTGGGTTTAAAAACTCACTTTGTAAGCGTTCAACTACAGGACCTAACTGTTGCATCTTTTCTTGTGTACGCTCCATAACCTCACGTGCAGTCATTTGTCCTGCATCTAGGTTATCAAGCATCAAGAATAAATCAGCACTATAGGCACGTTTTATGCTTTCAGATACAAACTGTATCTTCGCTTGTACATTTGCAACATCAATGCCTACATTGAATATCGGCTCAACTTTACCGCCTGTGTCAACTTCCGTTACACCGCCGGGGAATAAATTCACACTACCGATAACATCAGATGTAGCGCTCATAGGTGGTTTAATACCAAGTTCAATAGCGGTTACTAAATCTTTTTCAAGCAGTTGTAACATCTGTGCATCTGATTGTGCGAACCATGCACACCCCTTACCATAACCGCTTAGATCATGAGTAGTGTGTCTTGCAATAGGTATCGCCCATTCTTCAAAACCACTATGTCTTAGTATTTCATCGGTGTTGCTCTCTTCAACCCAATAGATAGAGGAATAAGGCATATTCTTATTGCCTAGTTTTCCATTGCGGTCTTTGTTAGGCATTACCAACCAACACACAACAAAAGTACTTGCATTACCTTTGCCATCGTCATAGGCACGTTTGACTTTATCAGGGCAAGCATCATAACCAAACTCTTCCACTAGCTGGTCAGCCGTCATGCGGTATCGTCTACCAAATGTATTTACATCACCATTACTGCCACACTCTAATGCGTATGTACCAATAGGATACGATGTAAACCGCACACCTACTTTTGCATCTGGCATGATACTCATAGGTGCTTGACCAAATGGTAACTCCATATAGGTTTGATGTACTGTGTTATAGAAATTAGACTTAGCAAATACTGCATACAGTATCTGTTCCCTATCGTCTAATACTTCCGCCACTTTACTATTAGCAGCTAATTCAACATTCTCTAACGTGAGTTTAAACCATTTACGGCTAGGCGGTGTCATACCACTCATTACACCACTAGCAAAGATTTGGCAACTTTCCCAAGCTACACCATTATTAATCTTATCGGTGTGTACTTTCGATTGGTCTTGTTCATCATCAAATACACCAAGGAAAGGTAACTGATAGTCTCGAATATCTTTCCATCTTGAAATGTACTTTTGACGATTGTTGAACATTGCATTAAACTTCGCCTTAATTTTTGTGTAATCACGTTTTTTAGGTTCGGTATTAGTCGGTTGTCTAGCAAGTGTGGATAAAATAGTACCTTGCATCTCTAACCCCCTAATGTGTTCTTAGTGCCTGTTGGTGCGGTGGATAGAATTGTACTTTCATAACCACGTTTACCTTTACGCTTTTTAGCGTACCATTCCTCACCAGTTGTTGTAGTAGCATCATCTGTTTGTACAGTTGGTGCTGGCGCTGGCATTGGTGTATCAGGCATCTTATTTTTCATGCACATTTAATCACCCCTTATCTTTTAAATGGATCATACTCTGTGTTAGCATGAACTCTACTCCCTACATTCACTTTTTTATTGACCCTGAACGCAAAGGTCAAGGCTAATGCATCGCCTTTGTTTGGAGATGGTAAACCACGTTTTTTCATATCATTTTTGCTTTCAAGTTGGATATGTCCATTCTTATCAATGATAGCCTCTGGACTCGTTAAGTCATCATATAACCCTTGTTCGTTAGGCGGAATAGAACCGCCCTCTATTAGCCACGCTTTCATCTCACCCCACATATATGCACGCATATTAAGGTACACATCATTAGGTGCTTTACCCCCAAAAGCAACTAACCGCCACTTTCTCCCCATTGACTTACCGATACTATAAATGCCAGTTCCGTAGCCTTGGTCAATGAACACCGCATCTGCTTTGTATTCATCCTCAAATTGTGCAATGAGGTTAGCCATACGCATATCATCGTCATTCTTTTCTATTGTGGCTAAACACTTCATTGAATAGCCTTGTCGCATTACGATTTCTAACGTATCACCACCAGTCCACGCTGGGTCAACACCGATGATTGTCGGTAAGTTACTAAAATCAGTAGGCTTGTATACTCTTTTCTGTGCCTCATCTACTATTGTTGCGGATATAAACTGTGTATCAGATGCACTAGGGAAAATGCCCCTAACACGAATTTTTACAAAGTCGCTATCTTCTCCATAGAGTTCTACCCATTCATTTAACAAAACTTTGTTTGATACTTTAACAGTTCTACTATCAATTTGTTCTGTGTGCCAGTAATTGCGATACTTTCTAAAACATTCTCTAAAACGTCCACTATTTTTAGTAGGGTTTCCAAAGGCGCACCATATAATTTCTGTTTCCTTATCCGTTAAAGCACCCTCTGCAACTTCCCATATGATATCAGCTATAGAAGATGCCTCATCAAATATAATAAGAATGCGATTTCCTTGGTTATGTAGACCAGCAAATGCATCAGGGTTGCTTTCGCTCCATGGAATAGCATCTATCCGCCATGTTTTCTCATATTGCTTATCAGCACTAAACAATGCAGTTGCAGTGTATACAAACAGTTCTTTACCTATGAATAAGTTGTACCATTTGCTTAACTCCGCCCATGTTTTAGACGATAACTGCTTTTCTGTATTTGCAGTAACTACACCCCTTGTATTTTCATGTGTAGCCATAGCAAATAAAATAAGAAATGATACTAATGTTGATTTTCCGATGCCATGACCTGATGCGATTGCAATTTTAATTGCCTTTGAAAGACTTTTGCCTTTCTTTAATTCTTCACCAATCTTTTTTAAAATCTTGATTTGCCACTCATCAGGACCATCAAATTTTTCAAGCGGTGTTCCTTTTTCGCCCCAAGGAAATGCAAAATAAACAAAGCCTAATGGATCATGAGTGAACGAACCCAACGCATCAATCAGTTGCGCTTTGTTGTATTTCATCTGACTTCACCCTTGCTTGTTTCATGCGGTCTGATATATCAATCTCTATTTCTGCATCCAACTTAACCTTGTCAGTAAATAGCATATGTCTTTTACCTAAGAGTTCGGCTGCTTTCGTTTTATCGGCAACAGATACATCTAAACCAAACGCATCTTTTTCTTCGCCACGCACAACCCTAGTCAAGTATTCCAACACTTCATCAGCCGTTGCGATTGTGTCTTTGCTACGTTCGTTCATGACTGCCTCTATATATTGGCGCACGTTTATTTTTGTTAATAACTGACTACCCTTACTTCTTGCCGTCTTTTCTGAATATCCAGCAGTAATTGCGCTTTGTGTTCCGTTGGTGGTCTTAACGTATTCATCAGCGAATATGCGTTCTTTCTTAGTTAGTTTTTGTGCTAATTCTTCTATATTCGTCAATGTTACTCACCACCTTTATATGTTCTAACTAAAAATAGCAACACCTCATGTTGTTTGGTGCTGCTATACTCGCTTTCTTTCTTATAGAGTTGTTTAGGTTTAAAGGTCTTACCTTTTTTGTACTTATGAGGAAATGTTAGTTTGTACTCTTCCTCTGTGTACATTCGACTTACTATGTATATCTTGCAAGGCTTATCAAATTTGCTCCATGATTGCCTTACATCAAGTGTATATCGTCTACCATTCATCCGTAATGCGGTTAATAGTTTCTTTATCGTTGGTTGGTAATTCACATCCAACACCACACAATACCAATTAAGATTAGTACTGCACATACAATAGCTAAACCATCGATGAGTGTAATCATGTTATCACCACGATGCTCGTATGCGTATTTAGCTTTAGCCTGTAGGTCTTTATTGTTCAAGTCCTTGGCTGCTTGTTTGAATAACTTTCTATCTTCAATGAATTGTTTAATCGCTTTAATCATTTAAGCACTTCGCCACCTTTCCTTTTTAGTTTCCCATGTGATCTAACACATAAGCCATAATTACATTTACTTGCACCGCCACAGGTTATGTATGTTTGACATAAGCCGTCATATTCAATCACCTTTGCGGTACATATGCCATTTTTATTGTTAAGGCATTTCTTTTTACAACACATTACATCTGTCATAATCTCCCCTTTATGATAGATTTATGCAAGAAATGGAGTATATCGCCGTGGATATACCCCATTTTGTGATAAATTTATTCTATTTTACTGTATTAATCACTCAAAACTAGGTGCGTTGATGATATGACAATTTACGCAATTTGGAGTTCAACTATGAATAAAAGAATACAAAGTTGGAAAAGAGAAACACACCTAGTTTTCAATGATCACTCAAAATTGTATACCACACAATTAAAGCCTAAGCACGTTCTAACCTTTGTTAAAACGCAAGCGTGGTACACACTTTTCAACAATCATTACACACTCAATACCAGCAGCTAACATTTGATGAATTATAATCACGTGTTAGGCTAAGTAATAACAAGTTATGAATGGAGGTGTTAGCTACCAGTATTCAATGTGTAACCAATGTAGGGTAAGTTCGTATCTATGAAAGTGATAATATATAAGCTCTAGTGAAGATATTCGACTCACCCTATATCAGTTTTGCAGTAGTTCTACATATAAAGTTTTTGTCTTAACACTTACTCTCAGATTGAAATTAGAAAAAAGTATAGTGTTGTTTCCTTAGTAATCAATTATGGT
>ERZ773246.882-NODE-882-length-11770-cov-5.34494_pt1 | contig 11770 bp, 9 predicted proteins | sample MGYA00580519_ERZ773246 | MGnify/ENA primary metagenome ERZ773246 (study PRJEB29015, sample SAMEA2738153) | human oral metagenome | biome: human oral; feature: human-associated habitat; material: saliva | place: China | collected 2246 ...
AAACTTTTATCTGGGCAAACATTGTATGCAGAAAAATGAAATTTCCAACTAAACGGATTTTTTACCACTTTGGCGTAACTCGAAGCGCTTTTGGCACCAGCACGTTCACGACCACGCCCATCCTCGCACGTTACCAGCACATCGCTGTGCCCGCCCGCACTTGCTCACCTGCAAGCCTGCCGCCCGCCCGCACGTACACGCACGCCTACGCTCGCGCCGGGCACACAAAAAAGCCTGGTAGCGAAACGCTACCAGGCTTTTAGTGAAGTTAAGTGTCTAAGCTAGATCTTAGAACTCGACAGGAAGGTCGAAGTAGACGCACTTAAGCAGCTGCTCCATCTCCTCCTGGGTAGGCTTGCGTGGGTTGGAGAGAGTGCAAGCGTCCTCGATAGCAAGGCGAGCAACCTCTGGAGCCTTCTCGAAGAACTCCTTCTCGTCGATGATGGAGGTCTCGGACTTGGTTCCACCCTCGCCGTAGTTCTTGATGCCCTGTGGGATGTTAAGAGCGTCGTTGATGTCGCGAATCTTCTGAACAAGTGCCTCTACCAGCTCGTCCTCAGTGTTGCCCTCGAGGTGCAGGATCTCCTTAGCAATAAATGCATAGCGAGTCTTTGCGCGCTCGTCGCGAGCGTTGAACTGGATAACTTTGCCCAGGTACATAGCGTTTGCGCAACCGTGGATGATGTGTCCACCGGAGAATGCAGCACCAGTCTTGTGAGCCATGGAGTGAACGATGCCCAGAAGGCCAGAGGAGAATGCAATACCAGCAAGGCACTGTGCGTCGTGCATGTGCTGACGTCCCTCTTTGTCGCCTGCGTAGGACTTTGGCAGCCACTCGACAATCTCGCGGATTGCGTGCAGAGCATCGCCGTCGGTGTACATGGAAGCAACAGTAGAAACGTATGCCTCGATAGCATGGGTCAGTGCGTCCATACCAGTGTGAGCAACAAGCTTAACAGGCATGCCGTAAGTGAGCTCAGGGTCAACAATTGCGACGTCAGGGGTAATCTGGAAGTCAGCGATTGGGTACTTAACGCCCTTCTGATAATCGGTAATGATGGAGAATGCGGTTACCTCAGTTGCGGTACCAGAAGTAGAAGAAATTGCGCAGAAGTGAGCCTTGGTGCGGAGCTCAGGCAGGCCAAAGACCTTGCACATGTCCTCAAACGTGGTCTCTGGATACTCGTACTTGATCCACATAGCCTTAGCTGCGTCGATTGGAGAGCCGCCGCCGATAGCAATGATCCAGTCTGGCTGGAACTCGCTCATCTTAGCAGCGCCGCTCATAACGGTCTCGACGGAAGGATCGGACTCGACGCCCTCAATGTGAGCAACCTCAAAACCTGCGGACTTGAGGTCATTCTCGATGTCATCAAGGAAGCCGCCGCGGCGCATGGAGCTACCGCCGGAAACGATGACTGCCCTCTTACCCTTGAGGTTCTTAACCTCGTGACGAGCACCCTCGCCAAAATACAGATCGCGTGGATTAGTAAAACGTCCCATAAAACCTCTCCTTAACTATGTGCCGCTTCCCTAAGCGGCTAGCGAAGCCATTCTTCGCAATTACTTCTTCTCAACATTTCTATATTAGCTCATTTTGGACACCTGTACCAAAATGAATGTGCCATTTTATGCAATATCGTTCAAAATTTATGCACCCGTCTGACAGGAAACTGACGCTCATCTGGCGAGAAACCCGTTCACTCCAAACGTTTCTGTCTGCCGTTCGCAATCTTCTTATGACGCTCGCGGACTTGCTCTGCACACCCAAATAACCTGCGATATCATTACGTAAGAGAGAAAGGAATCACGTGGCGTTTGACCCAGTAAAAGAAGACTACCAGCGGCTTATCCTTCGCTTTGCTCGCACGCAAGTCAGCGACGAGGACAGCATTGCCACGCTGATGAAGGACTTCAACTGGCGATTCTCCAACGACCGCGATTCTCTCCCCCAAACCGACGAAGATCGCGCGTTCAACCTGGTTGCTCAGGCAGCCGAAATTGTTGACTATCGCCTGCCCTTTGTCGAAGAATCCCAGGCGCAAGCCCTTATCGACCAGGGAAAACGCCTCCTCAACCAGGCAATTCAGCTGGACCCCAACTGTTTTGACGCCCAGCGCATGCTCCACGCCTCAAATAGCAGGCTTTTTGACGCCTACTACCAGTTCCTTGTGGAGAAACTCCCCCAGGTAGAAGCCGCGTGCTACCAGAAGGCGCAAGAGTCCTCGCAGGGACTCCCTGCCGAGCAGGCAGAACTTGCCCAGAGGCTGGCAATCAACCCCTATAAGCGCTGGTTAGCGACGCTTTCTTCTCGCGCGCTTATCTGCGGTCGAAACAAAGATGCCATCGCATATGGCGAGAAACTCCTGGAACTTGACGCTGCGGACGCGGCCGATGCTCGTTTTACGCTTGCACTCGCATACGCAAAACTCGAGGACGAGGACTCCCTCGACAACCTCATGGACAAGTACCGCAAGCTAGATCCTCCTCGTGGGGCAGATGACCCGTGGATTTTGCTGGCTCGCCTGGCTATTCACTTCAAGAAGCGTGAGCTGGTTGAGGCAGAACACTACCTTGACCTGCTGATTGAGCGCTATCCCGAGGCAACGCTTTGCTGTTTTGTGCAGAAGGACTTGCCCGAAGGAGAGTTCTCGCGCCTTAACGTGCTCCCCTATTCTGAGGACGAGCTCATCATTGCCATCGCAGAGGCCACCGTGCTGCTGCAAGAAGGAAATGACCTGATAGGACGCGGTGTTCTTGGTCGTTGGCTTGCAGATCAAGTGAGGGCGAGAGACCCTAAGACCGTTGAGCTGGCAGAAAAAGAACTTCAAATGCAGGCAAATGCGTTGTTCGCTTCGGCAGATTCGTTCCCTGGTGAATCCGGCGGCAGCGTGCCCGACGGCCCAGCTGGCCCCAGCTTCCCTGGCGGCCCGGTCGGCCCCGACTTCCCCGGAGGTCCTGCTGGCCCGCGACCAAGCGGACCGCATATTGATGGGCCAAATAATCCACGCTCGGGTGGTGATGCAGAGTGATTAAGCATTCCGCTAACGACATGATCAGTGAGCAGGTAGACCGACTGGTAACCAAGCATGCGCAAGAAAAGAATATCGTATCTGAGGCTGCTCTCTATGAGTTGAAGCTTGCAGTAGAAGCTTCGCCTGAAGACTTTATTTCTGACGAAGAAGAAAAGGCTTTTGCTCAATACGTCAATGCCATTGGCAAGTATCAGGCAGGAATTACTAAAGAAATTGATTCCGATGCTGACTTCTTTGCAAGTCGGATGGATTTGCTTAACTTCTTGCATAATCAAATGACAAATATTACTGAAAACCCAGCTCTTGCTAACACAAGCATTAATCTTGAAGCACAGCGAATTCTTGCACAGATCTCCAACAATCATCCTGCAGCAATCCTCAACGACCTACTTGACCTGCAAAAAGAATTTGACTCTATCTTTAGACCAAAACTAGAGCAAGCAAAGCAAACTCACGGCGACGCTTGGACCTGCGCTGAAGCTCGACCACTTTTGCGCCTCTATGCGCAGATTGACCAGGTAGCAACAGATTGCGCCTGCTTCAAGCTCTCCAAAAAAGCCTGTGAAGACCTCTTGTTTTTCTCGCCAACAGATTTACTGGGTGCACGTTTTACCTTGGCATATGTTCTTGCTCGCCTGGAAGACGAGGAAGGACTCCACAAGCTTGACGAGAGTTGCGGGTATCAGTCAAATGCCTGGATGCGTCTGGCGTTTACGCTGCTGTTCTTCAAGTTGAATCGCATGCCCGCGGCAAAGCGCGCGCTCAAAGGCTTTGTCAACCTCGGCGAGGGAGCGGCATATGCGCTGCTCAGGCCATCTTTTGTTGATCTCTACATTCCGTGCAGGATCAATTTCACACCTGACACGTTTGCCGAGAACGTTATCGCAGTTCACGAGGCCGAGGCGATTATCGCCGACGTGCCGGAATTTATTTCGTGGGCAGAGTCGGTGCCCGGCGTGACTCAGAGCGCTCGCGACTACGCGTTTAAGGCCGGGCTGGACTGGTGGGAAAACGAAGAATAGATGAAAGCTCAAAATCGCTTCGTTTAGCCCTAGAAATCTGCAGCATCTTTGCTATACTTTTTTTTCGCGTCCCCATCGTCTAACGGTTAGGACATCGCCCTTTCAAGGCGGCAATACGGGTTCGATTCCCGTTGGGGGCACCATAGAACGCAAATCCCAAGGCAGCAAACGCTCCCTTGGGTTTTTGTTTTTAAGTCTTTTAGGTCCTACTTTCTTGGATCTTTATTTAACAGTTGGCGAGAAGAACCTCTTGTAGACCCTCAACCGACAGTCCAGCACGCGCAAGAATGTTGTGGTGAACGTCTGCCTCAAGGTATTTATCGGGCATACCTACACGAATTACCTGCGGACATGCACCTGAAGCGCTGACTTGCTCGACAACTGCGCTGCCAAACCCACCCAAAACGCTGTGCTCCTCAACAGTAATTATTACGTCAGAGTTCTGACAGATTTCCATCAGAGATGCGTCAAGTGGCTTGATACTCGATACGCCGTAGACCTCGAGACTCGCTTTTACAGCAGCTGCCTGCTCTGATGTAGCAGCCACCTGCCCTGCAACTCTCTGTGCTGCCTCAACAACTCGACTGGTTATCGCACCTGTTGCAAGAACGGTCACGTGTTTCGGGTGAGAGGTAGCCGCTGCTTCGGCGACCGCCACACCGTCTACGCTTGCCGTGTCCGCCGCGCGTGACGACTCAAAGAGTTTCTCGACACCGGACGCATCAAAAACGTAACCATCTGGATGCAGATTGACGCCATCACACGAGGTCATACGCACGTAAGCTGGTCGGGGATGCTTTGCGAGGTCCATGAGCGTGGCCGCAAGCTGGGCATTATCGATCGGATTGAGCACGGAAAGCCCCGGGATGGTCCTGGTAATCGCAATGTCCTCCACAGCCATGTGAGATGGGCCTGTAGCTGCGGATTCGCAGCCAGCAGCAACACCTACAAGCACCACGGGCGACTTCATCATGCCAAGGTTGACTCGAATCTGGTCGAGCGTTCGTGAGGTCACAAACGTGGCATAGCACGGCGCAAAAACGTGGAAACCTTCATTTGCACAGGCAGACGCCACTTCAATAAGGTTCTGCTCTGCAATTCCACACTGGATGTAGCCGTCTGGTCGAAGCTCTCGAAAGTGATCTAGGTTCAAACGACGACCATAGTCGGCAACGGCAACAGTCAGCAGCTCGTCATCCTCGGCAAGCTTACCCATAACCCAGCCGAACACTTCCTTTGTATTCATACCCGCAAGCATCTGCGACTCTTCAGCCGAAATGCACGATGGCTGCAAAGATGTATCTAACATGAGCATGCCTCCTCTGCGACTTTCAGATCAAGCAATGCCTGTTCATAGAGGTCGTCCGTCACGCACGCGTCGTGGAACGAAACGTTATTCTCGGCAAATGAAAGTCCCTTGCCCTTGATGGTATGCGCGATAATCGCACGAGGCCTGGAAGTTTGCTGCTTTAATGCGTCGTACAGCGCAAGCACATCATGTCCGTCTACCTCGACAGATTCAAAACCAAACGCATCAAACTTTCTTGCAATTGAACCGGTGTCCAAAATGGATGCGCAAGGGCCGTCCAGTTGCATGCGGTTCTGGTCGACAATGACCGTGACGTTGGAGAGCTGGTTGTGGCCGATAAACGCCGCGCTCTCCCAAATGGAACCCTCGTCACACTCGCCGTCGCCCAAAATACAAAAAACGCGAGAAGGAAGATCTTTTCTGCGAAGGCTTAACCCCAGGCCAGCGGCGTAGCCCAAGCCCATGCCAAGGCTGCCACCGGAGATTTCAAAGCCGCGCTGAGGGTCTCGAAGCGGATGCTTAAAGAGGACGGCATCGGGTCCAAAGACTCCGCGGTCAATATCCTCTTGAGAGATCATTCCTGCACGTAGAAGAGCCGGAAACAGCGCCAGCGATGTGTGAGCCTTAGAGAGAATCAAGCGGTCTCTGAGTTCCCACTCGCAATCCCTGTGGCCCACCTGCATAACCTTACTTAAAAGCACAGAGACTATATCTGCTACAGAGCATGCGCCACCGATGTGGAATGGCGTTGAGCTGTAGTGATGCGCCAACTCGATGATACCTCGACGTACTGCAAGCGCCTCGTGGCGTAAATCAAACTCAAGCTGTTTGCGCTGATCAGAGTCTATTTCTGCAGAAGTCAGCGATGCACCCACGTGCTCTGACTGGCGAACAGAAGAGATGTCCAGAGGCCCAATAGAGCCATCTACCTGCTCAGATACGCCAACAACACTCTGATGCGGGGCAAGCCAAGTCTGGCTCCACTCAATGCAATTACCGTCGGACAGCTCGATTACCTGCTCAAGTACAAGCAAAGCCTCATTTGGAGAACACTGCAGGTAGTCGGCATGGTCTTTACCTGCAATTTGCGACTGATAGCGCATGCGAGAGCGCGCAATCTCTTTTTGAGAAGTTCTTTCAACCGCGTCAAAGAGCGACTCATTCTCAAAGTCTGCCTCTTCAAGCTGAGGACAAACAAGCAGGTTAGACCACGATTCCTGGCATACCACCGGCCTATCCGAGACACTCCTAACGCGACGCAAAAAGAGTACGTCAGAGCCAATGGGAATCTCCAGGTGCTCGGCAACGGCTTGATCTGCAGGAACCACCTGCTTAAACAGGACTTCAGTTCGATACTCAAAGCCACCATCTCTGAGTGCGGCTGCAAATGAAAGTACGGTATTTCCTGCCGCATGACGAACGGTGTTAGAGATAACCTGTGTTGCTCGACCCTTTTGAGTAAGCAACAAACCCTCTTTGACCAGGGATTGAATAGCTTTTCTGATGGTTCCTCTGCTCACACCATACTGCGCCATAAATTCGGCTTCAGACGGAATATACGTTCCTGCCTTCCAGTCTTCTGACAGAATTTTGACTCGCATCAAATCTGATAGCTGGACATGAAGAGGTGTAGCGGACGACGTGTTAAGTCCTCCCCTGACCTGTGGGGATAATGACTCTGCAGCTGCGTCCTCAGAAACTAAAACCGGAAAAACTCCTGTCTCAAATGACATAGGTCCTCCGAAGTGAATAGGAAATTAGTCGTGCATATGTTAGGTACAAGACAAGTAGTATACAAGTTTCTGAAAGAGAACAGAATAGGTATGGAAATAACTTTTACCAGTTTGTATTTCAGAATAAAATATAGTTGCTTTACTGAAGATACTTGTTCAGATTGAATAGCAAATCACTATTGCTGTAGTAAAAGAGGCCTCTCGTGGTAATCGATTATGATGCCCTTTGTGACTCGTTGAATATTTCTTTTGATGCTTTAATGCGTGGGAGCAATTCTTATGCACGTGAACACGTAAAATTACTTAAAAAGTATAGGAAAAAGCTTAGTGTAAAGAAAAATATGGCTATCTACATGAGCCTTCCGAGTGATGAACAGGTTGCAATAATCCGCCGTAGAGAACTATATAAGTTCTATCCAGAGTATTTCACTTGGGATGGTCCCACCAAAAAAGCTGAGCAAGAACTTACCCCATTGTTAGAAAAATAAAAGCTTTAAATTTTGACCACACTCCACTTTGTCAGCACTGGGACAAATTGTCCCAGTGCGCTCTTACTCAAGGAGTGATTGACTGCGTTCTAACAGCCGATTCCATTCCGAGGAAATGTCGTCATTTAGCTCGAGCAGATTCCTGGTGTCCCGCTCTGCGATGGCTTGGAGCTCTCTTGCTCCTTGCAATCCGAATCGCGCCCAAGCAGTGATATTCAGTTCCCCGAAGAACTTTACCCAGTTGCCCCAGGACGTTGCCGCGGCATGGCCCAGATCGATCAGGCACATAGAGCCGACTCCAACCGTAAGCATTCTCTGGAGCTCGGGGCATTTTCCGACAGGAAGGCATTCTGACCACGGAACGCCTGCACCGAAGTGGCGCTTGATAGTGTACACAGCCCTTACGAGCAGCTCGTTTATCAGCACGGGGAAGGTCGTAGAAACTCCGTGCCTCAGGTCGTAACCCTGCTCGTAGACCTGGGTCATGACGGTCGCGAATGACTGCCATTGACCCTTCTCGTTCGGGAACTTCCCGAAGTTGCAAAGCTCGAAGAACTCCCAGAAAGGCAGAGGAAGCCCTGTTCCTCGTCCTCTGGCACCACCGCTGCCAGCCACATCGGACATGCAGTGCCCGAACCAATTAATCGTTCCCGCAAAGACCTTGGCCGTTGGGGTCTTGCCAATCAGCTCGACTCCGTTTCCTGTTCCAGGAACGATGGCGATCTGGCCGTTTTTGCTATCGAAGAACGTCGAGGTGTCAGTGAACTGGTTGCAGATGGAGGCGATGAGGCCTATGAAGTCGGGGTAGTGCGCTGCCGATTTCGCATGGTGGTTCTTTGGGAGCAGGTTTTCAATGACGCCTGCTGTGTCGGCCGACTTTGCCTGATCGTATCCGACTTTGAACACCTGCTGCAGCTTTCCTATGGCCGACGCGACATTGTTCTCGTTCCCGGATCTCGGGTTCCAAAGCGGATTGCCATTGTCGTCCTTGAGGCTCTTCGCGAAGCGCACTACAACTGCGTCGAAAAGGTTGTCAGTGGCGTTGCCTGCCAAGCCTTCGCCAGGCGTCCCGACGAAGATGATGTCCACTATTCCGCTAACGAGTCCGCAAGCCGCCGACAACGCATAATCGAGGGTGTCGCAGTCAATCCCCTTGTTCAGCGCCTGGGAGTACTCGAGAGCGACTTCCTTTAGCTCCCTTTCCGAGAGGAAGTCCTCGTATCTCGACGGCCTTGCCAGCATCTGGGATCTTACGATTGAATCAACCCTCTCGACATCGAGGGTATATCCGAATTCAAGAGCTTCCAGACGCGTGTCGATGCCTGCCGTTTCGGCCTGAATAGTGCGCAACCTGTCGAGATACGGATCGCGACTTGGTCCTGATGGCATCTTAGCCCTCCATGCTAGTTGCTATCTCCGTTTTCTGTGCAAGCAGGTTCGCAATCTGGAGCTCGATGCTGGCGATGTCGCGCTTGCTCGCATTCAGCTCCTCCAACTGCTTGAGACGAGCCTTCTCGAGCTCGATTGCCTTGATGAGGTTCTCAGTGATCTCCTGCTTGGTCATGTTGTCCTTCTGCTGCTGTTTGATGGCAGCCTGGAGCTTCTTCTTGTCATGGGCGGCGTTGATGTTCTCCTTGACGCTAATTCCAACAGCGGCAGCGCTACCGCCCACAACTGCACCCGCGGTGATGATCGCAGCCGTTCCAGCGGCCACGCCGCCTCCTCCGGTCGCAATAGCTCCGCCGCCAAGCGCGGCCAAGCCTGCGTTTACCGCGGCAATTCCTGTCAAGCCCTGCATGCCGCCGATCGCCGCGCCGATTGCAGGAGCAGCCACTCCAGCGGTGACGGCGATAATCGCAGCGCCTGCCGCAATCGCCCCAACTCCCATAGCGGCCTTCGCAATCGTCGCTTTCTTGGAGACGTCGAACCCCTGCATCGCCATGTAGAGCTCGTACATGGTCTTCTCGGCCTTATCCTCCTTGATACCCATCGCCTTAGCGACCTTCATCATCGCCCTGTCCTCCTCGGCGAGCTGGTATCCCTTTAGATAGGTAAGCGCGGCCATCTCCTCGAAGAGCTGCTGACGGTACTTCATTGATCCGGCAGTGGCAAAGGAGTCGATGGAAGCATCGGGATCATCGTTAATCTCATGCTCCATATAGGTGAGGGTGGACTCGTTGATTCCGAGCGCACATGCCGTGCCTTCAACGAGCACCTTCTCGTCCCTGGTGTAGTCGGCATCGACTAGTGAGATGTAGTAGAGGCCCTTAACGAATCCGAAGCGTTCCTCCTGGCTGCCGACCTTCTTGCGAAGCTGGATGACAGCCTCGAGGGTTTGGTCGTCTGCATCAGCAATCATCATGTTTATCGGGTTCTTCTTGGCTTCTTCGATACCCATATTTCCTCCCTATCGTCTCTACTGAACGTTGATTGGTTTTCATTATCCTACGTATCCGGAACCGGCTAAAGACAAAACGCCCAGCAGTTCCTTATTGCGGCCCTACTGGGACAAATTATTCCAGTAGCTAAAACTCCTCTTCGCATTCGTTGCAATGCCATTCCGGATCGTTACCCGTGATACAACAGCCTCCGATATGTACGCGGCCTTCTCCTTCTCTTCTTCGGTGAATATACGGACTCCTAACCGGGCCGATTCGGTCCAACTATTCGTCCGTGCCCCCGCTAAATAATGAGGTAAGTTTTACCATATCAAGAGCTATACAAATTTCATGCCCAATAAGGACTAATGCTTAAATATTTTCTGAATAACCGCAGTTAAAACGCTATTTAACCTGCAACAAAAGTGGTAGGGGCGGCGGGACTCGAACCCGCAAGACCGAAGTCGAGGGATTTTAAGTCCCCTGCGTCTGCCAATTCCGCCACGCCCCCGGATATGTCTAGCTATTATGCCACTACTTTTTATCAAGCGGGCGCAAAATTGGCTGCCAAATCACAGACGACTGCTTTCCCTCGTGAACGACAGCAGCAGTTATCACCAGGCCAAAGAGCAGGTCACTCTCGCTTACTACCAGGTGTTTAAAGCCCGAATTCTTCATCAATTCTGCAAGCAAAATAGTTCCCGCAAGCATAACGGGTGCACGTTTTGCCTGAAGTCCCGTTATGTCTTCTCGCTCCTTTAACGTTTTGCTGGCGAGAAGCCCCTCTATCTGCAACACCTCGTCAAGCGAGATGTGGTTGAGGTGCACCTTTGACGGGTCGTACGGGTCAAGATGATCCCTGACGGCAATGAGACTTGTAGCGGTTCCGCCGACGCCCACTAAAAGTTCAGGCGCTGCACACTGCTGTTGAGCTCGTCCAATAGCCTCAGACATCATCTGAGCTGCCATTGTATGTGCTCCATCAATGTCCTCAGCCGAAGGATGATCAAATGACAAGTTAAAGCGCTCGGTCAGACGTCTGCAGCCAAGCTCAACGGACTCGACAAAGTTGATGTCGAGCTGCTGCCCCTCAAGCTGCTGTCTTCCAAGCTGCTGACCTGCGTCTTGGGCTGCAGGCTGGCCTGCCAGCGTGCCAACGACCAGCTCAGTTGAGCCGCCTCCGCTGTCGGCAACAAGAATGCGATGATTCTCAAAATCGTGAGAGACACCCAGAAATGTGAGCGCGCCTTCAATCTCACCTGGAATAATCATGGGCTCAAGTCCCAGCGAAGCTAAACCCATTCCTAGGTCAGGAGCATTTTCTGCATCGCGAGCGGCGCTTGTAAGCGTACAAACAACCGCCTCAGCGCCCTCTTTTCTCGCGTAATCAACATAAGAAGAAACGCAACCAACGCAACGATGAATTGCCTCAGGTAGCAGGCGTTTTGTCGTATCAACACCCTCGCCCAAGTTGACAATCTCGGTGTATTTGGCCATGCGAATGACGCGACCGTCCTCTACCTGCGCAAGCGCAAGTCGAGCGGTCACGGTTCCAATATCAATTGCAGCTAGAAGCATTAGTGTGAGTTTCCACTATCAGACTTTGAATTGTCAGCGCCGGACCCCTCAGAAGATCCGCCTTCTCCGGAGTTCTTCTGCTCGTGAGACTCTCCAGGAGCTGGTGCAGATGTAGAATCGTCAGAGTTTGCGCTCTTAGGAGCCTCAGTATTGCCGGAGTCACCTGGTGTAAATCCAAAAACAAAGTCTCCCACCTTGATGTACCAAGGATAATCAGGGTGCTGAAC
>ERZ773246.889-NODE-889-length-11718-cov-18.7636_pt1 | contig 11718 bp, 7 predicted proteins | sample MGYA00580519_ERZ773246 | MGnify/ENA primary metagenome ERZ773246 (study PRJEB29015, sample SAMEA2738153) | human oral metagenome | biome: human oral; feature: human-associated habitat; material: saliva | place: China | collected 2246 ...
CAGAGCAGAAAGAATACCTTGAAGGCAAATTCCAAGAAATAGAAAAAATAAATAATAAACTTCTTGAGGTGAAAGACCCCAAAGAGAAGGCAGAACTCTCAAAAAAGCTGCAAGCTCTTAACAAAGAACTCCATAAATGGCGCGAGGAAGCCACCACATTGAAAGCGACAGACGAAGTAGCAGAAGATATAGAGAGCTAATCAGCCGTAAAGTTCTAAGCCTTATTGGGCCAAGTACTGGCGGCAGCTTAAATCGTCGAGTTATTGCCTAATACCCCACCAGAGTCTTCGGATTCTGCAGGGAACCGATACCTTTCCCTAGCACCCCGAAAAAATGGGTAGATTTGGAGACACAAGATACTTATATCTTCACAGCCACCAAATATTTGTAAAGTAAACTTTAGGTCAAAATTTAAAAAAGTCTGAAATATGAAGTGAAGATGCTGTAGTGTGGTAATTAGTACACACTCATTGTAAGGAGTCTGTCACTGATGAGCGATAAGAAACGGCATAAGGCAGAACAACGTTGGCGGTACAAGCTGGATCTATGGGTAAAAGAGCAGTGGTATAGGATCCTCCCCGGAGTGCTAGCATTACTAGCATCCCTTTACATCTGTTGGCAATACTTATCCCCCGAGCAACGAGCCACCAACGACCATATATTTTTACGATGCTACCTAGGAGTCCTAGCTTTTATAGGCGTGGTAGTTTTGTGTAAACCACGAATCATTACTTCAAACCCTAAAAAATATTTTATTGCTAGGGTTCTTGCTACAGGCATTACAGGTGGAGTGTTTGCCTTTCTTCTACCAGTTGCCGTTAAAAGCACTACAACAGGTGTTGGTGGGCTACGACACTCTATTCTACTAGCAACCGGTGGTCTTCTCGCGATCCTTACCTTGGGCGAGACCCGCCGGAAAAATGATAACGACAAGGACAAGAACGATCAGGATAAAGAGAAAAACGATAAGGATTACCAGCGCCAAGTTAGAGCAGAGCGCCGGGAGCGGTATACCAAAGCGGTGGAACAGCTGGGCGATGAGAAGGCCCCTATCCGCATGGGCGGCGTATACACACTTGTTGGGCTCGTGGATGAATGGCTCGAAGAAGAAAATTTGTCTGAGCCTGAAAGACTCAAAGAAGGACAGGTTATTATCAATAACCTCTGCGCCTATATACGCTCCCCATTCACTCTTGCTTCTCATTATGATGAGTTATCTAAAGCCAACCCCACGCCTAAGGGAATATATAGAGGTAAAAAAGAAAAAATCTATGCAGACAAAGCAACATTAGATTCTGAAGCAGACATTCGTCTAGGAATTATTAAAGAAATTCACGACCGTCTACAAGGCTCTGGCAAAAACGCACCGGGGGCGTGGTCAGACTTTGAATACGATTTCTCGGGAAGCACTTTCTTCTACCCAATAGACCTTACGAACTCTTACTACGCAAAACCTATTAATTTCAGTGGCTCCACCTACGAATGCGGGGCTGACTTCACCGGCTCCACCTACAAGGGCGAGGCTAAATTCACCGGCTCCACCTACAAGGGCGGGGCTGACTTCACCGGCTCCACCTACCGATGGGTTAATTTCATCGGCTCCACCTACCAGAGTTGGGCTAACTTCAGCAGCTCCACCTACCAGAGTTGGGCTAACTTCACCGGCTCCACCTACCGATGGGTTAATTTCACCGGCTCCACCTACCAGAGTTGGGCTAACTTCACCGGCTCCACCTACCAGGATGAGGCTGACTTCAGCGGGTCTATTTTCTATAGTGACGTTTATTTTGGTACATACATTTTTAACAACCCGTCCCGTTTTACAAAATACGCCCCTACTTTCTATGACGAAACATATCATCAGAAAACACTTTTTGGTTCAACCAATAATGATTTCACAGTAGATACCGATAAAGGTTATCCTATTAATCTAAATTTCGAAGACTTACCTCTTGGCTGTAAATTCCTTACTTCAGAGCAGAAAGAATACCTTAAAGATAAGTTCCAAGAAATAGAAGAAACAAAGAATAAACTTCTTGAGGTAAAAGATCCCGAAGAAAAGGAAGAACTCTCGAAAAAGCTGCAAGCTCTACACGAAGAGCTCAACAAATGGCGAGAGGAAGTCACCACAGTAAAAGTGGAAGACGTAGCAGCAGAAGATACGGAGAGCTAATCAACTCGCAGCGTTTTGGGGACAGCTATTCTTTAATAGCTGTCCCCAAAACTCTACGGCTCTCCCCTAGTACACGAAAGTACCGGCGGTTTATGTAGCCGCTCGTCCTTACTCCCCTGCCAAAGTTTTCAGGTTCAGCGGCGTACTTAGCGCCTCTACCAGGTGCCCCAACCGCATCAAAACCAGGCACACGGGGCCTGATAAACCCTTGCGGCATATGCTATTCGTCTTCTTCGTAGACATAATCCTTGAAATAGTCAGGGTCGCCGTCACTGTCTAGCCAGAGCTCAAACCAGCCCAGGAAGTCCCGGCGCTCACAGCAGGGGCTAACACCCACATCTGAGAAGCTCCACACCTCACCGGCGCACGGCCCGGCGGTAATCAGCTCATAGGTCATGCCGCATCCTTCATCCATGAGCTCAACACCCTGGTTCCCCAGCTTACGTTCAAAGGACTCATCGCTAAGCTGCTCTTCGTCCTCCTCATCCTCCCAAACCCAGCCGTCCGTGAGCGTCATGGGGAGGGAAAGTTCTTTGTGTTCAATCTCTGCAAGCCGGTGAATGGAGCCGGTGCTGATATGCCCCATCGCCGGGTCACGCCAGCCGTCACCAACCTCCAACAGAAACAGCCGGTACGCCTGCGGCAGGCGGGTGTTGCAGGCACGCTCAAAAGCAATAATCTCTGCCTCCGAAACGGTAGGCCCCAAATCGATATTCTTCTGAGCGATTTTAGTCTTAATACGCTCGATCACAGCCGGGTATTCTTCAGGTGTATAGATAGGCACAAAAACTCCTCAAAATAGGTTCTTCGGTTTCACAGGGGTAGCGCGAGCCTTTGTACAAGTTATTGCACGCTGTTTCTCTCCCAGCGGTCCTAAAGTGTATGGGTGGTGGACTATGCCCATTAATTCCGGCTGAATTCATGCCATAATGGAAACACATACCCACCGTAACTCTTGTCACATGAACGAATTTAATAACTCCATCATTATCTACCAGCCGCATGCCGATCAACCCGCTATTGATGTTCGGATAGAAGGCGAAACCGTGTGGCTCAGCCAACGGCAGATGTCGGTATTGTTTGATACCAGCTCAGACAATGTCGGGCTCCACCTGAAAAACATCTATGCCGAGAGAGAGCTCCTAGAAGAGGCAACTACCGAGGATTTCTCGGTAGTTCGTCAAGAAGGGAACAGGCAGGTTCGGCGATCAGTGCGCCACTACAACCTTGATGCCATTATCTCCGTGGGCTACCGCGTCAAGTCAGCCACAGCCACGCAGTTTCGCATCTGGGCCACCAAACGCCTGAGGGAATACCTGGTGCAGGGGTACAGCGTTAACCAGCAGCGACTTGAGCAGCTTGGGCAGATTGTAGAGGTCATGGCGCGGGCAGATAACCACCTCGTGGCTGGTACTGGTGAAGTGCTCTCAGCCTATATACCGAGCCTGCAAACCCTGCGCGACTACGACGAAGGCACACTTTCTGCCAGCGAGTCCACCGGGAACGCGCCGGTGTGGCAGCTCACGCATGCCGATGCGCAGGCGATTATTGCTCGTGCGCGCAGCGAGTTCCCGCAAGATAGGCTTTTCGGACTCGAAAACGGGGATAAGCTCAAGTCGGTCGTCGCTACCATCTACCAGAGTTTCGCGGGTGAAGACCTCTACCCAACCACCGAACAAAAGGCAGCGAACTTACTGTACCTTATGGTTAAAGACCACCCGCTGGTTGACGGTAATAAGCGCAGTGCCGCAGCCCTGTTCATTGAGTTTCTGGCCCAGAATAACCTGCTGTTTTCGGCCGATGGCACACCGCTCGTCTCCAACAACGCCTTAGCGGCAATGACCCTAATGGTCGCCATGAGCAACCCGAAAGAAAAGGATCTAATGGTAGCCCTCGTGGAACGGCTCATTAGCCCGGTTGCCCATTAGCCGCTGCTCCCCTGACCCGCTAAGTGCGTCTCTACTCCCCCACCAAGGTCTTCGGATCCAGCGGCGTACTCGTACCTTCCGCCAGGTGCTCCAGGCGCCTCAAGATTAAACCTTCGCGCAGTGCCCAGGGGGAAACACGCATCGTTTCGATACCAAAGGTTTCCATCGCGGCCTCAGCCGCCATCGCGCCCGCGAGAACCTGGTCGGCGCGCATCCGGGAAACACCGGGCAGGTCAGCGCGCTCGGCGGGAGCCATAGCCTCCATGCGGCGAGTCCACAGGCGCAAATCCGTCACATGCATCTCACGCTTCACATGCGGCCCCGCAGAATACGGTGCCGCCCCGCAAATACGCGCCAGCGATCGGAACGTCTTCGAGGTGCCCACCACCATATTCGGCTCGCCAAATGCCAGCAACCGCTGCGCCACCGGTTCAATCTGCTCACGCACATACCTACGCAGCCGCTTCGTCTGCTTCGGCGAAGGCGGCTGCTCATCAAAAAACTCGCGGGTCAGGCGGCCGGCGCCCAACGGAACCGACATTGCCGCATCCGGCAGGGCATCCGTGCCCGTGGAGAACTCGAAAGACCCTCCCCCAATATCAAAATTCAGGATGCGCCCCGCACCCCACCCCTGCCAGCGGCGCACCGCGAAATAGGTGATAGCGGCCTCTTGATCGCCCGAAATCTCGCTCAAACTCACGCCGGTCTTCAACCGCACATGCTGTAAAACCTCGGCGCCATTACCGGCCTCACGAATAGCAGAAGTCGCGAAGGCGAGCAGGTCTTCGGCGTTATTCTCAATGGCGAAATCGCGCGCAGACTTCACGAACTCGGTCAGCGCGGCGCGGCCTTCATCAGAAATATCACCCGACGGTGTCAAATACTGCACCAGCTGCAGCGGAATCTTATGCGAGGCATACGGCTCGGGGCGGGCGCCCGGGTGGCCGTCAAGCAACAGCAGGTGAACAGTATTTGAGCCAACATCAAGAACACCGAGGCGCACGGCGCGCTCCTATCCCCCAGCCACCGCCGGGATAACGTACAACTTCATTAAGTGTGGCACAAGTCGCCTCATGATGCGCGCAATCCAACGCCGGGTATCCGCGAGTTCGCCCGCCGCACATGGATGCACAGGCTAGGGAGCGCGAGCACACGAAAAAATCTCACGGGATCAATGCTCGCGAGATTTTACGTCGGGTTCTAGAGAAAACGGGACGAAACCGTGTAACCAAGGGATGCGGAGGCTCTGGCGAACGGCTTCAGGATGCACGACTAGCAGCGAGCGCCTAAGGCTGCCGCGCACGGCAAAGCGAAGCGGAGCCGTCGTGACTGGTCGCTTTGTAAAGCGAGCGCAAGTCGCGCATCCATGTAAATCTTGCCAAGCGCAACAATACGGATACGTAGCCCACACTTTCGTGAGCCACGTATCCGTATTGTTGGGAAGAAGAAAAGACTAGTCCTTCTTAGCCGCAGTCTTCTTTGCGGTAGTGGACTTTTTAGCGGTTGTCTTTTTCGCGGTGCTCTTCTTGGCGGTTGTCTTTTTCGCCGCAGTCTTACGCTTCGCAGGCCCCTTGGCACGCTTTTCGGCGAGCAGTTCGACGGCGCGCTCATGGGTGAGCGATTCGATGGTTTCCGAGCGCGGCACCGTAATGTTGGTAACGCCGTCGGTAATGTACGGTCCGAATCGCCCATCTTTGACCACAATATTCTTTTCGCTGTTCGGGTCTACACCAAGCTCGGCGAGCGGGGGCTTAGCGGCGGCACGCCCGCGCTGTTTAGGCTGCGCATAAATATCGAGCGCCTGTTCAAGGGTGATCGTGAAGATTTCTTCCTCAGAACCAATCGACCGCGAGTCGGTGCCCTTCTTCAGGTACGGGCCAAATCGCCCGTTCTGCACGGTGATTTCGTTGCCTTCAGCATCGGTACCGAGCACACGCGGCAGGCTCAAGAGCTTGAGCGCATCCTCTAGGGTTACGGTCGCCAAATCCATAGATTTGAAGAGCGATGCGGTGCGCGGCTTAGCGGGCTTGGGCTTCTTCTTCGGCTTGGGTTTGCCGTTCTTGTAGTATTCGGTGGGCTGCGCATCCAGGTACGCCTGAATCTGCTCCTCCGTCATCTCTTCGATAACTTCGGTGACGTAGGGACCATAACGGCCGTCGCGGGCGATAATCTGGTTCCCAGAGGCGGGGTCGGTGCCGAGCACACGCCCATCGGATTTGCCCTGCTCAAGCAGCTCTTTCGCCTTTTCAGCGGTCAGCTCGTCGGGCGCCAAATCGGTGGGAACGTTGGCACGCACGGGGTCAGAGACTTCGCCGGTTTCGGTATTGACAGTGCCCTCAGCTTCAAGGTAAGGACCGAATTTACCTACACGCAGCACAATGCCGTCAGCAATGCGGATCGAGTTAATATCGCGGGCATCAATATCGCCCAGATTATCCACGATCGGCTTGAGCCCGCGTTTCTTCTGCACCCCGCCGCCGAAGTAGAAGTCGCCCAGCCACTCCACGCGCGATTCTTCGCCGCGGGCAATGCGGTCAAGGTCTTCTTCCATCTGCGCGGTGAACTCGTAGTTCACGTAGGGGCCAAAACTGGTTTCGAGCAGGCGCACCACCGAGAACGCAGTCCACGAAGGCACGAGCGAACCGGAACGCACCTGCACATAGCCGCGATCCATAATCGTTGAAATCACGGCGGCGTAGGTGGAGGGGCGCCCAATGCCCAGCTCGTCAAGAGTTTTCACGAGCGAAGCCTCAGTGTAGCGGGGCGGGGGCAGGGTCTCGTGCCCGGCGGCTTCAATGTTTTCGGCGGTGAGCGGGTCGCCTTGGGCGAGCGCGGGCAGGCGTTTCTCGGCGTTCTTGGCGTCGCGTTCTGCCAGGCGGGTTGCGTCTACGCCTTCCTCATAGGCGGCGAGGAAGCCGCGGAAGGTGATGACGGTGCCGGATGCTGCAAACTCGGCATCGCGCCCGTTGGATGCGGTTGCCCCTAGCCGCACGGATGCGGTCGAACCGGTGGCGTCTGCCATCTGCGAGGCGATGGTACGCTTCCAGATCAGCTCGTACAGCCGGTATTCGTCGTTGGAGAGCGTGCCGCGCACCGCGTCGGGGGTGCGGAAGGCGTCACCTGCGGGGCGGATTGCTTCGTGCGCCTCCTGCGCGTTTTTGCTCTTGGAGGCGTAGGTGCGCGGCGCGGAGGGCACGTATTCGGTGCCGTAGAGTTCGGATGCTTGGCGGCGTGCCGCCTTCACGGCCTGGTCTGAGAGTGCCACCGAGTCGGTACGCATATAGGTGATGTAGCCGCTCTCGTAGAGGCGCTGGGCAACCTGCATGGTCACGCGCGATGAGAAGCGCAGCTTGCGCGCCGCCTCCTGCTGCAGGGTTGAGGTGGTGAACGGCGCTGCGGGGCGGCGTTTATAGGGCTTGGTTTCGACCGAGCGCACCGAGAAGGGAGCGGCGGTGAGGGCTTCGGCGAGGGTACGCGCATCCGCCTCTGAGAGGTGGGTGACCTTGGTGGAGGTGAGGGTGCCGTCGTCGGCGAAGTCTTTACCGGTGGCAACTCGGGTGCCGTCGACCGCCACGAGTTTGGCGTCAAAGCCCTCGTTGCTGGTGGTGATGAAATGTCCGGTTAGATCCCAGTAGTTGGCGGCGACGAAGGCCATGCGTTCGCGTTCGCGTTCAACAACGAGGCGGGTTGCCACGGACTGCACGCGACCCGCGGATAGCCCGCGGCCGACCTTGCGCCAGAGCACGGGTGAGATTTCGTAACCGTAGATACGGTCAAGAATACGGCGGGTCTCTTGAGCATCGACTAGGTGCAGGTCAATATCGCGCAGTTCCCCGAAGGCGCGTTCAATGGCTTCGCGGGTGATTTCGGGGAAGGTCATGCGGTAGACGGGAACCTTGGGTTTCAGAACCTCTTTGAGGTGCCAAGCGATCGCTTCACCTTCGCGGTCACCATCGGTTGCGAGGTAGAGGGCATCAACGTCTTTGAGTTTGCGTTTGAGTTCGGCGACTTTTTTCTTTTTGTCGGGGTTAACCACATAGTAGGGGTCAAAATCGTCGTCGATATTGACCGCGAACTTGCCGACCGGGCCCTTTTTCAGGTTTTCGGGCAGTTCGGAAGGCTGCGGCAGGTCACGAATATGTCCCATGGACGAATCCACCAGAAATTCGTTTCCTAAATAACCGCTGATAGTCTTCACCTTCGATGGTGACTCGACGATCAGCAGCGCTTTTCCGTTCTTTGCCTTGGTGGGCACGGCTCTCCTCATATTTGTATGGTGTAGATGCGATACAACAATAGCGCACATTCTGGCGGTTACGCCTATTAGGTGCGCTTATCACGCATGTGTCTTATCACGTTTTACAGCTTGTGTTTGGATTAAGGGTGTGGATGCAACGATACCAGTTATTATGCACGTCTGTATCGAGTTGGCAACCGTAGATATGGGCCTTAGGCGGGTTGGCGGGCGAAATTAGTTGTATGGAAAATACCCTTCGCCCTGGGCAGGAAGAAGCGGGTATTCGCGGCCGTACACTTTGCGCGGCACAATGCGCACCCACTGCATGAGGTGCCCGCTTTCGTAGTGGCGCAGGCCGAAAGTGTGTACGAGCGGCGGGGTCATTTCGGGCGGCAGCCAGTGCGCCATGCCCTGCACGATCACGGAGCGGATGCCGTTCTCTAGTTCCTCGTCGATTTCAAAGGAGACGCGGCGGCTCATGACCACGGCGGAGAAACGGTCGCCGCGGGTGGTGCGCAGGTAGATTTCGTGGTCGGCTACCCCGTAGAGGACCGGCAGCACGTCTACGAAGTTGCCGTCGGTGAGTACGAGTCGCCCTAGATTGTTGGCCTGCAGGCGCGCCCAGCAGTCTTCGGCGCTCATTTTCTTGGTGGTGTCTGGGGTGTCTTGCATAGTCATTCTTTTAGTGTAGGGGTTTCTTCGTGCCGGGATTTGTGATATTCGGCGCGGCAAAGACGTGTTTTACGGAGCCGGGCTGGGGTGCCGGGGGTTAGCTGTTTTCGTCTGCGAAGTGCAGAAAACTTTTTTCGATGAGTTCTCGAATAGCGACCAGCAGGGTGTCGCGCGGATGCTCGTTCTCGGTGCCGAAGGCGGCGCGCGCATCCGGCGTGTAGTCTTCCCAGCCGAGAAGCACGGCGAGCGCACCTAAAATCTGCCCGATGCTCAGCTCGCCGTCGCATGCGGAGACGAATCCGGCGGTTTCGGTTGAGAGCAGAATTGTGCGGCACAGCCCGGATCCGGCACGCAGCAGAATTACGTTTGGATGCTCGGCGCCGGGGCGGCTGTGGCGTTCTTCGGTCACGTCTTCGGCGACCACAAGGTGGGCTTCGGCGAGAGCCTGATCGGTCAGGGCGGTGAGGCGGTCGAAGCGTGCCACGGCCTCGGTAATGCTTTGTGCGATGGGCTGGGCTATGGGGTAGGTGATGTCTTCGAACCGGTTCAGGGGCGCGGTTTCGGTGGTGTGTGCCGGGCGGCGGAGCCAGAGCATCCCGAACCCAATAGAATGAACGTTCCGGTTTTTAAAGTCGTCGAGATAGGCACGGTAGGTGTTCTCGTAGTGGTCGCGGTCGCGGTTTTCGCTCGCGTCTTTGAGCCAGGTTTCCGCATAGGATTCGGGGGTGAGCACTTCGCGCTGAATTACCCACGCCTCGCTCGGGGTGCCGGTGGCTGATTCGGCGAACCAGGTGCGCAGGCGCGCATCCCAGGGATGTGCCTCACCTGTATTGTTGCGGTGAATTTCCCAGTTGCCGAGCATCTGGGCGCGCCCGCCGGGCACCAGAACCTCGGGGATGCGCCGAATAAGCGTGCTGACAATATCATCGCCGGGCAGCCCGCCGTCGCGGTACGTAAACTGGTCGTCGCTGCTTTCGTCTGCGCGGCGCGGGGTAATGACGAACGGCGGGTTCGAGACCACAAGGTCAAACTGCTCCCCCGCCACGGGTTCCAGCAAAGAGCCTTGTCGAAGGCTGACGCGTGCTTCAAGGTTCTGCGGGTCGAGTTTCAGGGCCGGAGCGTTCAACAGCAGGTTAAAACGGGCGAAGGCGAGGGCGCGCGGTGAAATATCGGTGGCCGTCACGTGGTCTGCGTGGGCGAGCAGGTGGAAGGTCTGAATACCGCAGCCGGTCCCCACGTCAAGGGCGCGCGCCACGGGGGTGCGCTCGGTAATCTGCGCCAGAGTTAGGGATGCCTGCCCAATACCCAGCACGTGGTCCTTGCGCAGCACCCCGGGTCGCTGATGCGCCCCCAAATCGGAGGCCACCCACAGCTCGGTGCCGTCGTCAGCCGAATGCGGTCGCAGGTCAAACACGGCGCGGTAATGCGGCGCTTCGCCGGGGTTCTCGGGGGTGCAGGTATTTTCTGACTCCGCCGGTTCCACGAGGTTTGCCGCGATAAAGTCGTTAAGCGCGGGTTCGCCGCCGAGCGCATCGGCAAGTTCCGCGCGGGTTAGGGTGCGTGCGAACAGGAAAAACCCGATCATACGCGCCAGGCAGCGGTCGGGGTCGGTGGTGTGTGCATCATCAAGGATGTTCTGTACCCGCCAGGTGCCGGGCACAACCTGGTCGCGCGCCATCGCCTCAAAAGCGCGCTCCCCCAGCAGTTCACGCACCCCGTCGTAGCTGTAGTTAAGCCTTTCAAGGGCGCCTCGGATGCGCTCAAGCCGGGCGGTATCGTCGCTTATGGGGGTGTCGGGGATGCAGGAGTACAGTTCATCAGCCATACTCCCCATTCTAAGCGCCCCGTTTCTTAACGCCGCGAGCAGGTGGTTTTTGGCCGAGCAGGTAGTATTTTCCTACCTGCTCGTACCAAAACCACCTGCTCGCGTTATTCCTACTCGATCTGAGGGGGGAACTCCGCTATGCCTTTACCGTCAGCGCGGGTTTGATGTCCTTCACAATGGATTCGAGCATCCGCAGGTTGAAGTCCACGCCCAGCTGGTTCGGCACGGTCAGCAGCACGGTATCTGCCGCCTGAACGGCAGCATCACGAGCGAGTTCTTCGGCAATCAGGTCAGGTTCGCCAATGTAGCTGCGCCCAAACCGTGAGAAGGTATTGTCGATAATACCGGTGTAATCCTGCGAATCTTCCTGCGCGCGGCGGCCAAAATAACGCGCCGAATCGGCATCAATAATGGGGATCACCGAGCGCGAGACCGAAACACGCGGCACGCGGGTATACCCAGCCTTGACCCATTCCTCACGGTAGAGGCGAATCTGCTCCGCCTGCTGCTGGTCGAAAGGCACACCTTTATCTTCGAGCATCAGCGTTGAAGACATGAGGTTCAGCCCCTGCTGTGCGGTCCACACGGCGGTGCTGTCAGTTCCCGCGCCCCACCAGATGCGTTCGCTCAAGCCGGGCGACTGCGGCTGCACGGGGGCGTACATGCCCTGCACCCGCGCGGAGGGTGCCATGCCCTCACCCCGAATAGCCTTCATAAAGATGTCGAGGTGACGGCGTGCCATCGCACTCTCATCTTCACCTTCGGCGGGGTAATAGCCGAAACTCTCGAAACCGCGGATAACGGATTCGGGCGAGCCGCGTGAGACACCCAGCTGCAGGCGCCCGGCAGAAATCAGGTCGGCCATCGCGGCGAGTTCGGCCAT
>ERZ773246.890-NODE-890-length-11702-cov-9.35357_pt1 | contig 11702 bp, 13 predicted proteins | sample MGYA00580519_ERZ773246 | MGnify/ENA primary metagenome ERZ773246 (study PRJEB29015, sample SAMEA2738153) | human oral metagenome | biome: human oral; feature: human-associated habitat; material: saliva | place: China | collected 2246 ...
AGATCATGTAAAAAAGAAGAAAAATCCTAGTTTTTCTCAGTCGGGACAAGATTCCCAAAATCACAAAAGAGACTCGAATTTTTCCAAGCCTCCCAAGATTTATTGACTAAAATTTTTCATCCAAGTTGAAATTTGTTGACTCAATTCTGTCGGTAATACCACATAAACTTCTTTGGCTAACTCATCCGCAATGGCTGAATGCAAGTAGGTCGCAGCTGTTACTCTTTCAAAAAGTGAAACCTGCTCAAATTGACCGGCAAAGCCGGCAATCATTCCTGCCAAGGTATCTCCCATACCGCCAGTTGCTTGATAGGGGCCACCAACCTGCAGTTGATAAACATCCTTTTCCCCACTCTGAAAAACTCGCGTTCCGTTCCTTTTCTGTACAACTAGAGTCCCCTTAGGAAATTGGTCAGCAGCCTTTTGACTAGATTTTTCGTCCTGCGACTCGATGGGCAGGCCAGACAAGCTTTCCCATTCTTTCTGGTGAGGGGTAAAAATTGTCTGGGAGTTTGGAAAAGGCAGAGCTTGTTTGGCAAAAAGCGAGATAGCGCCCCCATCCATAATCAAGATTTGTTGCTTGTTTACAAGCTGTAAAACCAGCTTCAGAACCGATTTCTCTAAAGAATTTTCAGCCAAACCCGGCCCGATTAAAATAACAGTAGCCTTGCGGATCTGCTCCATCAGCCGCTCTTGTTCCCGCAAATCAAAGGCCATAGCCTCTGGCAAATGAGCATGGAGGGCGGGAATATTTTCCCGTTCAGTTGCAACAGTCACCAAACCAGCTCCGCTCCTTACTGCGGCCAAAGTAGCCATGATAATAGCTCCTCCATAGGGATAGGTCCCGCCAATCAAGAGCAGGCGACCATAGTCGCCTTTATGGCTGTCTGGCGATCGATTTATAATAACCTTTTTCAAAAGCCTGTCACTGGCTAGTTTCATATTTGATCCTCTATAATTATTTAAATGTTTACAAAAACCAATATTACCTGCTCGAGCACATCAGGCAAAGAAATTCGACTCCCTGATAAGCATATCTTTATTGAATTCTAGTTGCGTAAGAGAACAGTGTTGAGCCCAACAAAAAGCATTATCTTTTCTCACTTCAAAATCAAAAGCTAAAATGACTCTCCATCTCACCAGTTACCGCCAATACGTATATCCTATACTTTGACAATTTTTTCCGAAATTTCCATTCTTCATTTCGACCCGAGCAATTTTTCTTCTCTCATATTTTACCATATTTTCGCTCGATACTTAAAATGAAGAAACCGATTCAGAGAAAGGCCGTATGAAATTATTACATTGCTTACTAGCACAGTACCTAAAAAATGGAGACTTTTATAAAAGAAAACTATACTACGAAACTCTAGCCTCATCTAAAAAGCTCCAGCGAATTTTAAAAAACGTACAGTTGCCAATGCAACTCTTTGGTTGTAACCAAAAACGGCTAACGGCCCATCCAAATAAACAAATTTATCTTGAAAACAAAAAAGGTCCACTGGACCTTTTTAAAATGTTAAGTTACTACCGTAACTTTCTATCAACAACCTAAATATGTCTCCCAGACATTTTGAAGAAAACTCGCTACCGCGAGTTCCCATTTGCAGTCTGAAACAATCTCCCAGATTTTGACGAAAACCTCGTTTTCTTTATCTGCAACTTAAAAAGGTCCAATGGACCTTTTTAACCACCTAGATATGCTTTGCGGACTTCATCAGAAGTCAGGAGTTCTTGTCCTGTTCCGGACAAGACGATGTTACCTGTTTCAAGGACATAACCGCGGTTAGCGATAGAGAGAGCCTTGTTGGCATTTTGCTCGATCAAAAGCACAGTTGTTCCCTGTTTTTGGATGTCTTGAATGATGTCAAAGATTTCTTGGATGAAGATAGGAGCCAGCCCCATTGACGGCTCGTCCAAGAGTAAGAGCTTAGGCGTAGACATAAGCGCTCGGCCCATAGCTAGCATTTGCTGCTCACCACCAGATAGAGTCGCTGCATCTTGGTTCTTACGCTCTTCCAAGCGTGGGAAACGAGAGAAGACCTTTTTGAGATTGGCTTGGTTTTCTTCGCGATTTTTCTTAAGAAAAGCACCCATTTCAAGATTTTCCAAAACGGTCAAACCTGGAAAGACATGACGGCCTTCTGGAACTTGCGAAAGCCCCGCAGCTACAATCTTTTGAGCAGGCACTTTTTGAATTTCATTACCTAAAAATTCAATCTTTCCAGCACTTGGGCGAACCAAACCAGAGATCGTGCGAAGGATAGTCGTTTTACCAGCACCATTGGCACCGATAAGGGAAACAACCTCTCCTTCGTTGACTTCAAAGCTGACATCACGGACAGCCTGAATCATGCCATAGTGGACGGATAGATTTTCAACTTTGAGCATGGACATTAGGCTTCACCTCCTAGATAAGCTTCAATAACGCGTTTGTCATTCTTAATCTCATCTGGTGTGCCGTGGGCAATCAAGCGACCGTACTCTAGTACGTAGATGCGCTCAGTTACTTCCATAACCAGACTCATATCATGCTCAATCAGCATGATGGTAATATTAAATTCATTTTTAATCCGACGGATCAGGGCAGTCAACTCAGCTGTTTCCTGTGGATTCATACCAGCAGCGGGCTCATCCAAGAAGAGAATCTTAGGCTCTGTGGCAAGTGCTCGGACAATCTCCAGACGACGTTGCTGACCGTAGGCCAAATTTTTAGCCAAGGTTTCTGCTTCCTTATCCAAGTCAAAGATGGCTAGCAATTCCAAAGCTTTCGCTTTCAATTCTTCTTCATTTTTATAAAATGCTGGAAGGCGGAAGAAAGAAGCCAACACGTGAGGTTTATGGTGATTCCCGAAAGCAATCAATACATTGTCCAACACAGTCAAATCTTTAAAAAGGCGAATATTTTGGAAGGTCCGACTGAGACCCAGAGTCGCAATTTTATAAGGTTGCTTGCCATTCAGCAAGTGACCATCCAAAGTGACCGTTCCCTCACTCGGATCGTAGACCCCTGTCAAAAGGTTGAAAAGCGTTGTTTTCCCAGCACCGTTGGGACCGATAAGACCGACCAGTTCACCCTCGTTCAATTCCAGACTTACATCACTAACAGCTGTCAGTCCTCCGAAATTTTTGGTTAATTTTTTTACTTCAAGAAGCGCCATTATTCTTTGACCTCCTTATTCTTTTTAAGGAGCTTAGACAAGCTCAATTCCCAAGTACCAAGCAAGCCACCTGGACGGAAAATCATCACCAAGATTAAGGCAAGTGAATAAACGATCATCCGAACGCTTGAGATATCTTGTAAAAGCATATTGAGGATACCCAATACCACTGCCGCAACGATTGCTCCAGTCATTGATCCAAGACCGCCAAAAACGACGATAATCAAGATATTGATTGTATTAATAAAGGAATAGTCTTTTGGTACAACAGAGCCAACAAATCCAGCCTGCAAAGAACCTGCAATAGAGGCCGTAATAGCTCCAAAAACGAAAGCAATGACTTTAATTTTTGTTGTATTGACACCGACAGACTCTGCCGCAATCTCGTCCTCGCGAACAGACAAGGTGCTACGTCCGATAGGACTGCGGAGGAAGTTAAGAGTCAAAATAGTTGTAATTACAACAAAGACATAAACCAACTGCCAAGAGGTAAAGTTAGGAATGGATAGGATACCTGCCGCACCATTAGTCAGATCTCCTCCATTGACAATCAAAATCCGGATAATTTCAGAAACACCCAAGGTCGCAATCGCCAAATAGTCTCCCTTTAAGCGAAGAGTCGGAATACCAACAAGCAAAGCTACTGCACCTGCAAGCACGGCGCCAACCAACATAGCTATAAAGAAAGCACCGTAGGTTGGGGATTTAGAACCCATAATGGCTACTGCATAGGCACCAATGGCCATAAAGCCAGCATGTCCCAGTGAGAATTGCCCAGAGAAACCAACAATGAGATTAAGGCCAACAGCCAAAATAATATTAATCCCAATCTGCTCAAAGATTTGCAGATAAAAAGGATTGAGAATACCTGTGCTAGCAAGCACTGTTATCAATAGGTAACCAAAAAGGATCAGAGCAAGCCATAACGCATTTACTTTTAAATTATTTTTCATACATTACACCTTCTCTTTCACATTTTTACCTAGAATACCAGCAGGACGAACCAATAGAATGATAATCAAAATCGCATACACAATCGCATCTCGGAAATCTGATAATCCAACTGCTGTTGCAAAAGTTTCCAAGAGACCGATTACAAATCCACCCAAAGCTGCCCCTGGGATGATACCGATTCCACCCAAAACTGCGGCAACGAAGGACTTGATACCTGGGGTCATTCCCATCAGTGGCTCAAGCGAGTTGTAGTAAAGGGCAATCAGCACCCCTGCTGCTCCTGCCAAGGCTGAACCTAAGGCAAAAGTAAAGCTGATGGTACGATTGACATTAATTCCCATGAGCTGGGCAGCATCGCTATCCACGGAAACAGCCCGCATGGCTTTCCCCATTTTGGTTTTTTGCACGATAAACTGCAAACCAACCATGAGTAAAATAGAAATTCCCAAAATCATTAGTTGGATATTGGAAATCGAAACTGGTCCAATCGTATAACGCACTGTTTTAATCACTTGAGGGAAGGAGCGAGTATTGGCACCCACAAAGAAGACCATCCCGTATTCCAAAAGGAAAGAAACCCCAATCGCCGTAATCAAGGCCGCAATCCGAGTCGAATTTCGCAGAGGACGATAGGCTAAAAACTCAATAATTACACCAAGAATAGCCGCGCCAATCATCGCTGCAATAAGAGAAATCAAGAAATTGAACTCCGAGAATTTTACCAAGTGAGGCCCCATTACAGGACCAAACATTGCTGAAATAAAAGAACTAAAGAAATTTAACTTCAAGGAATTTATAAAATAATAACCTATAAAGGCACCAATCATATAGATATCGCCATGAGCAAAGTTAATCAGCTTAATAATCCCATAAACCATGGTATAACCCAAAGCCAGAAGCGCATAGACACTCCCCAAAATCAATCCATTGGCTAGCTGCTGAAGAATTTGTTCGAGCATTCCACACCACTCTTTCTAATATAAAATAAGAGCAGAAACAACAATCTCAGACGAAGCCTTGTCTTGCCGTCTCTACTCAAACATCATAAGCAAGTAAGAAACAAGTCAAAGACTGGGTTTGTCCCCAGCCTCAGACCCTTTATTCAGGTTTAACTGTCTCAACAGTATCTACTTTACCATCTTTCAAACCAATCATCAAGGCTGTCTTCACAGGGTTGTGATCTTTATCAATGGTAATAGATCCAGTAACTCCTTCAAAGTCTTTTAACTTAGCAAGGTTATCTTTAATATCTACAGATGTTTTTGCACCCTTAGATGCTTCTGCTGCCATATAAACTGCGTCATATGAAAGGGCTGCAAACATTGAAGGTTCTTCGTTATATTTAGCCTTGTAAGCTGCAACGAATTTCTTCGCTTTATCTGTCATGTCACCTGAAGTTGAGAAACCAGATACATAATAAACATTAGTTGCTGCTGCTGGAGTTGCTTGCTCAACGAATTTGGCATCGCTAAATCCATCAGGTCCAACGATTGTTTGGTTAATTCCCAAACCACGCGCTTGGTTCACCAATTTACCAGCTTCTGTGTAGTAACCTAGTACAACCAGTGAATCAAATTCTTTGCCTTTGATCTTTGTCAAAGCTGCTTGGAAATCTGAGTCACCAGAAGCGAATGTTTCTGTCGTAACGATTTCACCCTTGTATTCTTTCTTGAAGGCTTCAGCCATTCCTTTAGCGTAGTCGCTTGAGTTGTCATAATAGAGTACAACTTTCTTAGCTTTCAAGTTTTCTGTTACATATTTAGAGATGACTTTACCTTGGTAACTATCAGTAAAGGTTGCACGATACAGATAGTCTTGGTTTTTTGTCAAATCATCCTGTGTAGCACTTGGCGTTACCAAAGGCACACCAGCTTTACCAGCATTGGCAATTGCAGCCGCAACCCCACCTGAAGTCGCAGGACCGATGATGGTATTCACCTTATCTTGAGTCGCCAAGCTTGTAGAAATAGTAGCTGCTTCTGCTGTTTCTGATTTATTGTCTTTATCAGTTACTTCGATTTTCTTGCCGTCTACACCGCCAGCTGCGTTGATTTCATCAACAGCAAGCTGAGCACCGTGTTGTTCTGCAGTACCGTAAGCTGCTACTGCACCAGTTTCTTCAAAGTTGAAACCGAACTTAAGTGTTTTACCGATTTCTGTTCCAGTAGCGGATGAGTTGTTTGTCGAAACCTCTCCACAGGCTGCTAGAAGCGCAGCACTAGCAAAAGCTACGAGTGAAAGTGCAAATTTTTTCTTCATGAATAATCTCCTCTATTTTGTTATTTGCTTTGTTTGCAAATGATATAGTAAGAATATACCGAATTATCTGACAATTGTCAACCCAAAGAACTCATTTTTTTAAATAATAGCGTTTTCTTGATTTCTAAACAAGCTTCCAACAAAATTTGTATCAAGATTTTGAATCTCACAAAGCTGGATTTTTTTGATATAAGACTCTTTAGACAAGCTTGCTTTTAAGGACTCCGCTTGCTCTTTAGCTACATAAAGCTGCAAATAACGGTGCTTCTTAGAATGATAAATAATATCTCCAACATGGGCCAGCTTCTTTGCATCTCGATTATAGTATAGATGAATAATTAAGCCCATTCGTTCTTCTTTTTTAAACATACTAATCCTCTCTGGTCATTTGTACTCTATTGATTATATCAAAAAAAGCCCACAAATGGGGCATTTTTTCGTAGTTATAATTGAAGACTAGCTAAGATTATTATTAGCCATGATTTCATCAATGAAACCATACTCAAGGGTTTCTTGGGCACTCATCCAGTAATCACGTTCGGCATCTGCGTGAATTTGCTCAACCGATTTACCAGAATTGTCGGCAAGAATTTGCTCCAAGGTCTTACGAGTCTTAAGCAAATGCTCTGCTGCAATGGCCATATCTGTTTGCTGAGTACCGCCACCAGTACCACCCATTGGCTGGTGAATCATATACTCTGCATTTGGAAGCATGAAACGTTTGCCCTTAGCACCGCTAGAAGCAATGATGGTTCCCATGCTGGCTGCCATTCCCATGACGATCGTCTGCACATCAGACTTGATGAAGTTCATGGTGTCTACAATCGCCAATCCCGCCGACACAGAGCCACCAGGAGTATTGACATAAAGATAGATGTCCTTGGTGCTGTCTTGTGCATCTAGAAAAAGCAACTGCGCGATAACAGAATTAGCCATATTGTCCTCAACAGGACCTGTCAGCATGATAATACGGTCTTTTAAAAGGCGTGAGTAAATGTCATAAGAACGCTCACCACGGCTGGTTTGTTCAATAACTACAGGAATCATGAATATTTTCTCCTTCATTCGATATATTCATTATTATAGCCTTTTGGTCAAAAAAGGTCAAATATTTGCTTTATCTGTCGGATGACAGAGAACAAAGCTGTGATTATCTTTGGTTTGGAAAGCAAAAATCCACGGGATTGGCTGGACTTTCCTATTACAGACTAGAATTTCTATTTTGTACCAAAGAGGCGGTCACCAGCATCTCCGAGACCTGGAACGATGTAGCCGTGTTCATTGAGATAATCATCGAGGGCAGCCGTGAAAATATCTACATCAGGATGAGCATCCTGCAAGGCCTTGACACCTTCTGGAGCAGACACCAAGCAAACAAATGTAATATTGCTTGCGCCACGTTTCTTCAGAGAATCCACAGCCAAGATAGCAGAACCCCCAGTAGCCAACATTGGATCGACAACAAAAATTTGACGTTGGTCAATGTCTTCTGGCAATTTTACCAAATATTCAACTGGCTTCAAAGTTTCTTCATCACGGTACATTCCGATATGTCCGACTTTAGCAGCAGGAACCAAGCTCAGGAGACCATCCACCATGCCGATACCAGCCCGCAGAATTGGAACAATAGCCAATTTTTTCCCTGCAATCTGCTTTTGAACTGTTTTCGTAATTGGTGTTTCAATTTCTACATCTTCAAGTGGTAAATCGCGCAAAACTTCGTATCCCATCAGCATTGCGATTTCATCTACTAATTCACGAAAAGCCTTGGTAGAGGTATCTGTACGGCGCAAGATAGACAATTTATGCTGAATGAGCGGATGAGCGATAACTTCAAGTTTTCCCATGATCGGATTTCCTTCTTTCAATTTATTCTTCTTATTATATCAAAAAAGAAGAAAAAAGGCTTGCAACAAGCAAACCTTTTCATCCATTTTGGTTCTCTTTTTGATAGAAAAGTCTGATTAAACTTCAAACTTTGTCAAATTTTCTTAGACAGACTATTTTATACCAATCCTTCTAAGAGGCCTCTCATAAAGTTCTCAGAATTAAACTCACCGATATCGTCAATTTTCTCGCCAAAACCAATCAGCTTCACTGGAATATCCAGTTCCTGACGAATGGCAAGAACAACACCACCGCGCGCAGTCCCATCAATCTTTGTCAGGACAATACCTGTCACAGGCGTAATTTTTGAAAATTCCTTGGCCTGAACCAGTGCATTTTGACCCGTAGAGGCATCCAAGGCCAAGAAAGTTTCATGTGGCGCTGCTGGATCTACCCGCTTAATAATACGGCCAATTTTCTCTAGCTCTGCCATGAGATTGTCCTTATTTTGCAAGCGACCAGCTGTATCAATCATGAGAATATCAACATTTTCAGCCTTGGCTCTTTCCAAACCGTCAAACACGACACTGGCTGGATCACTCTTTTCTGGACCAGTCACGACAGGCACGTCTACTCGACGCCCCCACTCAGCCAACTGGGCAACAGCTCCAGCCCGGAAGGTATCTGCTGCCACCAGCATCACTTTTTTACCTTCTTGCTTGTATTTATAGGCCAATTTACCGATTGAGGTCGTCTTCCCTACGCCATTTACACCGACGAAGAGCATGACAGTCAGACCGTTTTGGAAATTGATTTTTTCATTGAAACGGCCATCTTTCTCATAAATATCGACCAATTTTTCAATAATCAGCTGGCGCAAGGCTTCTGGTTTCTTAGCATTTTCCAGACGAGCTTCATAGCGCAGATCTTCAGTTAGATTGGAAGCTACCTGTACACCGACATCACTAGTAATCAGCAATTCTTCCAAGTCTTCAAAGAAATCTTCGTCTACTGAGCGGAAATTAGCAAAGAAGGCATTGAGACGAGCACCAAAGCCAGTCCGCGTCTTTTTGAGACTGCGGTCATACTTGTCTTGAACACTCTCTTCTTGGTATTCAGCTGTTTCTGCGGGAGTCTCATTTTCAACTTGAGCCAACTCTTCCTCTGCCCCTTCTCCACACTCGGTCGAGTCTACTTGTGAAGAAGCACTTGCTTCCTGCTCACTTGATACTTCTTGCTCTGGTTCGTGGTTGATTTGCTCTCTCGCTGCAGCTAAACGCTCCTGCAATTCTTGGTAATAATCTCTGCTTTCAGTCGCCGCTTCTGATTCGCCACTGCTTTCCAAAGCTTGATTTTCTAAAGTCTCAGACTGCTCTTCTGCCTCAGCCAAAACTTCTTCAGAACTTTCCTTGTCTTCAAGCACTGGTTCAGATAAGTCTGCTTGCTGACTAGTCGGAGAAAATTCCTGCTCAAAAGTTGCTGAATCTGCAGGCTCTGTATTCTCTTCTGACACAGATTCTACTACCAAAGTTTCCGCTGTTTCTTCATTAGAAACAGCAAAAGTCTGGAGATCTGCCTCAGATGATATTTCATCCTCTGTCTGCTGACTGCTATCCTCCGATTGCTCCTCTAACTGGGGCTTTTCTTCCTGTTCTTCTTCCTGTTTTCGTCCAAAAAGACGGTCAAATAATCCCATTCTTTAATCCTCCTTCAATACATATTTCCGAATTGCCCAAGCAACTGCATCTTCATCATTAGTCATCGGAGTGACAACTTCTGCGACTTCCTTAACTTCTGGCACGGCATTTTGCATGGCCACTCCTAGCCCAGCCCAAGCAATCATTGATAAATCATTGGCTTCATCGCCGCAGGCCATAACTTGACTTCTATCAATTCCCAAGTGGGCAATCAGTTTCTCCAAACCAGTCGCCTTGTGGACATTTTTCGGTGACCATTCCAGCAGCATTTCTCGTGATTTGAAAATCTCATACTGGTCAAAAAGTTCGGGCGAAATGTGAGGAATGGCTACATCCAGCGGTTCCTGAGCAAAGGCTGTAACGCATTTATTGTAGGTAATCTGGCTAGAAAGGTCTTCAAAAGCAATGGATTCAAAATTCAGAGCTGGATTGAACTCCGCATAGAGCGATGCCTGGTCTGATTGAATCTGATAAACCAAGCCACCATCGATCGCATCCAGAGGTAGACCTAATTTCTCAGTCTCTTCAAAAATCCTAGCTACATCATCGTAGGCAAAAACTGTTTTATCCAAAATTTCGCCTGTATTGCGCTGAACTAGACCACCATTAAAGGTAATGGTGTATTCATCTGCCTGACCATCAGTGCCCAGCTCATGCAGGAAAAATTCCATAGCCTTAAGCGGACGCCCTGTGGTCAATACAACTTTGACACCTTGCTGCTGAGCCGCTTTGAGCGCTGCCAGATTCCCTTGAGAAATCTTTTTATCCGTAGTCAAAAGCGTCCCGTCCAAGTCCAAAGCGATCAATTTAATATCAGCCATTATAAGCCCTCCATGTAGGTCATAACAGATTGGGCCGCATGGTGGCCAATCACTTCTTTCGCAACTGCCAAAATTTCCGGCCGTGCATTTTCTGGTGCAATCGGGTGCCCCACCACCTGCATCATATGCAGGTCATTGAGGTTATCGCCAAAAGCCATGACCTGGTCCATTTCTAGGCCTAGCTTCTTAGCTAGCTCGACAAGAGCCACGCCTTTATCCACATAGTCCAGCACGATATCAATCGACTTATAGCCTGTTGTCATCGCCTTGACACCTGCGACATTTTCATTGACCCAGGCTTCGCCGTCGGCCACTGTTTCTTCGCTGAAATTGGTCGTGAATTTAAAAATCTCGTCTGTAATCTCACTAAAATCAGCAACTTTTTGGATATTTTCATTATAATTAGCGCTGAAAGAGAGATAAGTCGGATCTACTGTCTCTAGGACATAACAGCCTTTTTTCCCTGTCAGAAGCAACTCATTGATATTGACAAAAGGCGACTCCTTAAGCTTGTCAAATACCTTTAGATAAAATTCTCTTGGCATGGTTGCTTCGTATAGATCTTTTCCTTGAAACTCTACTAGGCTACCATTTTCTGCGATAAAGATAATATCATCCCGAACTTCATGAAAGAGCTTCTCAAGAGAGAGAATCCCTCGACCACTGGCAACAGCAAAGTAGATGCCCTTTTCTCTAAACTGAGCTAGCAGGTGCTTGAGCCGCTCCATATCAAACTGACCCTTGTCATCTAAAAAAGTCCCGTCCATATCTGTGGCAATGAGTCTTATCATACAATTATCTCCTTTTTTGAATTAGGGGTGTGCAAAGGGCATTTAGGGTATGCATCTTTTAAGGATTTAGGCAACCCCCATCATTTCTCATCTCTGTTAATCCTTTATATTATATCATAAAACTAACACTTCATTCCACAGATGAAAAACAGTCAGATCATATTTCTATGACCTGACCGTTTTTGATATTGT
>ERZ773246.894-NODE-894-length-11670-cov-6.41989_pt1 | contig 11670 bp, 10 predicted proteins | sample MGYA00580519_ERZ773246 | MGnify/ENA primary metagenome ERZ773246 (study PRJEB29015, sample SAMEA2738153) | human oral metagenome | biome: human oral; feature: human-associated habitat; material: saliva | place: China | collected 2246 ...
CTTATATATTTATACATAAAACTAATTTAGTTTTTAGTCGTTTTTCGGGGGCGGCGGGCAGTCCGTCCGCGCTTTCCAGTAACGGCGCGGCTTTTCCGCATTTTTGCCCCGTTTTCCCCGTTCTTCTACTGCCTTTTTCGTCGCTTTTCGGTTTTATCGGGGTTTTCTTTTCTTCACACTTGCCCCTCTCGCTTCCTGTGCGCCCCGTAGAGCGCGTTTAGACCGTCTGCCTATATCTTTATATGCGTCGATGAAATTAGAGGGCTTATAGGCGATTCTAGGCGGTCATTTCTCCTTTCTCAGCTTTCAATCTCTGTCGGATGTCCGAAAAAGCCCCGAAATCAGCCGTAAAAGTGCCGTTTGAGGGGAACGCCGTCCCCTTCTCCATCGTCCCGCCGTAAACTGGCAGGACAACAACAACAAGAAATAGCGCGTATGTTCGTTTTTTCAGCTCCGCGCGCACGCGCGAAAATGTTGTTGTTTTTTTTAACAAGTTTTATATATGTTTTGTGTCAAAGTTATCCACAGGCGGCGAAGCCTTGAAAATACTGGTCGCGCTGGCATTTTTCGCGGTTTTAACTTGCTACAGATTTTATCCTCGATGCTACAGATTTTATCCTCGATGCTACAGATTTTATCCTCGATAGCTACAGATTTTATCCTCGATAGCTACAGATTTTATCCTCGATAGCTACATATTTTATAAATGGTGTAGCTATATTCTGTACCCCATTGAAAATAAAGGGGTTTAGACGATGTTGCTACATGATTTATCCTTTATTATCCCTCCATGCTACATACCCATGTAGCCAACTAGCTACATGGGTTGACAAAATGTAGCTAGTTATAATATACTGCATTTTGAGGTGAACGAAATGAACGAAATCAGTATCTTGGAAAAGGAAGTCGTGCAGGCGAATCCGCTGATAGAAGCCCGCAAGCACATGAACCTTTCAGAAATGCGCCTGTTTCTGCTCGGCTTGCAGGGCATTAAGCCGAACATTTCCACCGATGGGAATATCCACGACGTAGAATTTCATGATATATGGGTTTCCCCGTCCCAGCTTGAAAGCCTGTTTAGCAATAATACTGGCGGCGTTGCGAATCTGCGGCGACACATCAAGAGCGCGTACAACGGGTTTATAGAGCTTGCTTTTGACGGCGGCGGCTTTGGTCTGCGCCACATCTACGCGAAAATGGATTACTACCCAAAAGAAGGGCTATTGATAAAGTTCGATAATGAAATGAAGCCCTATATCTTGGATATTCTGAATCAATCGTATACAAGATATGCGCTCAAGCACGTTTTCCCGCTCTCGTCGGAATATGGCTGGCGAATCATGGAATTACTTCTTGAATATCAAGGCTATCTGAAGCAGGGGAAGCCGTACATTTACCGCAAGTTCACGCTGTCCGAAATGCGCTTTCTTCTCAACGTCCCAGATGGAAAATACGAGGGACGAATCAATAATTTTCGCTCCCGTGTCCTAGACATTCCAATCAGAGAAATCAATGAAAAGACGATGTATCATGTATGGTATGAACCATATAAGGAAAAAGGGAAGGTTGCAGGGTTTACGCTCTACATGGAGCGCAAGCACGACGACGACGGGGCGGCAGTCCCGCCGGAGGAAGTCGCCGCGCTCGATGATGTCCCGACGACCGACAAGCGGGAAATGCTCGCTCGGCTGATGAATCCCGACCGTTGGAACATCACGGAAGCCGCCGCGCGGCGGCTGGTGCAGAAATATCCGCTTGAATATCTCGACGCAAATATCCGTTATGCGTACAAGTACCGCGACAAAAAGAACAATCTCGGCGGCTGGCTGATGTCCTGCATTGAGAAGGACGAGGCGGGCAGGGAGCGCGAACGGGAAGCAATCAAAAAGGCAGAGGATGAGCACAAGAAGGAAAAAGCCCGCCGCCGCGCCGAAGTGCGCGAACGTGTCCTTAATGCCGTATTCGACGACGACACGGAGGACGCGCCGCCGATGTCGGAGGGTGAACCGCGCGGGCTTGCGCCGCTCAGTGATATTGAGGTGCGGCTTTTGCGTCGGGGCGGTGCGTCCTCGCCGCACGTCATGCGCCGCATGGAGCAGCTAGGCTTGACGCTGGAAGATGTCAAGGCAGGGAAGCGGGGCTAAAATCGGTGGGAAAATGCCCGCTGCGGAAAAATTCGACCGCCTAGAATCGCCTCTAAGCCCTTCATTTTCGGCGACGCATAGGAAAGTATAGGCATTTTCGCCGATTTTGCGCCGCCTCGGAGGAGCGCACAGAAAAAGCCGTGATGAAAAAATCACGGCTTTTTTGTGTTCGTTGGTCGCGCATCCGCGCCGATCGGCACGCAAGCGGGGCAAAAAACGAAAGAAACAACAACAAAATTCACATTTCCAGCTCATAAGAGGCGGTTTCTTTTTCCTTCTCGGCTTCCTCTGTCCGCTCCTGCGTCCGTTCGGTTTCGCGGTCGCGCTCGATGTCGGGCGCGTCAATGTCCTGCCGAAACGCCGTTAATGCTTCGTCGTAGTCAAGCCCTAGCTCCTGCGCCTTGCTGGCGTATAGCTCTGCCTGTTGCGGGTTTTCCGTGTCGCGGCTGATGTCGGCAAGTTCTTGAATCCGTGCGCGATCTGCCTCGTTGAGAAGGGGCGCGTCTGGCTCGGTTAGTCCCTGCTCTGCGGCTTGGTCGCTCATGTGCTGGAAGGATTCAAGGGTTTGCTCTATCATTTGGGCGCGGCGTTCGTTTATGTCGCGCTCCTCGCCTTCCTCGCTGTTGGTGCGGTCGATGATATTGTCCGTCAAGCGGTCGGTCGCGCGGTCGATACTGCTTGTTACAGCGCGTCCGATTGCCTCGTTGCGCTCATATCCTCCCGCAAGCCCTACAAGCGTATGACAGGCAAGCGACGCCATCTTATAGGTGAAGTAGCACCGCAATATCTTCTCGCCCAGTCCCATATTACGAGATATGGCTTTCGCCTGTTCCTGCTGTTGGCGAACGCGCTCGGCTTGCTTTCGTAGCTCCTTGACTTGTTCGCTCTCCTCCTTGGTCTTGTCCTTCTTCTGTTCCAGCTTTGCCGCCTTGCGCCCCAGCGCGTCCGCTTCCTCGCCCAGCGTGAACGCCTTGACGGTCGCTTCCTTCCCTGCGTCTTGGAATTTTTTCAGAAAGCCCATGTGCTATTTCCTCCTTTTCTCAGACTTCTTCAAAAGCTCGGCGGCGCGGCGGTCGATTTCTTCCTGCGGGATTCGCCCGCGCTCCTTCTCGTAGTCGTCCACATAACGGAATAACGCCAATTTGATAGCGTCGGAAAGGCTCATTCCAGAACCTTTTGTGATGTGTTCCAGCTTTGCCTTTAGTTCTGGCTCTGTCCGTATGCTCATGGTGATTTTCGTCATGTATGCGCCCTCTATCCCTCTAACTGCTGTTCAAGGTTATTCGGGTAGAGAGGCGACATAACAAGAACATCGTCCGCGCTCTCGCCCTCCACGTTGAGGAACGCAAGCGCAAGATTGCCCGTAAGCTGGCGTACAAGGTTCGCGTCTACAAGTTGCCGCTCAACAATTTGCGTATTTACGCTGGTGTTGCTGGTGCGGTTTGCCTTGAAGAAGTCCGTATTCTGCTGGCTCTCGCCGCTGGAATAGTTGTAGCTCTGCCGCGCGACTTCCACGCGCCCCGCAAGGCTATTGATATAGCGCAAGGTTTCCATGTCCTCAGTTTTGAAGAATATCTTCTGCCGAAAGTTCGCAAGTACCGTGTCGGATAACTGCGGGTTTCCGATTGCCGCCTTGAACGCGCTGATACTCTGCGTTGAGATGATACCGACACAATGCGCCGAACGGGATTTATCCCAAAAAGAGAGGTCGGAAAGCCCTTGATTGCTTGCGCTGATGATGTTTTGATACTCGTCGCACATGAAAAAAACATAATTCTGCGGCATGGATTTATCCACCTGCCGCGCTTGCAGGAGATTGAAGAAGCGTAGCTTTATCATCGTATAGACGACTTTCCCAGCCGTCGCCCATTTCGCAAGCGGCAGGTCTACTAATACGATGTCGCCCGAAAGAATCCGCGCAAGGTCATAGTCCCCCTCTGTCCCGCTGAAAGCGTCGATAAGTTCGGGATTCTGGAAGGGGGATAGAACGGTCGAAAGCGTCCCTTTGATGGATTCACGCATTTTTATATCCATGCTCATGAACACGTTTTGATAATATCCCTTGTAGTTCGCAAGATTCCGCGCCGCAAGCGTCCCCTCTGGCAGTTTCACATCGTCAAGCATGATGTCTATTGCCTTGCGTACATCTTCAAAAAAGATGTACTGATACAGCTTTTCAAGGTTATAGTATTTGTCGCCGAGGGCTTCCAGCAAGCCTAAAGTGTTCTGAATCAGTGCTGTTGCCGACTGAATCCAAAAGCTATCGTTGGTCGCGCCGCCTGTGAGGTAGAATGTCGATTGCAGGAAGCCCGCCGCCTGTTCTGGCGTAAGTCCCTTTAAGAGATTCGTCCCTGCGCTGTCGGCTCCTACGCCGATTTTGTGAACCTCGCGCCCGTGCCATTCTGCAAAGCTCTGAACGCTCTCCACAAAGTCGCCCTTGATGTCGAATATCAGCCCTCCAACGTCGGAATAAGCAAGGCACTGAAATAAGATCGGGTTGATAACGCGCGTCGTCTTGCCCGCGCCGATACCGCCGAAAACGGCGATATTCTGGCAAGCGTCGTCATTGACAAGCCAAACGAACTGATTCGCCCATAGTCCTGCGGCGTGTCCGCGCTGGTGAAGTTCGCCCGTGCTCGTCCCGATGCCGAGGGCGAACCCTTCGGGGCGTTCGGTGTTCTGTATTTCCTCCTCCTTCTTCGGTGCGTTCAAGTCAAGGTTGATAATGCTTTTGATGGAATCGAAAAAGCCCATTGTCGCTTTCCTCCTCAGTGTAGAAAAAAGCCGCCTAACCTCGCGGATAGGCGGCGCGTACCGCATTATAGGCGCGTGTCTTTATTCCCTCCCACAAGGTCACGCACAAAAAGAATGAATTGAATCGTTTTCCCCGCAAGCAAATAGAGGAAAACATAAAGGACAAACACATAGAGAAGCGCCCAGCCGATAATCACGCTCAGAATACCGCCGATAAAGCTCTGCCCGTGGGCGATAGTGTTGAACACGGAGAACAACAAGCCGATACCGCACATGACGAGGCAGAAAATACGCCATACCCGACGGGCTTTCAGCATAATCATACCCAGCTTGATTTCTCTCTGCTGTTCTGGCGTGTATGCCGTGTCCTGCATTTGCTCTGGTGCGGTGTTGCCGCCTTTCATAAGTGCCATAATTTCTTTCCTCCTTTGATAGAAAAACCCTTCCAGATGTCTATTATAGCACCGTTTACTATAGCAAACAAGCCGAAAGTGCATATCTATTTTTTAGACCTGCCGCGGCTGTAGGGCGAGGGTTCTGCCTTTAGGCAGGTTCGTCGCCCGCTGTGGCAGGTTGCCCCCCGCAGGGGCGTATCTATTTCCCGCCTCTTTCTCGTCCAGATCGGGAGCGGATGCGCGACCGTCTGAACGCGAAAACGGCTTTTTTGCGTGGTTTCAGAAAAGATAAAATCCCTAGCCAAAAGAAAAGCCGTGACGGAAAATCACGGCTTTTTCTGTGCGCCCGTTCGGGCTATATCCAGTTATTATCTAGTTTTGCTTCTGCTGTTGCTGTTGTTGTTTCTTTTCTTGATAGTCGTTATAGACTTTCTGGAAATATTCGCCCGTCGGCGATTCTCTGCCAATGGTATAGTTTTCGCCGTTAAACCAATAATGCGAATCCCCCGAAAGAATCGAGGTGATAAGGTCGTACTTCTCGTTTGTCGCTTTGACCTCCTGCCGCATTTGGTACATATTGTAAAAGCAAAACAGACCAACAACAACAAACACGGCAAAGACAATATAGACAAGCCTATTATTTTCGCGGTTGACGATGTTCAAGCCCGCCGTGCTTCTCTCTAGCTCCTCGCTGATGTCCCGCATTTGCCTCGTTACGTCCTCCAAAAGGTCGCGGTCGCGGCTCTCTATCGTCCGCTTGAACGATGGAGCGGCGACTTTATCAACGGCGGCGGTCAAGCGGTTCACGTCCTGCCGCAAGGCTTCATAAACCCCCTTCATTTCTTCGTAGCTCTGCTTTGCTTCCTCGTTGCTTTTCTTGCTCTCGTCCAGAAATCCCATGATTTTTACCTCCTGTTATCTGCTATATACCGTTTCTATCTCGGCTTCCTGCGACGGCTGCGGCGCGGCTTTGGTTTTGGCTGCGGCTTTCGCCTGTTCCGCCGCCGCCTGTTTGGCGCGTTCTTCTGCGGCTTTCTCCTTGGCGACGATAGAGGCAGGGCGTTCTAGCGTATGCTCCTTTATCTGCTTCAAGGCTTTTTCCAGCGCGGCGCGGCGGTCAACGTCTGGCGCGTGATAGCGGTCGTTGTTCTTCACGCCTCCTTGCGCCCGCATGGTTTCAATGCGCTTGGAAAAGTCCTTGCTGGTGACTTTGTGCGCGAAATGCCTTGTCTGCCGTTCCAGCTTCGCTTTATTGTCCGTATATACAACGGCTTCACGGCGTGCGCGGCTGATGTCCACATAAAGCGCATTTCTGCTTTGTGCCGTCCCTTTGGTGTTCATGTCTACGACGACTTTATCAACGGTCATTCCCTGCGCCTTGTAGTTCGTCACAGCATAGCTATGATCTACGCTGTTATATTTGCTCATGTCCCACTCTATCCGCTTCCCTGCGTCCGTGGTCGCCGTGATTCGGTCGCCGTCGATTCGCTCTATCTGCGCCATCGTCCCATTCTTCGCGCCTATCTTGTTGTCGTTGGCGGTGAAGATAATGCGGTCGCCTTTGGCAAAGTTGCGGCTTTCGGTGCGCTCTTTGTCGCCGTCGCGCACGGTGACGGCGTATTTCTTCCCCTCCTCCAATTCGCCGCGCTTCACATATTCGGCGCGTATTTCCTTGTTGTATGCGTTGCGGTCGGCGTTGGTCGATACAAGCAACAAGTTCTTTCGATACTCGCCGATCGGCGCGGCGGTCATCTCCTGCCGAATTTCTCCGTGACGCTCTGTCTTGCTCACGACTTCGCGATAATTGCCCGCTTTGTCGAGCTTTTCATAGGTGATAAGGTGGTCGCCCTTGACGGATTCGCGCACGGCGCGTAATAGCTCCGTGTCCTTCTGCCGCCGAATGTCCGTAAGGTGTGCGGTCGCCATTCCTTCTTTCTCCATCTGGCGCAAGGGTTCACCTGCGCCAACAGGCGGTAGCTGGTCGGGGTCGCCCAATAATAGCACCTGTGCGCCTCGGGCTTCTGCCGCCTTTTGCAGTTCGTTCATAAGGTTCATATCCACAAGCCCCGCCTCATCGACTGCCCATATCTCGCGCCCGCTTGCCTTTTGGACGTTCTCAAAGTTCCATTCCTGCTTTATTTCGCCCTGCGGCGCGTCTGCGCCGCCGCGCCCTTCCAGCTTGTTCAAGAAAGCGTGTATGGTCTGAGATTCTATGCCGCTTTCGGCTTGCAGTCCGTCCGCCGCCTTGCCCGTGAAGCAAACGCCCTTTATCTCTATGCCTTGCTCGTCGGCGATCCACTTCATACGCTCCATCATGGTGGTTTTGCCCGTTCCTGCAAGCCCGTCCACAGCGACGTATTTATCTTGACAGGTGAGAACGTGATGAACTGCCGCCGCCTGTTCGCCGCTCCCGTCTGCGATGCTGAACGATGCCGATTCAAGCCCCTGCACCCGCGCCCGCGCTTCTGCGCGTTCCAGCGCGGCGCGGCTCTCGTCCATCGTGAGGATATGGCTCTTTATTTCTCCTTTCCCTGCCTTCATTCGTTCGACGTTCGCCCGCTCTTTTTCAATGTTCTTTTCCGTCGTCAAATATACATCTTTCCCGCCGCGCTCCATGCGTCCTAAATTGACAAGTCCAGCGCGTTCTATTGCCGCTTTTGCTTCGTGCTCCGTGATACCTTCCAGCACGCCCGCCGACATGATACGCGCCCGCGCTTCTGGCAGGGAAAACGCATACTTTTCCGCACTTAGTTTCTTTATGGTTTCGCTCGTCGTCTTGTCGATTTGCTCTAGTCGTTCTCTTGTCGCCTCCCTGAGCATATAATGACTTCGCACTTTTTCGGATTGGAGCTTTGCCAAACGACTGACGCGACCTTCGGGCAGTAGCAAATTATCCCGTCTGGTGCTCGTGCTATCCACATGGAACTCGGGCAACTCCTGCAAGCTAGGTCTGTCCGCAAAGATCGCAAGCTCTCCGCTCCGTTCAATGCGCTCAAAACTTGTAATGTCGGATTGTCCTCGGCTGGAAATAATATCTCTTTCCCCGCTTCGCTCTCTACTATTTTCATTAGGCTTTTGTCGTCCATCTTCTGCGCTCTCCTTCCGCTCTATGTTCACTCTGCCCGATTCATACAAGGATTTCTTTGTTTCTTGACATACCTCCTCAAAATTCGCTTTGCCGACTTCCTTTTTCTCGCGGCTGAATTGATTCGCCTTTTGCATATCCTTTATGCCGTGTTCTTCGGCAAGTTCCAGCATTTCACGACGGCGCGACGAGTATTCTAAAATGGTTTCTCGGTCGAATCCTTTCAGTTCGTAGAATCCATTTCGGCTATCCGTGATTTCAAGCTCATATCCTTTCGCTTGTAGCTCCTGCGCCATCGCTTGACGATATTCAAGCCCTAGCTGCTTTATCATTCTCTCTTTCGTGATTTTCCCGTAGTCGCAAGACAGGCTTTTCCCGTCGGCGAAAGTGTCATTCAAGATAACAAGGTGAGAATGTAAGTCGAGGTCTGGAATCATACCGTTTTCTTTGGTCGGTCGCGCCATCGTGTGAAGGAACTCGGCGGCTATCATATTCCGTGAAAATATCGTCTGTCCTTCGCTTCGCGTCCGTAGATATTCGACTTCGATTTTCTCGGCGATCTTCGCAACGGCGGCTTGATGTGCCTTTATCATATCTTCTCGCGTCTGCTCGTCTTTCGCCATTGCAAGTGAAACGGATTTAGGCGCGGAAAATGTGCAGTCAAGCCCTGCGCGTTTTGTTCGTCCGCTCTCTTGAATATGCTCTAAAATCTCGTCGAATTGCTCCTTTGAACATTCGCCCGATAAGCCGCGACTTTCAGCAAGGCTTCCGTGCCATCGGTCATAGTTCGTCATGTTGTTTGTATAGTAGTCTTTGCCGTGTTCAAAATACGTTCCCGCCTGTCCTGCGGTGACACTGTTACACGACATCATAGCAATTCACTCCTTTAATTTTTCCATATATTTTTTCATATCTGCTTCTGCCTGTTTCCATGCTTCACGCGCCGTTTCTTCATTCGCCGCCGCTATCATGAAATGATAGAATAGACTCATCATAAACTTGGAATCATACATATACTTTTTCAATAGCTTAACTTGTACTTCTGAAAATTGATTTTGTGTCTTTTCCAGCTTCTCTATTTCCGCTTCGATTGTCACGCGCGAAAGCTGTTCTTCTTGGTGATTTTCTTTCAATATGGAACGGATATAATCAGATAGCGTTTTATATCCGCTTTCCTTTGCTCTTTTCTTTAATTCTATCTCTAATTTATCGTCGATTCGTATATTTATATTTGCCATTTTTCGCTACTCCTTATGTTTTACGCTTATATCCTTTGTTATATCGTAGTTCATAGGAATGTAAAACAAAAGCGTTTTACGTTTTGTTTTACGGCTAACTCGTTGCCGTTATTCGCGTGAGCGGCATTTTTTGAAATGCGATGGTGTGGAAGATAATAAGCCGTGAAATAGTGGGAACGACGCTCGCGCCGTCCCCATGCTCTCTATCGTTCGCCTTAGTTGTTGCCGCTCCCGCTGAAAAGGTCGGGTCTTGCTTGCTTCGCCGCTTCAATCACCTGCCGTAATACCTGCGGTGTTGTGATGTTGCTTTCATGCAGGATATTCCGCATGGAGAGAACCGCCTTTATTTCGTTCTCCGTCGTGATGTTATTCGCGTCGAGGTTCTTAATTATCGCCGTGCGCTTCGCGTCCTCCAGCTTCTTCTTTAGCTTCGCGATCTTCGCGCTCTCGGCGGCGGCGTGTACTTTCTTCTTCGCTTCCAGCAGTTCTATTTCTTCTTCCGCTGTGCGCTCCGACTTCTTCTTTTTGGAAAGACGCGCGATAACGTCCTTCGCGGTTTCACGTGAAGCAGTGCTTTTTTCTTCCTTCATTTCCTGCGGCGCGTTCTCCTGCGTCTGCTGGTTCTCGTTCGTGTATTCCATGTTATTTATCCTCCTCTATTGAGTTATCGAATTAACTTCTTATACGCTTCAATTCTATCTTTTTCATTTTCCATTTCGTCATGAATGAGGGATAGAATGAATTGTGTTTGATTCATGCCTTTTAGGCGGCTGATGATTTTTAGGTTCTCTATGACCGATACGGGCAGAGAAAAGGAAACGTGCTTTGTCTGCTCGTCGTACTTCCTCGGCTGTCCCATCTTAGACGGTCGAACGGTCGCGACTTCCTCCGCTTTTTCCTCCTGCGCGGGCTGTTCCTGCTGTGCAGGTTTTTCCGTTACTTCCTGCGCCTTTGCTTCCTGCTTCTCGGTCGCTTCTTCTGGCTGTTTCTCCTGCGGTGCAGGTGCTTCTTCTTCGGCGGGTTCTACCGTCTTTTTTGCGGTCGCCTTTTTCGTCGGCTTCTCCTGCGGCGGCTCTTTCTCTGTCGTTTTCTTCGTTGGCTTCGCCGTCTGCTTCTTCTCGGACGCGATGCCTAACTTCGTCTGTCCCTCCGCTTCCAGCTTCTCTATAAGTTCCTGCTCCGACATCGGCGGCGCGGTCGCTTCTGCGGTCGCTTGTGCCGCTGATTGTATTTTCTTCTTCGGCATTCTCATTCCTCCTATTTCTTGCCGCTCTTGCTGGCGAGGTATTCACGCACAAAAGCGGAATAATCTGCGGCGGCGTTCCCCGCGCTGTCATAGGTGAAAATATCTTCTCGGGCAAGCTGGCTTTCTTTCACGGCGACGCTTTCCCGAATGATTGTATTATATAATTTAGTGCCTATATTTGTCGATAGGTTTTTCAAGTCCTCCAAAAGCTGGCGGCTTATGACCGTTCGCGCATTGTGGCGCGTTATCAGTATGCCCGCTATTTTGATTTTCGCGTGTTCCTCCTCCTGCAAGTATTCCACGGATTTTGATATGCCCAGCACGGATTTATAGGCGTAATAATCGGCGGTCGTCGGTATGATAAGTTCATCGGACGAACGCAACGCCGCGAGGGTGTTTCCTCCCATGTTCGGCGGGCAGTCTATGACGATGAAATCATAGGGCAGACGCGCAAGGGAAAGCGTATAGCTTTTCTGTTCCAGCGCGGCAAGTTCCAGCGTCGAGGGAATGAGGTCAAGCCCGCTTCTCGTCGGTACGATGGTTTTCTTCACATCTGCGCCGCTCCCGTCCTGCTGGATAACGTCGGAAAGCGTGAGGTCTGCGCGGGCTTTCGCTCCTGCGCTGTCGGTGAGGTCGCCTTGCGCGTCCAGATCGACAATGAGGACGCTTTTCCCCTCCCTCTTTAGTCCGCTTGCCATGTTTAGCGCGGTCGTTGTTTTGGCAACGCCGCCTTTCTGGTTCGCAATCGTGATAATACGCATTTTTTCACCTGTCCTTTCGTGCGCCGTTTTCAGTTCTTTATATATTA
>ERZ773246.895-NODE-895-length-11667-cov-6.64192_pt1 | contig 11667 bp, 7 predicted proteins | sample MGYA00580519_ERZ773246 | MGnify/ENA primary metagenome ERZ773246 (study PRJEB29015, sample SAMEA2738153) | human oral metagenome | biome: human oral; feature: human-associated habitat; material: saliva | place: China | collected 2246 ...
CGTGAGGTAGCCGCCCGGTGGCGTATTTGTAGTCGCTTATTTAGTGAGCGAGTAGGCTTAGTAGAGGCGCGTCAGCTGAGTGAACTCCTTCAGGCCACGCAGTGAAGCGAACTCGAGGTCAGCATCGATGCGTGAGGTCAGGCTGGGATCCTTCTGCAGAGCCTTCTGTAGCGAAGAGATAGCCTTGGCAGAGTCACCCATGCGAGCAGCTACGATAGCGCGGAGGTAGTCGGTCGTAGCATCAGGCTTAGCGATAGCTTCGAGCGTCTTGATAGCCTTGCTGTAGTTGCGGTTGAGGATCTGTGCTACGGCAGCATTGTTCGTCGTGACATCACCATAGGCCGTCTCCGCCTTGGCGTAGTCACCCTGACGCAGATAGAGGAAGCCGAGGGCATCACCTACACCAGGCATAGAGCTACCTTCGGCGATGAGTGAGGTAGCCTTGTTGAGGTCGCCATCCTTCAGAGCCAGCAGACCGAGGTTGACCTTCGTCTCGGGGTTGTCCTTACGCTTGAGCGCACGGTCGAACCATACGAGGGCAGCCTCATAGTCACCACGCTGCAGGCAGAGTGAGCCGACGTTGTTGTATGGGCGGTAGTCCTTGGGGTACTTCTGCATGACGAGCTTGTAGATGTTCTCCTTCTGAGCTACGTCATCGGTGAGGGTAGCCGAGTAGAGGAGCTCTTCGACACTCAGTGCGCTGGGGAACTTCTCCAGCAGGCTCTGGATCTCAGCATCGCTCTTGCCAATGATCTTGACGTTGGCGATGAGGCGAGAGCGGCGGAGCTTGGGGAGGATCTCATCAGCGAGCTTGCTGAAGACAGCCGAGATATTGCGGATCTCATGCTCACGCTGCTCGGGGTCGGGGTACATGCTCAGTACGCGAAGTACGAGGTCCTTGTCCTGGAAGTCGCTCTGTTCGACGAGCTTCTTGAAGCCTTCCCAGTCCTGAGCGGTGTAGTGAGCGTCGATAGCGACGTCAGACATCTTCTGCTTCTTGAAGGCCGTCTTGAGCTGTGCCGTGGTGTTCTTCTCACGCGAAGCACTGAGCTTTTCGTTCAGCTCCTTACCACCATCGGGAGAGGCGTAGGCCTGGACTTCGACAGATACCTCCTGGTTGGGAGTCTCCTTAGCGTTCTGTACGGTGTACTTCCACTCCTGCACCTCGTCCTTATTCAGCTCGGAGCTGCGGACGTTGGACTGCTGGATGAGGAACATAATATTGGCATCATACGCCTCCTTGATGACGCGCTGGAAGCCGTCGGGAGAGATGACGGGCGTCACGCCTGCAAGCGTAGCGAGAGCTTCGGTAGCGATCACGCCATCAGCGACCTTGAGGTCGGGGAGCTTGACCGTGCGGCTACCCTGCTTCCCCTTGAAGTTGAGGTAGAGTTCGCTCTTCGCCATAGCGGGGACGTAGGGCAGGACGAAGTTGACGGTGGCGTTGGAGCCATTAGCATGGTACACGATACGGTCGTTGCCGTAGACCTTTTCGCCTTGGAAGGTGGTGCCGTTGCCCCACTTCTCACCCCCCTGATAGCGGAGGATAGGGACGATGGTCAGCGTAGCATCCTTGGGGAACCACTTCGCGGGGAAAGTGAGGTGGACGGCTACAGGTACTTTACCCCCGACGACTTCGAGGGGCTGAGGTTCGGCCTTGACTTGGTCGGCCGTCATGGGGCGTAGCTTTTGGCTACAGCTGCTTGCGGTGAGTAAGACAGTCGCCGATACGAGGGCGCCTGTGATCACTTGCTTGATCATTGCTGCTTGGGATAAATATGATGAAGGGTTAATGTTGCGGAGTCGTAGCCTTTTTGTCCTTGCGCTTGAGGAAGGGCTGGACGAGGGAGGCGAGGAGGAGCAGGGCGAGCAGTGCGGTGCAGATCTTAGCGATCAGCTCCGTACGATGGATCGAAGCGGGATCGAAGGTCATCGTCAGCTCGTGTGTCCCTGCAGGGATGTAGGCGGCACGAAGCGTATAGTTGGCACGTATCAGAGGAAGCTCTTCCTTGCCGTCCAGCATGAGGTGCCACCCGTGAGGATAGTAGATCTCAGAGAAGACGAGGAGACGAGGTACATCGGTCGTGACGCGGTACTTCGCCTGGCTGGGAGCGTAGGAGAGGAGCTCGACCTGACCGATAGCGGGTGCGGGCTGTAGGCTATCCGTAGTGAGGCTATCTGTAGTAGCAGTGGCAGGAGCAGCCTTGTAGCTTGAGAGTTCGCCTTCGAAGCGCTTGTCGACGACTGCCGTAGTGCGCAGGGGCGTATCATCCAGCGCGGACATCTCTTCGTCAGCCGTCGTGACCCAGCGGATATCATTGACGAACCATGCGGGGCCGAAGGCCTCGGGGTTTTTCTGATACTGCAGGCCATGCTCTTGGTCAGCGAAGATGAAGTAGCGCGTGTCGAGCATGTTGTAGACCTCCATGTTCTGCTTGGCGAGCTGACGCTCGATGAGGTCCTGATAGCGACGGAGCTTAGCGGCGTGGTAGCCACCTACGCTGCGGTGATTGGCGCTGGTCGTAGCATCGTTGAAGCTATTGACCGCGAGGTTCATCACACGATAGTGAGGATCCTTATCCTCAGCGATAGCCTTGTCGACAGCGGTCACAGGACGAGCCTGTGCTTCGACGCTTTCCTTGGGGATGAAGAGATCATCATTCAGATAGCGCTTGTCGACGAGCCAGAGATCGCAGAGGGTGATGACGCCGATAGAGGCGAAGAGAAGGGACTTCTTGATCTTCCCCTGAGCGTAGAGTACGCAAGGGACGAGGGAGAGGATGATGACGATAGCTGAGCGGATAGCGTCGGCAGAGACGATGCCGGCACGTACTTCCTTCAGGCTACTCATGATCGAGGAGACGGGGAGCTGGCTATTGCCCATCGCCTGACGGAACATCTCATGCTCAGCGTCACTCATCAGCCCAAGGAAGGTCTGAGGTACGAGCCACAGCACGAGGCAGGGCAGGAGCGTCAGGGCAAGGCTCGTATATACGGCGACCTTGTCGTGGAGGACTTCCTTCGGGTGGCGTGCGAATTCGACCAGTGCCAGAACGGCGAGTGCGGGGATGGTGAATTCAGCGACGACGAGGATCGATGACACCGTACGGAACTTATTGTACAGTGGCATGTAGTCGATGAAGAGGTCGGTGAGCCACATCATATTGTGACCCCATGCCAGCGCAATGGAGAGTGCCGTACCGGCAAGGAGTGCCCACTTTAGCGGCCCACGCACGATGAAGACACCGAGGATGAAGAGGAAGAGGACGAAGGCACCGACATAGACGGGACCAGCCGTGAAGGGCTGATCACCCCAGTAGTGGTTCATACCTCCGATGATCTGCTGGAATTCGGCAGGGACATCCTCCATATTTGCTGAGCCTTCGCTGAGTGCACCCGAAGCTCCACCGTAGAGGTTGGGGATGAGGAGCGTGAAGGTCTCGCCCTTGCCGTAGCTCCAGGCGGTGATGTATTCCTTGTCGAGGCCCTTAGCGGTAGCCTGTACTTGCTGTTGGTTGCCTTCGGTAGCTTCCGGCGTGAGTTCACTACCTCCACGGATCGTCTCCTGCCCATATTCATAGGTGTGATAGAGGTTCGAGCCGTTGATGCCGATAGCGATAGCACCTGCAAAGAGGGTGACGCAGGTGGCGATGATGAAGCTACGCAGAGCCTTCCCTCGCAGCGCTTCGACGAAGTAGCCGATGAGGAGGAAGACAATGAGGAAGGCGAAGTAATAGCTCATCTGCACGTGGTTCGATAGGATCTGAAGCGCCGCGAAGAGAGCCGTCATGGCACCACCGAGGAGGTAGCGCCCGCGATAGGTATGTATGATCCCTGCGATCGTCGGCGGGATGAAGCAGAGAGTCATCAGCTTCCATATATGTCCTGCCGTGATGAGGATGATGAAGTAGCTGGAGAAGGTCCACATGATCGCCCCGAGCACCGATGGTAGGCGCTCCATACGTAGGGCACGCATGAAGAGATAGAAGCCACCGAGCATGGCGAAGAGCAGCCAGCTATATCCTGGTAGGAGCGTGAAGGGCCACTGCAGCGTGAGGATATCCTGTATCGTGCGGATGATGCCTACCGAGGGGTAGGAGGGTGCGATCTGATACATCGGCATCCCTCCGAAGAGGCTGTTGGTCCAGTAGGAGAAGCCTTCCCCCGTAGCCTCCATGTGCTTGTAGACATCTGAAGCATTGCCACTGGCACCAGCGACGTCTTGCTGGAAGAGCTCTCGGCCCTCAAAGACAGCGGGCGCAAAGTAAGCTAACGCAAGGAAGAGGAAGAAGATGACGACCCCGATCACTGGGACCGAAGAGCGGAGGTAGTGCGAGGTAGAGGAGGGGACTTTGGCTTCCACGTATGATCTAATTAATTACGAACCAAACAAACATATCTCGCCCCAAAGGTACTAAAAAGCCCCCATGCACCGTGAGTGATGCCCTCAGGAAAGGGCTTCCGAGCGGAGGATGCTAACGGCTCTCCATCGGAGTCCACTGCGCGTGGACGATGATCTCTCGTAGCTTCTTGACGATAGCCGAGGCGTACTGCGCCATGCCGTAGTCCGAAGGGTGCACATAGTCCACCCAAGCATCGGGCGCTAAGCTGAGTTCTTCTCGCGAGAGGTAGAAGAGGTTCTTCACGCCTTCCTCTTGGAGCTGGGCATAGGCTATTTGCTGAGCCGCATTGCAGCGCGCACTCTCCCTGCCTTGGGCTTCGTAGGTGAGGGCATTGCTATTGCCTGCGTGCTCCACAAGGAGGATCACGACCCCAGGGATCTTGCTGATACGGCGGACAGCTTCCTTCATTCGTCTGATGATCTCGTCACTCTCGATGGCCCCCATATTCGGCATGCAGTCGAGTATCACGATCGAAGGGCGCTGCTCACATATTAGGTCAACGATCTCGCTCTCCAGCTTCCCGTTGCCCGAGAAGCCGAGGTTGATGAAGGGGCACTCAATTTGTCGCCCCACGATATTCGCCCAAGCCATACCAGGGCGGGAAGCGCAGGCGCCTTGGGCTATCGAAGTGCCGTAGAGGACGATGGGATCTTTCTTGACCGTGGGGACAAAGGCGAATCGACTTGCCTTCGGTACACCGATCTCCAGACAAGTGACCTCGTTGTAGAGCGGTAGGTAGAGGACGTATTCAGCTTCGCGCAAGACCGCTACCCCTTTGTCAAGCGTGTAGTGGTACCGAATGGTGTCGCCGAAGCTATAGCTCCCGAAGCAAAAAGCCATGTCATCGGCGCGATAGAGGTCGACACCCGACACGCCGGTAGCGGGCATATGTGGCATGCTCTGAGGTTGTGAGACCACGTAGCGCACGCTGACCTCTCGTGCATCCGTGCTGAAGCGGATGGCCAAGCCTGCTGATTGGCAGGCAAGCTCCCATACCTTTTCGCGCACCAAGCCCTTGGCGCGGTCGGGGAAGCGGTGGTAGTTGCCGCCGTCTTCATTCCAGCCTTGGTTGTGGATATAAGTCTCCCCGCTTGTCTGCATTGGGTCATACCAGACCGTTTGCCCAAGGCATTCGGTGAGTGCTGTGAGGAGGACGATGGCGAGAGTGTATAATTGTTTCAAGTGAAATTGCTTTTGCGTGAGTACTTTCCAAAGCGGGAAGGCGCTTTGACTGCAGTGCAAACTTAGGTGAAACAGCTCAGCTAACCAAGCAAAGGTACTTGTGTGGGCGAAGTTTCTTCTTGAAGTTCGTGCGTCTTCATAAGGAAGATGCCGAGCGTTTATACTGATCTCTGCGGTGATTTATACGTATTAATTTGGGAATTAATACGTATTATTTCGGCGATTAATACGTATAAATCTGCTGATTAATACGTATAAATCCGCACGTTCATACGGTTGATTCTGTGAAATCAACCGTTCGAATTATGATATTTGACCGAACGAAATCTCTCCTTCGACCGATACTTCTGTCGCGAACTCAAGGAGGAAAGCACGCGAAGTCAAATAGCTTTTCTCACCGCCTTCAGTAGTTCCGTCCGTGCAGTAGCGATGGTGTGAGGATGGATCAAGTTCCTTTTGCTCCCTCGACACAGCTACTTTTTGCCGTGAAATAAGCCCCTTCGCTCGCTGAGGTCAATAGGGCCGAATAGAAAAGTCCGCCCCCTCAGACGCTGCACCACTGTCGTGGGCGCGCCGAGGGGGCGGACTTGCGATGGATAGCAAATAGAGGCGTGGCCTCTACGTGCGCCTTACTTTACGCCAAATTCCTTCTTGACCTGCTTGATCCAAGCGGTGAGGCGGGCGTCGGTAAGCTCAGGCTGATTCGTGGGATCGACGATGAGGCCGACGAACTGATCACCGCACTCGGCGAGTGACTGTTCGTATTCGTAGCCCTCGCGTGACGTGCGGCCGACGACTTCAGCGCCCAGCTCTTCGAAGTACCTGGCGAGGATACCCACGCCATCAGCAAAGCTGACGGGGGTCTCTACCTGATTGCCGGGGCCGTAGATAGCTACGCGCTTGCCGGTGAAGTCAGCGTCCTCGATCTCGGGAAGGAATTCGTCCCAAGCCGAAGGCAGCTCGCCGTTGAAGTAGGTAGGCGTACCGAGGATGAGAGCTGCGTGCTTCTCGACGTCAGCCAGATGCGCCGTGTCGATGTCTACATATTCGATCCCTTTCCCCCAGGCTGCAGCGATACGCTCTCCCAGCTCGGCGGTGTAGGCAGTGCTCTTGCTGTAGAGCAGTCCTATAGTCTTCATATTGTCGTTGCTTTTGGGGTTAGTATTCGATGAGCTCCTTAGCTGCGGCGTAGATCTTGTCTTCGCTGGGCAGGGTCGTCAGCTCAAAGCACTTGTGGAAGCCTACGGGCGTGGAGAGTGCCCCGACACGGAAGATGGGGGCATCCAGATCACGGAAGGCCTTCTTAGCGATCGAAGCCGCGAGCTCTGCACCGAAGCCACCGAAGACGCGGTCTTCGTGTACGATGAGCGCCTTGGACGTCTTGCGGATAGAGGCATAGACGGTCTCTTCGTCCCAGGGTACGAGCGAGCGAAGGTCGATGACTTCGATGCTCTTGCCGAGGTCTTTCTGGATGCGCTCAGCGACATTGAGAGCGAAGTGGAGCGTATTCCCGTAAGTGATGAGCGTAGCATCCGTCCCTTCGCGGCGGATACGTGCCTTGCCGAAGGGTACTTCGAAGTCTTCGGGGATGACTGAGGCAGACTCAGCACTATTGTACTGTGCCTTGGGCTCGAGGAAGACCGTGACACCGCGTGAGCGCATCGCCGTACGGAGAAGCCCAGCAGCGTCGTCCGAGAAGCAAGGATAAACTACGCGAGCACCTGGGAAGGTCGTCAGGACGCCTTCGACACTCTGCGAGTGGTATAGACCACCCTGGATATAGCCACCCGTGGAGAGGCGGATGGTGATATTGGGAGAGTACTGCCCGTTGCTGCGCCAGAAGTCGTGCGTGGAGTTCACGAACTGCTCCATAGCAGGCCAGAAGTAGTCGGAGAACTCAGCCCCTTCGATGACGATACGGATCTTGTCGCTGAAGCGGCTCATACCGTTCGCCGTACCTACGATGTAGTCTTCAGCGATAGGAGCGTTGAAGATACGCTTGTTGCCGAACTCCTGAAGCATACCCTTCGTCACGTTGAAGACGCCACCCTTATCCTTGTTAGCGACGTCCTGACCCCAGAGGAAGGTGTCGGGATTGTGACGGAACTCCTGCTTGAGGGTCTTGTTGAGAGCTTGTACCAGTGTGAGCTTCTCGCCCGAACCATCGGGGATACCCGTGCCGTACTTGTCGCCAGGGTAAGCTTCGCCGATGACGTACTCCATGACCGTATCAGCCGTGGGATCTGGTGCCTTGAGAGCATTGCGGTTAGCGACCTTCAGCTCTTCGCGTGCTTCTGCTTCGATAGCCTGTAGCTCTTCTTCGGTGAAGCGATGGTAGCGCAGGAGCATACGACGGAACTTAGGCAGCGGGTCTGCTGCCTGAGCGCGCTGCAGCTCTTCTTCGCTGCGGTAGAGCGTGTGCTTATCCGAGTTGGAGTGTGCGCCGATACGTACGCAGTCTGCCGTGACGACGACAGGCGTGCGGTGCTTGACAGCGTACTCACGTGCAGCCTCCATGGTGTTCATAGAGTCGAAGACGTCCTTACCATTACAGAAGAGGACCTTGAGATGGCGGATGCCAGCGTAGTTCTGCCCGACGCGTGGGTTAGCCGTCTGCTCGTGCGTAGGCACGGAGATACCATAGCCATTGCCCTGCAGGACGAAGATGACTGGGAGGCGCTCACGTGCTGCACCGTTGATGGCTTCGAAGACGTAGCCTTCGGAAGCGGAGGATTCCCCGTGCGAAGCGATAGCCACACCGTCTACGCCATAGTAGTCGAGAGCACGTGCCAGACCTACAGCCTGAGAGTCATGCGCAGCGACGCAGGAGGAGATGTTGTGGATACCCCATTCGACCTTAGCGTAGTGATCGGACATGTGTCGGCCACCACTCGTGGGGTCAGTAGCCTTAGAGATACCGTTGAGGATCATCTCCTCGACCGTCATACCAGCCGATAGGGCTGCCAGCAGGTCACGGTAGTAGAGGAAGAGATGGTCCTTGCCTCGCTGGAAGATCTGTCCGATAGCGAGCTGGATACCATCGTGGCCAGCGTTGGAGGCGTGGAACTGCCACCCGATAGACTGTAGCAGGTAGCTGGGGGCCTTTTCATCAAGGCAACGGCCGAGGTAGAGGAGGTAGTACCAGCGACGAAGGGTCTCCTTGTCGGTGGTCTTGATCCCATATATCTTCTTTACTGAGCTCATGGTTATGCGTTGTTAGTCTTCCATTCTTCGAGGTAGCGTGCTACAGCCTGCAGGAAGGCGCCGCCGAGCATGCCATCGATGATACGGTGGTCATAGGAGAAGGAGAGATAGATCTTGTGGCGGACGGCAATGACGTCACCAGCAGGTGTCTCGAGGATCGTGGGTTCCTTTTCGATAGCCCCGATGCCGAGGATAGCGGACTCAGGCTGGTTGATGATCGGCGTACCGAAGAGCGTGCCTGAGGAGCCGTAGTTCGAGATTGTGAACGTGCCGCCGGACATTTCGTCTGGCGTGAGCTGTCCCTTGCGGCTCTTGTTTGCAAGGCGAGCTACCTGCTCAGCGATGCCAGCCAGGCTCAGCTTGTCGGCATCACGGATGACGGGTACGACGAGGTTGCCATCGGGGAGGGCTACAGCCATACCGACGTTGACGTGCTTACGTTCGATGATGTTGTACCCATCGACAGCTGCATTGATACGGGGGAAGTCCTTCAGTGCACGGGCTACAGCTTCGATGACGGGAGACATGTACGTCAGTGAATAGCCTTCGCGCTTCTTGAAGCTGTCCTTCTCTGCTTCGCGCCACTTCACCAGATCCGTGATATCGGCCTTGAGGAAGCTCGTCACGTGAGGAGCTACCTGTACCGACTGTACCATGCGGTCGGCGATGATACGGCGGATAGGATCCATGGGGATCACACGGTCCTCGGGGCCAACGGGTACAGCGGGAACTGCGACCTGAGGACGAGCAGCGGATGCGGGAGCAGGAGCTGCAGTGCGCTCTGCACGTGGAGTAGGAGCGGGTGCCCCCTTCTTCTGCTCGATGTAGCGGACGATGTCGGCCTTGCTGACGCGACCGCCAAAGCCTGTACCTTGGATCTTATCCAGCTCTTCTTGGCTTACCTTAGCGGCCTTAGCACGCTCGAGGACGACTGGTGAGTACCAGCGCTCTACTGTGCCGCGATGCACTTCGGTGACGGGAACGGATGGGGTGGGGGCAGCGGCAGGAGCGGGCGCTTCCTTCTCTGCTGCGGGTGCTGGGGTGGCAGGAGCTACTGCCTCACCCGAGGTGTCGACGATGATGACGGGCTCACCGACAGCGACGGTGTCGCCTTCGCCATAGTTGATCTTGACGATCGTACCAGCTACGGGGGAGGGAATCGTAGCGGCCGTCTTGGCAGAAGTGATCTCGAAGAGGTCTGTGTCCTCCTCGATGTAGTCCCCTACCTTCACGTTGAGGACGGTGATCGTACACTCGGTTACGCTCTCGCCCATCTTGGGCATTTTGATATCGAATGTCGCCATGAGATTTAGTTTATATGATGTGTCTATTATATCTATGGAGTGGGTAGGTAGCTCTTAGGAGAAGAGGACCTCATGGAGGATCTCCCCTGCCGTGGGGTGGGGGAAGATATGGCGTCGGAAGTCCTCGATGCTGGAGCGGTCGGTGACGGCGATACCAGCCAGGAGGATGAGCTCCGATGCGGGATTCCCTAAGATGTGGCAGCCGAGGATGGTGTCATTCTCGTCGACAAGGACCTTACACAGCCCTGAGGTTTGCTCGTTCTCTACGACGTAGCGACCTGCATAGGCCATGGGGAGCTTGAGCACGCGGTAGTAGCGGCCTTCGGCACGGAGCTTCTCTTCGGTAGCCCCGACACCTGCGATCTCGGGGTGCATATAGACGACAGCAGGTACAGAGTCGTAGCGCATGCGGTCATCACTACCACCTACGATGTGGTTGATAGCGACCTCACCCTCACGGATAGCGGTATGAGCGAGCATGGAGAAGCCTGTGATATCACCAGCGGCATAGACGCGGGGGTGGGAGGTCTGCATGTACTCGTTCACCACTACGGCTGAGCGGTTCATCTGGATAGAGAGTGTCTCAAGGCCTAAGCCATCCGTCACGGGGCGACGGCCGACACTGAGGAGAATCTGCGAGGTGGGGAGGACTTCGGTCTTCCCGTCCTTCGTCTCGATGCTTACGCCCTCAGCAGATACTGCTGTGACCTTCGTCTCGAGGTAGAATTGAATACCACGTCGTGCATACTCCTTACGAAGCATGCCCGAGGTCTCGCTGTCCATAGCGCCGAGGATCTCGGGAGCCATCTCAATGACACGTACGGGTACACCGAGGGAGGTATAGATACCAGCGAACTCCATACCGATGACACCACCACCGATGATCGTGATGTCCTTGGGGAGTGTCGTGGCACTGAGAGCCTCGCGGCTCGTCCAGTAGCCGACTTCGCTGAGGCCAGGGATGGGAGGGATGGCAGTCTCACTACCAGTAGCAAGGAGGACGTAGCTCACGGCATAGGTCTCGTCGTCCGTAGCGACTAAGATACGGTCTCCCTCTTCGCCTGTGAGGCGAGCAGTCTTGGAGACGACCGTGACACCAGCACCCTTGAGCTTGTAGGAGACACCTCCGGTAAGGGTCTTGACGATCTTATCCTTGCGGGCAACGATCTCTGCGTAGTTGGCAGAGATAGCTCCCTCTACATGGATACCATAAGCAGCGCTTTCGCGCATTTCGTCGAGGAGGTTGGCCGAGTGGAGTAGGGTCTTCGTTGGTATGCACCCTTCATTGAGGCAGACGCCTCCGAGGGCTGTGTGTTCAAAGAGTACTACTTGAAGGCCGTTGGCTGAAGCATTCGCTGCGGCATTGTAGCCAGCAGGACCGCCACCGATGATGGCTATATCGAAGTTCTTCATTCTAATTGTCCTTTTTGTGTGTGTACAAAGCATTCCAAAGATACGTTTTTTCGTGGTACACTATCAAAATGCCTTGCTTACAGGGTACGTATAGCCCTTAGAGGAGACTGTTGCCGCGAGTCCTGCCCTCTATTTAGAGTGCTAAGGAATCGCACGCCCAG
>ERZ773246.897-NODE-897-length-11658-cov-2.92373_pt1 | contig 11658 bp, 10 predicted proteins | sample MGYA00580519_ERZ773246 | MGnify/ENA primary metagenome ERZ773246 (study PRJEB29015, sample SAMEA2738153) | human oral metagenome | biome: human oral; feature: human-associated habitat; material: saliva | place: China | collected 2246 ...
GTGCGATACAGTTCTATCGCTACCAATTCACCCATATATCTCCGATGATGACGTGGAAGATGTTGTATCAGTAATTAAGGAGTTTTTAGGAAAATAAGAGCAATGAAAATAATCGTTTCACATGATGTAGATCATCTATATAGAAGCGACCATTACAAAGACTTGATTTATCCAAAACTGTGGGTAAGGGAGACTTTATCGTTCTTAAAGCGTGATATAACTTTTTCTCAGTGGTGGAGAAGACTGTTTGGGATATTCTCAAGGGAGAGGAATTATATTGAAGAATTGATGAAGTATGATGAAGGTAATGGCGTGCCTTCATCATTCTATTTTGGAATGGATAATGTGCTTGGTATGTCTTATAAATACACTAAGGCTATTCCATATATAGAAAAACTTCAAAATCAGGGTTTTGATGCGGGTATACACGGAGCATCGTATGAAGATGAAGAAAAAATGCGTGCTGAATTTGAGAGGTTCAGAAACGCTGTTGGCGTAGCACCTCGTGGAATACGAATGCATTACGTGAGATATGATGAAAATACCTTTGAGAAGCTAAGTCGTTGTGGATATGTATATGACACCACCGAATTTGTGAAAAGTGAAGGAACCTGCCTGAAAGCTCCGTATAAAGTAGGTGAGATGTGGGAGTTCCCACTTAGCTTGATGGATGGCTATTTACCTAAGAGACCAGAAGGGAAAAAGGAAGAGTCGCTTCGCTTGCTTAAAGATGCAGAGGATAAAGGGCTACCGTATTTCTCGATATTGTTTCACGACTATCAGTTTTGTAGTGGGTATGCTTATGAAAGAGATTGGTATATCTGGTTTATAAAATATTTAAAAGAGCAGGGATATACATTTATTTCATATCTTGATGCAGTAAAAGAGCTGGAGGATATTAATTATAATGAAGACAATGAATAGTGATATTACAACAAAATATGCTAATTCAATTTTCGAGCAGCCGTGGTATCTTGATACAGTTACAGATGGGAAATGGACTGAAATAAAAGTAGAAGAAAAAGGAGAAGTTGTCGCTAGATGGGCAGTACCTTACGATAATAACAAGATTGCTATGCCAGGGGAAACACAAACCCTGGGTATTTGGTTTGCACTAGACACTAAGGCTAGCAAACAACAAAAATACATAGAAGAACTAGTAAAATCATTGCCAAAGAGCTCAAGCATAGACCTTATGCTCGATCCAGGCAATGACTACTTTCTCCCTTTTAGATGGCTAGGGTTCAAGGTTAGCCCACGAATAACTTATAGATTTACTGATGTTTCTGATATAGAAGCTGTAAGGGCTAAATATGATAAAATGGTTCGTAGAAATATAAAAATTGCAAGAAATAAAGTCGAGATAATTGAAGAAGATAACATAGACAATTTATACGCTATGCTTGTTAAAACATTTGAGCACCAAGGCAGAAGCTGCCCACACAAGAAAAAATTTATAAATTCAATTTTTGAAGTGTGCAGTGCACATAACAGCGCTAAAATTATTACAGCCATAGATAATGAGGGCAATGTGCACGCATCCTCATTATTCGTTTATGATGAAAAGACCTGTTACTATCTGATTGCAGGGTCAGACCCAAAGTTTAGAGCTAGCAGAGCGCAGACATTGGTTCTAGACTCGGGAATAGAATTTGCTTCGGAACACTCAAAAGCATTTGATTTTGAAGGATCGATGATAGAGGGGATAGAAAATTTCTTTAGGAGATTCGGTGCAGATAGAGTGTTATATTACCAAATCGAGAAAAAAGGATTCATAGGAGAGCTTAAGAGTTTGCTCAAGCCTAGGATAAAGAAGCTGCTAGGATATAAAAATTAGGAGAAGCTAATGCAAAAGGTTTGTCATGTCACGAGCGTGCACGATGCACTCGATGACAGAATTTATTATAAAGAATGTCTTACCCTGTCAGAGGCGGGCTATAAAGTTTTTATGGTTGCTCCAGGGGAATCATTTGAGAAAGATGGAATACAAATTATCGGGTGTGGTGAACAACCAGAAAGTCGATACAAAAGGATTTCTCAGTTTTGCAAGACAGTATTTCAAAAAGCTGTGGATGTTGATGCTGATGTATATCACTTTCATGACCCAGAGATGCTCAAATATGCGGCAAAACTTTCAAAGACTGGCAAAGTTGTTATATTTGACAGTCATGAGGATGTACCGGCGCAGATTTTGGATAAACCGTGGCTTCCTAAATTTTCAAGAAAGTTTGTTTCTAAATCATATAGCAGACTAGAGACAAAGTACGTAAAGCAGCTGTCGGGAGTAATCGCGGCAACTGAGTATATTCAAGATAAATTTAAGAATAGAGCAAAATATACAGAGACGATAAAGAACTACCCTAAGCTAGACGAAATAAAAAAGGGTGAACTTGAATTTTCAAAAAGAAACAAGACTGCTTGCTATGCAGGTGGAATCTCTCGTATCAGGGGCGAAAACATTATGGTGAAAGCACTGGACTCTATGGATGGATACACTTTAAAGCTTGCTGGAAACTGCGAGGATGAAACCATAAAAAACTCAAAACCCAACAATGTCGAATATTTGGGTATGCTAAGCCGTGAAGGGGTAAATGACCTCTATGCTTCAAGTAGAGTAGGAATTTGCATACTGCTACCGACAGCAAATTACATCAACTCTCTTCCAATAAAAATTTTCGAATACATGGCAGCAGGATTACCGATTATAGCATCCGATTTTCCGATTTGGAGAGAAATTATTAGTGAAGCAAATTCAGGTATACTAGTAGAGCCAGAAGATATTTCAGCAATCCAGACTGCGATTAAATATTATATAGATAACCCAGATGAAGCTCAAGAAACGGGTGAGAGAGGAAGTCAAATCGCTAGAGAGAAGTACAACTGGAGTGTTGAGGGACAAAAACTCATAGAGTTTTATAAAAAGTTGCTTGCATAGAGTATAATAACTATATTCTGTAACAAGGAGAAAATGATTATGGATGTAAAGTCAAAAAAGAAAAAAAGATTGATGTTGGCAGCCTCAAGACTATGGGGGCTCATTTATCTAGTTTCAGCGCTAGTATTTGAAGCTACTTTGTTAGTAACAGATTTTTTGCCAAAAAAATGGTTGCTGATTATACTTCTATGCATATTTGCTATAAGCACGGTTATTATTGTTCAGCTATTTTTCAGAAATATAAAAAGAAAATCTAGGATTATAGCAGTAATAATCAGTATACTTCTTTCCATTACGTTTGGAGTGACTTCGGTGTATGCGGCTAAGACAGCAAGCTTTTTGAACAAGATTTCAAAGGCTGAAGATTCTGGAAATGATAAGATAGCAGAAAAGCCTTTCACAGTGCTTATAAGTGGAATGGACACTACTGGTAAAATTGATGAAGAGGCTAGAAGTGATGTTAACATGCTTGTTACAGTTGACCCTAAGAAGCATAAGATTTTACTAACCTCCATTCCAAGAGACTACCTAGTAAAACTACCTTCAAAGAATAATGCAGAAGATAAATTGACCCACAGTGGACTATATGGAATAGATGAAACAACTGGAGCAATTGAAAAGCTGTTAGACATTAAGATCGACTACTATGTAAAGGTCAACTACAATACTGTCGTGCAGTTTATTAATGCTATAGGTGGAATATATATTAATTCAGATTATGAATTTACTACCTACATAGACCATTACCATATTAACAAGGGAACGAACTTCCTTAAAGGCGAACAGGCACTTGCATTTGCAAGAGAGAGACAGGCGTTTAAGAATGGGGACAATCAGCGTGTTATGAATCAGCAGATTGTACTTAAGGGGATTTTCCATAGATTCATGCAGTCACCAGAGGTAATAGCGAAATATACGAAGATTCTTGATAGAATTGCTCCATATATGGAGACGGACATGGCTCCAGCTGAGATTAAAGCACTTGTCAAGCTTGAGCTCAAGAACCACAAGGAGTGGAAGATTGAAAACAATGCGGTAGAAGGGGCAGGAGATTCAACAAGAACTGTGTATTCAAGTGGATCGACTCCGGTATATGTTATGACCCAAGATAAAGAGAGCATCAAGAAGGCTCATGACATGATAAAGAACTTCATTAATCCGCCAAAGAAATCAAAAAAGAGCCAGAAGTCGACAGACCAAAGTGAGGAAGAGACTGAGTACAATGGATAGAAATATGGAGATGCAGGGACTCCTTTAAAAGCCAAAAGGCTAAATCGAGGTATCATCTGTTTGCCGGTGATACCTCGATTTTTTCGAAAGGAATATTATGATTAAGAATATTTTAGAGTTACTAGAGAATAAGTCGATTGCAATAGGTGAGAGCACAGTTCTTGAGTGTGGAGAGAGAGCACTAACATATAGAGAGTTGCGAGATACTGCAAGAACTATAGCAGTTTGCCTAAATAACGAAGTAAAACAAAAGAATAAACCGATTGCAGTTCTTATTGATAGAAATATAGAATCAATAGTTTCTTTCTTTGGCGTACTTTATAGTGGTAATTTTTACGTTCCGATAGATTCAGCAATGCCAGAAGAACGTCAAGAAAAGATATTAAATGCACTGGAAACTGAGATAATCATTAACACGACCAAGACTTTAACAGAAGAGCTATGTAACAGACTTGGCATTACAGTCCTTGATTATCACACCATAATTAAGAATTCTATATCTGACGATGAAAGCAAGGCTCTAGATGAAATCCTTGGTGAATCGATAGATACTGATCCTGTATACTCAATGTTTACCTCGGGATCAACAGGAGTGCCTAAAGGAGTTTTAGTTAGCCATAGATCGCTCATTGATTTAGTGAGTCAATTCTATGATGCATTCAAATTCAATGAAACTTGCATCTTTGGTAACCAGGCTCCTTTCGATTTTGATGTGTCAGTGAAAGATATATATTGTACAATAAAATCAGGTGGCAAACTGGTCGTTATTCCTAAAGAACTGTTTACAATGCCTACCAAGCTGCTTGATTATATAAACTCAAAAGGAATTAACACATTTATTTGGGCGGTATCTGGACTCAGAATATTATCTGATTTTAATGTATTTGATGATTACAAGGCGTTTGATCATCAGATTAAGTATGTGATGTTCTCAGGAGAGGTAATGCCACCTAAGACCATACGCTATTGGACAAAATATGTTCCAGAAGCAACATATGTAAATCTATATGGTCCGACCGAAATAACCTGTAACTGCACATATCATATTGTAGATAAGGATGATAAGAGTGATACGCCAATTCCTATTGGAAAACCTTTCAAAAATACTCGAATTGTGCTGCTAGACGAAAACAACAATCCGATTCAAGAAAAAAATAAAGAGGGCGAGTTGTGTGTAGAAGGAAGTAGCTTAGCATTAGGCTATTGGAATAACCATGAACAAACAACAAAGGCATTTGCTTTTAGGGAGGATATTAGTGAGTATCCTTGCAGGATATATAAAACTGGAGATATTGCAGCATTTAATGATGCAGGCGAGTTAGTGTTTAAATCGCGAAAAGATTTTCAGATTAAGCACATGGGACACCGAATTGAACTCGGAGAAATAGAAGCGGCAATTAATGCCCTGCCATTTATCAAGATTTGCTGCTGCATATTTAAAAAAGATATCAACAAGATAATTTGCTACTATCAGGGAGACTGCGAGAATCAACGTGAAATCGTAAAACCACTAGCCAAATCACTGCCTAAATATATGTGGCCAAATCGCTATATAAAACTAGATAGTATGCCGATGAATTCCCATGCTAAAATAGATCGTAAGAAGCTAGAATCACTCTAATATATAAAACATTATGGAGGTATGACCATGGAAGAACTAAAAACAATTCTCGAAGAGATACGCCCTGACGTTGACTTTGATGTAGAGAAAGAATTGATTGATGGAAAGGTATTGGACTCATTTGACATCATAGCAATCGTGAGTGAGTTAAATCAGAACTATGATTTAAGAATCAACGTTAATGATCTGTTACCAGAAAACTTCAATTCCATTGAAGCAATTTGGGAGCTAGTACAGAAACTAAAGACCGTATAGTTGGAGGGAAACTTGTCCTTAATTTCTTTAGAATTTGGAGCGCTGTTTGCTATATTCATATTACTATACTTTATAGTACCTAGAAAAATGCAAATAGCGCTTTTGTTTGCATTTAGCGTATTCTTTTCTATTGCATCAGATGGAGCATTGTTTTTATTCATGCTCTTTACCATCGTCAGCACGTATGCTGGTGCGAAGCTTATGATGCGCCGGAATGCAGCACTCAGTGTTCAACTAGCAGATATATCCGATGAATTGAGAGACGCTCGAAGAGCGGCACGCGATGATGCGGAAAGATATAATAAAAGAGTATTACACATAGTCCTCTTTGCAAATTTCTGTTTGTGGGCGGTAATAAAATACACAAACTTTTCGATTGAAACTATAAACATGATAACAGGCGCATCGTTCCCGTTGCAGCATTTTGTGATGCCGCTAGGAATGTCGTTCTACACATTTCAATCGATGGGCTATTTGACTGACGTATATAGACACAAGTATGAAGCCGAAAGCAATTTCATAAAGGTAGCAACATTTATAACTTTTTTTCCTCATATTGTACAAGGCCCGTTTAGCCGATTTGACCAATTAGGGAAAACTCTGTTTCGTGAAAATAAGTTTTCATACGATAACCTATGCAAAGGGTCAAGACGCATCCTATGGGGACTCGTAAAAAAATTACTCATTGCTGATAAGCTAGGATTAGCTGTAAATGTCTATTTTTTAGATGTTCAGGGATATAGAGGTGCGTATTTATGGGTAGCATCTGTTTTATACGGAATGCAACTCTATGCAGATTTCTCAGGATATATGGATATGGTCTGCGGTGGTGCTAAAATAATGGGCATAGAAGTAGCTGAAAACTTCGAAAGACCATTTCTTGCTAAATCGGTTGAAGAGTACTGGAGACGTTGGCATATAACACTGGGAACGTGGTTCAGAGACTATGTGTTTTATCCAATTTCTATGGGACCATCTGCACAGAAGCTCGGCCGCAAATCAAGAAAAAAGTTTGGACCAAGAATGGGTAAACTTGTACCGAGTTATCTGGCGTTGATTTTTGTTTGGTCAATTACGGGTATTTGGCATGGAGCGGCATGGAAGTATGTAATTTGGGGATTAGCTAATCTTTTTATAATTGTATTCAGCATGCAGATGGAAACAGTTTATAAGAAGTGCAGAAAGACCTGCCATGCAGATAGACATCCACGCATGTGGAGCTTTTTTCAAGTTTTCAGAACATTCTGGCTAATTAATTTCCTTAGAGTTATGTCAAATTGTAAGGACTTTATGGAAAGCCTCACTTATTATGGGAATTTATTTAGAGGCTGGGGGACTATGCATATAGATGGGATTTCATCATTCTTCCCATCTATGAGCAGAATCGATATCATAATCGCTAGCTTTTTCTCATTAATTTTTGTATTTGTCGATTTAATGCAGGAATATAATAAATGGGATAAGTTTACAGAGAAAGTGCCAGGCGCAGTGCGGAGCATCACATATGCAGGTTTGATATTTGCACTATTTATGTATGCTGGTGGCAATAATGATTTAACAAGTGGGTTTTTGTATGCAGTATTCTAAACAAATAAAGAGAATAATTAACATGATAGTACTAGTTGTTGTGCTATCTACTTTACTTCATATAACAGGACTTGCTCTAGAGCCAATTTCATACTCCACATACTTCAATCACGATACTGAGATAATAGATGGGAAAAATGAAAGTTACGATTTAATATTTGTGGGAGCATCTAGGGTTTATAGATCATTTGTTCCAAAGATATTTGAAGAAAAGAGTGTGTATAAGAATGTGCTTAATGCAGGATCATCATCTCAATCGCTAGCAGGTAGCTACTATGAAACGAAGGACTTGATAGAGAGATACCATCCTAAGACGATTGTACTTGGTGTCACCTTTGATGAAATAGTTGAGTATAAACAAATTTTGCAAGGCGACTTAATAGTTTATGATAGATTGATTAAATATCAGAATAAAGTGAACTATTTTCTTTCAACATTTAAGGGTAAAAGCCTCCTATACGGAATAAAAGCATACAGATATAGAAATACATTCAACAAGGAGACAATTAAAGAGAACCAGAGAAAAAAGAACGAGTTATTATCAAGCAACTATGCTCCTGAAGTGATAAATGATGAGTATTATGCCGATAAAGGATTTGTATTTAGTAATAAATCGTTCAAAGCAGGAAATATACCAATTACAGGGAGTGATAGCTTCAGTAAAAACAGGGTGGATATGAAAAAAATCGCATATCTCGACAAAATAGTTAATATGTGCAAAAAAAACGATATTCAACTAATTCTCGTTTCAGGTCCCACAACAGTAATGAGAATGTATAATACAAAGGGGTACCAAGAAGCTACAGAATATTATAGTAACTATGCAAAGAATAATGGATTAAAATATTATAACCTCAACTTGCTGCAAAACAGATTAGAGCTATTGCCAGATGAACTAATGCACGACTATAACCATGTCAATGGAAAAGGCGCGGAGGTAACGAGTCGTGTATTTGCAGAGATTCTAAATAAAGAAGAAGCTGGTGAAAACACAGACTCGTATTTCTTTAACAATACAGATGAACTGAAAAAACAAATAAATTACATTGTTGCTGTGCAAGGGAAAATCCAAAAGAAAAAAGGGCATAAATATATTTCGATAAGCAGCTTGCAAAACTCTGATATAGTGCCAGAATACAAGGTTTCACTATTAAAGGATGATGGTAACACGGAAATTCTATACGATTATTCAGACGTTAAAAGGTTTGATATTAGCGGAATTAAAGGAAAAATTGTTGTCTATGCCAGAGCAAAGGGTAGTAAAAAAGCGTATGATGCATTTCAAGAATATAACATTGATAAGATGTAGATTGTGTAGTAATTATTAATACGATATAGCCAGTTCAGGTTAAAAGAGAATAGGAGGAGGAAAATGACAAGAAAGATTAGGATTTTATTACTTTTAAGTGTGATGGTAATATTCAGTGTAGCCTTTGTTAATGCTGATGAAAGTGTGTCTTCTATAAAAGAGCCTGTAAATGATGTTGTAGCAGAGAATGACGTTGAAGCAAATGGTGAACAGAATCAAGGTAATGTGGTGCAGGTGCCAACTTCTGAAACAGACACTATTTCTAGCTATCATTCTAATGCAAAACCAGTATCACTTAGTGTTCAAAGAGCGCCTAGATATAATTCGTGGGTTGATGAAAATGGTAATCGTTACTATGCAGATGGAAACGGTAATTATGTAAGAGGAATCCATGAAATAAATGGAGTTATATATTTCTTTGATCCAAATACTGGAGCCTTAAAGAGAGAGGCTGGATGGAGAACTTGGGGCAATGGTAGATACTTTACAAATGGTGAAGGAATTGCGTATAGAAGTAGGTTCATAACATTTGGAACACCTAAGTTCTACATGGGAATAGATGGTGCGGTGAAGACAGGTATTTTTTCGACCCTCGAAGGACAGCTGTATAATGCAGATGATTATACAGGTGAAGTAATTCAAGTAGCACAGTGGATAGAGAAGAACGGTAAGAGATATTTTTCTAACGTTGAGGGTGCCCTATACAAAAATCAATTTATAACATTTGGAACACCTAAATTCTACATGGGAGCAGATGGTGCAGTAAAAACAGGGTTATTCACTACAAGTGATGGTCAACTTTATAACGCAGATGATCGAACTGGTGAGATTATCCAGAGAGCACATTGGATAGAGAAGAACGGTAAGAGATATTTTTCTAACGCTAGGGGTGCCCTATACAAAAATCAATTTATAACATTTGGAATACCTAAGTTCTACATGGGAATAGATGGTGTGGACAGGTATTTTTTCGACCCTCGATGGACAGCTGTATAATGCGGATGATTATACAGGTGAAGTAATACAAAAAGCACAGTGGATAGAGAAGAACGGAAAAAAGTATTTCTCAAATGCTAGTGGAGAACTGTATAAAAATCAATTTATAAGCTTTGGAAACACTTATTATTATATGGGATCAGACGGTGCAGTTGTTGTTGGGTCATTCTATTATAATGGTGAAAATTACTCTTCTAATTCAGAAGGAATTGTAAATGAACTGACAGGACCTGTTGGAAGCAGTGTACTTGGAATAGATGTCTCCTATGCACAGGGAGTTATTGACTGGAACAAAGTAGCAAATGCTGGAATTAAATTTGCAATCATTAGGGCTGCATTTAGAGGATATGGCACTGGGCGTATTGTTGCAGATGAATGGTTTGAAAGAAATATTAAGGGTGCTACTGCTGCAGGGATTAAAGTAGGCGTATATTTCTTCTCACAAGCTATTAATGAAACTGAAGGGGCTGAAGAAGCAGACTATATCATTAATCAGATTAAACACTACAAAGTAACCTTACCCGTCGTTATAGATACTGAATATGTATCAGATTCACGTGCGAGAGGAAATTCAATATCAAAAACAACAAGAACTGCTGCAGTAAAGGCATTCTGTGAGAGATCACTTCAAAGAGGTTATACACCAATGATATATGCAAGTACCAGTTGGCTAAATAATCAACTTGATATGAGTAAGCTGAGCAAATATAAGGTTTGGGTTGCTCAGTACTACAACCGTGTGACATATACCGGAAAATATCAGTGCTGGCAGTATACTAGTTCAGGTCATGTGGATGGAATTAATACAAAGGTTGATATGAACTACTGGTATAATAGATAAAACAGAAGGATATATAACTTCCTTAATTGAATATTAGATATATATTAGAAAGGTGCAGATGTAATACTTGTGCCTTTCTTTTTTATGAAAATGAAGTTAACGAGACCTAATCGCCCCAAGATTATTAATATCATGATATAATTAAACAGTTATTAAAACCCAAAGCCAACCCGGAGGAAACATGCTTTACGACATAGTCATAATAGGTGCAGGAATCACTGGCTCGATGCTCGCCAGAGAGCTTTCGAGGTACGAGCTCAAAGTAGCGGTCCTAGACAAGGAAAATGATATCGCGAATGGCGCAACGATGGCGAATTCTGCGATAGTGCACACAGGATACGATCCTGTAGACGGTACGCTCAAGGCTGAGATCAATGTAAAGGGGGCTCGCAAGTATCCTAAGATATGCGAGGATTTGCACTGCCATATCAAGAATACAGGAGCGTTCGTAGTTGCATGTGGTCAGGAAGAGGAGAAACTTCTAGATGTACTGGCTGAAAGGGCAGTCTGTAGGGAGATCCCTCATGAATTTCTGAGTGGAGATGAGGCACGCGCCGTGGAGCCTAATCTCAGTGACAGCATAACCAAGGTGCTGTCGTTTCCGACGACCTCAGTGATATATCCGTGGGAGGTTGCCATAGCCTCCATGCAGGTGGCGGTGAGAAATGGGGTAGAATTATTTCTAAATCATGAATTTAGTAGCATCGAGAAGAATGACGACGGATATACGGTTACTGCGAACAGTAACCAGTTCCATGCAAAAGTACTGTTAAATGCTTCTGGAATAGGCGCTTCGGAGATCTGCCATATGGTGACAGAAGATGCAGGTTTCGAGATAACTCCAAGGCGAGGCGAATACTATGTCATCAGTAACGACGAACATA
>ERZ773246.906-NODE-906-length-11612-cov-40.3318_pt1 | contig 11612 bp, 7 predicted proteins | sample MGYA00580519_ERZ773246 | MGnify/ENA primary metagenome ERZ773246 (study PRJEB29015, sample SAMEA2738153) | human oral metagenome | biome: human oral; feature: human-associated habitat; material: saliva | place: China | collected 2246 ...
TCCAGCTGCACGAGGGCGACGGCACGATCACCGAGGATTTCGAGGGCCTGGCCGCGAACAACGAGCGCGCGAAGACGGAGAAGGACTCAGCGATCACCGTCATCGTAATGAACCCGCCATATTCGGCGGGGCAGAAAGATGAAAACGACAACAATAAGAACCTTGCGTACCCACGCCTGGACGAGCGTATCGCGGCGACCTACGCAGCACGGTCCACAGCCACGCTGAAGAATAGTCTTTACGATTCCTACTTCCGCGCGCTTCGATGGGCGTCGGACCGCATCGGGGAACGAGGCGTCATCGCCTTCGTCTCCAACAGCTCCTTCGTGGACGGAAACTCCGCAGATGGCGTGCGACTGTCGCTGCAAGAAGAGTTCTCCCAGATCTTCATCTACGACCTGAAGGGAAATCAACGCACCTCGGGTGAGCGCAGCCGACGTGAGGGGGGAAAGATCTTCGGTTCCGGCTCTCGTACCGGCGTCGCGATCACCGTGCTTGTCAAAGACCCAGCACACACAGGCACTGCGGAAATCTTCTACGCCGAAACCGAGGACTACGCGACGCGACAGGAGAAGCTCGATCAGATCAGGTCCTACCAATCGATCGAAGGAATCAGCAGTGCAGACGCATTCCGCTCCATCACGCCGAACCAGCACGGTGACTGGATCAGCACCCGCGACGAGCGCTTCGCAACCTTCCAAGAGATTGGAAACAAGGCACTGAAAGGAAAGGAATCAACTCCGGCAATTTTCAGACAATTCTCAAGTGGTCTTAAGACCAATCGCGATGCCTGGTGCTATAACTTCTCGCACGAAGCAGTATCGTCAAATATGCGCCGTCTGATCGACAACTACAACGCACAAGTTGATGCCGGCATCACATCAAGTACAGTTAAAATGGATCCAACCCAAATCAACTGGATTCATCAACTCCTTTGCGACCTTGATAGGGGAAAAAAGCACCAGTATAAGCAGTCCGCTTTACGACACGGACTGTACCGACCGTTCTGCTATCAGCACGCTTACTTCGCGTCAGAAATGAACAATAGGATTTACCAGCTCCCTCAGCTATTCCCGACACAAGCACATCAAAACATCGCATTTGGCGCACAGGGACGCGGTTCAAGTCATCCATTCAGTGTTGGATTAACAACCACACTTCCTGATCTGGAAATGGTCTCCAAGGCACAATGGTTCTCTCTCTACACCTGGGAGCCCCTCTCCCCCACCTCCGGCGGCGAGCCCGACCTGTTCGCCGACCTGGCAACAGCCTCGGAGAGCCAGGCGGATGGGGCGGCCACGGCCTCGTCCCTGGATTTCTCGCGGCCGATCGGCGACCAGATCCCGGTGATCCTGGACGGCTATCGCCGCGTCGATAACGTCACGGATGCGACGCTGGCCTCGTACCGGGAGCACTACGGGGATGCGGGGATCACGAAGGAGAACATTTTCTTCTACGTGTACGCGCTGCTGCATCACCCGGAGTATCGGGAGCGCTACGAGGATGATTTGAAGAAGATGCTGCCGCATATTCCTCGTGCGGCCGGCTTCCACACGTACGCGAGCGTGGGCCGCGAGCTGGCGGACCTGCACGTGAACTACGAGCGGGTGGAACCGTATCCGTCAGTGCAGGAGGAGGCGAGCCTGCACGCGCCCGCGGACCCGTGGGAGCACTACCGGATCGGCGAGCGCAAGATGCGTTTCCCGAAGCTGGGGCGCCGCGATAAGGACTTCACGCGCTTGGAGTACAACGACTACGTGACGCTGACGGGCATTCCTGCGGAGGCGCAGGGCTATTCGATTTCGGGCCGCAGCCCACTCGAGTGGATCATCGACCGCTACCACGTGAAGACAGACAAGGCGTCGGGCATCGTCAACGACCCGAACGATTTCCTGCGCGAGCAGGGCCGCCCCGACGCGGTCGTAGACCTGATCAAGCGCCTAGTCACCGTCTCAATGCGAACCCAGGAGCTCCTGGCGACGCTGCCGGCACTTGAGATCCCGGAGGTGCAGCCGATTCAGCAGTGAATCATGTAGCTGGAAACATCCTTAAATCTTCAAATAACAGCTATTGAATAAGAGGGATATCAACATCGAGCAATATGAAAATGACGCACATCAAAGAAAATGATCATTGGCAAGCGATGAAGCTATAACACAATCAATGATACGGCTATCTAATGAAAACACCGAGTGAGTGCGATAGCCAAACAAGCACTCTATATCGGCCGAGTACAAACCAAAGGATACTGCTATGACGATGAACTTCTCACCCCAAGTGTACCGAATCTCCGACTACTTAGAATGGAGTTCCTCTGGACAACTTGAGCTATCTCCGAACTACCAACGCCGAAAGGTCTGGAGCCAGGTTGCGAAGTCATATCTAATCGATACAATCCTACGTTCTAAGACGATGCCTAAAGTGCTTGTGTGCGAGAAGCTCCATGAACGCAGAACATATCGCGAGGTTGTCGATGGCCAACAACGTCTACGCGCCATTATTGAATACTATAAAGACGAATTCCCAATCTCACGGACGCATAGCGCGGAGCTAGCAGGAATGCGATTCAGTGATCTCGATGAGCAACTTCAAGGAGTATTTCTCTCATACCCGATCTCGACCGATATCATTAACGATGCATCCACGGAAGAACTACTCGACACATTTGCGCGCCTCAATACATACGGAGTGAAACTTAATAAGATCGAGCTTCTACACGCCCAATACATGGGACTTTTTCGCACGCGGGCACTCAGGTATGGATCCAAGATTGCAGATAGACTTCTACAATCGGGGGTACTAACACAGCAAAAAATAAGTCGAATGGGCGAAGTAGAGTTTTCTGCACAGCTTCTCGTAGCCCTACTTGAAGGCATTAAGGAAAAGAGCGCATATGCTACCGCTTACAAAACCTACGATATTGAAACAGACAATGAGCTCATAAAGAAATTCGATGAAATTGAAGCATATCTTGATACCGCCTTTGACAAGCTTGATGAGGTATATTCATACACTGACGTTCACAACTCAGAGTATCACCGCCCCCACCTTTATTACTCACTAATTCTTGCATTTGTCGCAGCTAATGGCAACCTCATCGGCTTTAACGAACAGTACGCAATTCCTGAGGACACCGAGATTCTTCGATCGCGACTTAATCTACTTTCCGAAGAAGTGAATGATGCGTATGTTAATAGACGCCAAACATCGAGCTCGGACACAGATTTTGACGATTTCATTTCTGGAATGCGCCGGGCTACAAATCACCGTAAGCAGATACACCAACGCACACAGTATATCCTTACACGAATTAGTGGTGCGAGGTAGACCAATGGCAAAGAAATCTCAGGCATTTTCAAACTTACCGCAAGACTTGCAGTCTGTTCTGAAGCATGCCACCAGTAGCGTTCCTGCGCCTCCTTTCCCTATTCAAGAGGCGCTGGCAGAATGGGCTTTAATTCACTTATCGATCACTTTAGAGAGCAGTATACGCGACAAGTTTTATGCTTTAGCTCTTTCATCAACAAACGGCCCCATCACCCCATCAGACGAAACTCACTGCAACAACATACTGCTGTCTATCAACGGAGGAGACAAGTACATTGCATGGTCGAAGTTCCCTAATTTAATCGAGCAGTCACGATTTTATCTTGGCGACAATAATGGCATATCCAACGTCTTAACCACACATAAGGATTGGTTGATACACTTGCAGGCCAGCAGAAATTTTGCGGCACATAATTCTCAAGAGTCGAGAAATACATTTCATAAGCAGGTCGTTGGTCAATACTTTAAAAGCAATCACGTCAGCTGCACTTCACCGGGATCGTTTTTTATTTCTGAGATTGACCGCGGGCAGCTTCAATATCGCCACTACACTTTGCTTTACTATTTTGCTGTGCAAGTTGACCAATTCCTTGCTGATTTGAGTTCGATTTAGAATTATCGTTTCTTAACATTCGAGCATGTAGGTGTGGTGACCAACATCTGGCATGTACGCTTACCGGCTGAGTGTCACAAGGCTGCAGCTTCTTTGTAGATCGGGTGTTTTGAGGGCTCTTCCGAGTTGAGCGTAGATGATCGGGGTTGGTCGAGGGTTGCGGGTAGAGGTTGAGGTCCTTGATGATGAGCAGACTTCTACCCCCAACCCCCGACCCACACCCGGTCACCCACACCTACACCCTCAAATACGAAGAGCCACCACACACACCTCAACCAACATGTGAGCACATTTGCCCCTACAGCGGGATCTCCAACAATTTGCGGTTGGAGCCACAATCGCACCTATGTGCATCTTGAATGCGCCTCGCTTTGACACAACGTGTGCATCCGCGCCGCCCATGCAGGCGGCAGCTACCGAAGCACCACGGCGCAAACACGCAGATAAACCGCCATTTTCAGCGCTTTTCCGATAAAATCAACGCGCTGCACACATGGCCCCCTTGAGGCCTCGTAGCCCCTCACGCACCTGTGACAGCTTGATTGTCCCTCACATGCACCGGGAGTAGTCTCTGCATTCATCGCAACACAGAAAGAATGGCCTTTCCGTGTGCGCGAGATCAGCAATTGTCATTCAAAGGTGAGGCAAAAGCATCATGACCGAGAACAAGTATCTGGCAGACGGTCCCCTCGTCGTCGCCATCGACTCGTCGACAACATCCACGAAGGCAATCGTCGTCGACGCCGAAGGAAACATCTGGCACACGGCGAAGCAGAACATTCAGCTGCACACCCCCGCGATGGACCAGTACGAGCACAACCCCATCCGCTGGTGGGAAACCAGCCGAGCGACCATCGGGGAGGTGCTCTCGAAGCTCTCGCCGACGGACCGCAGCCGCATCGCAGCCATCGGCATCACCCACCAGCGCGAGTCCTTCGCCCCCTTCGACAAGGAAGGCCGACCTCTGCGCAACGGCATCCTCTGGCTCGACGGCCGCGCCACCGAGCAAATCCGCCGCTACGGCAGCGAACACATCCACGAGCTCTCCGGAAAGCCGGCAGGCGTCACCCCCGCCATCTACAAGATGGCCTGGGTCAAGGAACACGAACCCGAGATCTTCGCCGACGCCTACAAGGTCATGGACGTTCACGGCTACGTCGCCTGGATGCTCACCGGACGCCCCGTCAGCTCGCAGGCCGCCGCGGACTCCCTCGGCCTCTTCGATATCCAGAAGCGCGACTGGTCCGACGAACTCCTCGACATAGCCGGCGTTTCCCGCGAACAGATGGCAGACCTCGTCGAACCCTCCTACGAGATGGGCACCCTGCGCAAAGAACTCGCCGAGGAGTGGGGCATCGCCGAAGTGCCCGTCATCGCCGGCCTCGGCGACGGCCAGGCAGCCGGCATCGGCGCCGCAGCCGTCGATCCCGAGATCGGCTTCCTCAACCTCGGCACGGCCGTCAACGCGGGCGTCGACTCGCCGGTCTACCGCTACGACAAGGTTTTCCGCACCCACGTGTCCGGCATCCCCGGCAACTACGTGTTCGAGGTCCTCCAGTCCTCCGGCTCCTACCTGGCCGGTTGGTTCCGCGAAACCCTCGGCGATCCGAAGCTGCTCGGCGCACCCGACCCCGCCCTCGACGAGGCCGCGAGCCGCATCCCACCGGGCTGCGAAGGCCTCGTGACACTCCCCTACTGGAACGCCGTCCAATCCCCCCACTGGGACTCCGTCGCCCGAGGAGCCGTCGTCGGCTGGCGCGGCACCCACTCTCGCGCCCACATGTACCGGTCCATCCTCGAATCCATCGGATTCGAAATGCGCTACAACCTCGACTCAATCGAGGCGGGAACGGGCGTGAAGCTCACCGGACTGCGCGCGATGGGTGGCGGCACGCGCTCCCTCCTGTGGCGCCAGATCATGGCGGACACGACCGCCCTACCCATCACCGTGTGCACCCAGGACGAGATCTCCGCGCTCGGTGCAGCGGTCCTCGCCATGGCCTCGACGGGCATCTACGGCGAGCACGACGTCGCGGCCACCGCGAAGAAGATGGCGCAATACGGCGAAACGATCGAACCCGACATGGAGAAGCACGAGCAGTACTGCGACGTCGCCAAGGTCCAGCGCAAGCTCTACCCAAAGCTGAAGGACGTGTTCGAGGACCTCTACGAGCTCTCGCGCAAGTCCCCCTCGACGAAGCCCGAATCGCCGAAGGCAGAACTCTAGGAATCGCAAGGAGAAACAATGTCTACGATTACCGTCCTTGGCGCCGGAGCGATGGGCTCGGCGATTTGCACGCCGCTCGCGGACGCCGGCTGGGACGTGCGGCTGTGGGGAACGTGGCTCGACGATCACCTCCTCGACGCGATCGAGCGAGGCGAGAACCACCCGCGCACGAACCAGCCCTTCGCGCAGGGCGTCACACTCTACCGTTCCTCCGAACTCGACGAGGCCTTGGCGGGCGCGGACACCGTCATCGTTTCCGTGGCATCCGTCGGCGTCGAGCAGGTCGTGAAAATGGCACTGCCCGGCATCGTGAAGGCCGATGCTCTCATGGTGACCTCCAAGGGATTGCTGGAGTTCGACAACGGCGACGTGCTCTTGCTGCCCGACTCGATCCGACGCATCGCGGCAGACGAGGGCTACGACAACCTACCCCCGATCATCGCCGTCGCGGGTCCCGTCAAGGCAAACGAATGCGCCGCGCGGGAACCCACCGCGACCATCTTTGGGTGCAAAGACCTCGACGTCGCCATCAAGTACGCGCGCGCAATTCGCACCGACAACTACGCCATCGAGGCCACCGACGACGAGACCGGCGTGGAAATCTGCGCTCCCATGAAGAACGTCTTCGCGATCGCGCTCGGCATCGCTGACGGCCTCCAGGAGAAGACCGGGGTTCCGCACCACAACCTCAAGGCGGCCACATTTAACGAGGCCGTGAGGGAGATGTCCATCCTCGGCACCTCGCAGGGCGCCAACGAAATGACCGCATTCGGCCTCCCCGGCGTCGGCGATCTCGAGGTGACGGGGCTGTCCGGGCGCAACAAGTTCTACGGCGTGCGCATCGGACGCGGCGAAGGGCCGAAGGAAGCGCTCGAGGAGATGGCTCGCCTGGAACAGACCGTCGAAGGCGTTCCTGCGGCCGGTTTGGCACTCAAGTTCGTCGAGCAGCACGCCCCGGAGCTTCGCGATCAGCTGCCGCTCATGAATGCCGTCATCGACGTTCTCTCCGGGGAAGTCGATGACGTCAAGACCAGGATCGGGCAGGCGGTGTTGCCCGCTCGACCGTGATTGTGGCTCATCCTCGATTGCGCCCAACGGTGTCCTCATTATCGAGGCCTCCGTTGGGCGCCCACCCACTGTCCTCACGGCGGGTGGCACGTGCCCAATCGAGGGGGTAAGCGACTCTTGGTGGGGTCGGCGATGACCGAGATTCTCGGCGTCACCGACCCCACCAGAAGTTCAGTCACGGGTCACTTGGCGTCCCCAGCGTCCCTCTCGAACCCAACCTGCCACAACCCCATATCGAGGAGTTTCATCTGCGGATAGATGAGGTCGTCAGTCCGCATTCCTCGCCGCGCTTCCTCGAGGCGGTCGTTGTGCTCCTCGTAAAAATCCGCGAGTTCGAGGAGAGAATCCTCGTTATAATTCCTCTCTTTGAGGCCTAGATGCCTCACTCCCTTTTCGAAGAATGTGTCGTACGCGGGTACGCACCCGAGCGTTCCCAAGAGAATTTTCGTGATGAGTACCGGCGACACAGGGTACTCGACCACGCGCCCTTTGACCTCTTCGCGGATCGGATCGAAATAGTCGGCGATGTCGGCGGACAGCTCCATCAGCTGCGCCCGGACGTCACTGTTTCGCAAATCCGTACACGCGAGCCCAAACAGGCAGTCGTATTCGGGCTTGAGGACCTTCTCAACGATGGGCGTGTGCACCTTGTAGTCTTTTTGAAAGATGAAGCACGAGCCCCTGTACATTCCCCAGCTCGCCAGGTAGAAAGCGAGGTGCAGGCTCAAATAGTCGTAGTCCGGGGAAGGGTCGGTCCGCGCATCTCGGAAGACGCGATAGCAATGCTCCCACGATCGGGAGCGCCCATTCTCATTCGCGCGCGCGTCATCGTAGAAGGTCCGCGCAGCACTAATCAACTCATCGATGAGTTCCATAGTTGTACTCCTTGTGTCTTCACGGCAGTCTTCTCGTCCTCAAGAGTTCTCGTCGTTTCAGCCGTTCCTCTATGCGGTGTGGATTCCGATGCGAGAGATCATCCGCCACATCGCGCCGACTTGTGCCGTTCGTTCCTGAGCGCCGATGAACAACACCGCTTCATTGCTCGATAACCATATCGCACGGGGCCGGCATCTGTGTCCACTTGCAAGGCCGATAACTCGGTATCGCCGACCGGTGACAATCTGGGAACACATCCATAACCACAGGTCACGACGAGGCCGGGGCTCAGGTCTGCACATTCGTGCGGTTACGGGAATGCGGGTGGGAGGATTTGCGTGATGGTTGCGCAGCATTCTTAGTGTTTCGTGTCGGTTCTGCGCGTACCCTGACAGCTAAGGGTCCGCCCCCAACGGCGGGGGCGGACCACCACTCATCTCACCGTGGAGGGCACACCATGGAGAACTCACCCCTGTCTGATCGATCTGTCGCTGAGGAAGAAGAAGCCTTCCGAGGCTCGGTGTCGCGCCGCTCGCTCGACGGCGAGCTGCCCGCCAGCCGCACGCACTCCCAGGGCGCGGGTACCCGCGTTGGTTCCTGGATGCGTGTTGGTGCTGTTGATTGGGGGATCCGCATCGCGGTTGTGGGGCTGGTGATTGGCGGTTTCTTCGCCATCTACGTCAACGGCGTCGCCGAGGGCTGGTGGCGCGCCTGGGGTGAAACCCCCACCGTCGCAGCCACAGGCCCCACGGTCGCACCCACCCCCGCCCCCACGGTGTCGAGCGAACCCGCCATGTCAGGCGGCTACCAGATCGGCCCCGACGGAGTCCTCGTGCGCCCAGCCGAGTTCGCCGCGGACACCTACACCAAGCCCGAACTACCCGAAGAAGCCAAAGAGAACACAGAACGCGGCGCCGAAGCAGCTGCAGAGCACTTCCACGCACTAATGGGATACACCTGGAATACTGGCGACATAAAGCCTTTACAAGAACTTTCGGATCCATCTTCTGAATTTTCCTCATCTTACGTACGCGACGTATCCAATTTGTATGCGAATGGTTGGGCCTACGGAAGCACCTCTGAAATCGTTCACGTACTGAAAGTTGAGCCAATTGCTGCGAACGGGCGCGATATTCCGCCAAACACAATCGTTGTTGCTTTTCAAATCAAATCCACAGACGGAACGATTTGCCGCGGACAGAAGGTTCATTCAAATGACAAGGAGTATGAGTCGACACTTGTTCTATTTATGACTTGGACCGGTGAACGGTGGGTTGAAACTCAAGGAACGGTGCAATCTAATGATGAGTAACAACATCCGGCGCTCCGCAAAAGTACTAGCGGGATTAGCGCTCATATCACTTTCCTACCTCACTCCACATGCGGCACTAGCTGACGAGGAGACTGGACCTTACAGGCAGCGGTCAGATGCACAAGGTAGTTCTGTGGAGACAGTCGTACAACAACTTTTACTCTCGTCAGACCCACAGTACAGTCAGGCTACTTTCTTCAATGCAAACGACGACAAGAACCGACTGACAGCTCAAGCGAATCCTACGTCAGAAGCCGAGCCATACGTCGATTGGGCGCACTGCGCTGCTGACTCGCAGGACCCTGATGTCCCTGACTATCTGCGTGTTGCCGTCTGCGCTTACCCACCGCCGGAGCACGGAGAAGACACAAATCCCCAACATCTTCCCTCAACTAGGGAAATTCTCCTGTCTGCAGCAAACCTCATCAACGCTGACGGCGCAGGCCTCCACAAGCGACCCGAGGGCGTCTCTTACACGAACAAGTACATTCCCACTCTTGTGGCGGCTACGCACCCCACACAGACCCACACCGTTACGCTGTTGGGCCACGACATCACCATTACTCTGACGGCCACCTCCTACACGTGGAGCTGGGGTGACGGAACCCCGGACCTCACCACGACCTCACCGGGGATGCCCTGGCAAGAAGGCATGGACCCCAACACCGACCCCGCACTCATCCGCCACTACTACACGGCTCCCAACGGGTGGAAGTCCTTCCTCGACGGCCCATACCCCTACGCCACCCGCACCATCACACTCACCACCACGTGGGCGGGTACGGCCACCAATCCCTTCACCGGAGAAACACAGACCATCAACGGCCTTGTCACCACCACGGAAACGACCGGCCCATTCAAGCTCGGCCAACTCATCGTCAACAACACCGACACCTCAGAAGAAAAACAAGGCCACTAGAAAAGGGGAGGCTTGGGTGCGATGCTGGCACCCAAGCCTCCCCTGGCATTTCTACGAGCCGAACGACTTCAGACGATGAGCGAAATATCCTTTCGTCGCTCCATCAAAGGCAGGAGCCATAGTACCCACCATGAAACCGAAACGATCTTTCAGAAAAGCATCGTCGGGGTCCGCCAAAAACACCATGCCAGATGAATCAACGCGCACATCGCCGCGCTCAAACGCTTCATCACACCCAAACACACACGCGAGCATCGCGATTCGAGGATCCTTGCGTTCACTCTCCGACGCCGCAGCACGCTTCTTGATATGCGCTGCACGCAAATATGCCTCTGGCGTCATACGACCGCAGATTCCACAAGGCTTCTCGGAAGCTCCGCCGAGCAGCTCCCTGCGCAACCACGGCTGTTCCCTCCGGGCCGCAACGATCCGCTGAATATCCGTACTCCCCGAAACCGGTAATGAAGAAGACGCGTCCCTAACATCAGTAGTTGGCGCCTCAGCACCGATTACCTCACTTAAGTAATCCCAGAGAACTTGCGGAACCGGGAAGAAATACCCCTGTTTCACACTTTCACCCTTCTCAGTGAAGGGACCATGGTTTTTCGAAGCCTCGCGGCGGATGTCTAAGGGAATTTCATCTTTCCGAATCGGAGCCTCGAGACGAGTCAAAGAAACGACAATTTGCTTACCCTCCTCAACCCAATCTGAATCAGGAGTGGAATCGTAAGGCCTGAGCGCAGGGGTAGCACTTGTCAGTACGGTACTGAGAGCGACGATCTTCTGATCACTGTAGTGAATCACCACATCTCCGGCCGCCGCTTCCCACATTGTTCGCCAGTGCCATTGCTCGTTGGGATCATGCGGTTCCTTTGTATCATAGGGCGACCACACAACCTCATAAGCAGGGACACCATTGACCTTGTTACTTGCGTTTTGATTGACCCACCAGATATTTGTCATACTTCGAGAGTAACCCACGCAACCGCAACTTGACACCACGACGCGCCAAGGCCTCGACACATCGTCGTCAGCCAAGACCTCAAAGTCGCTCCAACATCGATGTTTCACGTGAAACAAGCACTATCAATCATTGCTATCACGGGGAAAAAAGGAGCTAGAAGTACCTACTATTCCCGTCATTCATACAACATCAGCGAGTTTGAGTACCGCGAGCGAACGTAGATAGCGACACTTTTACACACTACGTCCCCTGGACCTCACCCCCGCCTCTCGCGCAATGTGCGCGCGAGGAGGCCGTGCCTCGGCG
>ERZ773246.908-NODE-908-length-11594-cov-4.35064_pt1 | contig 11594 bp, 6 predicted proteins | sample MGYA00580519_ERZ773246 | MGnify/ENA primary metagenome ERZ773246 (study PRJEB29015, sample SAMEA2738153) | human oral metagenome | biome: human oral; feature: human-associated habitat; material: saliva | place: China | collected 2246 ...
TACAGAATCTTTGAGGAAATCAGGCGCGGAGCAAATCAGGCGCGGAGCAAATCAGGCGCGGAGCAAAAATTGAGCGCCCCTAGATTACACAACTCCCAGGTAGAAGAACGTGTAGTTGAGCACGTTGATTAACGTGTACAGACCGCCAATGACCAGGTAGGGCCAGAGGTGCGCTTTGGTGATTGCGATAAACTCGCGGATAAACGCCGTGGGCCAGTACCAGCCTTTGGTGTGCGAACCGATGCCATCTGCCTTAATGCCCAGGTTGTGGGCGTATTCGGCGCAACGGAAAACGTGGAAATCGCTGGTAACAACCGCGGTGGTGAAGTCGCCGTTTACGGAGGCAGTGTCGCCGCTCGGTGCACTCGCGTCTTCGGCCGCTGCTGTGGCGGGCGCGCCGTCGGCCGCTGCGGAGGCGCGGTCGGCGCGGATAATAGCTAGCGAGTACCTAAGATTTTCCCAGGTAGTAGTGGACTTGTCTTCCATGAGGATTGCGCCAGCTGAAACACCCTTATCCAGAAGATAATCGCGCATGGCCTGAGCTTCGGAGACCACCTCATCAGCACCTTGACCTCCAGAAACAATAAACTTTCCGTGTTGATACTGCTTGTTCCACAGATCAAGTGCCTTATCAATCCTACCCGCGAGTAGCGGGGTTGGTCGCGGGCCATCAAGTCCGGCACCATGAATGATGATGTAATCGTACTGACGACGGCGGGGAAGAATCCGATATATCCACGAATAGAACAGCAAGGCCACAAAAGTAAACGAGAACCACAGGCCCTCGAGCGTAAAAAGTCCCAGCAAAAAGATAACAACATGGTGAGCATCCGGGTCAAAATTATTTATGATAGACGGAGACGCAAGCAGTAAGATAAGAAATCCAGCCATCAAAAACGGCAGCATTGACGTCAGTGAAAATCCGTTATTTTTTACCACAACTATGGTGTTGATCAGCAAGAAACCAATGGTCAGAAATGGTGTCAGCAGTACAAGAGTAATCAGAATTAGCCCAAGGATAAAGTTGTTCAGTCTCAGCACCAGAAGAATTGATGACCATGCAAGAGCCGCGAACAGAAAAAGTGCATTGCGGAACTGTCGAGGTTCCTTGATAAATGAGTAAATAAACAGCACACCAGGAACAACCGCTGGAGCCAGCAGGATGGCGTACAAGAGTATGTATTGCCAATCAAATTGAGCGCCAGCGTCTTTAAGTAAGTTATCAATGGGCATGCAAATTCCTCCCGTGAGCGCTGGTTTTCTCGCTAAAGCACCTCGTAAAGTAGCTCATGTGGCGAGAAACTCATGTGCCAGAATTATAACAAAGCGCCCCTGCGCAGCTGTCGAGACGCCTCTGCATACCACTCGACATCGCTTGCGTACAACAGAAAAGTGGACATTTGCCCTTTTGTTTCGGTGAACGGTAACCGTTTGCCGATAAGCGTTGTTTCGCCTCGGTCGGAGGTTTGGTTAACGGTATGTTAGCGTACGCATTGTCTACGTGCGCAAATATCGGATATTTGCAAACCGCATTTCTCGCCAGCTTAAAATTCATGAAAGTCTGCTCAACCTTTCACGGTTTCGTTCTAGATTTACGTAAAAAAGTGCTTGAAAATGTACTTCGCGAGTGTTCGTCGTTTTGTTGTGGAGAGGACCCAATTGTGGCTGCAACAAAGCAGCGAGCTTTCGCAAAAACGTTTATAAGCCTCGTCAGTGTCACGCAAAAGGCGTGCTCCTCCACGAGGTAGGTAGTGTTTCAACTGCAGAAACACAGATTTTAGGAGGGTTTTATGAAGGGTTATGCAATGCTCAAGATCGGCGAGTCCGGCTGGATTGAGAAGGAGACACCAAAGTGTGGTCCTCTGGACGCAATCTGCAAGCCACTTGCGGTCGCAATTTGTACATCTGACATTCACACTCTGTGGGAGGGCGCAATCGGCGACCGCCACAACATGATTCTTGGTCATGAGTGCTCCGCAGAGGTTGTCGAGGTTGGCGAGTGCGTCAAGGACTTCAAGCCTGGCGATCGCGTCCTCGTTCCTGCAATTACTCCAGACTGGAACTCCCTTGAGGCTCAGGCTGGCTACTCCATGCACTCCGGTGGCATGCTTGCTGGCTGGAAGTTCTCCAACTTCAAGGACGGCGTCTTCTCCGAGTACTTCCACGTAAACGACGCTGACGGTAACCTCGCTCACATGCCAGAGGGCATGGATCCAGCAGACGCCTGCATCCTTTCCGACATGGTTCCAACCGGCTTCCACGCAGTTGAGCTGGCTGGCGTTGAGTTCGGCGACACCGTCCTGGTCATCGGCATTGGACCTGTCGGCCTCATGTCCGTTGCTGGTGCTGCACTTCACGGTGCTTCTCGCATCATCGCTGTTGGTACCCGTCCAGTCTGCGTTGAGGCAGCTAAGGGCTACGGCGCAACCGACTTCATCTCCTACAAGGACGGCCCAATCTGGGAGCAGGTCATGGAGCTCACCGGCGGCAAGGGCGTTGACCGCGTCTGCGTCGACGGCGGCGGCTGCGAGACCTTCGAGGACGCTGTCAAGGCACTCAAGCCTGGCGGAAAGATTGGTAACGTCAACTACCTGGGCTCCGGCGACTACGTCAACATTCCTCGCGTCGAGTGGGGCGTTGGTATGGGCCACAAGGACATCCGTGGCGGCCTCATGCCTGGCGGCCGTCTGCGCATGGAGAAGCTCTCCAGCCTGGTCACTTCTGGCCGTCTTGACCTTCACCCAGAGGTTACCCACCTCTACCACGGCTGGGATCACCTCGAGGAGGCTCTCTTCACCATGCGTGATAAGCCATCCGACCTCATCAAGCCAGTTGTTGTTATCGACTAGGTAACCAATTAGGTAGCGTGATTTAGTACGTTTAGGCTGGCGAGAAGTTCGGTTTTCTCGCCAGCTTTTTGCGCTGGTGGGCGCCAACGGAGTTTAGAAAGCGGTTGTATTCATGAAAATCCTTGTTGTATCAGGCTTTCTTGGAGCTGGTAAAACCACCTTCATTCAGGAGCTCGTGCGCCGGACTGGGCGTGATTTTGCTATCTACGAGAATGAATATGGCCAGGCAGACATTGATGCGCGCCGTCTGAGGCAGGACTCCGACCTCAAGGTTTGGGAGTCTACCGAGAATTGCATTTGCTGCTCGGGTAAGCAGGATTTTGCGACGTCGGTGCTGACCATTTCAAACACCATTGACCCCGAGTATTTAATTGTTGAACCAACTGGCGTGGCTAAGCTGCAGAGCATTCTTGACAACGTGAATCAGGTGGCTTGGGAACGCATTAGTTTGCTGGCGCCGGTTACCGTGGTCGATGCCGTTTCGTGGCAGAATCAGCGCACCGATTTTCCAGAGATTTTTGACAATCAGCTGAGCGCCGCCGCGAGCGTAGTGATTTCCAAGCTAGCTCCAGGTAGCGAGGATGCCGCCGAGCCCATTAAGCAGCTTACGGCAGAGATGAATCCGCAGGCAGAGGTTATCGCCGAATCTTCGTATGCTGACATTCCCGACGAGTGGTGGAATGGTCTTCTGACTCGCGCGCTTGACGGTTCTGTTCTTAAAGATGCGGCTAATGATGAGGACGAAGGTCCCGACCTGGAGACTATGGCGCTGACTCATGCCGAACTTCCAAGTCCAACGCACTTGATTTGGCTTTTGGACGCAGTGTCGGCTGGCGTTTTTGGAAAGCTTGCGCGCGCGAAAGGAACGTTGCCGTGCGGTAATCAGTGGGTCAAGTTTGACCTGGTAGAGCGCGCATGGGCAATTACAGGCGACGAACCTCAGGAAGAGTCCAGGTGCGTGTTTATTGGCCGCAATCTGCTACGTCATGGACTTCGCGAGGTGTTTGTGCCAGCGTTCTGGCACGAGCAGTCGGACTTGGCTGACGAGCACGATCATTCGCATTGCGACCACGAGCACGGATACTGCGTGCACGAACATTGTGATCACGAGCATGGCCACTGCAATCACGCGCACGGCCACGCGCATGGGCACGACCACGGTGAGCATGCACACGAGAGACACGGCCATGGCGAGCACGAGGGTCACGCGCACGCGCACGACGAGCACGCGCACGGCGAGCACACGCATAAAACCTGCAACTAAAAAGAGCCTCCGATTGAACTGCCTCCCATTTCTTGGGCACGAGAAATAGAAGTCAGTTCAAAACACACCTAAGTCGGATAATCTGTTAAAAAGACGTATACATGACGCTGAAAATACCACAATCATGCAGATTATCGTCATTAGATGTGTAAAATGCCCTCATCTGAGCAGATTATCCGACTTAGGTGTGTTCCGTAGACACTAAATTTATCGATAATTAAATTCCTTATATTTGTCTATTCATTTTCAAGCATATTAGATGAAGTTTATGCATAGAGATGCATATCAGGTAGTGAGACCGCCTAGCTGTCTGCTATCTTGATTAAGAGCTAGTCGATTCTTCAGCAGAACCTACCAAACTGAACTATTTTGTGCGCCAGGCCTAAAGGCCGACGCTAACGCGTTGCAGAATCATAATCACCTGCATATGAACTGCCTCCTATTTCTCGTGTCCAAGAAATGGGAGGTAGTTCAGATGTGGAGGCTCTTTTGCTAGTTCTTGAGTGAATTGAGTGGAGCGGGGAAGCGACCGCCTCGGTGGGCAAGCACCGTACCCGCAAACTGGTTGACCGGCATGATGGGCGCGGATCCAAAGAGGCCACCAAACTCCAGGACGTCGCCCTCGTTGTAACCGATAGCTGGGATAACGCGGACCGCTGTGGTCTTGGTATTGATGACGCCAATAGCCATCTCATCTGCGATGATGCCTGCGATGGTTTCCACAGAAGAATCACCAGGAATAGCAATCATGTCCAAACCAACGGAGCACACTGAGGTCATCGCCTCGAGTTTCTCGAGAGAAAGCGCACCGTCTTGTGCTGCGCGAATCATGCCCGCATCCTCGGAGACCGGGATGAATGCGCCGGACAGGCCGCCAACGCTTGACGACGCCATGACGCCGCCCTTTTTGACAGCATCGTTGAGCAGGGCAAGTGCGCAAGTAGTTCCGGGACCGCCGCATTCGCCAACGCCGATGAGCTCCAGAATCTTAGCGACGGAATCGCCAGCTGCTGGGGTTGGCGCAAGACTGAGGTCTACGATGCCCTTCTCGACACCCAGGCGCCTTGAAGCCTCGCGGCTCATCAGCTCGCCTGCGCGGGTAATCTTGAATGCGGTCTGCTTGATCTTCTCGGCAACGTCCATGAGGTTTGCGGAGTCGGGAAGTTCGGCGAGGGCCGCAGCCATGACGCCAGGACCGGAAACGCCCACGTTAATGACGGCGTCTGCCTCTCCGCTGCCGTGGACCGCGCCGGCCATGAAGGGGGAGTCCTCCACCATGTTGGCAAAAACGACCAGCTTAGCGGCACCGTAGCACTGAATGTCGGTGGTGCGACGAGCGGCTTCGAGCACGGTTTTGGCCATGAGCAGGACGGCGTCCATGTTGATGCCTGCGCGCGTAGACGCAACATTTACCGAGGAACAGACGCGCGACGTGGTGGCCAGCGCCTCGGGGATGGATGCGATGAGTCGGCGGTCAGCGTCGCCAAGGCCCTTGTGGACCAGCGCCGAGAAGCCGCCCAAAAAGTCGATGCCCAGCGTCTCGGCCGCGCGGTCAAGCGTGTGAGCCAGCGGGGTCAGGTCTTGCGCCGAGGTACATGCTGCAATCTGCGCGATTGGCGTGACGGAGACGCGCTTGTTGGCAATGGGGATGCCGTACTCGCGCTCCAGGTCCTCGGCCACGGCCACCAGGTGCTCGGCCTGGCGCGTGATGCGGTCGTAGACCTTCTGGCACATGCGATCCAGGTCCTCGTCTGCGCAGCTATTGAGCGAGACGCCCATCGTGATGGTGCGCAGGTCAAGGTTTTGCTCGCTGACCATGGCGAGGGTTTCGGCGATTTCCTGTGGAGTAATGTTCATGCGCGTCCTCTCGGAATGCGGTTGTCGTGCGAGCGCCGGGGCGCAGGTGCAGCTTGCGTGCGGTATCGGGGTCCAGGTGCGGTTGTCGTGTGGAGACAACGTCTGGCTTTTGGCGGACGACCAGCCGCAGGGGTTTCTCGACTATTATACTTAAGCAACAACGACAAACGGGGCAAGTTGCGAGGTAACGTGGCGGAAAAAGTCACCCTAAAAACGATTGCGCGCGAGGTGGGGCTGTCGCCCGCCACGGTTTCGCTGGTGCTGAACGGCCGGCCAGTGCGCGTGAGTGACGAGAACCGCCGCCGCATCCTCGACGTTGCCCGTCGCGAGCACTACATTCCCAACCAGATTGCAAGAAGCCTGGTCACGCAGCACACGCAGACGCTGGGGTTGATCGTACCGAATATCGAGAGCCGGTTTTTCTCGTCGTTTGCCAAAATGCTGGAGATGAAGTGTCGCCGCCGCGGGTATGCGCTGTTCATCACCAACTCGGATAACAGCACGTCAAATGACGCGGACCTTGTGCGACTGCTGGTCAATCGCGGCGCCGACGGCATCTTTATCATCACGTCCGACGAGGTAGAAGCCTCGAAGCAGCTCATCGCTGACCTGGAGCAGCTGCCCGTTCCGTACGTCATGGTGGACCGAACCATTGACGCGCTCGACTGCGACAAAGTCACGTTCAACAATGAGCTTGGCGGCTATCTGGCCACAAAATACCTGCTAGATCACGGTCATCGCCGCATCGCATGCATGGTCAACACCGCTTCCAACACCGGCTGCGCCCGCCTCAACGGCTACGTTCGCGCGCTTGGCGAGAAGGGTCTGGAGCTGGATCAGTCGCTTGTGTTGACCAGCGATTATTACATTCCTGATGCGTATCTTGCAGCTCAGCAGCTGATTCGAGTGAACGCTACCGCGGTTGTTGCGACGTCGGACAACATTGCGTTGGGTTTGCTGCGCTATCTGTACGAGCGTGGCTTGCATGTTCCGCGCGACTATTCTGTTGTCGGATACGATAACAGCATTTCAGACGCACTGTTTGAGCCAGCGCTGACCTCGATTGAGCAAAATGTTGATGAGCTTTCGGATGCTGCGCTTTCGATTATGTTCCGCCGTCTGGGTGAGCGCGGGGCTGATGTTGTGCAGAGAGCTGCGACGCAAGAAGCTGCGACGCAAGAAGCTGCGACGCAAGATGCTGCGACAGGCAAAAATAACGGCATCGAAGCGCAGGATGACAGCGCGTCAATCCAGATAATCCTTGAGCCGCGCATGATTGAGAAGAATAGCGTGCGTCTTTTGGGTTGCTAATCAGATTTCTGCATATTTGTGCGTCTGTATTCATTCTGATGAATACGTAATTTTTGAGCTCAAAATTATGTACCGAAAAAGGTAAAAAACCCGTTTAGTTGGAAATGAAAATTGAAAATTAGCTGTTTTATCTCCAACTAAGACGATTTTTTACCGCGTCAAAAACTTTTATCTGGGCAAACGTTGTATGCAGAAAAATGAAATCTCCAACTAAACGCATTTTTTACCACTTTGGTGTGTATACGCTTTACATGGGCACCATTTTGGTTGCATTTTGGCATTGTGGGTACTGTTGGGGGATTGTTTTGCTGCTTAAAAGACAGCTTAAGCGTCTCTCAGGAAAGAAATTTCAAGAAATCTCACAGTGATAAAACGTTTTATCACTTAGAGTATTATTTGAAACATAGCCGAAGCATCATACTGTTATGTATGTGTTGTTTTATGCGTGCCCAGTTGAGTGCGAACAAAACAAACGCTCAGGTGATGGAAGCAACGAGGTTGCCTAACCTGCGTAAACGCGCAGATAGCAGCCCAAGAAAAGGAGGAGCACATGGCTCAGCCCGTGTACGGCACACCTTGGCAGACCCTGAATCAGCCTGTATCTGAGGACGAGCTTGCCGGCGTCGATAGGTATTGGCGCGCAGCTAACTACCTGTCTGTTGGTCAGATTTATCTTCGCAGCAACCCTCTTATGAAGGACGGTTTCTCTCGCGAGGACGTTAAGCATCGCCTGGTTGGCCACTGGGGAACCACCCCAGGCCTGAACTTCCTGTTTGGCCACGTCAACCGCTTCATCCGCGATCATAACCAGAACACCATCTTCCTCATGGGCCCTGGTCACGGTGGACCTGCAGGTACCGCACAGTCCCTGCTCGACGGCACTTATCGCGAGACCTACCCATTCATCACCGACGATGAAGAGGGCCTCCAGAAGTTCTTCCGCCGCTTCTCTTATCCAGGCGGAATTCCTTCCCACTACGCACCTGAGACTCCAGGCTCCATCCACGAGGGCGGCGAGCTGGGCTACACTCTGTCCCACGCATACGGCGCAGTCCTGGACAACCCATCCCTGCTGGCAGTCGCTGTTGTCGGCGACGGCGAGGCAGAGACCGGCCCACTTGCAACTTCTTGGCAGACCAACAAGTTCATGGACCCACTGACCGATGGTATCGTTCTTCCAATCCTGCACCTCAACGGCTACAAGATTGCTAACCCAACCATCCTTGCTCGTATTTCCGACGGTGAGCGCGACGAGTTCTTCCGCGGCATGGGCTACCACCCTTACAACTTTGTTGCAGGCTTCGACGACGAGGATCACGCATCCATCCACCGTCGTTTCGCAGCTCTTCTCGAGGCTGTCTTCAACGAGATCTGCGCTATCAAGACTCGCGCAGCCGCAGGTGACGCATCCCGTCCTTACTACCCAATGATCATCTTCCGCACCCCTAAGGGTTGGACTTGCCCGCCTTACATCGACGGCAAGAAGACCGAGGGCTCTTGGCGCGCACACCAGGTTCCACTGGCATCCGCTCGCGACACCGAGGCTCACTTCCAGGTCCTTCGTGACTGGATGAGCTCCTACAAGCCAGAGACCCTCTTCACCGAGAAGGGCGCAATTCGTCCAGAGGTCACCGCTTTCATGCCTAAGGGCGATCTCCGCCTCGGCGCTAACCCTAACGCAAACGGTGGCGCAATCCGCCGCAACCTCGTCCTTCCTGACGCAAAGAAGTACGAGATCCCAGTTGCCGAGAAGGGCCACGGCTTTGGTGCTACTGAGGCAACGCGCGTCCTTGGCGAGTACACCGCTGAGCTCATCAACAGCAACCGCTCCGAGTTCCGTATCTTCGGACCTGACGAGACCGCTTCCAACCGTCTGCAGCCATCCTTCCAGGTAACCGACAAGCAGTGGTTCGGCGGCTTCAACGACGACTTCGAGAACGACGAGCACATCTCCCCAGTTGGTAACGTTATCGAGCAGCTTTCCGAGCACCAGTGCGAGGGTCTGCTTGAGGGCTATACCCTGACCGGCCGCCACGGTATCTGGTCCAGCTACGAGTCATTCGTTCACATCGTTGACTCCATGATCAACCAGCACGCTAAGTGGCTCGAGGATACCGTTCGCCACATCCCATGGCGCAAGCCTATCTCCGCTCTCAACCTGGTCCTTTCCAGCCACGTTTGGCGCCAGGACCACAACGGATTCTCTCACCAGGATCCTGGTTTTGTTGACATCATGCTCAACAAGAGCTTCAACAACGACCACATCACCAACATCTACTTCCCAGCAGACGCTAACCTCCTGCTTGCAGTTGGCGAGAAGTGCTACACCTCCACAAACTGCATCAACGCAATCTTCGCTGGTAAGCAGCCTGCTCCAACGTGGGTAACTCTCGACGAGGCTCGCGAGGAGCTTGCAGCTGGCGCTAAGGAGTGGAAGTGGGCTTCCAACGCTGAGGCTGGCGAGGAGGACATTGTTCTTGCATCCTGCGGCGACGTCCCAACTCAGGAGCTCCTGGCAGCTCTTGACATGCTTGGCAAGCTGGGCATCAAGGCTCGCTTTGTCAACGTTGTTGACCTGCTCAAGATCCAGAACGCTTCCGAGAACAACGAGGCTCTTTCCGACGAGGAGTTCACCAAGCTCTTCTCGTCAGACAAGCCAGTTCTCTTTGCGTTCCACGCTTACGCCGGTTCTGTCCGCCGCCTGATTTGGAACCGTCCAAATCACGACAACTTCAATGTTCACGGCTACGAGGAGCAGGGTTCCACCACAACTCCTTACGACATGCTGCGCCTGAATAACATGGACCGTTGGGCACTTGCTGCTGACGCTCTCCGCATGATTGACGCTCAGAAGTGGGCAGATCAGATCGACGAGTGGGAGAAGTTCCGCACCGAGGCCTTCGAGTTTGCTGTCGAGAAGGGCTATGATCACCCAGCATTTACCGACTGGTCTTGGCCAGACGCTTCCGATGCTGATCAGGCAATCTCCGCAACTCAGGCAACCGCCGGCGACAACGAGTAACACGTCGCGACCGCGAGCGCCGCACGGCGCAACCGCGCTAGCTGCGAGCGACGTGCGTGCTACGTACGAGCCGCGAGCGCCGCGCGTGCTAGCTGCGCAAACGTGCCTTCCGCCCGGTATCCACTTCGTGTGGGTACCGGGTTTTCTTGTGCAAAAGCGCTGCTAGCAGACGGGGTTTCTCGCCAGGCGGGCGGCGCGCGCGGTGTGCGTTCAATGCGCCCGGGTATGCGCCCGACGCGCGCCTGATTTCTGCAAAGAATCTGTAAATTCTGCCTGAAAACGTAAAAGAAACTGTGGATTTGCCTGATTTCGTCAAAGAATCTGTATCTGAAATACAGATTCTTTGCACTTTTCAGGCGCGCTTTGAAGTATGTCCGAAGCTGATTTCGAAAGCCCCTTCATGAGAGCTCTCATGGAGCCTGATTCTCTCGCCTTGTTTGAGTAATTTGGGACGTAACTGCGCCCGCGCACCCAGGTGGTAAAAAATGCGTTTAGTTGGGGAATACAGGTTTCTGCATACAACGTTTCCCCAGATAAAAGTTTTTGAGGCGGTAAAAAATCGTCTTAGTTGGGGATAAATCGACCAATTTTAAGTTTTCATCCCCAACTAAACGCATTTTTTACCTTTTTCGGCACATAATTTTGAGGTCAAAAATTACGTATTCATAAGAATGCATTTTATTACACAAATATGCAGAAATCTGATTAGCGAACTAAAGAACGCACACTATTCTTCTCAATCATGCGCGGCTCAAGGATTATCTGGATCGAAGCACCATCGTCCACCAACTCACCTGCGCTTTTCTGACCCGCTCCGTCAACCTTTGCAGCGACACCCGCGCCCGCCGTGCTCCCCGCTACCTGCGACCGGCGCGCTCGTCCAGCTTGGCTCGGACAGCGGCCTTGAACGCGGCAGCGTCCGTCATCCATGGAACGTGCTTGCCGCCGATAATGTTGAACGGCTCGTCACCCTTGGCCAGCAGGTACACCAGCGCCGGGCGAGGGTCGTCGTAAGCTGCGGAAACCGCCTGGTAAATGGCGTCGTAGCGGTCAAGGATAATCTTGTGCGCGGCGTCCTCGGGCGTGGCCTCAGCCATCTGTGCGCAAATCACCGCAGGATCTTCCATGTTGCAGTCCTCGGTGGTGTAAATCATCAGGTCCGCCCACTTGGCCGCCTCTTCCGGCAGCTCTTGGCGACGGTTGTACGCCTTTCCGCCGACGGCTCCCATAACCACATAGCGGCCATAACCAGGGAACTCCTTGGACGTTGACGAGAAAAGCTTCTGGTAGG
>ERZ773246.911-NODE-911-length-11577-cov-3.34629_pt1 | contig 11577 bp, 15 predicted proteins | sample MGYA00580519_ERZ773246 | MGnify/ENA primary metagenome ERZ773246 (study PRJEB29015, sample SAMEA2738153) | human oral metagenome | biome: human oral; feature: human-associated habitat; material: saliva | place: China | collected 2246 ...
CGACTACACTCTGGATGATTTTGACGATGAAGATGGGGATTCGGATGCGCTCTCTGAAGAAGAAAGCGAAAGCGAAGATGCTCAATCGTCCTCTGTAGAGTATGGGGATATTTACCAACTAGGCCGACATCGCTTGATGTGTGGAGATAGCACCTCTGCAGGTGACATGAAGGAACTTATCGACGGTGAAAAAAAAGACCTCTATGTTACTGACCCGCCCTATAACGTAGCGTATGAAGGGGGGACTGAGGAAGCCATGACGATTATGAATGACAGCATGGATGACGCCAGTTTCCGCCAGTTCCTACGTGATGCGTTTTCGGTCGCTGATCAACACTTAAAACCAGGGGGAGCATTCTATATCTGGCACGCAGACAGTGAAGGGTTAAACTTTAGAGCTGCTGTCAAGGAGACGGGATGGTTGCTAAAACAGAATATTATCTGGGTAAAAAACAGCATCGTCTTAGGACGCCAAGACTACCAGTGGAAACATGAACCGTGTCTCTATGGGTGGAAAGATGGAGCGTCGCATTATTTTGTAGATAATCGCTCTTTGGCTACTGTGATTGAAGAAGACGAAGACAACTTGAAAGAAATGACAAAAGGCGAACTTATTGCTTATATCAAAACAATGCAAGAGGGTAGCCCGACAAGTGTTTTCTACGAAGACAAACCAGTAAGAAATGTTATCCATCCAACTATGAAACCATTGAAGTTGATTGCTAGATGTGTTCTTAACTCTAGCAAAAAGGGAGAGCGTGTGCTCGATAGTTTTAATGGTGGAGGTTCGACGCTTATGGTTTGTGAAAAAACCGAGCGCATTTACTACGGGATGGAACTAGACCCGATATATGTTGAACGAACCATCAAGCGCTGGGAAGAAGAGACTGGACTGAAAGCTGAAAAGATAAACTAAAACGATAGGAAGTGAGGCGATGGCTAATGAACAAAACCTAAGAGTACCAAGCTCGAAGGAAGCACGAGAGTTCGGGAGAAAAGGTGGTATAGCTTCGGGAAAAGCTAGGCGGAAAAAAGCCGACTTAAAAAAAGCGTTCAATACCATTTTAAAAGCTGACGTAGCGAATGAAAACATATCAAAGCAGCTTGAAGCGTTAGGGTTCGAGGCAACGAATGAAATGGCGTTGGCTATGGTTATGATGCAAAAAGCCATGAAGGGTAATGTTAAGGCGTTTGAACAGATAGCCAGATTGGTCGCTATCGATACCAAGGACAGCTTGGACCGCAAAGAACAACGAGAGCGCATTGTTTCAATTCAATTAGGGAACGAGAAACTCAAGGCTCAAATCGGCAAAGAAGAGGGTCAGGATGAAAAGATAGCCGGTTTCCTCGATATCATCAAAGGAGCTGTAAGCGATGGACTTGAGTAAGCTCTATACCAAGCGACAGTTAGATGTGCTGAACTACATTTGGAATCATGACTGGTTTATATGCGGTCTTCATGGCGCCAAGCGTGCTGGTAAGACAGTGGTTAACAATGACACATTTGTAACCGAGTTAAGCCGTGTCAGAAAAATTGCTGACCGTTTAGGTGTGGATGAGCCTATCTACATCTTAGCGGGGACATCGTCAACAGCTATACAGAATAACGTGTTGCAAGAACTCTACAACAAGTACGGCTTCGAGCCAAAGTATGACAAGCATGGCTCGTTTGTGTTTTGTGGTGTTAAAGTAGTCCAAGTGTACACTGGATCAATCAGCGGTCTTAAACGTGCCCGTGGTTTTACGGCGTTTGGAGCTTACGTCAACGAAGCGTCGCTAGCGAATGAGATTGTTTTCAAAGAAATCATCTCACGTTGCTCTGGTGAAGGTGCTCGAGTGGTCTGGGATAGCAACCCAGACAATCCGAATCATTGGCTTAACCGAGATTATATTGGCAAAAACGATGGCAAGATTATAGATTTCAGTTTTAAGCTCGACGATAACACCTTTTTATCAAAACGCTATATCGATTCTATCAAGGCAGCTACGCCAAAGGGGAAATTCTATGACAGAGATATCTTAGGACTTTGGACAGTCGCAGAGGGCGCTATATACGCTGATTACGACAGTAAGATTCACGTAGTTGATGAATTGCCAGATATGAAACGCTATTTCGGTGGCATTGACTGGGGGTACACTCACTACGGATCTATTGTGGTAGTCGGTGAGGGCGTGGACGGCAACTACTATCTTGTCGACGGTGTGGCAGCGCAATTCAAAGAGATAGACTGGTGGGTAGAGCAAGCTAGGAAACTGACTGACGTTTACGGAAACATTCCATTCTATGCCGATAGTGCCCGTCCAGAGCACGTAGCAAGATTTGAGAACGAAGGGTTTGATATCAGTAACGCTAACAAGTCAGTGATAGCCGGTATCGAGCTTATCGCTAAATTATTTAAAGAACGCAAATTATACGTTAAACGAGGCTTTGTACCTCGTTTTTTTGATGAAATATTCCAGTACCGATGGAAAGAGAACAGCACGAAGGATGAGCCGTTGAAAGAGTTTGATGATGTGCTGGATGGTGTGAGATACGCTATATATTCTGATTTCGTCATCGGTAGTACGGAGAGAGCAAGTTATGATGACTTGCTTAATATGTTCAGTTAGGAGGAGTGATGGAACGAACACTATTTACAGATAGCACCGGACAGGAACGAGTTTTAAACTTGCGTTTCCATCGAGGAGCACGCATCCGCTATCGAGCAGATAGTTTAGAGGAACTCATGGCTGGTGATTGGGAATTGTTGAAACATTTCATCAATCACCACAAATTAAGACAAGCACCACGCATTCAAGAGCTTATGGATTATGCTCGAGGTGAAAATCACGATGTTCTTAAGTCCGGAAGACGTAAGGATAAGGAAATGGCTGACAAACGAGCCGTGCACAATTATGGTCGTATGATTAGCAAGTTTAAAACGGGCTATTTAGCTGGCAACCCTATCCGTGTTGAATACGATGATAATAACGACCATTCGCAAAATGATGAAGCAATTAAACGCATTGGGCGCGTCAATGACATTGATACACACAACAGAACGCTTATCAGAGATTTGTCGCAAGTTGGTAGAGCTTACGAGCTTATCTATCGAAGTGAGTATGATGAGACACGCGTCAAGAGGCTTGACCCGTTGGATACATTTGTAATCTACGACAACTCGCTAGAAGATAACTCTATCGCAGCCGTCAGATACTACAAACGCGGTTTCCTAGAGAACGCCAAAGAGGTCGTGGAAGTTTACACAGCCGAATACATCTATACGCTTGACGTGTCGGATAGCTTCAATGAAATATCAGTTACATCTCACGCATTCGGTACCGTACCGATTACAGAATTTCTAAACAACATTGACGGCATTGGTGATTATGAGACTGAGCTCTATCTGATTGATCTATACGATAGTGCAGAATCGGATACGGCAAATCACATGAGCGATATGGCTGACGCTATCCTTGCCATTTATGGAGACCTCGCCTTGCCTCAAGGGATGAAGGCTAGCGATATGAAGCGTACTCGTTTAATGCAGCTTAAGCCACCTAAATCAGCAGACGGCAAAGAGGGTACGGTCAAAGCTGAATACCTCACGAAGTCTTACGATGTGACTGGTGTTGAAGCATATAAGACACGCTTAAACAAGGATATCCATGTATTTACCAACACACCCGATATGTCAGACACGAATTTCAGCGGCAATGCGTCTGGTGAGGCATTGAAATACAAATTATTTGGGTTAGATCAAGACAGAATTGATACACAGTCACAATTCACAAAAGGATTGAAACGTCGCTATCGCCTTGCTGCTCGTATTGGTTCATTAGTTAACGAATTTAAAGATTTTGACGAAAGTCTCTTGAACATTATCTTCACTCCAAACTTACCTCGTTCGCTTGCTGAACAAGTTGAAGTATTGGCCGGTTTGGGTGGTCAAGTGTCGCAAGAAACAGCTCTAAGTTTGTCTGGTTTGGTCGAGAGTCCAACCGAGGAACTCGACAGAATGAACAGAGAGGTGTCTGAAATCGACGTTAAGGGGTATTCTAGCGATTTTAATAATCACGTAGGCAAATATACAAACGATTCTGCGAGGGTTGATGTATGACATATTGGTCAGAGCGTGCCCAACGTGAGAGAGAACGAGCTGACAAAAAAACAGAGAGAGAGTTTAAGAAAGAGCTCGAAGACCTCTACAGAATGGAACTGGGCCAGCTGCGCAAAGAGTTGGATGCTTATATCCAGAATTTCGCTGAAAAGAATGGGCTAGCTTTTGAAGACGCAAAGAAACGTGCTAACGAATTCGATATTAAAGGTTTTGAAAGCAAAGCTAGGCGCTATGTCGCTGAGAAAGATTTCAGTGCTACGGCTAACGAAGAGTTAAGAAATTACAACTTCTCGATGTCGGTCGGTAGACGTGAGCTGCTTATTCAACAGTTAGAGCTTGAGTTGATGTCTCTTGCGGAGGGTGAAGAAAAACTCATGCGTGAGTATCTAAACACTGCTTATAAGGCTGAGATGGCAAGAGGTAGCTTGTTAGATCAGAGCGTGCTAAAGGGCAATATCTTAGCTCATGCAATGGAAACGGCAGTTAACGCTAACTTCGAGGGGGCTAAGTGGTCAGATCGTATCTGGGGCAGAAATGCACAGTTAAGGCAACTGGTTAGGACAGAAGTAACGAGGGCTCTAATCCGTGGAGATAACGGTTTGACGATTGCAAGACGTATCAGAAAACACATGGATGTATCACGCGCTAATGCAGAGCGTTTGGGTATCACAGAACATGCTAGAGTCCAGACGTTAGCTCAACAAGACATCATGAAGGAAAACGGCTTCGAGTATTTTAAACTCATGCCAGAAAGTCGAGCGTGTTCGATTTGTAAAGGCATTGGCGAGGAGACAGAGAAGAATCCTGTCAGAATCGCCGATATGGAAATCGGAACGAATGCGCCGCCTATTCATCCTTACTGCCGGTGTGCAGTAGTTGAGGTGGAATAGTGCACCATGTTTTCAAGAAACCGTAGGGGGCGAGCCTCTAATGGTGCATAGGGCTATTTTAAGCCCTAAATAAACATTACTACCGTGGCTTGCGGGTAAATACACTAGACAAGACTAGATAGGGCGTAGCTAGCCTTAACGTGGCTTAGAAAGGGTATCGCTTGCGAGACTAGATAGGAGAACAAAATGGAAACAGATAACACAACAGTCGAAACGGTCGAAACTACAGAAGTAAGCCATGACGTTGATAACAATCAACCGAGCGACTTCCAAGCGCCGCAATCACAGTCAGAATTGGATAGTATCGTTAACAAGGCAGTCCAAACTGCTTTGAAAAATCAAAAAAAGGGCGAAGAAACACGAGTGAATGAAGCTATCGCCAAAGCATTGCAAAAAGAACAAGACTATTCAAAATTATCTGCTGCTGAGCGTGCGAGCAAGGAGTTTGAAGACCAAAAAGCAGAATTTGAAAAGCAAGTGGCGCAATTTGAGCAGGAAAAGCTGACTATGGCAGTTAAGGAAGACCTTGTTTCAAAAGGTTTACCAGTCGAATTGGCTGATATGTTTAGCCATGCTGAAAACGCCGCTGAGGCTCTTAAATTGGTCGGTACGTTTGAGAAAGTCTTTAACGATGCCGTCGCTGATCAAGTCAAAGCTACTATCCGTCAAAACTCACCTAAAGCCGCAAGCGCTGGTAGTGCCCAGACGGATAATTTTGGAGCTCAACTTGCTAAGTCTACGAGCGTTACGGCTGCTCGTTTTATCTAAAGCAGAAAGGAATCTTTAAATGTCAACAACAAAAATCTTTGACACATCTAATATTGTCCGCTCATTGCCTTACAAAGCAGTGGCAGCGACAGTAGACAAAACTTATGACGGTGTATTGGTAGATGGCAAGAAATACATCAAAGCCGGTACATTGGTAGCTGCTAAAGACGGATCAATCTTTGATGATCGCACAAAAGCCGTTGTGGAAAACAAAACAGCACCAGAAGGAATCGTTCTCTACGACGTAGATTTGACAATTGAGAACGCCGTTTCAGTGCTCTATGCTGGTGAGGTCTATAAAAACAAAGTAAACGGTGGCGAGGTAGACGACGCCGTTAAGAAAGCTTTGCCACTCGTTAAATTTATCTCTGAGAAATAAAAGGGGGACTATTAAAACATGGGACTTATTTACGATAAAGTAACCGCATCTAATATCGCTGGTTACTTCAACGCACTTCAAGAAAATGTTAACTCAACTTTGGGTGAGTCTATTTTCCCAGCACGCAAACAACTTGGAACTAAATTGTCTTACGTCAAAGGAGCGTCTGGTCAAGCTGTTGTGTTGAAAGCCGCTGCATTCGATACTAACGTTACAATCCGTGACCGTGTCAGCGCTGAAATGCACGATGAACAAATGCCATTTTTCAAAGAAGCTATGCTCGTTAAAGAGAACGATCGTCAGCAACTTAACCTTGTGAAAGACTCTGGCAACGAAGCGTTGGTTAACACAATCGTAGCAGGCATCTTCAATGATGATGTAACACTTATTAATGGTGCGCGTGCTCGCCTTGAAGCTATGCGCATGCAAGTGCTTGCTACTGGTAAGATTGCATTCACAAGCGGCGGTGTTGACAAAGATATCGACTACGGCGTTAAGCCAGAGCACAAGAAACAAGTAACTAAGAGCTGGGCTGAGGCGGACGCTAAGCCTCTTGCTGATTTGGAAGAAGCTATCGAAACAGCGCGTGAACTTGGACTTAACCCAGAGCGTGCGGTTATGAACGCTAAAACATTCGGTCTTATCCGTAAGGCTGCATCAACAGTTAAGGTCATCAAACCTCTTGCTGGTGATGGTGCAGCAGTTACTAAATCAGAACTTGAAAACTACATCGCTGATAATTTCGGTGTGTCTATCGTTCTTGAGAACGGCACTTACCGCAATGATAAAGGTGAAGTTTCTAAGTTCTTCCCAGACGGGCATTTGACACTCATTCCTAATGGCGCTCTTGGTAATACTGTGTTCGGTACTACTCCAGAGGAATCTGACTTGTTCGCTGATAACACTGTTAATGCGGACGTTGAAATCGTTAATAACGGTATTGCGGTGACTACAACAAAAACTACTGACCCAGTTAACGTACAGACTAAGGTCTCTATGGTAGCATTGCCATCGTTCGAACGTTTGGATGATGTTTACATGCTTACTGTAATTCCAGCACTCTAATAGGTGCTAATTATGAATATCGTATTAAAAGCGTTTATGGATAAGACGGACGGCACAGTTTACTATGTCGGTGATTTGTACGACGGTGAACGTACTGAGGAACTCATTGAGTTAGGGTACATCCAAGACGATAAACCGAAGAAGAAAACTAGAGCTAAGAAGTCTGCGGAATAGCGAGGTGTGGCATGGAGACGTTGGATAAAGACCAAATCATTGAAAATGTATCTGTTGACCTCAACACCAACGACGATGATTTGCTTGAAATTCTATTAGAGCGTGTCGTTAACCATTTCAAGGCTGAGTATGGCGTCGAAGAAATCGACAACAAACTAGCATTTATTTTCGAAGATTGCGTAATTAAACGTTTCAATCGTCGAGGCGCTGAGGGTGCTAAATCTGAGTCAGTGGATGGCCATTCTATGTCGTATTATGACAACGAGAACGAGTTTAAGCCTTATGATGATATGTTACAACGTCTATACGGCAATTCTGGTCAAGCTAAAGAGGGTGAGGTGCTATTTCTATGAGATACGCTGATACCGTAGTGCTAAAATATAACGATAAGACAAATAAGCGCTACGACCCCGAATCAGGTCGCATGGTAGGTGGTAAGGAGTGGGCTAGAACGATAGCGTGCAATGTCACTGGTGCCAGCCTTGACTTACAAGCTAAACTAGGAGACCTATTAAATACTAATAGCATCGTCATTAGATTTAGGAGCCCTGTAACAGTTGGAATTGACACAATCGAATACAATGGTGCTAAATACAAACCCGTTACTGTTAGAGATTATTTAGCTGGTCGTAACGTCATCTACGCCAATAAGGTAGGGAAATAATGGCGACACTAGAATTTGAAGGCTTGGACGAAATGGCTCAAAGCCTTTTGAGGAACGCCTCGCCCGAAAAACGCTTAAAGGTTTTGCGCAAATATGGTGCTAAAGTCAAAGAGGCTGCTATTAACAAGGCACAATTCACCAAAGGTTATTCAACGGGTGCGACTCGCAGAAGTATTACCTTGCAAGCAAGTGGCAATCAAGCTGTTATCGAAGCCTTGACTAGCTATTCGGGATATGTCGAAGTAGGCACACGGAAGATGGAGGCACAACCATTCATGAAACCGGCACTTGAAGAAGTAGTGCCAGAAATGGTCGAAGAAATGGCAAAATGGGACGAAACATGAAACAACCAGATCAGTTACTTCATGACAAAATGTTTCGGATTAGTGATGAGCTAGGATACGACACCTATACTTATTTGCCACCCGAAAACGTGGCCTATCCATTCGTTGTCATGGGTGAAACAAAGGTCTTGCCACAAGCTACCAAATCGCACTTAATAGGGCGTTTATCGTCTACGGTGCATGTCTGGGGGCGTGTGGATGACCGGAAATTATTATCAGATATGGCTGGACAGTTAATGTCTAGCTTTTTTGCTATCAAAAATATTGACGGCATGCAGTTTTCAGCAGAGGTTAACCAGTCGTCAATTGATAGCAATCGAGACAATAGCACGGATGAAGTTTTATATCACTTCATCGTGTATACGTATTTTAAATTTGTTTAATTAGGAGGAAGAAATGGCTGAAACTAAAGTCAAAGAAGCCCAATTAGGGAAAGAAAAAATCTTGATGTTCCGTAAATTCGGAGACAAGACAGCAGCGGCTAAACTCGCCTTGCAAACTGAGCATGAATGGGAATACTCACGAGATGCAGACACTACTAAAACCAAAGATGGTGCAGTAGTTGCCGATGGTGGTCTTGAAACTAAACTCTCAATCACTGCCATTGGAACAAAAGACGAACTCAACGAAATGTTGAAGAAATCAGTAGTTGACGGGTATAAAGTCGAAGTTTGGGAAATCGACTTGTCAGACAAAAAGGATAACGGAAAATATGGCGCTCTTTACGCTATTGGCCGTTTGTCTAACTGGAAAGTGCCAGCTAACGTTGAGGAACTTGTTGAAATTGAATCAGAAATGTCAGTCGAAGGGAAACCTCAAGCTGGTGAAGCTACATTGACGGCTGAGCAAGTCAAGGAAATTCAATACACATTCCAAGACACAACTGCGATCAATTCCCTCTAATAGTATGTAATTATCTTGAGCCAAGCTGTTTCAGTTTGGCTTTTTATTTTAGAAAAAAATAGGAGTAAACACACAATGAACACAATCACTATCGACAACAAAGACTACACTTTGACTTACGGCTTCGACTTCATCCGAGAGCTTGATAAACGCTATTCTGTTTCAGACGGTGGTGTTTCGTTTGGTTTCGGTGTACAGCACGCAGTCGTTGATTTGCAACAAAAAAATCCAGTAATCTTGCTTGACCTCATTCAAGCAGCAACTATCACAGAGCGTCAAAAACCTTCTGTTAAAGGCATTGAAGCTTATGTCATCGAAGAAGCTGAAAAAGACCAACTTGACACACTTTTTGATGATTTTTTAGCGGAATTGCGTACTCAACCTTTGACGAAAGCAACCGTGCAACGAGTGGAAGACGCAACAGCGTAGTCCAAAGCGCAAGTGATAGCCAAAACTCAGCTGAAATATACGAGGAATTAATCACGAATGCTATAGCTGATTTTGGTGTGTCATTGCTTGAAGCTCGAAGAATGACACTTAAAGAGATGAAGCTCTATCAGAAGGCGCATAAAAAACGATCCTTAAACAAAGAAAGAGAAATACATCTACTTGCTTATCTCAATCGTTTGGTGAATGCCACGACGAAAGATGGCAAGAAGTATCACTTCGAGAAATTCGACGACTTCTATAATGCTAAAGAACGAGCCCGTGAGGTGTTGGGTGAAAAGATCACTAACAGCAAGCTATTAGAACGGGCCAGAAACAATCTTAATTACAAACGAGAAAGAGGGTTGCTAGATGGCAGATAAAACGTTTAACGTCCGAGCGATATTAAGCGCTCAAGATAACGGCATGTCTAGCGCTCTTAAGAAAGCTCAACAAAACGCTGAGAATTTGGGCAAAACTGGCACTAAGTTAGGCTCGGTTTTCAAAAGTGTTTTGGGTGCTAATTTAGTTAGTGCTGGTATTACTAAGGGAATCGGTGCTCTAACCAGTGGGGTCAGAGGACTAGTCGGAGAACTAAACAGCTCTACTAAGGCTTGGAAAACTTTCGACGGAAGTTTAAGTCAGCTTGGTTGGGGGAAATCAGAGATTGCGTCAGCTAAGAAAGCGATGCAAGATTATGCAACACAAACCATCTACTCAGCCTCCGATATGGGGACTACATTCTCCCAAATGGCTGCCATTGGCCGTAAGGATGCTGAAAGCTTGGTAAAGGCTATGGGTGGACTTGCCGCATCAGCTGAAAACCCAAAACAAGCTATGAAAACCTTGAGTCAGCAAATGGTCCAAGCAATGACTAAACCTAAAATTCAATGGCAAGATTTCAAGTTGATGATGGAACAATCACCAGCGGGGATGGCTGCCGTTGCTAGAGAGATGGGCATGTCTCTTGATGACCTCGTAAGCAAGATTCAAAACGGCGAGATTAAGACTGAAGACTTCGCAGAGGCGTTTAAGCGAGCTGGGGACTCTATGCAGCACTTAGCCACTAGATATAAGTCAGTGGATGAGGCTGTCGGGGGACTGTATGAAACGGTCTCTACTAAACTGCAACCAGTTTTTGAAAAACTAAGCGACAAAGCTATTAGAGGAATCGAGGGCATCATTGATACTCTTGGTAAAATCGATGAAGTTTCTGTACAAAGGTTTGCAAATGGCCTTAGTAAAGGGATTGATAAAGCGGTTAAAGGCGTAAGTCAAACCGTGCAAGCTTTTTGGCAAGGTTTCAGCGACACTGGAGCTATTAAAGGGCTTGGAAACGCATTTAGATACATTGCTAGTCAAGTTAAATTGGCTTTTGATAGTATCGACTTTAAAAACCTAACTAAAGGCTTAGGCAGTGCTCTAGGCGATATCACCAACGGCTTGTCAAGGGCTTTAACGATTGCCACTAGATCAGTTAAGAATTACATCAGCTCGTTCGCTGACACTGGGGCATTCAAGGCGTTTAGCTCAGCGCTAGAAGACGTCTGGGGTGCCGTTAAGAAGATTGGCTCATCCATTGCTAACGTGTTCAGTAGCTCTGAAATGCAAACGATTATCTCAGCGTTGGGGACAGCGTTTGGGACACTAGCCAAATGGATATCACAAGCTGCATCAGCGGTTGCTAAATTTGTAAGTAGCCTACCTAAAGGGGTGCTCAACGGCGTTACTAGTGGGATACTAGCAATGGTAGCTGGTTTTATGACTGCAAAAGCTGGTATTTCAGCGGTAGGTGTTGCATTGAAAGGGTTGGACTTCATCAAGAGTCTAAATCCATTCAAGAAATTCGGAGCGGATGCAGCAG
>ERZ773246.913-NODE-913-length-11559-cov-4.6729_pt1 | contig 11559 bp, 14 predicted proteins | sample MGYA00580519_ERZ773246 | MGnify/ENA primary metagenome ERZ773246 (study PRJEB29015, sample SAMEA2738153) | human oral metagenome | biome: human oral; feature: human-associated habitat; material: saliva | place: China | collected 2246 ...
AGGAAGCCTTCGTTGAAATCATGTACGGAGAAGGAATTTCTAAGACTGGTGAACTTATCAAGATTGCAACAGACTTGAATATCATCAAAAAAGCAGGTGCTTGGTATTCTTATAATGATGAGAAGATTGGTCAAGGTTCTGAAAATGCCAAGAAATATTTGGCAGATCACCCAGAAGTCTTTGACGAAATCGACCGTCAAGTCCGTGTTCGTTTTGGCTTGATCGAAGATGATCAAGAAGGAGAAGCAACTGCGACTGAAACTGCAGGAAAAATCACTGAAAACATTGAAGAAGTGACTCTTGAACTAGACGATGCTATAGAGATCGAGGAATAATTTTTCCAAAATAGGTCGCAAGACCGATGGTTTTTATGGTATAATAGACTACGATAGTAGTATCGGGTAGTGAAAGGAGTCCTTACATGATTACAATTTACACAGTTTCAAGTTGTACAAGCTGTAAGAAAGCAAAGACCTGGCTTAATGCCCATCAATTAACTTATAAAGAACAAAACCTCGGTAAAGAGGGAATCACAAAAGAAGAAATTTTAGATATTTTGACCAAAACTGAAAATGGCGTTGCAAGCATTGTCTCTTCTAAAAATCGCTATGCAAAAGGTCTTGGTGTTGATATTGAAGATTTAAGTGTGAGTGAAGTGATTGATATTATCATGGAAACCCCACGTATCTTGAAAAGCCCTATCTTGGTTGACGATAAACGCCTCCAAGTTGGCTATAAAGAAGATGACATTCGTGCCTTTCTTCCACGTTCTGTTCGTAACGTTGAAAATGCAGAGGCGCGTTTGAGAGCAGCTCTATAAAATAGCCTATTATAAAGAAAAAAGGAGTCTGAACAAGCCGATTTGCTAGTGGTAGTGAATGGGCGAGTTTTCAGACCCTTTTTACTTTACGAATCTAGCGTTGACAGGAGTTATGAGTGTGGTAAAATAGGCGTAGGAGGCTAAAAAATGAAAAAGACAGTGCTATTGATGGGCCTTGTTTTACTTACACTGACGGCCTGCGGTCAGAAAAAATCACATACTGCTTCGTCCGCTTCAACTTCTGAGGATAAGTTGGATACAACCTTGCCGATTATTTCAAATGCGGAAAAGAACACAGTAGTAACAAAGACCTTGGTTTTTCCAAAAACTGAGAATGGCTCGCAGCAAAAGCAGGTAGTGACTTATAAAGACGAGCAATTTTTAAGTTTAAGTATAGAGCAGGTTAGTCCAAATGCGGATGATTTAAAGCAAGCGATAAAGGAATATGGTGTAGAAGAAGCTCAAACAGTACTCAATAGATCCTTGGAAGCAGATGAACATTATCAACAAGTAAAGGATTTGCCAGGTTTCTCTATGTCCTTACAGATTTTAAATGAGAATGAGCTCAAGCGTGTGACTAATCTGGATTTTCAAACCTTGGATGTAGATAAGGCTGCAGAAACGGAGTATTTAAAAGCTTTAAAGCTAAAAGAACTGCTGAAGATGAATCCAGCTCAGTATGTTGAAAATCAACTTTTGAATGGCGCAAAAGAAGAATAGTAGAAGACCGTCATTTTTGCTTATTTTATGGGCTGATATTGATTTGTAACATTTGTGAAAAGATCTGAAATATGGTATAATGATAATATTCTAACGAAAGAGGGTGTAATTGTGGGATTTACAGATGAAACAGTACGTTTTAATCTCGACGATTCAAATAAAAAAGAGATTAGCGAAACGTTGACGGATGTTTATACATCGCTGAATGAAAAAGGCTACAATCCAATCAACCAAATCGTTGGGTATGTTCTCAGTGGGGATCCTGCGTACGTACCTCGTTATAACAATGCTCGCAATCAGATTCGCAAATATGAACGCGATGAGATTGTTGAAGAATTGGTTCGTTATTATTTGAAAGGGCAGGGCATCGATCTTTAATGAGAATTATGGGATTGGATGTGGGCTCTAAAACAGTGGGAGTAGCTATTAGTGACCCGCTTGGCTTTACAGCTCAGGGTTTGGAAATTATCCAGATCAATGAAGATCAGGAAGAGTTTGGCTTTGAGCGCCTCGGTGAGCTTGTTGCTGAATACAAGGTTGATAAGTTTGTCATCGGTCTTCCTAAAAATATGAATAATACTAGCGGTCCCCGTGTAGAAGCCAGTCAGGCCTACGGAGCTAAAGTAACAGAGTTGTTTGGCTTGCCTGTTGAGTATCAAGATGAGCGCTTAACAACAGTGGCAGCAGAGCGAATGCTAATTGAGCAAGCAGATGTTAGCCGGAACAAACGCAAAAAAGTGATTGATAAATTAGCGGCCCAGCTGATTTTGCAGAATTATTTAGATAGAAATTATTAGAAAGATTGAGGGATGATGAATATGGCACATGATCATAACCATGACCACGAACATGAAGAGCGCGAATTAATTACTTTGGTAGATGAGCAAGGGAACGAAACCTTGTTTGAAATTCTCTTGACCATTGACGGTATGGAAGAATTTGGAAAGAATTATGTACTTCTTGTACCAGCTAATGCTGAAGAAGATGAAAATGGTGAAGTTGAAATTCAAGCATACTCATTCACAGAAAATGAAGATGGAACTGAAGGTGACCTTCAGCCTATTCCAGAAGACGCTGAAGAAGAATGGAATATGATTGAAGAAGTTTTCAACAGCTTCATGGAAGAGTAAGAGTATTTCAGCCTTTGTCAAATAAAAAAGCAAGGCAAATCTAGAGACTGCCTCAGTTCGCTCAATGAGCGAGGCTGGTTTAGATGTTCTGGATAGATTAATTTTGTTCTGGTTAAAAGGGACGAATACTTAAATTTGTTAAACAGATAGTTTATTGTTAACTCGGAGTCTCAAACGTAAGCTATATGATTAATTGAAAAAAGAGAGCTGGTTGATCATTCACTCGGCTCTCTTTTTACTAGGAGTAAAGATGGAGAAGATAGAAAACTGGCTGGATAGCCGAATTGGGCTAAATTTTCGGACTGGACTTGGGAGAATGGAGCAGGCAATCCGTTTGCTTGGTCATCCAGAAAAAGCCTACCCAACGATTCATGTAACTGGAACGAATGGTAAAGGATCAACGGTGGCCTTTTTGCAGAACTTATTTGATCAACATCAAAAGAAAGTCGGGACTTTTACCTCGCCTCATATGGAAACTGTTCATGATCGGATTTGCTTAAATGCGGAGCCGATTTCGGAAAGTGATTTCTCTAGGTTGGGTGAGCAAGTGCGCAAGATGGAGCAAAACGCACTGTTGCCCCAGGATCAACTTTCTTATTTTGAAATCCTCAGTTTAATCGCCTTTTTGTATTTTGCAGAGCAAGAGGTGGATGTAGCCTTGATTGAGGTGGGAATAGGTGGTTTGTTAGATACAACGAATGTCATCACAGGAAGTGTCTCAGTCATTACATCGATTGGCCTTGATCATCAGGAGACCTTGGGAACGACACTTGAGGAGATTGCAGAACAAAAAGCGGGGATTTTTAAAGTAGGCAGTCCTGCTGTTATCGGTCCTCTGCCAGAAGTTGCACGACAAGTTTGTCGAGAGCAGGCAAAGGAGTTGAATATCGACTTATATGAATATGGCCAAGATTTTTCTCTCGAGAACAAGGAGCTTCGGGCTCATGACTTCTCCTGGATAGATGTAGAACTGGGCTTGTCAGGGACCTACCAAGAAGAAAATGCGGCTGTGGCAGTGGAAGCTTTTCTTTTATTTATGGAGCGTCAGTCATGGAATCTAGATCTGAGTTTAGTAAAAAAAGCTTTAGCTCAAACTAGCTGGGCGGGCCGTTTGGAAAAAGTCTGCGATGGCATTTATTTAGATGGAGCCCATAATCTTCCTGCAGTTGAGCGCTTGGTCGAGTTTATTAAGCAAGAAAAGGACAAAGAAGTTTTGATCTTGTTTGGGGCTTTAAAGCGAAAAGATTATTCGGAAATGCTTCATTATTTGCAAGAGGAACTACCTCAGGCAAGTTTATTTCTGACTAGTTTTTCATATGGTGAAACAATAGGCGAGCAAGAAGCAGGGCAACTTCCCTTTATCAGGGATTATAGAAATTTTCTAAAAGACTATTTGCAGGATGATAATCCTCATCGTTTTTTGTTTGTAACTGGGTCTCTCTATTTCATTGCGGAGGTACGTCAATTTTTAAAAGGAGAGATAGATTGACGGTTGGAAAAGGTCTTTGTTATAATGAGGATGGAACTAGCAAAAAGTAGGAAAAACATACTTCTGTGCCAGCTCTAAAACCCCCTATGATTAAAGGAGGAAGGATTATGACTTTTTCAAAAAAAGCGACGATTTTATCCCTAACAGCTATAGTAGCTCTTGCTTTGGCAGCTTGTAGCAATGGCAATAGTCAAACTCAGCCATCTCAAACCAGTCAAGCTTCAAACTCTTCGGCATCTTCAAGTTCGACTTCAACTTCTGCTTCAAGTTCAAGTAGTGCAACGACTTCGACCTCTTCTTCGTCAGCAACAACCGCTGCAAGTACAGAATTGGACGGAACCTATACAGCTACGCATGAAGGCGATCAATTGACCTTGACGATTTCATCTGGTAAAGGAACCTTAACTACCTTGGAGCGAGATGGTGAGAAAGAAATTGAACAAGTCGAAATTGATAGCACAAATCAGCGAATGATTATTGGCGACGATGTTCATCGCTACTATGTCAATGGCAATCAACTGACTGTTGAAGATATTGATCAAGAGCAGGATCAAGATGACACAATTGTCTTCACTAAACAATAAGTCTTCACAAGACTGGGTACTCCAGTCTTGTTTTTTTATATCTATCAGAAGACCAGTCTGTTTTTGCTTGATTTATTGAGAAGGCCCCGCTATACTTAAATATAAGAAAATTGAGGAGTAGGTGTGTGAGAAAGTTTCGCTTATTGATGTCAAAATATGGTTTCAGCATCATTGTCATGCTACTGGAACTCTTCTTTATATTTTGGCTTTTCTTTTATTTAGGTGAAATTAATAAGGATTTATGGATTCTTGTAGTCACCTTATTAACAGTTGGTACGATTTTTTCGATTGTCAATCGTTCTATGACACCTGAAAGCAAAGTAACCTGGCTTTTGGTTACTTTTATCCCAGTTGTAGGGCCTCTGATTTATCTTATGTTTGGAGAACGCAGGCTGTCTCGAAAAGAAATGAAGCAGTTGCGCAGCATGGACTCCATGAAGTTTCGTGAGGACAATAGTTATGAGCTGAGATTGGACCTGAAAAAGAAAAATAAATCAGCTTTTGGGATAGTTAAGTCCTTGCTTAGTATGGACCATAATGCGGATGTTTACGACGGGACTGCGTCTCAGTATTTTGCCTTGGGAGAAGATATGTATGCTGCTATTTTAGAAGACCTGAAATCAGCAGAAAAATTCATCTTTCTGGAATACTATATTATCGAAGAAGGCAAGATGTGGAATAGTATTCTGGAGATTCTGAAGGAAAAGGCTGCTCAAGGAGTAGAAATCAAGCTCCTCTATGATGACATCGGCTGTATGGCGACTTTACCAGGAGATTATACGGAAACTTTGCGTTCCTTGGGGATTAATGCACATAAGTTCAATAAGGTGATTCCGCGTATGACGGTGGCCTACAACAACCGAGATCATCGTAAAATTCTTGTGATTGATGGTCAGATTGGCTACACAGGTGGTATCAATATGGCTGACGAATACATTAATCATATTGTCCGCTTCGGCCATTGGAAAGATGGTGGGATTCGCTTAGATGGTCGGGCCGTTAAGGCGCTGACCAGGCTGTTTCTAATGAATTGGTACATCAACCGAGGTGAAATTACGGATTTTGATAAGTATCATTTAGAAAACAAAGCAGTAGAAGGCAAGGGGCTCTATATTCCATATGGGAGCGGACCTAAGCCCATGTATCGAACACAGGTCGGGAAAAATGTTTACCAGAATATTATCAGTCAGGCAACGGACTATGTCTATATCACCAGTCCTTATTTGATTATCGACTATGACTTAACCGAAAATATAAAAAACGCTGCCATGCGGGGAGTGGATGTTCGGATTGTCACGCCTTATATTACAGATAAGAAGCTTATTCAACCGATCACCCGAGGATCTTATCGTGAGCTTTTAGATGCTGGGGTGCGCATTTACGAATACACACCGGGCTTTGTTCATAGTAAGAATGTGATCGCGGACGATGAACTAGCAGTAGTAGGCACCATAAACTTTGACTACCGTAGCTTGGTCCATCACTATGAGAATGCTGTGCTTTTATATAAAGTACCTGCTTTAGCAGACATAAAAGCAGATTTTGAAAGTATCTTTGAGGTGTCAACAGAGGTTCATGACGGTATCTTTAAGTCTACTTGGTACCAAAATCTTCTGAAAGAGATCGTTCAGCTTTTTGCGCCAATGCTTTGATCATGATAAACCTAATGAGAAGGATTTGTTTTACTCTATTGAGGGTACAAATTTCCTTCTCATTTTTTTACGAATAAAAAAGTAAAAGGAATTTTTCATGAAATTAGAGTTTGTTCAAAGAAAAGCAGAAAGGCCGTTTTCAAAAATCTACCTAAGATTTCGGGAATTAGAAACCTTGGCAAAGTCTAAAGCGACCAAAGACAAGCAGGCCTTAAAGCTAGAAGTAGAATCTGCCAAGTAGGCCAGTCTTTCGAGAGGAGTGTAAATGGAAAACTGACAGACAGAAGACTTTTTGATATACTAGTAAAGACTATATTGAGGAGAGTTATTATGTTTGATGAATTCGACAATCAAGAGGCAGAAGTGCAGCTTGAAACGAAAATAGAAGAAAAAAAAGAACAAGAAATTCAGCCAGAAGAAGCGAAAGCAGGAGTACAACTTCAAGAAGAAAGCTTGAAGCCTGCGAGCATTCCTTTTGGGCATTTGCTACTCTGGAGTTTCATAGCTAGCTTCTTCAGCGTGGCCAATCCCTTATTTACCTCATTGGCAACAAATCTACAGACGCAAAATCTATATGCCGGCTGGGCAATGACCCAGGGCCAAGTGGCTTACGGTCAATTTTATGGCACGAGTGGCATGTTGTATTATGTGATAGCATGGTTAGGGAATCTTTTTATGGGAAGTCTTCTTTTTGCTGTCCTGCAATTTTTAGCACTCTTTATAGCTGGAATTTTCCTTTTTCAGTTTATCTATCAAATGACTGGAAAAAAGGTTCTGGCGCAGCAACTGCTTCCGCTTTTTTATCTCTTGGTCATCACTCTTGGTTTTGGTGGCCTGTATGCAAGTATTTTTGTCCTTCCTTTTATTATGTGGAGCCTAAATTTCTTAACTCGCTATGTCAATGATCGAGTGGGGGATAATGGTTTCATCTTGCTGGGAGCTATTGGAGCCTTGGCTTTCATGGTGGATCCATTCACTAGTATTGTCTTCTATGGTTTGGTGTTTCTTGTTTGGACCATTTTTCATATTGCTCGTAAACGCTTGGCCCGAGGATTTTATCAATTTTTAGCTAGTTTACTTGGTTTTTCACTGGTCTTTTATCCGCTGGGATATTACACTGTTTGGAAGGGAACTTTTGGTGTAGCAATTAGCCAAGTGACGTACAGCTTTGAAAGTTTAGGATTACAAGTATCCGACCTTCCTACTTTACTCATAATGGGCGGCCTGTTTGTTGGTCTTGGTTTCTTAACAGCCTTGGTTATGGGATTGGTGTCTTCAGTAGAGAAAAATGCAAAACCTTTCCGATATTTGGGGGTTTTAGGAATTTTAACTCTGTTCTTAGTAAACATCTTTCTACCAAGCCAGGGAAATTTCCAGTTATTGCCTATGATTCCTTTTGTGATGATTCTCTTGGCGATTTGGTTTAACAAGAATTTTTCAGAGGGACGTCACACGAGAAAAAGGCGGACTCCTTCTATTTGGAAAAATTATTTTGTTGGAAATTTATTTTTACCTGTGTTAGCGATGGCCTTTTTAGTCGCATCACCAGTTGTTCAACGCTATCTATTAGCTGGTGAAGAAGAAGCAGAACGTGCTGTGGTTAGCAAGTATATCCGTGAGGAGTCAGCTAAGGACGATAAAATCTATGCTTGGGATAGTACAGCTAGTCTCTACCAATCAACCGGCCGTCTGTCTGCGGCAACCATCTTAAGTCCTAAGTTATACTTAGATACCGAAGAGAATAAGATTTTATTAGGAAATCAGCTAGATGCGAATCTACCACGCTATATTGTGGTCAACAAAAAAGTCCCTCTACTAGGGAAAGTCAAAAAAATAATATCTTCAAATTATAAGAAAGTTGGCCTAGATACTAGCCAGTTCAAGCTTTACGAGCTTAAATAATTTAATCAATATGTTGTGCCTAGAATAAAAAAAATAAAATTTTGGCACAACATATTGATTTTTTATTTTATAGTGTTATAATGAGTCATGTACGATTGGAGGATAGGAAATGATTACTTTAAGAGAAGAAACAGTGACCTGTATTCCTAATATTTATGTAGTTAAACGCGATGGCCGGCGCGTGAATTTTGACGTTGACAAAATTTATAAAGCCTTGGTTAAAGCGGCCTGTGAAGTGACGCCTATGTCTCCTTTACTTGAAGCCAAGCTTGAGGGAATTACGGAGAAGATTGTTGCTGAAATTACTCATCGTTTTTCTCAGGATGTGAAGATTTATGAAATTCAAAACATCGTTGAGCATGAGCTTTTGAATGCTAATGAATATGCCATTGCCAAGGCCTATATCTCGTATCGAACTCAGCGTGACTTTGATCGTTCTCAGGCAACCGATATTAATTTTACTATTGACAAATTGCTCAATAAAGATCAAACAGTGGTCAACGAAAATGCCAACAAAGACAGCGATGTTTTTAACACCCAACGGGATTTAACAGCGGGTATTGTTGGTAAGTCTATCGGTCTTAAGATGCTACCTCCTCACGTAGCCAATGCCCATCAAAAGGGCGATATCCACTACCATGATTTGGATTATAGCCCTTATACACCAATGACCAACTGCTGCTTGATTGATTTTAAGGGCATGCTAAAAAATGGTTTCAAGATCGGAAATGCCGAAGTAGAGAGTCCTAAGTCTATTCAGACTGCGACAGCTCAAATCTCGCAGATTATTGCCAATGTAGCTTCTAGTCAGTATGGAGGCTGTTCAGCTGACCGAATCGATGAAGTCTTGGCTCCTTACGCAGAACTCAATTACGAGAAGCATTTAAGAGATGCCAAAGATTGGGTGCTAGCTGATAAAAGAGCTGATTACGCTTGGGAAAAAACTAAAAAAGATATCTATGATGCTATGCAGTCCTTAGAGTATGAGATTAACACGCTCTTTACCTCTAATGGACAAACCCCCTTCACCTCTTTAGGTTTTGGTCTGGGAACCAATCGCTTTGAACGCGAGATTCAAAAATCAATTCTCAACATCCGTATCAAGGGCTTGGGAAGTGAACATCGGACGGCTATCTTTCCTAAGTTGATTTTCACTCTTAAGCGTGGCCTTAATTTAGAGCCTGGAAGTCCCAACTACGATATCAAACAGCTGGCGCTAGAATGTGCGACGAAACGGATGTATCCAGATGTCCTTTCTTATGATAAAATCATTGATTTGACGGGCTCTTTCAAGGTTCCGATGGGTTGCCGTTCTTTCCTTCAAGGTTGGAAGGATGAGAATGGCGAAGAAGTCAATTCCGGCCGTATGAATCTGGGAGTTGTGACTGTCAATCTACCTCGGATTGCACTGGAAGCTGAAGGAGATAAGGATAAATTCTGGTCCTTATTTGCTGAGCGAATGGCAATTGCTAAGGATGCTTTGGTCTATCGGGTAGAGCGAACCAAGGAAGCAACACCTGCTAATGCTCCAATCTTGTATCAATACGGTGCTTTTGGTAAACGCTTGGGCAAATATGATCAAGTCGACCAGCTCTTTACTCACCGCAGAGCAACAGTTTCACTTGGTTATATCGGTCTTTACGAAGTTGCAACTGCCTTTTATGGAGGAGAGTGGGAAGACAACCCAGAAGCTAAAGAATTTACGGTGGATATTGTCAAAGAAATGAAGCGTTTGGTTGGTGAATGGTCAGACGAATATGACTATCATTTCTCTGTTTATTCGACGCCATCTGAAAGTCTGACCGACCGATTCTGCCGGTTGGATACTGAGAAGTTTGGGCTTGTTCCAGATATTACAGACAAGGAATACTATACCAACTCTTTCCACTACGATGTGCGTAAAAATCCAACACCTTTTGAAAAATTGGACTTTGAGAAAATTTATCCAGAAGTGGGGGCCTCAGGTGGCTTTATCCATTACTGTGAATACCCTGTTCTGCAACAAAATCCCAAGGCTCTGGAAGCTGTCTGGGACTATGCTTATGACCGAGTTGGTTACTTAGGTACAAATACGCCAATTGATCACTGTTACAAGTGTGACTTTGAGGGAGATTTCACGCCGACGGAGCGTGGCTTCACCTGTCCAAACTGTGGCAACAGCGATCCTAAGACAGTTGACGTAGTCAAGCGGACTTGTGGTTATCTAGGAAATCCGCAAGCTCGTCCGATGGTTAATGGCCGTCACAAAGAGATTTCTGCTCGGGTCAAGCATATGAACGGCTCGACTATTAAATTTTCAGGAAATGCGGACTGATTAAAACTAAATAAGAAGCGGGAGTGATACAGAACATCAGTGTGATGTATCGCTCTTTTTCATTAATCATTAGGAGAAAAAATGGGAAAATATCAACTAGATGATAAAGGTAAGGCTCAAGTGAGACGTTTTCATGAAAAACATTCTACAGGAGCTAGCAACAAAAAGGCGCGAGTGACTAGCCTGCGGGAGCAATTTCTGGCAAAGGCTGGCAAGAAGAAGTAAAGTATGGTAGAAAAATGGAAGTAGAATTAAGGAAACCAAGACTAGAGGATAAGCCCGCTATTTTGGAAATGTTAGAAGATTTTGAAGCGACTGGTGGCCGGCATGACGGCTTCTTTGGCGGAGCTGATTTTGTCTACGAGGATTGGCTAGAAACCATTCAGCTGGCTGAAGTCGGGCTGGGTTTACCAGAAGGTTTTGTGCCTTACATTCAGCTTGTGACTTTTACTGCGGATGGTCAGGCTGTGGGCTTTCTTAATTTACGTTTGCAGCTCAATGACTATCTGCTCCAAGAAGGTGGGCACATTGGTTATAGTATTCGTCCGTCTGCGCGTGGCAAAGGACTGGCGAAAGAGCAACTGCGACAAGGCTTGCAAGTAGCCAAAAGTAAAAATATAAAACGAGCTCTGGTGACCTGTGATAGGGATAATGCTGCCAGCCGAGGTGTGATTCTTGCTAACGGTGGAGTATTAGAGGATATTCGAGGTGGGAAAGAGCGTTATTGGATTGATATAGATTGAGGAAAGTCTATGAAGTTACGAAGACCAACTTTGGAAGATAAAGACGCTATTTTAGAGATGATTGCGGAGTTCGATGCAGCAAAATCCTATATGCAGGTGGTATGGGCTCCGCTTGGAAGCAAGCAAAGGATTATGAGGATTGGTTAAAGATTGTAGAGCAGCAGGAGGATGCTGCCAATTTGCCAGCAGGCTGGGTTCCCGCAAT
>ERZ773246.916-NODE-916-length-11545-cov-18.4868_pt1 | contig 11545 bp, 10 predicted proteins | sample MGYA00580519_ERZ773246 | MGnify/ENA primary metagenome ERZ773246 (study PRJEB29015, sample SAMEA2738153) | human oral metagenome | biome: human oral; feature: human-associated habitat; material: saliva | place: China | collected 2246 ...
TCAACGACTTCAACACCGGGGACGAATGGCGAGCCCAGCTCACCGAGCATGACAGTGGCGAAGAGCATGCCAGCGGCACTTGGTGCTCCGGCAGCGCGGGCATCGCCCTCGCGTTCGCGGCACTGCATCTGTGGATGCCCGAATTCGCCAGCCGCACCAACCTCAACCGCGCGGTACAGCATGCGTTCCGCACCGGAACCCGAAGCAACCTCACCCTCTGTCACGGCGACTTCGGTACCCTGGATGTACTCGCCTGGATAGCCGACCGGATCCCCGACGTGCCATGTGCAGCGGCTATCCGGGATGCCATCGAGAACGGTTATAGCGCATCGGATATTCGGGCAGTCCTCGACGATAAATCCGTGCGCTACTCGTTGACTCCCTCGTTCATGGTCGGTACCTCCGGTGTGCTGTCCTGGCTGGCTCGCCGGGCAGAGAATACTCGCCCGTACAGCCCTCTTATCCCCGAGCCGTTCGAGGTTCGATAGTATGGGTTTTCCTGCTGTTCTTCAGGCGGCGAAGACCGAATGCGGGCTGGGCGTGGGGGCGTCCGTCCTGCAGCACTACGGGCGCTATCAGACTATTTCAGACCTTCGCCTGATTGCCGAACCCGGTCGTGAGGGCCTCTCGATGCGCCAAGTGCGCGACCTTCTCGTCGAGGAAGGTATGGAGGTCAAAGCCTTCAGGGCGCCCTCTCTCGAACACCTTCGAGATATTGGAAAACCGGTTATTCTGCACTGGAATAATTCCCATTACGTGGTTTTGGTGCGCATCCGTAAGGATCGCGTGCATATTATGGATCCCTCCACGGGAATGCGGGTGATGGATCTTCAGGAGGCTGAAGAGTCTTTTTCCGGCAGTATTCTGGTGCCGTCTCCGCGGAAAGATTTCAAAAAGAAATCCCGCAGTGTCTTTCAAGATTGGCAGTTGGGCACCTTCTTCACGAAGAAAATGTTCGGCCAGTACGCGCTGTTCCTGCTGCTTCTCATCATCACCTACAGCGTTACCTTTGCCGTGCCTATGGTGATCCAAACCGTGGTGGATGCGCAGCTCAGGGGCGCAAGAAACACCGTCGTGGAAACAACGGTCGGCGTGGTAGTCGGTGTTATCGGCTACTACCTGGTTTCCATTGCGCGCGCCGCAACGCTGGCGAGTATCGTCTCGTCCATCGGATATAAGCTCTTGGGCAATATGTTCGACAGGCTGCTGAGGCTGCCGCTGACCTATTTCGCCCTGCGTTCCCCCGGCGATATTCTCTACCGCCTCTCAAGCGTGAACACGCTGCGCAACTTCCTGTCTACAAGCCTGACCGAGTTCGTGATTAACATCGGCACGATGATCGTGATTCTCATCTTTATCGCCCAGCAATCGAGCCAGGTTTTGATAATCACCTTCGTGGTTCTTGCCGTGCTGATGCTGATCTGGTTCGTCACGGCGCGCCCCACCTCCCAGGCGCTCGACGCTGAGTATGCGCACGCCTCCGAAGCGCAGGTGGTTGAGCTTGACGCTATCAACACCATTGCAGCCATGAAGATGACGGGTTCCTCAACGCCCACCTATAACACCTGGCGCGAAGCCTATATGCAGTCGCTGGCATCGATGCGCCGCCGTATGGTGCTGCAGCAGGGTGTGCTCGGGTCTGCCGCATCCGTGGTGCAGTTGGGCGGTCCTCTGATTCTGTTGTTGGCGTCGATACCGCTGGTGAATGATGGAACGCTCACGCTCGGTCAGGCTATTGCGACCGAGGGTATTTCTGCGCTGCTGTTTTCGTCGGTCGCTTCGACGATGTTCGGCATTATGAGCATTATCGCGGTGGACCGCGCGGTTGCGCGTATCGTGGATATTCAGCGTTATGAACCGGAGAAGAGCACGGGATCTGTCACCGATATTGCTGACGGTGACCTTGACCTTGAGAACGTGAATTTTACGTATCCGGGCGGTAATAAACCTGTGCTGACGGATATCTCGCTGCGCGTGCCGGAGGGCCACGATGTTGCTCTCGTGGGTTCGTCAGGTTCGGGTAAGAGTACCTTGGCTAAGCTGTTGTGTTCGTTATACAGCCCGGTTTCTGGCACGATTCGTGTGGGCGGAATCGATGTTAAAGATTATTCTTTGGACGAGCTGCGTTCCCATATTGGGTATGTGCCGCAGCAGCTGCAAACCAGGTCGGGAAGTCTCTACGATAACCTCACGGCGGGGCTGGATGACGGGCGCAGCCGTGAAGAAATTGAGGAGAGTATTCTCGCGATGGGCATCCTGGATTTTGTGAAGGATTTGCCGATGGGGTTCGATACGATCATGGCGAGCGGCGGCGAGAACTTCTCGGGTGGTCAGCGCCAGCGCATCGCGATTGTTACGGCCCTGCTGCGGTACCCGCGCATTTTGGTGTTGGATGAGGCGACCAGTGCGCTCGATACCGCGACCGAGCGGCAGGTGACGGAGCTGATTGCGCAGTATCAGTGCACGAAGGTTGTGGTGGCGCACAGGCTTTCGACGGTGCGCAACGCCGAGAATATCGTGGTCATGGAGGATGGGCGCATTATTCAGAGCGGACGCCACGATGACCTGATGATGGTTGAGGGCCGTTACCGGGAGCTTTATTCTCAAGAAGAGCAGAGCAGCCAGGCGGGGTACATTTGGGCGCAGTGGCCCCCCACGAAGGTTTCTCGCCACGGCTTCGGTTTGGGAATGTTCACCTCGTAGTGGATGCGCGGTGCACGCGGGTGTTCTGCAAGTGTTTGGCAACCGGCATAACAACTTCGGGAGCGATGGTTTGCAGCGGGAACAGGGTTCCTCTGGGTCGTTAACCTCGCCAGCTTCGGAACGTTATTATATCCTCGCGCACTCGGCATAACGTCCCTCAGCGGCTGAAAACCATCGCTTTCACTTCTCGCTTCTACGCCATTTCCTAGTACATGACTTCCCAAGCGGTGCCGAACCGGTCGATGCAACGTCCGTCGTAGGCTTCCCACACCTGCTTCTCAAGCGGGTAAAGTACGGTTCCGCCCTCTGAAAGCGCTGCAAAAACGCGATCCGCATCGGATACAGAATCAGCCGAATAGACCAGAAAACTTGCTGGTGCGCCTTCGGGTGCTTCCTCAGCCATAACATCCGAGCCCATGAGAGTCATGTTATTAAACTTTATAGCGGTGTGGGCGATCTTCTCACCCCATTCTTCTTTATACATCCCAGCGCTCTTGAGCGCGTCTGCCATGTCCCGGTAGCGGATAAGGCCATCTCGTTGCGCCCCGAAAAGCTCCTCATAGAAGTCAAAAGCTTCACGGGTGGTTCCCTGATGGTTTGAAAGATAAACATTCATCTGTGCCATGTGAAATTCTCCTAGTAGGTTGGTGGAGGCAATAATTTCACGGTAGCAAAGCCGCACTATCTTTGCTTATCTTCAATTGCGCACTTATTGACTCTTGCGGGGTGACGGCAGGTAACGTGCCAGCAACGCCGGAAAATTCATAGTGATAGGCGGGTCCTCGGGCAGAGGCATGCGCATCATCAGGTGAACCGGCTCAGGTGTTGTTGCCGCATCAAATGTTATTGAGGAGTCTGCTTTAGCGCGGTAATTCTGGCTCAGCGCCTTTAGCGGGTGCGCCCCGAAACGAACCTCGCATGCCAGCAGGTAGTAGGTTCCGGGTGGAATATTTGTGAAGGTATGTTCCACAGAACCAACCGCCGCTACCCCTATAACCGGCTCTCCCTTAGGAATCGCGGTAGGAAACAGCCCCATAAACGTAATATCACTGCGGTAGCCTGGCGGATACACTGCGCGCACCGTCAGCCGATGCGGTGTTGTGACGGCGCTTTGACGGTGCACAAACTGGGCGTTATAACCACGTAGCCCTGAGAGTAGGCTTTGAGCATCGAGAGACTCCCGTAGATATTCGCGAGGTGAGCTACCTGTATGTTGCTTGAAGATACGAGAGAAGGTCGTCAGGCTGTTGTAACCAGCGCCGATAGCGCAGCTTGTCACAGTTTTAGCGGGCGATGTGTTTAGGAGCTTTTCAATGCTGTGCTGAATCTTCAACGCCTCAACATATTGCTTAATGGTGTAGCCCCTCACTTGTCTAAAACGGCGTGAGAGATGGTACGGGCTGTAACCGCAGGCTTTAGCAATGTTGGCAAGAGTCGGCTTATCTTCTGCATGCTGACGAATGTAATGTGTGATCTTGGTGGTATCCATAAGACTTCTGGGAGCGTGCATAAAATCTGGAGGTTCATATATGAGGCGAATAAGGGGAAGGACTATCCTGTGGCTACTACAAAGCCGCGCCTGCCGCCGATGTAGTGGGAGAGTATCATGAAGGCTGCCAGAACAAGCTCTTGGAGATTATCATCGAGAATTTCGAGGGCGTAGTTGTATTTCAGAACAAAACCCGGGCGAGTAATTTTGGCGATGATCTTATCTTCCTGGGTTATCGTGAATTTGCCGGATCCGCTGCTTCCTTCCAGAAGGAATTCTGCATCGGCTGTTTTAATGCTGATGCTCGGGTGGAAAGGTTTCCACTCTAGCCTTTCTAGAGAGGCGCTGCTTCCGTCAGCGAAGTCTGCGGTGTAGTGGTGTTTGGCGTCTGGTACACGGCTGACCGTGATGACTTTTTCCTCGGTATCTGCCTTAGTGAAGACGACGCTTTTCCCACCGAGTCGAAGCCTGCCGTCGGTTTCGTAAATGGTGTGGTGGCGGTTGGAGTCTAGGATATCGTAGCGGTATTCGGGGTATGCCATCTTTGACTTGGCGTAGAAAGTAGTCATGGGTTGTGTCTTTTCGTAGAAAAATTAGTGGTCGTGGGGCTTATTTTTTCTGCGCGGAAGATTTCTTGTGTTCACGGTATATCATCCAGAACCCGCAGACGATAAGAACTGCGCCGAGAATAAAAAAAGTCGTGAGATCGAGCGGCAATATACGACCGTCACCAATACGGGGTAGCGCTAAAACGAAAGTTGCTAGGGCAAAGACCCAGAGCGAAGACGAAATTTCTTTACGTTTTGGCTGTTTGTCTTGGTGATCGTTGTGCGCCATGCTCGCTCCTCTCACAGGTTGCCGACTAGGGGCTATGACATGTTGAGAGAATACGCTCACTGTCACATTATACTGTTCAAATTTATAAAGAACAAGAACTTTATGCATCATTTACGTTCATTGTTGTGCATAAAACATATTCATTTATCGACCGTTTATAAAGATATATAGTAGGGTTTACGCAGTATGTGTGTGATGTTATTGTGGGTGAAATAGATATAAAAACTTTTTATTAGATTCTTGTACGTTTATGAATAAGCACAGGTGGTTTTTCGTGAAGGCATTTTATTCGGGTGCAAGGTTTGCCGTCCTTGGAGTGCTGCTCGCATTATGTCTTACGACGTGTGGCACACCGAAGGCACAAGAATCTAAGAGTCCGGAAGAGTCGTTGAAGAATAGCGCCCTAGCGGTCTCCGTTGCTGGTGACTACCGGGAAAGCAAGGACCCTGGAGGGGGTGTGGGCTTCTATGATCCGCACACCAACTCGTGGACTAAGCTATCAAACGAAGGCTCTCAGACCTCAGAAATTGACTACTATAACAACAAGCTATATTTCGGGGATAAAAAGAAGGATTATATTTTAGGAGACTCACTTCAAGGTTATGACAGGAATTACGAGTCTGTCTATAACGAGGAAGTGTGTGGCTTGGATAATGGTGGGTTTGTAGCGGTCAAAAATATTGGCTATACCGAAGATAAAACCTCCTATATTTATAAAATAGTCACCCATGATGGGCAGAATACCGAAGTTCATACCTCGAATCGTAGTATTAGGAAGCCTGCGCGGTGCGCTAATGGCAGTGTATGGACTGTCAATAAAGAATCAAGTAATTCTCTTGGGCAGAAAGAGAATCAAGGAGACACAAAAGAGAAAAACGAACCGACTAAGCTGATTCGCCTATACCCTAACTTTTCCGATGATCCTGTCACCGAGCATGCGTTTTCTCTTCCCAATGAAGGAATCGATGGCATCACGTGTGTTGGGAATAAAGTCGTTATCATACGGGATACCTACCCTCCCGGCAGCGACCCGCAGAGGAGCAGCTCAAAAGATGTTACGGGATCGGTTCTTGAGGTATTCGATACAGATACCGGCCAGGCATATGAAGTTCCTATAAGCGGCGACCATGCAGTGCGCGTGAACCATGACATGTGGGAGTCGAAGCAGGGGCGTTACCATGCAATCGGTCGCGAAATATGGTGGCAGTCGGGCGATGGGACTATTATTTCTACAGATGTAGAAACCGGAAAAAATACCCGCCATTTCACCCTTAAAGACTATAAGAGGTCGAAAGATCAGGGTCTCTTTTATTGGTCCGATAAGTATCTCTACAACATAAACTCAACGGACAATAAGGATACTCTGCGCATATACAGCCTTCACGAGAATAAGCTGATTAAAGAAAAAGAACTCCCCGACATGAAATCCATCTTGTCAAAGCATCAATTTACGTATGCCATGGTGGTCACAAACGAGGAAGAGCTTCTCAAGCTATAAATAAAAAGGATCATAGGGTCTATGATCCCCAGAAAACCTACTTTCGCGCCGCAGTTTGCATCTTTTGATAGGCTTCAGAGTAAATGCCGTTTGAAGATTTTGCCAGGGTAAAACACTCATGGAAGGGCTGCTTATGGCTGTTAAGCGTATCGTTACTAACCTTGCCGCTGATAAACCCGAGTCTGCCGCTACTTTTTATCAAGATATTCTAGGTCTGGAGCTGCTCATGGACCACGGATGGATACAGACTTACGGCAATGCGGAAACTATGACTGTGCAAGTCAGCATAGCCAGTGAAGGGGGCTCAGGTACACCGGTTCCTGATTTATCGATTGAAGTAGATAATCTTGATGAAATCATCGCTCGCATTCATGCGGCAGGTATTGCGCTTGAATATGGCGTTGCTGAAGAACCCTGGGGAGTGCGGAGGTTTTTCGTTCGCGATCCGCTGGGGAACCTTGTGAATATTTTGCAGCATACGTAGAGGATGTGTCATCAAAAGTTATCGACAGAGAACTGGTTATCAAATTATTGAAATAGTGGCTAAACCCTCATAAATTTAGCTTTCCTTAGATCCGGTGTGCGAAGACGGTACTACGGCATGCATGGAGTCTGCGGCGACCGCATCCGGAGCGGTAGAGTCTTGCCCGGAAGCCTGAGCTTCAATGCGCACAATCTGCGACTGTTTAAACCGGTGATCCGGCGTGCAGGTCAGCTTATATTTTGTCTCGGAAAGATCGCGAATCTTCTGCACATAGTTCTGTGTCTCGGGGAAGGGTGGAATGCCCTTGTACTTCTCGACCGCACCGGGGCCAGCGTTATACCCGGCAAGCGCCAGATCGAGCGCCTCGTCGTCGTTATGGGCGTATTTGCCCAGCCGTTTCTTGAGCGATTCCAGGTAGCGGCCCTGCGCATCAATTGAATTGTGCGGATCGAGAATATCGCCGCCGTTACCCCAATCTTTCCAAGCCTCATCGGTGAACTGGGCTACGCCTCGGGCACCCGCACTCGAAGCCGCATTGATGCGCCAGTGGCTCTCAGTTTCAAGCTGCGCCGCGATCACACCCGGGCGAATATTCGCTGTCTGACCGGCCTTGCGGAGATCCTCGTGAACCTCTTCCGGTGCGTAGGTCAAGTCGGTCATACCGCAGTAGTCGTCGTAGGTGGCGGCGAGCCCCACCACACCCGTACCCAGGAGCAGCGCGGAGGCAATAATCTGCCAATGCGCCAGCGCCCCGGCGGTCACTTTCGTGAAGATGTTCTTGCCGGATGCGGTCTTGAGTGAGCTCTTCTTCGCCATTCCTCTAGCCTAGCACCCCAGCAAGCCCGACTGGCGCGGTTTTCACGGACCGGAAAGCTATAATTTCGGCGAAAATTAGATATACAGAATTATGATGGCTTATAGGCATACTGCGGCTTATTCAGAGGCAAGCTGTTAAATACGAGAAGCCACACCTGAGTGTGGCTTCAAGAGTTGGCGCTCGGAAGACTTTTACGAAGAATCGCTCACCTCTAGCTACCGCTTAAACTTTAACGCGAGAGCGCATGCGCACCGCAAGAACCGATATGCCAGAACCTACCGAGCCTCAATACCGTCGGGGAGGTCATCGCTGGTGAGATAGTAGCCGTTGGGCCAGATAACGCTCCAGGTGACGGCTCCGCTGCCGCCTTGATCCCCCGAAGAACGCGCGACCGCGCGAACAACAAATACGCTCTGTGGCTTATCCATACCCGGAATCTTGACCTTAGCCTCGCGGTAATCCCGCACCTGAATATAGGTGCCGGGTTCGGGGTAGAGCCATTTACGCGCGTACTGCTCCGCCTCCTGCATGGTCCTCAGGCGCACCTTGGAATAGTCGAATGTGCAGTCAACCTCTCCATCTGCCACCTGCTGGTAGGAGACGTCCTCCGGGCATGTAGGTTCTTTCCCCGGAGATGCGCTGGCAGACCCACTGGCACTGGGGGCAGCGCTTGTTGCATCGGCTTTATGCTGTTCCTGCCCAGCGTCAGATGAGGAACTTGGCGCCGGTTTGGCAGTATTCGTTGCGGAGGGCGAAGCAGATTCCGAGGGCGAATCCTGCGCTCCCTGCGACTGCTGCGGCTGTTCCGGCGCGGGTGCCGCCTGCGCGCTCTGCTCAGAAACCTGCGGGGTCTGTACCGGGGCGCTTGATGCTGGCGCGGAACTTGTAGATACGCTAGGTGTCGCCGTTCTGCCGGGTGTCGCCTCGTTCCGCTGCGTGCCTTTATAAAGCAGGAACATCAGGGTCAAGAACACCACAATCGCTAGTGCTATGAGAGCGTATTTACGAAATTTTGCCACGGAGTCTACCTCGCCATCGGTGTAAGCACTGAGGGTTTTTCTTTAATGGTATCCGTGGAAACTATAAATATATAGGGTTTTCCCCGCTGGTATAAATACAGGGTTTTGCGGTGGGTAACTGCAACAATTAAGAATATGACTACGGCAGAAACCACCGCTGAAACTCCAGCGGTGTCCACCAAAAACCTGTTCAAAACTTACGGTCGGGGTGAGGCAACTGTGCATGCCCTGAATAATGTCACTATTGATTTTGAGCAGGGTAAGTTCACCGCGATTATGGGTCCTTCAGGCTCGGGTAAATCAACGCTGATGCAGACTCTCGCCACACTGGATACTCCCGACCATACTCCAGAGACCAGCATCCGTATAGGTACCACCGAACTGTACGGGCAGAAGGATAACCAGCTGACCGAGTTCCGGCGTGAGCACGTGGGGTTTATCTTTCAGGCGTTTAACCTGGTGCCTACCCTGACCGCCGGGCAGAATATTGATTTGCCGCTGGGGTTGGCGGGCAAGAAGCCGGATCCGACCTGGCGTGAATACCTGGTTAAAACCCTCGGTCTGTCAGACCGGTTGGGTCATCGCCCCGAACAGCTTTCAGGCGGTCAGCAGCAGCGTGTTGCTATTGTACGTGCGCTGCTGTCGCGCCCGGAGGTAGTGTTTGCTGATGAGCCCACCGGTAACCTCGACTCAAATTCGGGTGCTGAGGTGCTCAGGCTATTGCGGGATGCCGCCACTGAGCAGAAACAGACGATTCTGATGGTCACCCATGATGCGCATGCTGCTTCATATGCTGATCGTGTGGTGTTTTTAAAGGATGGTGCGATTGCTGGGGATATGCTGAATCCTACGCATGATGCTGTGCTGCAGGCGATGGGACAGCTGGAAGGGTAAAGCACTCGTACGTCTGACAGGAGGGGAAATAGCCGCATGTCTACTATGTCCAAACGATCTAATACATCCACCAATCTGAATACGGTGGCGCGCTCTAACCTGCGTGCTTCTAAAGGTAAGTACGTTCTGACCGGCATCGGCATAGCGGTTGCCTCATTCTTTATTGCCGCCATTATTGTGCTCCTCAGTTCGCTACAGGGAACTATGGATGCCGCTATGGGAGATATGTTCTCAGAGGACGATAACGTGGTCCTCTCGGCGGGAGCTAACGCTCCAAATAATTACACGGCAAACCGTTATCTCACGCCCGAAAATCTTGACACGATCACCAACGACCCTTCGGTTCAGCGGACCTGGGTCATATATGACGGGCAGGGTAAACTCGGCACCGGAGAAGACTCAGTAAAGGTACAGTATGCACAGGCACCCACCGACACCGAGCTCTTCCCCTTCCCCATTGACGGCAAACTGCCGGGCACAGACACCGAGCTGTTGATCTCAAAAGACTTCGCCGAGAAACACAACCTGCACCTTGGCTCAACGGTGACCTCACCGGATGTTGTGGCAGCTATTACCGACCCTAACACCGGTGCCACTAAGGAATACACCATTGCTGGTATTTTCGACACCGGGTTCTCCGGCTCACTCTCGAACGACAGCGTTTATATTGGTGGTACCTCCTATCAGAACGCGGCAGATGAAGCGCTCAAACAGCTTGACCCGACATCTAGGGAGGCGTCGCAGCTACCGTATCCAAGCATGATGTTCGTCCAGTTCAAAGGCGACGATGACGTTCACGCACGCACCGAGCTACAGAAAAAGCTAGCTACCAGTGATCAGAATACCGAACCCGTGGTGAAGTCAGGCGGGGAATATCTGCAGGACCTCAAAGAAGAAACCTCACAATTCTTTGCCTTTATCGGCGTGATTCTGGGGGCGTTCGCGGCGCTCGCCCTGCTGGTCTCATCTTTCGTTATCTCAAATACGTTCGCGGTGCTGGTCGGTCAACGCATCCGCGAGTTGGCGCTACTGCGCACCTTGGGGGCACACGGGAAATCCCTGGTGCGCATGCTCCTGGTTGAGGCGCTTGTGGTGGGGGTTGTTTTCTCCGCTATCGGCGCTGCGCTCGTCTACCCGGTCGCAGCGCTCGTCGGTGTGCTGTTTAAAGATTTCATGGTCTCGTATAACCCGCTGGCGTTCGTGGTGGGTGTGGTGGTCTGCACGCTCGTGACGGTTGTTGCATCGCTCGCCCCGGCACGTAGCGCCCTGAATATTTCGCCCATCAGCGCCTTGGGGGAGGGTACCGCCCAAGCCGTGAAGAAGCCGGGCATTGTGGGTCTGATCCTGGGCCTGATTGCCGCCGTGACAGGGGCAGCAGCAGTTTGGCAGTCGCTGAGTCTAACCGGCGCACCGGATGCAGGTATGCAACAAAGCGGCGCTGGGGTGCTGTTGGTCATGGTCGCGGCGTTGCTTTTGGGCGTTGCCGTGTTCTTACTCCTGCCGTGGTTGTTAGCGCCGCTGATTCGCGTGTTTGGTTCGGTGATTCGCTCCCAGACTGGGAACCTAGCAGTCGCTAACGCGCTACGTTCGCCCAAGCGCACGGTTTCGACTGGGCGTGCCGTGTTGGTGGGTGTGCTTGTGGTTTCTGCCGTACTGAGTGGGTACTCCATTATGACCGCATCTACGGCGAAATCCTTGGAACGTGCCTATCCCGTCTCGGCGACGGCAATCTACGGGACCGGTGGTGGCACGGGGGCTGAGAGCCTTGCCAAGGCGCACTCGGTTGCCGATAAAGTGCAGGGGA
>ERZ773246.917-NODE-917-length-11534-cov-7.78665_pt1 | contig 11534 bp, 17 predicted proteins | sample MGYA00580519_ERZ773246 | MGnify/ENA primary metagenome ERZ773246 (study PRJEB29015, sample SAMEA2738153) | human oral metagenome | biome: human oral; feature: human-associated habitat; material: saliva | place: China | collected 2246 ...
AATTGGTTATAAACGCATAGATAAAAATTAATTATCATTTATCAGTGCTTCTTTTAGATTTTCAGTTTCATCTGGAATGATAATCTTATTTGAATAAAACATATATTCCACACCTTGATTAGGTTTAGAAACAGAGTAATTCAAATAATATTTCTTATTACGGAATTCATTATATAGTTCATATATTTCAGGGACTACATCATAAGTAAGAATCCACTTTTTGTTTTTTAGGTATTTTTTAATCGCATTTGATAAGTCAATATGATTCTCTTTTTTATAAAAACTGGGATAAAGACTAGAACCTTTTACAAAATAAGGTGGGTCAAAAAAGGTAAGAGAGTTTTTAGTCTTAGTGATATTTAACTTAATAAATTCTTCAGCATCCATATTGTAAAGTTTAATCTTATTTTTTAAAGAGCTGATTAATTCAATTTTTTCGATAATCTTATTCTTGTTAAATCGACAATCTAATTTATAATTACCGTCTTGCTTTACCCCCCCCATAACACCTGCTTTCAAAATTCCTGAACGATTTGTACGATTAAGAAACAATGTTGAGAAACCAAGTTGTAATAAATCAGTACAATTATCTTTATCCCTTTGGATGTCACGTTGTTTTTGCCATTCCTCAATGGTTATTGGAGTGGTTTTAATTAAAGCTATTAATTCTTCTGGGTAATGCAGAACAGAATACCAAAATGCATAAATTGCCTTATCATAATCATTAACCATTATTTTTTCTACTTCATTGTTGATGAGTAACTTTATAGCAACTCCCATTCCCCCCATAAATGGCTCAATATAGGTAGTAGCTTCATTTATTTTTACCAATTCTTTAACATATTGGTATAGTTGAGTTTTACCACCAGGATAACGTAGAGGACTATAATTCTTCATAAATTCCTTTCTATTTTTTACTTACCAATCCGTAATTTCTAAATTGGCCAAACGTTTCTTAGCTTTTTCCTCTTGCATCTGAGCATAATGTTTTGCAGTAACGGTAGGAGAAGCATGCCCTAATTGTTTTGAAACCAATAAAATATCATCCGTTTGTGATAATAGACGAGTAGCAGCAGTGGAGCGTAGCTTATGAGGTGAAATTTTATGTTTATTTTTCATATCAGGTAGATAAGCAAGAACCTTATCTTTAATCATTAATTCAACGGTTCTAACAGATATTCTTGTTCCTCTAGAAGATAAAAACAGAGCTTCTTCACCATTGCGTGGGTTGTAATTACTACGTCCAAAATTTCGGATGATACGACAAACTTCAGAAACATCATTCAAAAATTCTTCATCATCACGTGTGAAATCAGAACTAGCGATTTGTAGTACATCCTCTTTATAAGCGTTGTGAATACAAAAAGATAAAAAGGTTTCTGGATATTTGTTGACAATATCCATTGGTAACTCCATTCCATCTACATACGTTTTTAAAGCATTAGCTACCTCTTTGCCAAAGTGTACTTTTTCTAGCGACATTCCTTTTCCTTTACGGGCAACAGTTACCGAATTATCTTCAAAATTTAAGTCATCTAGATCAATACCAACTAATTCTGATATGCGGAGACCTGTACCTAAGAATAGAGTAATAATCGCATAATCTCTAAGGACATTCTTTTCTTTTACTAAAGCCTCAGCAGGAGTTAAATCAACAGGTATTTGTTCAACAATATGATTTCCATCTGCATCTAGCTTTCCAGTTTTCTGTTCAATAAGTTTTTTACTATTACTCAATACTCCACTGAGCAACTGTTTAGTTTGGTCAGAAGTGAGTGCTGTAATTCCATGAGTTTCAGCTTTTGGATAGCTATAATTAAGCATAGGATTTGTTGTAAATCCTTGGTATGCAATTAGATACTTGTAAAGACTAGCAATCGAGGAAAGATGACGTTTAATAGAAGTGTTTGATAAATTGTATACTTTTGCTAAATGACGTTCATATCCTTTTACTATATCTATTGTGATAGAGTTAAAAAACTCAACATCAATCAAACTAAAGTCATCAACAGAAATAAGTTCAGTGTTTTCTTTCAAATACTTTAAAAATTGACTAAGATCACGAACGTAAGATAAAAGTGTATTATCTGATTTCGTAACTTCATTCACTTGAACAAAAGATGTTATTACATCAGGTAGGTTAGCCAAAAGATTTTCAATCAATTGGTTGTTTTTGTTTTGTTTTTCTCTACGGTAATTTAAAGCCATAAGGTTGTTTAGTCTCCTTTAGTACTAATATAATATTTAATGAACCAAGAATAAAAGACATAATATGGATTTTTACATCTGAATTTTCTTTTAATAAAAACGACTAACAAGCTTTTTCTACAAAAAATGATTGTAGAAGATAGCAGGTGTTTTAGTTAGTCGTTTTATATTACGTTACTCTTTTATTTATTCATTGATTGCTTCTTTGTATTTTTCAAACTGTTTATCGAAAACATCAGTAGACCACAAACCTTTTTCCAAATTAGCTGTTTCTACCTTTTCTTTCCATTTATCTTCACTCATTCCTAAAATAAGCACTCCTTTGATAGTTTCTTCAGCTTCTTTATATTCAATTATTTCAGAACCCTTACCTGTATTTTGAAACGATATATAATTTTCTGTAGTACTATCAAGGAGTTGCATTAGAGCTTCTTCTCTAGCTTCGTAGTTTGGCTCTCCATCTTCACAAAAATCATATTTTAGCTTCACATAATTATCACTTGCATTGAAGATGGCAACGTGAATAGTTTCTCCTTCTGGATCAAGAAACATTTTATTCGTTACATTACGCATTTTAGCTTTAGTCGTAACAGCACTAAAACTTCCATATTGCTGTTTAGCATGATACGAAACAAGAAACACAAATAATTGAGCAATAAGCCAAACAAACAGAAAAGGCATATTATATTCATCAGGAATAAAATTCATTAGAATAAGAGGAATAAAAACTGATGTCAATAAATTGAGAATCCATAAGCTTTGAAGTGCTCGTTTTAAAATTTTGTTATCAGCAATGGTAATGTAATCTAAAACGAAGTTAAGTTGCTTTTGGATACTCTTACCACATACGAGTAGCCATATGATTGTAATCATTAAATCGACAAGGAATGACTGGTTGAAGTTAATATTCATTGGTTTTACACCTCTATTTTTTTATTAGTTAGTTAGTTGATTTTATAGTTAAGTTTATTTAGCAGAGTAATGTACGATATAAGGATGTGATGCATCAGGGTTGCAAGTGTATAACGTTACTCCTGAATATCCAGTGATATCTTCCCCATTGACATCATAAATATAGCCTGAACTATTACGTGTCCCTTGACCTACATGGTCAGCAACATATTCAGTAACAACATTTCCTTTTTTAATGAACATACTGTCACCAACTTTTACATTGGTAATAGCTTGAAAGCCTTGATAGTTGTGGTCACTAATGATAACACCAGGACCACCATCCCATCCTACCATAGTTACAGCTGAATCCTCAGCGTCAATTACAGATTGAGCTGAAGTTGAATCCCAAGGTGTTGTATTAAGCGCCACGCTCAATTTTAGATTTGGGATAAACAATCGCCCATAATCACCTTCTTTTCCTTCATATTTTTCTTTTTTTGCTTTTTCAACAGCATTATTGTTATCAACACCTGTTTTAATTGAAATAGCAGTAGAAGTATTAGTCTTAGTTTTTGAAGACAACGCTTCAGAATGTGACTTAGTATCTTTTACTAAACTCACATTCTTTTGCTGAGAATTAGTGTTTGAATTGGCATCAACGCTAGAAACAATAGCGTAAGATGATAACGATAGCACAAGCAACATCCCCACACCAATTGATAATCGTTTAAGTTTATGGTCGAATTTATTAGTCATAAGTTATCTTTCTAATTGTTATTTGACGAGCTTTCGACTGTGATGACAATCGAACCTTTAACGTCAGGATCGTAGCCGAATTGAACATTTTTGCCGAGTAGGTTCAGGTAGTGCTCAATAGGTTTTCTAAAAGCTACTTTTGTGATTTTGATAGGATTACCGCTCGTCATATCGCCTTTGACGATAACATTGTCAATAGTCACTAGTTGCGATACGGTTTTGCCATTGTCTTTTGTCATCATAGTAATGTTTCGGTGCTTGTTTGATTGTAGAAATCGCACCATTTCTTGTGTGACTGGTTTATTGGTATCAATAGCCAAATCAGACGTTAGAGGGCTCAAACCGAGTGTGTAAGCAAAGTCTTCGATGAATTCGTCACTTTCGTTTTCGGTTTTGCCTTTCTCAGCTTTAAAGACGATAGATTGATGTACGTCTAAGGCTTTATGGGCAGGGGCTTTGGCTAGGTCTTGTTTGACTTTTGTTTGGGCAGCGGCTACGGTTGCGATGATGATGGCAACTACAACGATGAAGTAACTGGTAAGCATATGGCGGTTGTCACCGTTTTTGACTTCGTACTTATAGATACGAACAGCGATAGCAGCGCTGAAGAGGCAAGCTAGTATCGCCATAACGACGATAAAGGCATAGCTGTCGGTGAATGCGTGTATTGAGTCTGTGAAAGCTTGCATGTGTATCCTTTCTAATCGAATTGCTTATTGACGGGGTTGTCAATGATTTCGATAGTAATAGTGACGGCACCATCGTTTGACGGTTTGTTATCATGCGAGGCTTTCTGTCCGAAAACGACAGTACGGTATTTGTTTGGTTTTCGAAAGGCAATTTTTGTGATTTTAGCAGTGCTACCTTTTTGAAGTTTACCTTTGATATTGACTTTTTCAAGCATAACAGTTTGTTCTACCTTTTGATTGTCTTTAGAGACAATCATGGTAGTGTTGAGACATTCGTTATCTTTTAGATAGTCAACCATATCAGCTGTAATGGTTTTACTGGTATCGACAGTTGGGTCTTCTTTTTTGTCACTATTGCCAAAGAGTACGTGATAGCCTTTCGTTAAAAGACCATCCGTGTCGTCTTTCTTTTGTTTAGGGTTGAAGACGAAGGTTTGGGTCATATCTAAGTCTTTATACGTTGATGTTTTGACTTTCTCGAAATGTATTTGAGAGATGCCACAAATTAGGAAACACCCACAGACGATAACGATGCAAAAGACAGCATTTGATAAGACGTGTGGTAGACCATAGGCATTTTCATACTTACGCCAATGACCACCAATGTTTGCCAAAATAGCTATGGTGAGCACGAATGATAGTAAAACAATGAAGGGGTGGTTTGCGATAAAAGAGGACATGAAGTTTTTCCTTTCTTAGTTGTGGTTTAATAGCGATTGAATAAGGCGTTTTTACGTCTTTTGATATTACGATAACATCGTAATCGCCTGTTGTAAACGGTGTGTGTAAAGTTAGGTTATTTTTTTCCTTCTGTTAATGTTTAAAATTTTGGTTTATATTCAGTAAGTTGAAATTTGCTAGATAGCATTTTTTCAAAAATTTCTTTAATAACATTTAAGTCAAAAGTAAAGCTTTCTACAGTTTGCATATCAATTGTTGTAGTATTTTGGATTGGTTTTACAGGTGCTTTAATAGACCCCACAGGTGGCACGTGATGAATAGTAAATGTTCTAAACACTAAAATTGAATTAACTGTGTAGAAACCTTCAGACTCACTTAAAAAAATGTAAAAAGAAGCACCCTTGTAAGTAACAACAACCTGATGAGTGATTACTTTTCCAAAATCTTGAGTATGCACTCGTAGCACAGAAATTTGTTCGGTAGTATCTAGATCATTTTGCTCAAAAAGTTTTTTTATTTTTTCAGTATTAACGTTCTCGTTCATAAAATAATTTACATTATACCTTTCCAATGATTCTAGTATCAATTATATCAAAACCATCATATTTTTGACGTTTAATATTTGGGTTTTCAGCTAGAATCCCTGATACAGAATTTTGAATTCTGACTGAAATATAATCAAGAGAACTAATGTTATTTTCAACAATTGGGATATGTTTATCAATATAGCTAACTACATAATTTTCAATTACTGGAGCATATTGTTCATAGATAGCAGAGCCACCACAAATCATAAGTTCTTCATCAACTTTGTCTTTTAGTAACAGCTCATCATGAATATCATTAACCTGACTCAAACTATGTGCAAGTAAAACATTATCAGATTTAGATTGCAGTTGATAGTCCTTATTTTTAGTTAAAACGATAATATACCGACCATTTAAATCATTTGGAAGGGACTCATAAGTTCTTCGCCCCATAACTAGAGCTTTTCCCATTGTTGCCTTTTTGAAGTGAGCAAGTTCTTCAGGAATATGCCAAGGTAACTTTCCGTTTTTACCAATAACCCCATCCCTATTTTGAGCCCAGATGGCAGTAATAGTTCTTGATTTTACTTTGTCCATCACGCAGCAACATCTCCTTGGTAATTAGGGGTAATTATAATATTAGCTTCAGGAGAACCATAGTCGATGATTGTTTTATCTTCGTCATCATAAGTATTAAAGTATATAGAACTGAAATGGAGTTTCGTTCTTAAATAGTCGATAACAATTAGAAAAGCGTCAATAGTAGTATCAGATTCACCAACCTTTTTAGTCTCAGATAAATCATTTTTCTGCCATGAGATTGTGTATTTTAAAGTTTTGTTCATAGTTGTAATTCACATCCTTTTAAATTTAATTCTATTCGATTCTTCAACTAAATCATTCCACAAAATAAGCATTTTATTTTGGGTATCTGTAGAGTTAAATACTTCTGAAGTTAAAGTATTAATTTCATCAGAAGAATATAGTTCAGTCTCTAAAAAATCTTCTAACTCAGAAATGTAAAAAATATGTGGAACAGATTTTTTATCATCCTCAAACACTTCATTGATGAATTCTACAAGAGCATTGTCAAGAGGTTTTTCCGATACTTTTGCATATAAAATCCATTCTCTTACAAAAGTGTTTTGAAGATAATTTCCATGATCCAAACAAAATTCTGTTGAAAACTGCAAAGCTTCATCTACAGAATGTTTTTGAAGAAGAAATGTTTCCAGTGGTTTTTTCTTCAACGCATAAGAGAAATTATACCCATAACGTTTACAGTAAAACAGCCAATTTACCAGATGAAATGGAAGTTCATGTCTATCTCTAACCATTATTAAGCCACCTTCGTCTTTTTCAAAAGTTCGGTTTCAAATCTAACGTATTGATCAACTAGTGAGCGAATCGCAGTAAATTCTTCTTTTTTATAAATGGCCATAAGGCGTTTATCATACAGATTTGAGTTGTCAAACTCTCCATTTGGTAGAACTAGGTCTGAGAGCAATTGAACATCATCGTAAAAAGTACCGATTACATTTTTACGTTCTTCCAAAGTTTTTTGATAGTAGTATTTGTAATAAGCAGAAGTACCATTAAAATCCTCCAATTGAGTTTCTTTAGATTTAATAAATTCCGCTAATTCCATATCATTATCAAAATATGAAGTGGTAGAAGTAACAGATTTTAATTCGTTAATGATTGATTCAGCCTCATGTTCTCTTGTTGTAGCTTCAACGAATTCTCGTGGAGAAAAGAGTCCTTTGGAACGTTGCTCTGCACTTGTAATTTGTGTTTTTAAAGAATCAAGTTTATCTTGAAAGAAATGTACTTGATCCGTATCTACAGATTCTCTCAGCGATAAAATAGTGTTTGTTAAAATTTCCTGAATTGGATTAACAGTAGTAGTGTGGTTCATTTTATTTGTGCTCCTTGTTATATGATGTATTATTTTCTTTTTTTTGTGTTATTGATTTGTTTTGTTTTTGTTTTTGCATCTAACGAAAAGACGGAAAAACCCCTTTCCCAAAACTTACCATCTTGAAGTGAATGTAATAGTTCACAGAATTCTTTTTTTATTATTCTAGATGAACTAGCTTTAGCAGCATTGAGATATTTTGTTAAATTTGTATTGGGAGATAAAGAAAGTGTTATTTGAATGTTGTTTTTTTCGGAATTCCATTCTATTATATCCACCCCATGAGCTTCACCTATGCGAGTGAATATTTTATAAATTGTATCATCGATAGAATTGTTTATAATATCTATTTTATCTTTTGTACAAATTTTAACTTCAACCAGAATACTGAACACTGAATGTTTCGTAAACCGTACATTTCCTTTATTATCAATTATTTTTCTAACCATACACTGATTATAACACAAAAGTAAATAAAGGTCAATTCTAATATAGTCTTATAATTTCACAACATTATGTTTTTTTGGTTGATTTTGGTAAAATGAATTATAAAATAAAATATTTAGGAGAAAGCTATGACAGTTGATTTAAACAGAGCTTTGCTTGATTTGGAAGAAAAAGGCGAAAAAGGGTACACTAAGGACATCGAGAAGCTAGATAAATTCGCAGAAAAAAATGCATAAGTTTGCCTCGAAAGACAATCCTGAAATCCCTTTATCTAAAGATAATAAAGATGATATAAATCGTCTTTTTAGTGCACATACTCAAAATGCTCGTGTCAGATATTTTATTAATAACCACGATTATAAAAAGCCTTTTTTATATGCTTCAAAATTACCTACGGAAAATAAGCGTTATAATTCAATTTCCTCTTTTAAAGAGCAAATGCGTGATGATTTTTATGATGCAAAAAAACTTTTAAGCACAAATCCAGAATTATTTACTAATAAAGAAAAAGAAGAACTTAATAAGTTGTTTTCTTCGGTTGATAAACAAGGTGGAATCGGAAAATATTTCGAGAAAAACTTTGGGATGGCAGCTCCTGAAACAGACGCTAAGGAAATGGTAGAGCAAGCGAGAAATGGGAAGGCTAAAGAAGGATTTGAATTCCAGGCAAAAACCTCAGCATTAAGACGTGAAGATGCCGGAAAAGTATATTCTTTTACAGTAGACGTTAAAGAATATGCTCAAAAAGGTCAATTACATCCTAAAGAACGAAAAGGTATTAATATTGATATTAATAGTACCCAAAAGCAGAGAGAAGCTGCAATTAAAAATGTAGCAAAAAATTTCAAAGAAGATCTTCAGACAACTCGTGATAAACTTGCTTCAGGAAAATTAGATTACTTCCTTTCTCCATCTGAAAAAGAAGTTTTGAAAGAAAAACTCAAGGAGATTGATAAATTTGGCGGTGCAGATAAATTTATTGAAAAATCTTTTGGTAAGTATGCCCCTGACTCAGTAAAAACAAAAGAGAACGTTAAGCAACAAACAAAAGCTAATAAAGATGTGGGAACAAAAGGTAATCAACTATTCTCTGATAAAGACAAGCAAAGTATGGATGAAAGGTTTGGTTCAAAATCTAAATTAGTAAACAAAGCAAAAGAAATTGCCAACAACAAAGATGTGAAGCCAATCTTTAGTAGAAATAGCTCACCTAAACTAAATGCACCATCTAAATCTATCGATGGCAGATAAAACAAAAAGCTACTCAATTAAGTAGCTTTTTCTATTATTCTTTTACTTCAGAGATAATAAATTTCGCTGTGTGCGAACCATAATCGACAAATCTCTCTTTTCCTCTTTCGTATACTCGAAGATAAGGAGTAGGAGTCTCATTTGTCCAATTTTTACAATTTTTGGAAATTAATTTAATTGCCTCTGGAAAAGATTCTACGGTAGCAAACTTTCTTCTTTTTGAGGAATTATTTTTCTTCCATTCGATACTAAATTTAGACATTGTTTTAATCTCTCTAATTTCACTATGGATTGTTTTATTCTTGCAAGTAAGCTTCCCAAATATCCCAAACGTTATTTGTTAAAGTAGGAAGTGATAGTTCCGTCATGGCTTCTTCATCCCAGTGATAGTCAATATAATCACTATAATCACCAACTGAGTTTGCTGTTATAAAAAAGATATCATAATCCTTTTCATTTAGAGCATCTTTAAACATTTGTAACCGAGTGAGATTAGGCATAGCGGATGATTGTTGCTGAAGTAAATTAATCATCTTTTCTAAGTGTTCTCTACGAAATATGTAACCATCAAAAGTGGATAATAAGGTAAAATACTCAGAAGAGCTTTCCATATCCCTTTTATTTAGATCCCAACATTTCGGTTTCATTGTAGTAACTTCTTTACCGAAATACTTATTTTCGAAATAATCCCATGCAGGATAACAAGAGGCAAATGAATTTTTGTAAGTTTTGACAGCAATTAATTCGTTGTTGTTACTAATTCCGTATAATGTCGATGGCATATATATCTTGTTCCTTTTTCTTAAATGACGTTAGCAGTTATTTTTTTACTCTATTATCAACTCCAATTACGTTTTTGAAATAATCTAATGCATCATCAGGATTTAGATTTTTGTTGTCGTAGTTATGGATTTCAACTAAAAAATCATCAAGTTCAAAGCTATAAAACTTATCTCCTTCCTTAGCCAACTTTCCACCACCTAAAAGTTTGATATCGACATCTAGAATTTCATTTGGTGGGGTTAAGCCATTTGAATCGAACATGATAGTATTTTTAACATCTGTGATTTTTACATTAAATTTATCTTTGTCAGATTTTAATGTAATTGTACGTCCTCCACTTGCAACAGCAGCAAGATAATCAGAGCTAAGTGTGATAGCTTCACTAAAAATGTTTTTAATTTCTTTAGTGTTGAGAAACTCAATCAGCTTATTTTTGAAGATAATAGCATTATTCTGTTCTCGTTTTTTGTTCATCAATTCTAAAAGAGTAGTCATAGTTTTATTTGTACCTTTCTTTATTTAATTAATTACATTGTACCAACTACTTTTTTGAAGCAGTCTAACGCTGTATCAGGATCTAATTTTAGACTTTTATATTTTTTGATTTTAACTTTAAGAATAGGAATATTCATGTAAACTTCAAGCAGAACATTATTAAGTGGGATTAATTTTTTTCTATCTGTAACTTTTAACCAGAACCTTCCTTTTTCTTGAGCGCCAAAATAAGTAGAATCAGTAGTTAAAGAAATTTCATGTGCATCAGTTTTGACGACAACTGTATAAACGGAATCAATTTCACTTGCTTTGTTAAAAATACCTTTAGCTTCTTGCGTTTTAAGAAAAGCAATTATCTTTCTTTTAAAAAGAATAATGTTATTTATTTCTTTGCTATTCATTACTTCTAAAAGAGTAGCCATAAGTTTTATATCCTCCTTTATTACATTGTGCCAACTACTTTTTTGAAGTAGTCTAACGCTTGGCTGTAAGGTAATTTATCCAAATTGTAACAAAGTACTTCTAAAGTATCATTTTTTAATTTATAACTGGAACAAATATCATCTTTGTTATTACTGATATTAATTATAGAAAATTTAACAGATATTGACGGTGCATAAATTGAAAAAGCCTCTTGTCTAAATTCAAATTTGCCTGATTCAGCTATATAAAAGGAGAACTCACCATATTTTTCACTTTTTAAAGCAATATTATATCCATTGAATGTTGCTTTGGCTAAGATACAAGAATTAAGTTCCATTGATTTAACCAATAATTCTTTTACTTCTTTGGTGTTTATAAGTTCAATTAACTTATCAGAAAAAGTCTTTAGATTTACTTCTTCTTTTACTTTTTCTCGTTCCACTAACTCAGCAAGAGTAGTAG
>ERZ773246.921-NODE-921-length-11521-cov-11.7371_pt1 | contig 11521 bp, 10 predicted proteins | sample MGYA00580519_ERZ773246 | MGnify/ENA primary metagenome ERZ773246 (study PRJEB29015, sample SAMEA2738153) | human oral metagenome | biome: human oral; feature: human-associated habitat; material: saliva | place: China | collected 2246 ...
TCTTTTCTGGTTCGCGTATCGATTTGGGAACCCGCCAGCTTCTTGCCGAGGCCCCCGCCCTCCCCGAGCGCGGTAACTTCCTTGATGTGGGCTGCGGCTGGGGTCCTTTAGCCGTCACTATGGGCTTGGAGTCCCCCGAGGCAAACGTTTGGGCCGTTGACGTCAATTCGCGCGCGCTTGACCTGACCGCGCGCAATGCTTCCTTGAACGAGGCCGCGAACGTCCATACTCTGCATGCCGAAGAGGCACCTGAGAAGCTTCGCTCTCAAGGAATCACTTTTGATGTGATCTGGTCTAATCCGCCTATCCGCATTGGAAAGACTGCTCTTCATGAGCTGCTGAAGACATGGCTTTCCATGCTGAGCACAAACGGTGTTGCCTACTTGGTTGTTCAGAAAAATCTTGGCGCCGACTCTTTAACGCAGTGGCTGTGCCAGCAAGGTTTTCCGGCAGAAAAGATCGCTTCTAAAAAGGGCTATCGGATTATTGAGGTCCGTGCGCATTCCTGAATCTGTATCCCGGTAGATACGGGATTGTTTATGGCATGAATGAGTGGTGGGAGGAAACCCTAGGGGTTCCTCCCACCACTCATTTTCAGATCAGCATTCCACTACTTCTTTTTCTTGTGGAAGCGCGGGCTTGTGCCCAAGTGAACTGGAGAGGAAATATAGTCGCCACCCGGGGAAGCCGCGGAATCATCAAGGCCACGATAGACGTAGTTGGGATCTTCGTGCTCCAGCTCTAATGGGAACTTGATTCCATCAGCGTAATCTGCAACCTCTTGAGGTAGTGGAATTGAGCCACCTTCTGAGGAGCCAAATCCCGAGGCAACAGAACCGTCAAGAAGGTGTGGCAGTTTCGCCTTATCTGCAAGAGGATTCTCGTCTGGAAATTGAGAGGGGTCAGTGCTGAGCATTTTCTCAAGATCCGTTGGACCGAATCCTGTTCGTTCGTTCCAGGAGTTCCCAGGATTCGTGCCAGATCGGATCAAAAGCTGAAGAAGCTGGTTTGAGGTTGCCTGCGGCCATTTCTCACGCGCCAAGGCAAGAAAACCCGCAGTGATTGCGGGAGCACAGCTCAGGCACTCCACCTTTTCGACATTTTTGTCTGGATATACCCGCGCATTGATGTTTGCACCAACAGAGGCGGTAACCGTGTGTTGACTCCACGAAGAACGCGCCGTGAGCTGCCCATCGGTCGAGATATTCGTAACCCCAACGACACCGGACAAAGCTGAATATGAATAATCTGTTGCATCCTGCGGTTCATCACCAACGCTCGCGACGACCGGAACCCCTCGTGCCATCGCGTGTGCGAAGGCCCACTTGTAGTACTTCTTCATGTCCCCCAAGTAAAGATCTCTGTCGAATCCAAAATCACCATAGGGAACCGCAAGCACAATAAGTTGTGCGCCATCGTCTACAGCCTGATGAATAAGATTCAGTATCTGGAACTTCGGTAGTCCCTTGTCGTCTTCACAGGTACCTGAAACATCATAATGAGATCCCGAAAGAGCGTAAGTCATCAGCGTCGCTCCTGGGGCAACGCCGTATGACTGCGATACCAAGGTCGATGCCATGACAGTTGGACGCGTTAGTGTTTGAGCAACAGGATCAAACTTGCACGGACTTTGGTCAATAATTGATGCTCCAGCAAGCTCAGGGGCAGAGGTGTCAACTTGGCCTCCAATGAGGGCGATCTTGACTCCCTTGCCGGTAATACCTTTCGCTTTCACTTGGTCCAAGTGATAGTACGAAACATAATCTTGTCCGGTGATGGCATCATCTGCCACTGCGTCGCGCAGTGGGACAAACGCACCAGCAGCGATCAACGCACATGCACTTCCTGCACCGATAAGTGCCCGCGCTACCTTGCGATGTGAAAAAAGCATCGATATCATTTCGCTTCTCCTTTGACCTTTCACTTCGCAACCTGGAAACGACGAACCAGGGGCTGTCCATTCACCTGCGTCGCATCGCTATCAATTGTTAGGGTCCAGACGTATTCTGCCCCACCGTAACCTTTTTCAACCTCGACGGTCCACTCTGAGTAGTATTCACATCCCTGATCCACGCAAAGTTCGTAGCCGTCTTCACCTAAGCGCCAATAGTCCGCGGCTGACATATACAGGTAGGCATAATCGTTCTTATCAGCTTCGACCGTACCGTCGCTTTTAAGCTCGTAGGTCCGCTGATAGGCGATCGGTGGCTCCTTCATCAAGAGTTTGGTTCCGATCATCTTGTTTAAGGTCACTGCCTGCTGTCCGATTTCTGCGCGCTCAGAGGCTGAAGATGCCGCTTCCATCCTGGAAATCAAGGTATTCTTCTGCCCTTCAGGGATATTCTTCATTGCGCGAATATCATCACTGCTCACATTCGATGTCCCCAATAAGGAACATCCGGCAAGGCTTCCCCCAAGAAAAAGGACACATAGTGCCGCGACGATACGGCAGCCCCTGTTCACAGACATTTCAACTCTCTTTCTTCTTGAACAGAAAACAGAATACGGTAGCCCACGGAGTAATCTCAAATGTCTCTAGTGAAGTGCTGACAACACAACCTGACGGGCAGTCTGTAACGCGGCCTCGGCGCTGGTGGCAGCACCTTCACCGCTACGATCAATCCACACGATTCTTGGGTCGCGGCGCAACCACTTGAGCTGTCTGCGAGCCAACTGGCGCGTTGCCAAGGCAACAGAATCAATGGCCTCGGGGATGGTCATCTCACCGTCAATAACAGCAAGGGCCTGCGCATAACCGGTTGCTTTGGCGGCAGTCTTTGTATGCCGAAGCCCCAATCGATCTAGTTCTCGCGTTTCTTCGATAAGTCCCTGGTCAAACATTAAGCGAGTCCGCTGCTCAATACGCTGGTCAAGCTCATCCATGGGCCAGCGGAGCGCAAGCATGACAGCTGGCGCCGCATACACATACTGCGGCATCGATGAAGAATAGGGTTTCCCAGTGAGCTCAATGACTTCAAGCGCTCGAATAATTCTGCGTGCATTGTGGGCATCAATGCGCTGGGCAGACACCGGATCTAATTCCTCGAGCCGATGAAAAAGAGTGGCCACTCCCCCGGGTTGGCCCGACTCTTCTTCAAGACGTTTCCGAAGCTTTGGATCCGTCCCAGGAAAGTCAATCTGATCCAAAAGTGCCCGCTGGTAAAGCCCCGAACCGCCAGCAACAACTGCAAGATTCGAGCGTGCGTGAATCTGTGCGATATCGGCGCGCGCGTACTTCTGGTAGGAAGCGACAGAGGCCTCGTCGCTAATCTCCAAGACATCAATTTGATGGTGTGGAATTCCACGGCGCTCCTCAAGGGGAGTTTTTGCCGTACCGATATCCATTCCGCGGTAAAGCTGAAGCGCATCTGCAGAAACCAGCTCCCCAGCGTGCGCCCCCATATCCGCGGGCAGGCGCTGTGCGAGGTCCAGTGCCAGATCACTTTTTCCCGAGGCGGTAGGCCCCACCACCGCAACGATCAGTTGCGATGGCTGAGCTAGAGGAGGCAATGCGGTATCAGGCATTTCCATTCGGGGCCCCGATACGGATGCGAGGCATGCCAAGGGAGATCTTCGAATCTTCTTCGTGCGCTTGACGCTTTTGCCAAGCATCTCCCGCACGGGTCCGACGAAGTTCAAAGAGACCGCCATCTTCCAATGCTGAATCAGCAATGAGGTGGTGAGGCGCTCCGTGCGTAACACGCGCGCGAAGCATGTCACCGGGACGCGGACGATCTGCTTCGCTCATCCCCAGAGGAAGGGCAACGTGAACCAGACGGTTATCACGCGCTCGTCCAGAAATACGGTGGGTTGCTCCGTCTTTACGGCCTTCTCCTGCCGCAACAAGCACCTCAACTTCATTTCCAACAAGTGCGGCATTATCCTCGGCGCAAATGCGTTCCTGAAGAGCCAAGAGGCGCTTGTAGCGTTCAAGAGCAACGTCTTGTGGCACCTGATCCTCTCGGTCAGCTGCCGGGGTACCGGGACGCGGAGAGTAGAGGAAAGTAAAGGCAGAACTGAAGCGCGCTTCTTCAACAACTTCAAGAGTCTGTTGGAAGTCTTCTTCGGTCTCTCCCGGGAATCCGACGATGATGTCCGTGGTAATTGCTGCGTCGGGAATTGCAGCGCGAACTCGCGAAAGAATTCCCATGAAACGATCACGGCGGTAGGAGCGGCGCATCTGACGCAGGACCGCGTCCGAACCCGACTGAAGCGGCATGTGCAAAGAAGGCATGACAGTTGGGGTCTCGGCCATCGCCTCAATAACGTCATCAGTAAAGGCCGCCGGGTGTGGGCTGGTGAAACGAACTCGTTCCAAACCGTCAATCTTGCCTACGGCTCGCAGAAGATCAGCGAAAGCGCCACGCTGACCGAAGCTTACGCCGTAAGAGTTAACGTTCTGTCCCAGAAGGGTAATTTCAATTGCACCTTCATCAACAACAGCTTGCACTTCTTCAAGAATTTCGCCGGGACGGCGATCACGTTCTTTTCCACGGAGGTGAGGAACAATGCAGAAGGTGCAGGTGTTATTACAGCCAACTGAGATTGAGACCCACGCTGCGTATGCACTTTCACGGTGAGTGGGAAGTGTTGAAGGAAAAACCTTCAGGGATTCTTCGATTTCAACAGCCGCTTCGCGATTGTGCTCTGCACGGCGAAGAAGCGCGGGAAGGACATCGATATTGTGAGTACCGAAAACCGCATCGACCCAGGGAGCTTTTTCAATGATCCCGTCACGCATCTGTTGAGCAAGGCAACCGCCTACTGCAATTTGCATTCCTGGACGTTCACGCTTCACTGCTGCGAGCTGCCCGAGGTTTCCAAATAAACGCGTTGCGGCATTCTCACGAACAGAGCAGGTGTTGATAACAATGACGTCTGCACCCATGTCTCCGGCGTCAGTGGCACGCGCTGCTGCGGCAGGAACGCGATCGACAGGGACCAAGCCCGCCTTCTCTAAGAGGCCCGAAATACGTTCGGAATCGTGCTCATTCATCTGGCACCCAAGGGTGCGCACCGCGTAGGTTCGCGGGAAGTCCATCATTTCAACACTCATCGTCGTTGAATTCTAGCGCGTATGGATATTTGGTGTCGCTTTCAGTACTTCCCTGAATAGTTCAAGTGCAGCGATCACAGCACCTTGCCTGACCTGGTCGCGGTCTCCACTCAGATCAAGTCGCTGTACCCGCGAGCCACCTTCCCACGCACAACCCACATAGACCGTTCCAGCGGGATGCCCATCAGCAGGTCCCGGACCAGCGACGCCAGTCGTTGATAAACCGAAATCCGCACCCATGAGTGCGCGAACCCCGTGTGCCATTTGTCGAGCAACTTCATCATCAACGGGCCCCGTCTGTGCAAGGCGTTGATCGCTCACCTTCAAAACGGAATGCTTCGTATCCGTCGCGTAGGTGCACACTCCCCCACGCAGGGCATTTGAGGCACCCGGTACATGAACGAAAGCCGCGCACAAAAGACCACCGGTTAAGGACTCTGCAACAGCAACAGTGAGGCCTGCATTGCTTAAATCAGTAATCAGTTCCTGGCAGATAGTATCTTCAGTACTCATCGCCTCCCCCTTCGCTGATTGCATCAAGCACGCGTATACAAACCTGGGGAGAATATCCCTTGCGCCCGAGCATCGAGAAAATACGTCGACGCGCAACTTGATCATCGCAATTTGGCATCGATCGTATCTTCTTCTGAGCAAGGTTTAAAGCACGCTCAAATTGTTCATCGGCGCCGATTTCTGAGAGCACGGTATCGATGATCTCCGGGGAGATCCCCTTCCGATGAAGATCGACGCGAAGTGCAGAACCTGTTTTCCCGCCTGCCTCGAAACGTCCCCGAGAGAAGGCACGCGCAAAGGCAAGATCATCTACCAACCCCAATTGAGTGAGGCGTTCGATAACAGAGTCAGCCACTTCAGAAGAGAAGCCGCGACTGGTTATTGCGGTTTCTAATTCGCTTCGTGAACGAGCACGAACATCAAGCTGACGAAGTGCTACCTCTCGAGCAGCCTCGAATGCAGCTTGCCCTTCTAGAGCAGCATTGCGCTGGCGCATAAGAGCCTGGCGTTCTGCTGGGCTCTTAGTGCGCGTGCGCGGACGAACATCCTCTTCCGATGTGGTCTCTGGGTCGTAATAGCGGACCATTAACTAGAAGCCAGCATCCTCAAGCGAGTCATCGATATCTGACGCCGTCGGCTCTGTCAGTTCGCCATCTTGCACACCGATTCCCAAAGAGACCAAGATCTTCTGTTCAATTTCATTGGCCAATTCAGGATTATCCGAGAGGAACTGGCGGACATTTTCCTTGCCTTGCCCGAGCTGATCATCACCATAGGTAAACCAAGAGCCAGACTTACGGATGATGCCGGTTTCCACGCCCATGTCGATAATCGAGCCTTCTCGGGAGATGCCCTTACCGTAGACGATATCGAACTCAGCCTGCTTGAAAGGCGGAGCCATCTTGTTCTTGACGATCTTTGCGCGAGTGCGGTTACCGACGGGAGCTCCAGCTTCCTTCAGGGTTTCAATTCGGCGAACATCAATGCGGACGGAGGCGTAGAACTTCAGAGCCTTACCGCCGGTTGTGGTTTCGGGATTACCGAAGAAGACACCAATCTTTTCACGAAGCTGGTTAATGAAGATTGCGGTTGTTCCGGTCGCCGAGAGAGCACCGGTAATTTTACGCAGGGCCTGACTCATCAGTCGGGCTTGCAGACCGACATGAGAGTCGCCCATTTCGCCTTCGATTTCAGCCTTGGGCACAAGCGCAGCAACGGAGTCAATGACGATGATGTCAATGCCGCCCGAACGAATCAGCATGTCGGCAATTTCCAGTGCCTGCTCACCGGTATCAGGTTGGGAGACCAGGAGGTTATCTGTGTCAACACCTAGGGCGCGCGCATAGACGGGATCAAGTGCATGTTCCGCGTCGATGAATGCAGCGTTTCCGCCTGCTTTTTGCGCGCTGGCAACTGCATGAAGCGCAACGGTCGTCTTACCGGAGGACTCAGGGCCGTAGATTTCGATGACGCGCCCACGGGGCAGACCGCCAATTCCAAGAGCAACATCAAGAGCCAGAGAACCAGTGGGGATCACCTGCACCGGGGGACGAGAATCATCCCCCAGTCGCATGACAGAACCCTTACCGAACTGCTTATCGATCTGTGAGAGCGCGAGCTCTAAAGCCTTATTTCGGTCCCCATTCGCTGATGAAGAGGAACCCTTACGAGCTACTGCCATGGTGATACCTTTCGTCGAAGCCTCTCCGGCCACTGTTCATCTGGTCTATGCAGCAGATCCCCTCTCCGGGGACTACTCAGTGAAGATATGCTCGACCACAGGCATTTGCGAGCAGTTTTCCGTATCTGTGGAAAAACTGTTCACACTTCACTTCTTCCACAGAATAAATGGAACAAATGTTCGATGCATGTCGACACGCCATTAGGAGCGCTTCGAACGACGAATCTTCTCACGCTCTTTCGCATCAAGACGATGAACCCAGCGCACGGCCTCGTCTGCATCACTTTCACGAAGCAACTCAGACCAGACCATATCCGGCGAAACTCCCCTATCAAGAGCCTCCGCGCAGGTTCCCCGCAGCGAAGGTAAATATAGGTCAGCCGTCAATGAGCGTCCAAGGGTAGCCCCATAGACGTCATCGACGGCATCCCAAAATTCAGAAAGAGTCACGAGATCAGGGTCACCGGGACCAGATTCTCAGGAACAGTGTCCGGAACGACAGTTCCATCCAAGACAGCCATACGCTCAGAAACCTCGCGCAGGATGTACCACAGCGGCACTCCAAGGGCCTCACTAATCGCATCAAGAAGTTCGGACGAAGCTTCCTTCTGTCCACGTTCAACCTCGGAAAGATAACCCAAGGAGACCTGAGCCTCGGAAGAAACTTCTCGCAAAGTACGCCCCTGCTTACGGCGAATCTCACGCAAAACATCGCCAATTTCAGTACGCAGCAACGGAGTGGCTGCACGATCATGGGCGGGGCGATTCATAGCTTGACGATAACCTGCCGCCAGCGCCTTCTGCATGGCCAGCTCATTCAGTGGACGCACAGAACTCGGGATATTGTTCTTCTGCTTCTTCATCATGTTCTTCCTAACGTCTGAACGACCCTGCCTATTCCCACAATACACGAGGGATTTAAAAGTTGCGTCTAAGTCGCTCAACTTTGCGCTCAAGACGCAACTGTAATTACGCCTCGTTTTGAGGCTCAGGATCACGATCCTCGCGGGCAAGAATGAGGCCCTCACGCACATACGCAATGCCCGACCAGAGAGTCGCAGCAAGCGCAGTACCCGCAACACACAAAGCCGACATTAAGGCAACTGACGCCCACCCGCGATTGGCAGGATTGAGGAAGTAGAAATAATCCCACGGGATCAAGAGAAGGAAAATAGCCAAGACCTGAAGAACGGTCTTAATTTTTCCGGACTGCGAGGCCGAAACCACGATCCCCCGCCGCAGGAAGAATGCACGCATGACAGTGATTCCCAATTCGCGGATTGCCACAAGGATCGTGAACCACCACGGAAGAACTCCCTGAATACTCAAAATAATGAACGCGCTGAGTGTCAGAGCCTTATCTGCAATAGGATCGACGACACGACCGAAATCAGTGACCAAACCGTAGGCGCGCGCAATTTTTCCATCGAGCTGATCGGTTGCAGCAGCAACACAAAACACCAGCAAAGCCCACCACTGCGCGCTCCAGGTGTCCACAAACTTCAAGTAGATGAATACGGGGACTAGCAGCAGGCGAAAAACCGTGAGCGCATTGGGCACATTGATCGTAGAGACCTTCGTATAGCGTTCAACACGCGACACGTGAGTAGCCACGCCTTGCCCCTTTGCTTCTTAGCGCCCGGTCAGCTGCCAAGCGTCTTCATTCTCTTCAGGCTCTTCATCGACCCAGTCGGTCCGACCACCAAAATCATGTCCGGAGTAAGGATCCGAGGAAGCTGTATCTCCATCGTACCCGTTTGAAGGAGCCTTAGACGACTGGTCAGCAAAATTCGGCGAAGAAACTTCCTGTTGCTGAGTAGGTGCAGGGGCGGGTTCAGGCGCGCTCTCTCCCCTGAGCATGGCCAAAATTTCGGGGAGCTGTTCGGGAGCTACCAACACCTGGCGCGCCTTCGAGCCTTCGGAAGGACCGACAATCTCGCGTGATTCCAAGAGATCCATCAAACGCCCTGCTCGCGCAAAACCGACGCGAAGCTTTCGCTGCAGCATCGAGGTCGAACCCAGCTGAGTTGAGATAACCAGCTCAGCTGCTGCCAAGAGATCATCAAGATCGTCACCGATATCCTCGGCAACCTTCGCAGTCTTCGCGGGGGCAAGAACATCAGGACGGTACTGTGCCTGCATCTGTTCTTTGACGTGAGAAACAATCGAGTGGATTTCGGATTCAGTAACCCAAGCACCCTGAACACGCATCGGCTTGCTTGCGCCAGAAGGAAGGTACAAGGCGTCACCTTGACCAATGAGCTTCTCAGCACCGGGCTGATCCAAGATCACTCGAGAGTCAGCCAAAGATGAGGTCGCGAATGCCAAACGCGAAGGAATATTCGCTTTGATCAAGCCGGTGACAACATCAACCGAAGGACGCTGGGTTGCAAGGACGAGGTGAATACCAGCTGCGCGCGCAAGCTGGGTAATACGCTGAACCGAAGCTTCGACATCGCGCGGGGCAACCATCATGAGGTCGGCAAGCTCATCGACAACAACCAGCAAGTAGGGATAGGGTCGCAATTCGCGATTAAGACCCGGAAGAGCCTTCACTTGGCCTGCAGACACAGCCTTGTTGAAATCATCAACATGCTTAAATCCGTATGTCGCAAGATCGTCGTAGCGCGCGTCCATTTCCTTCACGACCCACTCAAGCGCTTCAGCGGCCTTCTTTGGATCGGTGATAATCGGGGAAATCAGGTGCGGGATACCCTCGTAGATCGTCAATTCGACTCGCTTGGGATCGACCAGGATCATGCGAACCTGCGAAGGTGTCGCACGCATCATGATCGAGGTAATCATCGAATTCACGAATGAGGACTTACCGGAACCAGTTTGACCAGCCACCAGAAGGTGAGGTGTCTTCGCCAGGTTAGTAACGACGTAGCCACCTTCAACATCCTTACCAACACCGACAACCAGGGGATGCTGGTTACGTTGAGCGGCACCAGAGCGAAGAACGTCTCCCAGCGCGACAGTTTCGCGGTCAGAGTTTGGAATCTCAATACCGATTGCCGATTTTCCGGGAATCGGTGCAAGAATTCGCACGTCTGCCGAGGCCACGGCGTAGGCAATATTCTTCGAAAGGTTTGTCAGGCGATCAACCTTCACGCCCGGCCCCAAGGTGACTTCGTAACGTGTCACTGTTGGGCCGCGGGAGAAGCCGGTCACTTGTGCATCAACATTGAATTCCGCGAAGACCTGACGCAAGGCCTGCACGACTTGGTCATTGACCGCCGAGCGAGTCTTATGGGGCGCACCGCGCACAAGAAGTTCGCTTGAAGGAAGCGTGTAGGACAGGTTCTCATCCAGTTCCGCTTGGAATCCACCTGCAGGCTCTTCAGTATGCGCAGGAGGTTCGAGGTCGGCCTGGTCTTCGATATTTTCTGTAACCGAAAGAGCAGGGACCTGCATTGCCTCCGTTGGTGCGTCCATTGCCGAGGAGGCTGGCTGCCCCTCGGGGACGTGGGGTGCCGAGGCCGGCATGACCCGAGTACGCTGCGTATCCACCTGCGAAGGAACGTCTTCTTGGGGCTCAGATTCCACGGCGCGGCGGAAGTGTTCATCGCCGTCATAGGAATCTAAGAAAGGATCATCGCCGGCAGCAAGGGAGCGACGCGCCTCTTCACGCGCTCGCGCTGCTGGGTCGCTTTCCTCTGGCCTCGTCCGCTTAGCAAGACGGTTGACACATTCACGGACCAAGGTCGGGACCTGCGCAACCTGCGTACGCGTCCCCAAAAGGATCGAGTAGAGGAAAAGAAGAATTAAGAGTGCCGCCGCGCCCCACGACGACAGCATAAGAACCAGAGGGCGAGCAATAAACCAACCGAGGATTCCACCCGCATTCTCGATCGAGGCGGCAGAGTCAAAAGCGGGGTTACCTTTGCTGACATGAACAAGACCGGTCAAAGAAAGGACAACTCCAAGGCTACCTGCGACGCGGTGGGGCAAGGCTGAATTTCCTGAGCGGACGCGAACTAACTCGACAGAGAAGGCGACCAAAATAATGGGCAAAACGACGGAGAAAATCCCGACAAAGCCCGCTGCGCACAGGTGAATGAAATCCCCCGCTTGCCCCGAAATACCAAACCACTCACGCAGGGCAACTAGAACGGCAATCGCCATAACAATGAAAGCCAGTGCATCGCGTTTCACCTGAGCATCGGTTGCGCGCCATGCTCGAATCATCGCGAGAATGCCGCGTCCGATCCCAGAAAATACGCGCGCGAGAAGCCCCGGGGTCGCAGTGGACTTCCCGGCTCGTGAAG
>ERZ773246.925-NODE-925-length-11491-cov-3.14454_pt1 | contig 11491 bp, 10 predicted proteins | sample MGYA00580519_ERZ773246 | MGnify/ENA primary metagenome ERZ773246 (study PRJEB29015, sample SAMEA2738153) | human oral metagenome | biome: human oral; feature: human-associated habitat; material: saliva | place: China | collected 2246 ...
AGAGGTGGAATTGTTACAGTACAAGCCCCAGTGCTATCTAGCGTGAAAGGTGTATCATTACCAACTACCTTAACTGTGTAATGTGGTTCGCCTGTAATGGCTACCATTTGTTGCTCTTGAATTACGCTAGGAACTGTTAAAGGCTTAAACTCAGTCCGAGGAAAAGGCTTACCCATATTGCCGATTAAGGCGGTGAGTACATCGTCAACGCTGGCACTTTCGCACCATACGTTACCTTGCAACAATAACTGATGAGCATTGTCAGCCGTAGCACTTGTGCCGTCCTTGCCTTTTAACGATTTTAGCCACTCAACATATGTACCTTGAAATCCGTTTAATTGAGCGATTTGAAAGGCACTTAGCCCGTCCTCGCCCTTATCGCCTTTAGGCCCTTTTAATGCCTCTAACTGTTCGGCGGTGAAATCCTCATAGCGGAATGGTTCCCCTTTAGGGCCTTGCTTTCCTTGTTCGCCCTGTAATCCTTGTGCCCCCGGAATAACAATATCAATCACTTTCGGAACCTTTGCTTTAATTTCCACATATTCAAAGTTGTTTGTATCTTCCATAATTGCACCCCCTAATGTGCTGAAATATCATGAATGAATTTAATATCACCCATTACGATTTTAGTGACCTCGTTCCCATGAATAAGGAACACATCATATTGACCGCTCTTATAATTGCGGTTGATGTTCTTAGTTGCCTCGGCGCTGATTGTGCAGTAAACGATATTCTCATGAACCACACATTCAGCCTCGGCCAATAATTTGCCCTGCACGCTACGTACTTTCATGACTGCCGTGCAGTTGCTTAAATCAAAATCGGCACTGACCTCGTAGCCTCTACGATAATCAGCGCCGATGTGTAATGTTTCTGGCTCGTTTCTGATAAAGTTCATATGTACCTCGCTATTAAATCATCATTATTTCAATAGCTGGAATATTTTGAGTTCCGTCAAGTTCACAAATCAATACTTGGGGTGTTATTATTGAGTTTTGTCTAATAGTGCCGCCAGCATTTCCGCCGTACGTTGTTACTATATCAACACCGTCGCCGTCCCAGCTAACTTTATGGGCCATAAAGCCATTGTCTGAGCCAATAGCTGCCAATGGATAGGTAAAACTCAACCCAGCTTTTTTAATGCCATGAAATTTGACCTTGCCGATTTCGTACTCTTCCTTAGATAGGAATGTAGCAGGATAATCCTTATGAATGACTAATGCTAACCGCATTGTTAATAAATTGCTGTTAAATATAACGTTGCCATTCTTATCGTATATTTCCATGCCATATTTATCTGTTTTAGGCATTTTGTTAGAAAATACATATACTTCCATAGTGTCAGCAATCTTGCGTATGTTTTCAAGGCTATCTGTTTTAAAGCTGATTCGCAAGTAATTCGTCCATTTCCCGATGCGAGTAGGGTGGTTCTTATTTCTTGTTTCTGCAAGTTCAATGTCCTTGATAGGCATGTTCGTACTCATAGCATATACATATTGCTCGTTAGCTTGTCGCTGCAAGATTGGAATGTATAAATAAGCGTGGTATATATCCCCGTTTGGTGTCCTCTGAACGCCGTAGGTAATTCCGTCGCCATTATATCCATAATACATATTATGCGCTACTTCTACCGACTGCTTAATAGGTATATCCTTTAGACTTATTTTGTATTTCAAATATAAGCAACTATCAGTATCATTGATTGTTACTATGCTGTCATTGTTATGGCTTTCAAAATGTTTCATGTTACATCACCCCATAGATTAATGCTACTTTACAAGGTTTATTTACGTTATTAGGTGCTTTTAAATTCCACGAAATTTTACCACCCTCGACAACAATGTTGTAATTAGGCCCGAATCCATACAAAATGTCGTCATTATCGCCTGCATACGAATTTAAGTAATACCATATATGCTGACCTTTGCTCAATTCGACTGTAGCGCTACCGCTTTCCTCAATCACGTCAAAACGTTTAACGCCAGATACTTTTGTAAGTCTATCCGTTAAACTAACAATTTGAACGCCGTTCTTATTAAATACTTGTAATACAGCTGGCATGTTATTTTCACCTCCATGCTTAAATAATCGCTTAAATAACTTCTTGAAAAATGTAATTATTCCCATACGCCTAACCTCACTCGCAATTGATTGTCATCGTCATACACTTCAATAAGATTATCGCTAATTTCAACCCTTGCGCCACTCGTTTTAGTTCGCAATGTGCCGATTGTTGCCGTGATAGATGATAGGCTATCAACTTGCATTTTATCAGCAGTAACAGCTCCAGCCTGTATCATGCCTTCGGTAATGATGTTCTTATCAAATAATGCGTCGCCAGTAACATGCAATATTTTGCCGTCAATGCGTGTACCTGCTGGGCTCAAATTAATACGGCTCACCAGTTCGGCGCCGTCCATATTATTGATAGCTTGCGTTACTTTAAAATCAATACCGCTTGAAATCTGCGTGATTTGTGAATTTACGTTATTTTGATAATCGCTCAAAGTGCGCTGGTACGCATTGCCTAGATCGATTATCTTGCTGCCCATTCCATTAACAGCGGTCTTGACTGTTCCGACTTCACTCTTTAAGTCATTTACTGCTTTGTCTATTCCCTCTAGGCCTAGACTTTCCATATCTAGTAAGGACTTATCGATTTTAGCTTTGATTGTCGCTAGTTGCCCATCACTTCTAGGACCTTCTCCGAACAGATCAACAAATGCAACCTGTACTGTATGAACACCGCTTTCCAATGGTATCGTTGCTACATTCGTTGTAAAGAAATACCTAGTGCCGTCAACGTAAATATTAACCCCTTTACAACCTAACTTGATATTATCGGTAGTAATACCGATACCATTAATCAAACTAACTATTTTGATAGTTGATGGTTTAGGTGGAATAGGTACGTTATATGTCAATTCTGCCGGAGCGCTATACCCCTTTGTAGGGTTATGAGCATATAAATATACTTTTGCACTCCGTTCTGTTAATAGAGTGCTTAAAGTAGTATTATTGCTTTTACCAATTAGCCCATACTCTTGACCTGGGTGCAGATCATATCGCAACTCGTAAAAATCAATATCAGCGTTACGCACCTCTAACCAGTTAAAGGTGGCAACATCACCAAACGAAACACCCAGCCCTTGCGGAGTATTAGGCACTTCTGATTTGAGCTCAACTAATACAGATTTGATAATGCCTTGTGAGTAGTTTCCATGTCGGTCCTTTACCTTTAATCGCACCTCATATGTATGGCTTAATTCACAACCACTAATAACGATTTGATTATCACCATTACCGCCATACTTCCATTCGTTTGTACCTTCACGATACCATGCTTCGACAGTATCAAATGTATTAATAGCTGGTTGAGTAAATGCAGCCACTACATCAAATGACAATACACCATCGCCAATTTCGTAATACTTAGTAAATAATGCTAAATCGCTTACTTCCGGAATATAGTATGGTGTGATTGTATATGGGTATGCTTGCACCTCATCTAACCCTTGTTCGTTAGATCCATACATATTGAATGACGTAAATTTAAAATATACCTGCTTTCCGATATCCTCTTTACGATATGGAGCATGATATAATGCCTCATCGACTCTTACAAACCTAGCACCAGCATTATGAGCTGTATCATTAGTTCCATACTGACCGCGTATAATTCCACCCAAAGCATAATCGCCATTAAGCTGCAATTGAGCTGTTTCATAAGATAGGCACTCGCCGTCAACCCAGCATAGAGTGTTGGCTCGTTCAGCATCAACATGACTGCCACCTTTTAATGCTCCTTGATTGATTATCACATTAGCGGTGTTGCTTCCTTGTGTTAGGTTTGTCTTTAGCCTACCCATTCGAGCCTGTTGTGAGATATTGCCAATTCGTTTATAGTTTTCGTTATTGTCGGATAACCATATAGAACAGCCACCCCAGTTGGGCTCTGAATTAACACCGATATATAATTCATTACCGCCTACATCACCCGGGGTTTGGATAATAGCTACGTCATTAACACTTGGAGCAGGTACATTATAATCAATAAAAGGTCGTTCGTTTTCATGAACGTTATACTTTGCCGGAGCATATGTTCCTGGAGGCTTACCTTCTGCTGTGATTTCTAGTTGTCCATCTGCAGCTTCTGATACTGATGTTATAACTACGATTTGCTCACGCAATCCGCATAACTCATCTGTGATTGTTACTAGGTCGCCTGGTTCCAATCTACAAAACGCCCAATCGAGATGGAATGTATATTGATTTTTTGCATATAGCCGTTTCATAGCAAGCTGTTCAGCGTAATATTGAGCCCTAGCCTTAGTATAGAGATAATGAGCGGACTTCTTAGAGGCTGGTTTAAGGCCATTCTTTTGAACGTCTGCTACCACCTCGAATGATACAGTTTCTTTCTCGTAGCTATTGGCACGATTAATAAACTCAACTGTTGCCTGATTATATGTTTCCGAGCTATCTTTTCGCTTATATACAATAAGTTGTCCATCGCTAGCCGGAATAAAATCATCTGCTGTTAAGTTATATTGAATTTGATTAACTGGCGACCAATCTCCAATAGGCTTATCGGCTAATGGTACAATTTTCAAACGGTCTGTAGACCAAAAGACAAGGCTGTTTGTAATTTCAGCTATATCATTAATTACAGTTTGAGCCTTCGAGCTTTTACTGTCCGGAGGTGTACTAATTAGAATATCTGCTGCTTTACAGTAGGCACGATAATTTTCTAACCCGTCTATACTTACATCATTAATGCCGATAGACTTTAACACATGCACAATATAATCGGCAGGGTTTACATCGATACCGTCACCAGTTTCTAATAGTTTTCCTCTAATTTCAAAGTTAAATTGAGGTAGGCTACCTCGTTCCCCTAAATCAACAACACCGGCCATATATGCCAAGCCACTATAAGGCAATGCCTTTTCAGGGTGCTTGGATAAAACATAAGGCCACGGAGTTTGTCCATAATCGCCATTATATGCCGTCAGTTCGATTTTTTCGCTCGGATAGGTATATATTTCCTTATCTCGCCAAACCTTCCCTATACCGGCGATAGGGCCCTCACATAAGCCAATAGCACATGCAACAGTATAGGTATAGGTTATTTCTGTATGCTTTGAACCGCCACCCTTACCAGTTCTCGTCGTACTGCGATGTTCATGAGGTGTAAAATCGTCGTAGTAAATAATATTGCCACTCAATCGTGTAGTGCCTAACACTTCAGGCACCACCTCACCATATGAAGCACTGTTGATTTGAAAATCAGCAATCATATCGGCTCGATTAGTGGTATTTTTACCACGATTAAATAAAAAGCCCATTATTTACCACCTTTCCTGAAACGATATACCGCACGTAAGCGACTTTTCCCTTTTGCGTCATAAAATAATACATCGTCAATCGATGATAGAATAACGCCCAAGTCAACGAAAGCATGAATTACTAAATTGTTACCAATGTAAATGGCACCATGAGAAATGCATCGGCCATATTGGTATAGTAAGAAATCACCGATACGAAGATCATCAAATGGCACCTCGTCCGCTACTTGTTTGACATATTTCAGGTACTTTTCTTCTGAACGATGTAAATGCCATTCATTGGAATAGTTTTCAATGTTAAAATCTGCGATATTCATTAAGCCACTATCAACCACTGCAGCCACCAATAAATATGAGCAGTCTACTCCCTTGCCTTTCACCATAGCGTTATTTTGATACGGAGTGCCTAGCCATTCACATGCAGCATTCGCTATACGTTCACCTGTTGTTAATTTCATCGTATCGTCTCCTTTAAAGGAACATAAGGTGTCGCCCTATTCCGACTAAAATTATTGAATTTATTCTTACAAGTAGTCGGTGTTTTGTCACACCCTGGATAGATATAAGCTACATCACCAATACGAGGTGATGTGTTAGTCGCACTCATATAAATAATAGTGCTATTTTTACTATCCATAATTTGCGTTGCTTGCCCTGCTAATGGTCCGCTTATCCATTCCATGCCACCGGCCGTATAATAGCCGTCCTCAAACGGTATATCGATTTGTACAGTATTCGTACCAGTAACAGCCGTTACTTTTGCTTTCTTGCGATAAGCCTTAATATCGACACCGCACGCCTTCGAGTAAATACTATAAGGGCATTGAGGATAATATCTTCGGTTTGGATATTCGATATTGAGCTTTTGTACAACTGACTTTGCACTAATCTTCAATATAAAGCCACCGCCCTGTGTTACTTCGCAAATTCCATGGAATAGGTCAATGCACTCAATCACCTTGCCAGCATCGTCAAAAAATGCACGGCGAAGATCAAGCGTTGCGCCATCTAACCCACCATTATGAGCGACTTCCAATACAGGCACACCACCAATTTGGTCGTTTTGACTAGCAGTAATGGTTACGCTTAATTTATCAACGCTAACTGTACTGTTCGTAGCTATTTTTTCACGCGTAATAATAGGGCCATCACCTTTATAAGTGTGGCCCCCATAATTTACATCTGCATCGGTATCGGCCCAATAATAGCTGATACCGCTTTTTAGTTTTAACTCGTACAAATCACATGACAAGAATGATTGAGATGTGCTTAAATGATTGCTTAAAATCTGTCCGACTTCCTTCATTTACTCACCTCACCTCACTGTTACCAATTTAAAAGACTTAGACTTGAATATGTCTTTGTAAATAATCTCGTCTGTATAATCACCACTGAACATGACCTTCCAATAATATGTATAGTCAGCTGTAATAATAGCAGTTGGTGCTACTGTTACCCCTTGCGCTAACCTAATTACGCCCTTATCAGATACAGCATTTATCGGTGTTCCATTAGCATATAATTTTAGGTTTTCGATATGTGCTACCGGTTCCCTGAAATCACCATACAAACGAACTGCTTGCCATTCAGATTGAGCCCCAGTACCTAAACGAACGCCCTTTTCCTCAAAATCTTCTGGATCTAACCAAAGAAAAGGAACTGTACCACCTTTTACTTTTGCATAGAACCCCATGATTTGCTTATGCTCCTCTGGAGTTAATATTGCAAATTCAGTAGTAATTGTATATTGCGGATACTGCCACGTTGTCATGGTACGCACTCGACCGCTCCCAGTACGCTTTATCTTAGTATCCCATTTTTGAGCTTTCGTAGACTTCCACGCAAGGGATTTGATATCCGGAAATTTAATTAAATCTGCCATACTACCACGTTCCCTCCGTTGCTATGAACTCTCTATCCTGATTAACTAAAAACTGCCTTAGCGAGCGTCCTGCTGAGTTTTCGAGCCATGTTCCAAACGAATGAGCGTCCATAGCGGATACGTTAAACGTAATACCACCAGTAGCACCACCACCGGCACGTGCTATGCCTGCACCCATTTCATCGTATGTACTTTCACTTAGAGGTAAAACGGCCTCTTTGTACTTGCCCTCGCCAATTTCAGCATAAGTTGAGCCATAGGCTACACCACCGTTTGCCATTTTAGGTAAGTCTAATTTTGCGGATCCTAAAGACGCAAAACTTGTTGCACCATTAGCAAGGGAAAGCCCTGCTCCTGCGGTAGTATTGGCAGTCCATGCAGCCATGCCAGCCGCAGCACTAGCACCAAACGTCGCCATACTAACTTGTTGAGCTAATGCAGACCATGCCGGATATTGAGCATTAGCCGCAGCAATACCGCTTGCAGTTTCTTGTGATTGCAACATTTTACCGAATACGGCTTTTTTAACCATGGCCGCTATCCAACTTGCAATAAAATCTGCAATAGTCTTTAAAATAGCTTTACCAATATTTTGAATGGCAGTCATTAAAGATGTAGTGCCTTGAATAAGCCCTGAAATGCCACTCTGCATACTATCTATACCAGCGTTTAAAGCGTCAATTAATAGTTGCTGTCCATTCCAATGAGCATCGATTGCGGCTTGTTTCCACTCTTCAAGGAGCTGTTTTTTCGAATCATAGTGCTGTTGCTCTGCAATATATTCATCACTTAATGCAGCTTGTAACGCATCGAAGTTCTGAGTTCGCATAGCCTCATCAATAGCATACTTTTCGTTAACTAGATCAGTATGTTGTTGTAATGCCTTTTTAGCGTACTCTGCTTGTGCCGCTAACAATTCCTCATTTTTCATTTTCTCGTAGGAGATTTGTCCGTCAGCACTCATTTCGAATTCAACGCCTCGTTGTTTCAACAGATCAATATGGTGTTGTTGCTCCATTTTGTCCATTTTCATGAACTTATCGACCATATCTGCATAACGGTCCTCAATTTCATCTATGGCGTTGTCATAATCATTTTTTAACTGCACGGCAGGAGATACATTACCTGTACTATCTTTACTCGCAGTTCTAAACGCAAAATCTTGTTGCATATCACGAATACCAGTTTCAATGGCACGCAGTTTTTCCATTTCCTCTTGTTTCGCCTTGATACGCTTTTCTGAATACACTTCATCAAGTAGTTTTAAATCTTCGTGATAGTTCTCATTGGCGGTTTTTGATTTTTCAAGTTCTTCTCGCTCCTTTTTGTATTGAAGTTCGATTAACTCTACTTGGTTGCCTTGCATTTCAAGGAAAGATTGCAAGATTTTTTCGTGGATTTGTTTAGCCTCTTTTGCTAAATCTTCACCCTTACCGTGGCCACCGCCACCGCCTTTGCCACCTTTACCGGAGCCAGTGTCAGCACCTCCACCGCCACCACCTCCGACGTCAAGATCACCACCGCCACCGGATAAGCCAGATGTAATTTGACCCATAATATCACCGGCAGTATTGACGATACTTTGTGCAGTATCAGCAGAAATGGTGTCTACTTGTTGAATAGCAGTAAATGTGCCACCAAAGAATTTGGCCACTTTATCACCAACGCTGTTGAGTTTGGCGATTAACCAGTTCAATGCCTCGATAATCTTGTTAACACCCCAAACGGCTGTATGTACGATAGTAGAAAATACTTCACTCAGCGTTTCACTAAAGCCACCTGCCGCAGCCCTAGAAAGACCAAATACAGCGACAAGTGTCATTAATGCACCTACAAATATAGGGATAGGGTTTGCCATCATGATTGCGTTAAGAATTGCTGTAGCACCACTCAATGCAAGTGTAGCCACCTTTGCCACGCCCATTGCAACCGCACTAGCAATATTCGCAGTCCTAATAGCCATAATTACGGCTTGTGTAGTCATTGCAATAGCCCTAAAGGCACCAAACGCAAGACCTACCGCACCAATAGCACCGCCCAAGATTACGCTTGCAGCAGTAACCAAAGTTGTGCGAACAGTCAATAAAGCAAGCATTGTATTATGACTTGCTATAATGGCTTTTTGTGCCAAGAACGCAGCACTCACGCCAATAATAGCGGCAGTAATCAAAGGCATGGACGTAACAAACAACTGCACAAAGCTAGATACGATATTTTTAATGGTAGTTATCACAACACCCAAGCCACTAAACGCACCCTTGATAATAGCGATTGATACTTGTGCAGCTGCAGCCACTATTTTGAAAGAAAACGCCAATTCGTTTAACACGCTCATAAATGCATCGGAACTTGTCATATTGCCCAGTTCCTCCATTACAGGTTGAAATGCTGCAATAAGATCATTCTGCAATTTAGTTCCTATATCTTGGAATGTCATAGGAATTTCTGCGAATTTTGCATTTGTTTCCTCTGCACTTGCGAATAAGGCATTCTTAATAATGTCAGCAGTAATAAGACCTTGCGAGCTCATTTCTTTTAATTGCCCTACAGATAGCCCCATTTCTTGTGCAATACTTTGTGCCAACATTGGAGCATTTTCCATAATAGAACGGAATTCATCGCCTTGTAACTTACCTGCTGCCATAGCTTGTGTTAACTGATACATGGCGGATGTAGTTTCTTGTACACCTGCACCGGCAATCTTAAATTGTTTATTTAACTGTTCAACAAAATAAATGGCCTCATCGTTGGAGGTGAAAGCGTCTTTTGCTAACAAATTTAGTTTTGCAACGCTATCAGCCATATCTAAAAAGCTACCACGTGAACGATTGGCGGCAGAAAATACCTTATCCATAATTTCGGCGGGACTTTGACTGCCATCATTGATAAGATCAATACGAGCCCTTAATTGCGTTAATTGGTCCGTTGTCTTAACTGCACTAACGGCCATATCTTTTAACGCCCTACCGGCTGCCTCAATGCCCATCGCAGCACCAGCGAATGCAGCACCACTTTTTGCAGCGTTCATAAGCCCCGGAATTTCAACCCCAAAGACCTTTTGAGCTTTATTTCTTACACTATCAAGCGAATTAGAAATACTTTTGCCTAGTGCTTGCTCCGCTTTTCTTGCCACTCTATCAAGTGCCTGTTCCGCACCATTAGACGAGCCAACAATTTTGACATTAATTTGACTATCGGCCATATGCTATAACTCACCTCCCTCTTGTCTAAATTCTTCCATGAATAACTTTTCTTCGCTTTTGCGTTTAGCTAATGTCATTGGATGTAATTGTTTCATAATATCCTCGACAGTCAATTTTCTTTTGCCTGCGATATGTACATTTGTCATTAGGCACGCAAAATACGCTTGCTTACGGTCCTCTATTTCCGTTCTTAACTCATAACCCTCTGCAAGTTTGTAATATTCCATAGGGCTTAAATTCATGAATTCCCACGGTTTAAGATTAAGTGGACCATATGCCATGCGTTCGGCTTTCGTTATCCATACTTTAAAAGAGGGGGCGGTGTCGCCCCCTCTTAGTTTTTTGTTTCGTTTTCAGCCTCAACCTCGGAGCGTGCTTGCTCGTCAGCCTCATCTGGGAATAATGCGTAATATGCAGCTTTACCAAATACACCACTGCCAATAAGGGCTTGTACAATCAACTGTACAAGGTCGGCATATTGAACTGTGCCCTCGTCAAAGAGTTCTTGTAGTTTGTCTTGATAATAGATGTAATCACGCTTTTTGCCGTGGTGTTTCATACCTACGACCAATGCAGTGATAAGCTGATTAAACGTCATTGTGCCACTTTGTACCGCTTTAAAAATAGGCTCACCCCATAGCTGTTCCAACTCAGCAATACGACCAATGTTGAAATAGATAGTTTCGCCCATAGCGAATAGATCACAATTAATTTTTTTCATGTTAAAACACGCTCCTTATAAATAGTTAATTAGGCTTTTTTCAATTCAGACAATGGACCTGCACCGTTCAAAGTGCCTTTGTAAGTAGCTACATCGTCATGCGGAGTACTTAAGGACAATTCTGTAATAGATGCATAGCCAGTCATGTATGATTTATCTGGGTATTCGAATTTCAAATGAACTTTTTCATCGTTTAAGAACGCTTTTTCAAGCAGTTGCAAACTTTCTTCGTTTGGCATTAAAAGCGTTTCGAGGTCGACAGACCATTCTTTCATGCCCGGAATGGTAACTTTCCAACCGCCACTGTCTTTACTAGATGCATCGATGCTGTCAGCTT
>ERZ773246.929-NODE-929-length-11441-cov-121.624_pt1 | contig 11441 bp, 8 predicted proteins | sample MGYA00580519_ERZ773246 | MGnify/ENA primary metagenome ERZ773246 (study PRJEB29015, sample SAMEA2738153) | human oral metagenome | biome: human oral; feature: human-associated habitat; material: saliva | place: China | collected 2246 ...
AATTCCTTGATGGATTCTTCGGGGATCTCATCGTCGGTGATGATTCCGGTGACCTCGTCGATCCCCATGAAGCTGACAAAGCCGGCTTCCCCATACTTGGAGGAGTCAGCGAGCAGCCACGTCTCTTGTGCGCGGGTACGCATAATGGAGCCGACCTGTCCACCTTCTACGAGCTGGGTGGTCAGACCCCGATCAACGCTGAACCCGTCGGTCCCGAGGAACGCGACGCGAGCGTTGAAGTCATTAATGGCGCGCTCGGCGACCGGACCCACGAGGGACTCGGACTCGGCGCGGAAGTGCCCACCCGTCAGCGTGATGTTGAGGTTCGGGTTGGAGCGGGCGTTGGCGAAGACGAGCACGGAGTTGGTCAGGACCTGGACTCCGCGCTTGCCGGTGAGGTACTTGACGATGAGGGCGCAGGTGGTGCCGGCCTCGATCATGATGCGATCGTCGTCGTGGATCATGTCGGCGGCGGCGCGAGCGATGCGCTCCTTGATCTCAACACGATCGTTCTGGCGCAGGTGAATGTTGCGGAAGGTGGTGGGACGCGCCCCTCCGTGCGTGCGCACGAGGTAGCCCTGCTCGTCGAGAGACTTGAGCGATGCGCGCACGGTGACGGGCGAAACTCCCAGATCGGAGGCAAGCTGCGCGACGCTCACCTCACCCTCCCGGGCGAGGCGATCCAGGATGTAGTTCGTGCGTTCTTCTGCACGTCCCATGGGGCACCTCTTCGCGGAATCAGCGACATTCTTTGTCGCTTTATCTTTCGTTAAGAAAAGAATAGTCACTAAAACGAAAGTATGCAACATCACGAGAAGAAGATTCACGCAGGTGCACGCGGGGCGCACAAACGTTCAGGACAACACTGTCCACTCTTCATTATTCAATGATATTGCAAGGATAAACGCGCTGGTGGGCAGCTCTTACGAGCCACCCACCAGCTATGAAACTGTCATCTCCACCCCGGAGCGACCATCCAGTTGAAACGAAAACGAAACGAAAGCGTTCGTCACCGATGCAACAAGGCACGCCCTGGGGCGGTAAACGGGTTTTACTCCCCGGGCTGGCGCACGCCAACCGTCAGGAGGAGGTTGCCGTACAGGCGCTGCTCGCCCGTCGCAACGATGATGCCGACGTTCTCGTCGCGCGCGGCATCGTAGAAGTCCCAGCGGGAAATCTCGCCGAACTCCACGCCGGGCAGAGCAGCGCGGAACTCGTCATGGATCGGAATCTCCACCGGATCAGCGTCGGGGGCGGGGGTCATGATCTCTGCGCGCTCGATCGGAATCGTGCGCTTGAGGACATCGAGGACCTGGCTGACATCCAGGAGACCCGGGGCAAGGTTGAGCGAAATGAGTTCGCAGCGCGGGTTCACACCCGTCGTGTGCGGGTAGTTCGCATCCGCCAGCAGAATCTTCGAGCCGTGGCCGGCGGCCGCGAGCGCACGCAGGAACTGCGGGTGCGTCATAGGTCCATAGAGCATGAACGTACCTTTCTTACAGGTGTGAACTGGCCCGGATGACCAGCTCGGGGTCGAGGACGATGTCCTGTGAGGGACCGCCGCCCATGAGCGAGCGCACGAGGCGCACGGCCGTGCGTCCCAGGCGATCGAAGGGCTGGTGGATCGTCGTGAGCGGAGGTGCGTAGGAGTCCGCGCCGTCAATGTCGTCGAAGCCGACGACACGCACGTCGCGCGGAACCACTCCCCCGCGCTCGTAGATGTAGCGCATGGCGCCGAGGGCCAGCTGGTCGTTCGCGGTCTGGATGCCCTGGGGCAGACGGCCGGCCGCACGCATGACGTCGTAGCCATCGCGAGAGTCCCACGAGTCGGGCTGGAGGACGACGGGCTCGATATCGTAGGACGCGCATGCCTGCTCATAACCGAGCCTGCGCATCTGCGCGTCCGACCAACCGGCGGGACCAGAGACGTGAACGACGTCGGTGAGCCCCTGGGCGAGCAGGTGCTCGGTGGCCAGGCGCGCCCCGCGCACGTTGTCGACAGCGACGGTCGAGATACCGTCGAGGCCCTTTTCGCTCGTCAAGACGAGGACGGTCGGGAAGCGCTTACCCGATTCAATCGCAACGTCGATCGTCGGGTCCTGGCCTCCCAGGATGATGACGCCGTCGACGTCGAAGGGAGCGAAGTCGTTGCGCAGCTGCCCGTCCGGCCCGTACGCGTAGGACATGGACACGTGGTACCCGGCCTGCGACGAGGCGTTGAGGATCGACAGCAGCACGCGCCCGTGTCCGTGGAACATGGGGGCGGCCAGGACGACCTGCAGCACATTGGTGCGTTTGGCCGCGAGCGCGCGCGCCGCATAGTTGGGCACGTAGCCCAGCTCCTCGACGAGTTTCGCGATGCGCGCGCGCGTCTTTTCGGACACCTCAGGGTCCCCGCGCACGACGCGCGAGACCGTGTTGGTCGAGACGCCTGCGCGCCGCGCGATGTCGGCGAGCGAGACCTTCTTAGCTGCGGGTCGGGACGTGGACATGGGTTGCTGCACTGGCTGCGATGACGGAGGCACGATCTTCCTCGGCGAGAGCACCGATGGTTTCGAGCTGGGCGAGGAGGGAGCCGAAGGTCGAGGCCTCGATGGGGCCGCGCACGACGGTGACTCCCGAGATCTGGGCGGTCAGGTCGCACAGGAGGCGGTTGCGTGCGCCGCCGCCCACGAGGTTGAGCTGGTCGGGGGCCTTCCCCGTGGCCTCGGTCAGTTCGCCAATCGCACGGGCGTAGCGGCGGGCGAAGGACTCGATGATGACGCGCACGTAGCCTGCCATGGAGTCGGGACGTGCCGCGCCCTGGGCATCCAAGGCCTCGTCGATCTTGCGCTGCATGTCGCCGGGGGTCGCAAAGGCTTCCTCGTCGGGATCGAAAACGCCGGATGCGGCGGGCAGTTCGCGGGCCTGCGCGACCAGCTCGTCGGTGTCGGTGGGCGTGCCCTCGCGCTCCCACTGGCGTTGAATCTCCTGGAGGATCCACATGCCGGTGATGTTGAAGAGCGGGCGCACTCCCCCGTCGGTGCGGCCTTCGTTGGTGATGCCCAGGTCGAAGGCGGCGTCGCTCATGAGGGGTTTGTCCTCGATGGCGCCGAGGACGGACCAGGAGCCGCAGGACAGGAAGTAGGCGCGCTTGCCTTCCTCGATGGGCAGGCCGTGGACGGCGCACGCGGAGTCGTGGGCACCGCCGCGCACGACGGTGAGGGTTTCGAGGCCGGGGACCGTGCAGGGGCCGACAACGGTGCGGTCGGCGGCGAGGTCACCGAACCAGCCGCGCGGGATACCGAGACGGTTGAAGACCTCGTCGTTAAAGTCGCCGCCGCCCGGGGTAAGCAGGCCGGAGGTCGAGGCGATCGTGCGCGACCAGCCGACGACGCCGGTGAGGCGGTACGCAAAGTAGTCGGGCAGGAAGAGGGCAGCCGCGACACGCTGCGCGTCGGCGGGGTTTTCCTGCAGGTAAGCGAACAGCTGGTTCGCCGTGTTGATGGTGGCCGGCTGGTTACCGGTCAGGTCGAAGAACTCGCGGTCGCCAATGCGATCGCGGAATGCGTCAAGGGTGCGGGAGGTGCGTTCGTCGCGGTAGGCGACGACGTCGCCGACGAGCTCACCGTTCTCGTCGAGGGGAGCCCAATCCACGCCCCACGTGTCAATGGAGACCGCGCGGGCATCCGGGAACTGTTCGAGGGCCTTCTTCAGGCCGGTAATCGTCTCGGCCTCCATCGTGGCCACATCCCACGTGAGGGTGCCGTCTTCGCGGCGGCGGGCCTCGTGCTTAAAGCGGTGGATGTCGGTGACGTCGAGGCGTCCGTCGTGCAGCGTTCCGGCGAGGACTCGTCCGGATGCGGATCCAAGGTCAACAGCAAGTACGGTGGTCATTGAAGGTCTCCTGCTCAAAACGCCCTCGCGCGGCGCGTCCCGTCGTTGGGTTCTCGTGCGGCTTTCCTCATCGGCGAGGCCGGGGCCGGATCCCGGTGTTGTGCTCCGCGTGGGGGCGAGCCCGGTCGGGCTCGGGGAGAGAGGACACCCGAGCCCGACCGGTGGTTGCATCAGCGGTACATCGGACCGAAGGTCTCGCAGGCGCGGAAGTCCGCGGCTTCGAGGGACTCGGTGCCGAACAGCGACCACGCCTTGGGGCGGAACACGCGCTCCGCGGGGACGTTGTGCATGTTGACCGGGATGCGCAGCATCGACGCCAGCGTGATGAGCTGGCCACCGATGTGGCCGTAGGAGATCGCACCGTGGTTGGCGCCCCACGCGTTCATGACGTCGTAGACGCTCTTGAAGGCGCCCTCACCCGTCAGGTTCGGCACGAACCAGGTGGTGGGCCATTCGATGTTGGTGCGCTCTTCGATGGTGAAGGCGACCTCGTCGGGCAGCTCGACCGTGTAGCCTTCGGCAATCTGCATGACCGGTCCGAGGCCGCGCACCAGGTTGATGCGGCACATCGTCACGGGCATCTCGCCCGAGGTACGGAAGTGGGTCGAGAAGCCGCCACCACGGAAGTAGCCGGTCGAGGCCGGGTGGAAGGTCGTGGCCTCGAGCGTGGCCTCGCGGTCCTCCTCGGTGAACTCGTACCAGGGCTTGATGACGTTTTCGCCGTCGCGCACGGCCTTGCCGGCTCCGTCCAGCGTGGTCGAGCCGGAGTTACGCAGGTCGAGCAGACCCGCAGCCGCGCGGCCCTCGGGCTTCCAACCGGTGGCCTTCTCGATGGACTCGGGGCTCCAGTAGGTACGCACGTCGGAGAAGATCTGCGGCGTGTTGGTCAGCAGGTAGCCGAACAGCATCGAGGCACCGTTGAGCGAGTCGTTCTCGGTGGCCACGACGGAGGGCTGGCGGATGCCGGTCCAGTCGAAGTTCGTGTTGAGGATGGTCTCCAGAACGTCGCCGTTGGGGAAGTGGTCGGTCCACTGACGCTGACCCTGGAAGCCGGCCGCGATGGCGCCGTGGCCGCCGGCCTCTTCCTCAAAGCCCAGCTCGGCCAGGCGCGGGTTGCCATGCATGAGGTCGCGGGCGATGATCGTCATCTTGGTGACGAACTTCCACCAGTCCTCGTGCTTCTCGGGGTACTGCCACTCCGGCGGGTTCCAATCCTTACCCTGCTTGAAGTTCTCGCGGATCCACTGGTAGGCCTGCTCGTACTCTTCGTGATCGTAGATGCCCTCTTCGATGCGGCGGGTGAACTCGGTCATGTCGATGTACTCGTTGCGCATGCCGAGGTAGGAGCCGAAGAAGTCGGGGTCGACGACGGAGCCGGCGATGCCCATGGAGACGGAGCCCATGGACAGGTAGGCCTCACCCTTCATCTGCGCGACGGCCAGGCCGGCGGTCGCGTAGTCGAGGAGGCGGGTGCGCACGTCCTCGGGGATGGAGGTGTCGTCAGCGTCCTGCACGTGCTCGCCGTAGATGCCGAAGGCGGGGATGCCGATCTGGGCGTGGCCGGCCAGGGCGGCGGCGAGGTACACGGCGCCGGGGCGCTCAGTGCCGTTAAAGCCCCAGATGGCGTGCGGCATCGCGGGGTCCATGTCGGTGGTCTCGGTGCCGTAGCACCAGCAGGGGGTGACCGTCAGGGTCAGGCCAACGTTGTTCGCGCGGAACTTCGCGGCGCAGGCCTGGGCCTCGTGGACGCGGCCGATCGTGGTGTCAGCGATGACGACCTCGACGGGGCTGCCGTCCGGGTAGCGCAGGTTGGAGGTGAAAAGCTCGGCGACGGACTTCGCCATGTTCATGGTCTGCTCTTCGAGCGACTCACGAACGCCCTTGCGGCGGCCGTCAATAGTGGGGCGGATTCCGATGCGGGGGTGGTTTGTCATTATTCCTTCATCCCTCATGGTGACGTCGATGTCGGAGCGCGGGGGCGCTCGCCCCCTCGGATCCTTTGAACAAAAAAGTGCCGGGTCCGCAGGTCCCACCCCACTGGTGCGGAGTGGGACCCACGGCGGGCCACCAGGTCAGTTTGTCACTTCCCCAGCCCCGGCCTCGTGCCCGATGGAGCTATCGGCTCACTCGTACAGGTTCGCCTTGATCTCGGCGTTGTCGATGTTGGTCTTGTCGTACCAGGCGAAGCCGGAGTCGATGACCTTGGGCAGCTCGCCCTTGTTGATCGCGACGACAGCGGCCTTGACCGTGTAGTAGCCGATCTTCACGGGCGACTGGGTCACGGCGCCAGCCTCGGTGCCGCCCTTGATGGCGTCGATCTGGGTCTTGCCCGAGTCGAAGCCGACAACGGTGACGTCCTTGCCGGTCTCCTGCGAGCCCTGGACGATACCGGAGGCAGCGGCCTCGTTCGAGCCGTACATGCCGACGATGTCGTCGTTGGCCTGGATGATGGCCTTGGAGGTGTCGGCGGCCTTGGTGACCTCACCGGCGATCTGCTCGTCGAGGAGCTTCAGGTCGGCGGGAGCGTTGGCCTTGAAGTACTCCTTGAAGCCCTCGCAGCGCTGCTTGCCCGTGGTGGAGGTCGCGTCGTGGCAGACCATGCCGACAGAGCCCTTCTTGCCCTTGAGGAGCTCGATCATGTGCTTGGCGGCCTCGGCGGCGGCGGCCTTGTTGTCCGTCTGGACGGTGGTGACGGGGATGTCCGACTCAACGCCGGAGTCGAAGGCAACGACCGGGATGCCCTTGCCGTTGATCTCGGTGAGCAGGTCGGCGGCAGCCTTCGAGTCGAGGGCGGCGAAGCCGATGGCGGCCGGGCCGGAGTCCAGGGCGGACTTCAGCTGGTCGGTCTGCTCGGTCACCTTGGTCTCGTCCTGCGGGCCGACGAACTTGACCTGGTAGCCCAGCTCCTCACCAGCCTGCTCGGCGCCTTCCTTCACGGCCTGCCAGAAGCGGTGCTGGAAGCCCTTGGAGACGAGGTAGATGGTCTTGGTGCCGTCACCCTTGACCGCGGCCTTCTCCCAATCCTGCATGTCGCCGGAGGTGTCAACCTTGGCGGAGCCGGAGGACGCGCTGGGCTTGGCGTCGGAGGAGGACGAGGAGGAGGAGTCCGTCGAGGTCGTGCAGGCAGCCAGGCCCAGGGCCATGGAGCCGACGGCGGCGGCGGCGAAGATACGTCCGATGGGGCGCATTGGTTTTCCTTTCGTGGGGTGGCGGGGTCATTCCCGCCCTTGGTGTGCGTGAACCGACGTCGGTCCACGATGGGTGAATTGAATGGGTAAGAATCAGGCGGCGTTCTCGCGAACGCGGCGAATGTTGTCGATGACGACGGCCAGGAGCAGGACGATACCGGTGACGACGAACTGCCATTCGGCGGCGATACCCATCATCGTCAGGCCCTTCTTGAGGGTCTCCATGAGGATCGCGCCGACCAGAGCGCCGGGGATCGAGGCGCGGCCACCCGACAGGGAGGTACCGCCGATGACGGCCGCGGCGATGACGTTGAGCTCCATGCCCACGCCCTCAGCGGGCTGGACGAGGCCACCACGCGAGGAGTAGAGGACAGCACCGATGGCCATGAAGGCACCGGCGACGACGTAGATGATGATCTTCCACAGGCGGACGTTGACGCCGGACAGACGCGTGGCCTCCTCGTTGGAGCCGATCGCGAGGGAGTAGCGGCCGAGCAGCGTCTTGTTCATAAGGAAGGTCGCCAGGAAGGTGAGGACCACGAAGATCAGGACGGCGTTTGCGACGCCGGGGATGATCTCACCACGCGCGATGGCCTTGTAGCCGGTGTTCGCGATCGTGATCGAGGCCTTGTCGGAGATGATCAGCGCCAGGCCTCGGGCGACCATCATCATCGCAAGTGTCGCGATGAAGGGCGGCAGGCCCAGGATGGAGACGTTGAGGCCGTTGACCAGGCCGATCGCCATGCCAACCAGCAGCGTCAGAAGGAGGCCGAGGCCGAGCGGCAGGTTCATCTTGTCGCCCGCCAGGAAGATACCGGCCATAACCGCCACGAGGCTCATGCCCGTACCGACGGACAGGTCAATGCCGGAGGTCGCGATAACGAAGGTCGCGCCCAGCGCCATGACGCCCGTGTAGGCCGACTGCAGGACGATGTCCAGGTAGATGTTGGGCTTCGCGAAGCCGTTGGCTGCGATGCTGAAGAACAGCAAGATGACGAACAGCGCAACCGTGACGAGCATCAGCTGCATATTGTTCTTCATGAAGGTCTTGAAAGGCGACGGCGCCTCCAGGCCCTTGTTGTCGACGACGGCGGTGCTCACGCGTGTACTCCGTTCGCTTCTTCCTGGCCGACGGTGGCCAGTTCCATGATGTTTTCTTGGGTGGCGTCCTCGTTGTTGAGGGTGCCGATGATGCGGCCGTGGGCCATGACGGCGATGCGGTTAGCCAGGCGCAGGACCTCGGGCAGCTCCGAGGAGATCACGATGATGGCCTTGCCCTGCTTCGCCAGGTCCTCGAGCAGCGTGTAGATCTCGTCCTTCGCGCCCACGTCGATGCCGCGCGTCGGCTCGTCGAAGATCAGGATGTCGGTGTCGCGCTCCAGCCACTTGGCGACGACGACCTTCTGCTGGTTGCCGCCCGAGAGGCTGCGCAGCTCGACGTCCACGGAGGGGGTGCGGGTACGCAGCTTCGCCACGTATTCCTTGGCGACCTCACGCAGCTTCTTCGTCGCGACGACGGTCGCGGTGTTGAAGTGGCTCATCGCAGCCATACCCGTGTTGAAAGAGATGTCCTTGTCGAGGAGCAGGCCGAACTGCTTGCGGTCCTCGGACAGGTAGCCGATACCGTTCTTCACGGCGTCGTTCGCGCCCTTGATCGAGACCTTCTTGCCGTGGACGTAGATATCGCCCGCGGTGTGGGGGTCAGCGCCGAACAGGGCTCGGGCAACCTCGGTGCGGCCGGCGCCGACCAGGCCCGCAAACCCGAAGATTTCACCCTTCTTGACCTCGAAGGACACGTCGTGGACGGCCTTGACGGTCGAGAGGTGCTCGACGCGCAGGACGGCCTCGTCGGAGAGCGGCTTGGTGGTGGGACGCGCGTCCGCAGGGACCTCGCGGCCGACCATCATCTTGACGACCTCACTCATGGGCGTCGTGGCCGTGTCCACCGTGCCGATGTACTTGCCATCGCGCAGGACCGAGATGCGGTTGGTGAGCTCGGTGAGCTCGGGCATGCGGTGCGTGATGAAGATCAGGCCGGTCGTCGGGCACACGAAGTCGCGCACCAGCTCGAACAGGGACTCGGTCTCGGTCGTGGTCAGAGGAGCCGTGGGCTCATCCATGACCAGGATCTTCGAGTCAAAGGACAGCGCGCGCGCAATTTCCACCATCTGCAGACGCGCAACCGGCAGGTCGCGGCAGTAGGCGGTGGGATCGATGTCCATGTTGAGGCGCTCGAACAGCTCGCGCGCATCACGGACCATCTTGCGGTCGTCGACGTATCCAAACTTGGACGTGCCGGGTCGACCGATGTACAGGTTCTGGGCGACGGTCAGGTCAGGAACGATGTTGAGTTCCTGGTGGATGATCGACAGGCCGAGGTCACGTGCGTGCTCCGGCGACTGAATGTCGACCTTCTCCCCCTGCAGCCAGATCTCGCCGCCCGGGTCGGACTTGTGGATACCGGTGAGCACCTTCATGAGCGTGGACTTACCCGCTCCGTTCTCACCGCAGAGACCCAAGACTTCACCGGGTCGAAGGTCAAGGTCCACGTCGGACAGTGCCTTCACACCGGGGAACGTCTTTGAGATCCCCTTTAGCTCTAGTAAGTTCGTCACTTCTCACCCCTTGGGTACCAGTAACTTCTCTGTTTCTGGAGTTTGCTCCCCCGGCTTCGTTAACGCTAACGGTCACTGTTCCGGAGAATCGCCTTCTTCGGCGTCCCCCTAAGAGTAGAGCATCACAGTGTCCCGCGCGACCCAAATGTCTGTGCGCGTAATCAAATCGTAACCGAATGTCAGGATGATTCAGTCTGACATTTCCGCATGATCGCTCAGATTTTCAAGGACCGAACGCGCGACAGCGTCCAGCCAGTCCTGCTCGACTACACACGCCGCGACCAGCACTTTTCCGCGTGTCGGATCGTGAGGGATCCCCTCTCGTTCCCACTCGAAAAATCCCTCACCTCGTACAGTTGTCGGAAAAGTTCCGTGAACGCTCACGACGCGCCACCACGTGACCCCACCGCCCCAGTCGTGCATAATCCGCCCCACAACGCGCGGACCGGTACCAAGCGCTCGCGCGATCATGCCGTACGTGGCCACACGCCCCGCAGGGATTTCCTCCACGACCCGCAGGACAGCCTCGACGAGTTCTTCCCTCACCGTTCACACCTCCTCGTCTGCACACGGCAACGAACAGTCACAGCTCGACCATCTTCTCCACGGCCCACAGCACCTCACGAGGGTCGATCGGGACCACGGCGAGGTCCGTGTCCGCCAGCGGCTCGGGTTCGTGTTCGGGCAACTCAGAGAACTCCGGTTCTACAACCTGCTGCTCATCACAGCCGGATACAACCGCTTCCTCCGCCGCACTACGCCTTCTTCTCAAGCTGCGACGCCTGCTCGGGCGGCCACGGCCTCGTCGAGAAGCCTGAACACCCTCCCCATTATCAAGCTGCTGTGAGAACGCGTCACCCACCTGGTAGGTCACACCAGAACAATCCAGGACGCGCAAGTGGGCACAGGGCTCTTTCCACGCGCTTTCAGCACGGAAGGCAACGAAGGCGAACGCGTGGAAGTCCGCAGCATTCAAGGCATCGGCGACGGTCGACCCCTCGGGAGTCACGCAGGAGATGTCGCGCATGACGCGGAACGTGTTCCACAGGGGCTTAGCCCCCAGCTCCATCGCCTCGGCGGGTAGCCAGCGCAGGCCATCCACTTTGCCGGTGCGCGGGCCGAGTCGCGTGAATCCACGGACGAAGCCGACGACCTCGCTGGGCAGGATCTCATCGACCTTGACGACACGCGTGCGATGCAGCTCCACGAGCGCACGATCCCTACTGAGCCACACGCGCATGAGACGAGGCTTCTGCGCCGCCTTAGAGTGCAAGGCCCACACGTCGAGACGCATTGTCGCCCACGACGTCGGGGCCAGCTCGCGCCTTGGCTGAACCGCATCGGCAGGCGCGTCAAGCATCGCCAGGTAGCTGCGCTTATCGACCGCGACCTTGCCGAGCTGACTGTCATGGAAGCGCCGAGGGAAGGAAGCCCCCTGCTCCGGGCTTCCCCAGATGCTCGCGGCCGTCACAAGACGGTCAGCGTCACCGCTCCCCCGCGGTTGGTCCAGCCACTCCCGCCAACGGTCTCCGAAGGCCGCGTAGCGCTCTCGCATGCGCTTCTCACGATCGACTGCGCTCTCCCTGGGGGCGCGCGGGGGAGACTTCGGCTTACGAGGCGCACGTACAGCCTCGACGACCCCCGAGACAACGAAGAAAGCGACGACGGCGATAAGCAACGCGACATAGGGGGGTTAAGGGTCAAAAAGTGTGTCCGGAATCGCGGATTTTCACGGATTGACCTGTAGGTTTCCGGAAAGTAT
>ERZ773246.935-NODE-935-length-11402-cov-237.594_pt1 | contig 11402 bp, 9 predicted proteins | sample MGYA00580519_ERZ773246 | MGnify/ENA primary metagenome ERZ773246 (study PRJEB29015, sample SAMEA2738153) | human oral metagenome | biome: human oral; feature: human-associated habitat; material: saliva | place: China | collected 2246 ...
TTTTCAGGATGTTGTTGTTGTTTGCGTTCACTGTATGGTTTTTGGATAACAATCCCGTAGGTTTGCGGTGATTATAGCAAGAGGGAAACGCCTGGTTCCATTCCGAACCCAGAAGCTAAGACTCTTCGCGCCGATGGTACTGCACTTTTGTGGGTGTGGGAGAGTAGGTCATCGCCGCTTTATTATTCAATAGCCCCGGCTTCGCCGGGGCTATTTTTGTTTGGGGAGGTCTAACGGCCTCCCCATTTGTCTTTAACATCCCATCAGTATGGGTGCACGGAAGGTGCTCTCTATACTAGAATGGTATGGCTTATGTTTAGGCATTAGCGGGTGTATCTAAAGCACCCCTCATAGAGTTGATGCCTCAGGCAGCGGTTCGCCCGAATCGACTGCATACCCTACCCGCCCACACTGGCGGATACCTCCCAAGGAGATTCATGTCTGAGACCCCCCGTCACGAGTCTAACGGCTCCGGCCCCCGCCAGCACCGCAAGAACAGCGGAGGAAAGGACTTCCGCTCCAAGAAGGGCGGCAAGAACTTTGGCGGCAAGGGCGGTTTCAAGCGTAACGACCGCGGAGGCAAGAAGTTCGACGGTCGTCGCTCCGACTCCCGATCCAAGGCACCTCGCTCCAACGGTCCCGAGGCTGAAGCACCTCGCGAAGAAGTACGCAGCATCGGTGGCCGTGCAGGCTACCGTCCTGCAAAGCCCAAGGCACCGGAAATTGACGACGACATCACCGGCCGTGAGCTGGACGGTGCAACCTTCCGTCAGCTGCGCGCCCTGGAGCCGCGCAACGCAGAAACCGTCGCAAAGCACCTCGCCATGGCAGGTCGCTACCTCGACATCGACCCCGAATTCGCGCTGGAACACGCCGTTGCCGCATCCCGCAGCGCGGGCCGTATTGCCGCAGTACGCGAAGCTGTTGGCGTCGCCGCATATGTGGCAGAAGACTTCGAACTGGCACTGCGCGAACTGCGCACGCACCGCCGTATCAGCGGCTCCGTAGACCACCTGGCACTGCTGGTGGACTGCGAACGTGCGCTCGGCCGCCTGCCTAAGGCAATGGAAATGATTGCAGAATTCAAGAAGGAAGAACTGCCCGCCAACGTGCGCGTAGAGCTCGCCATCGTTGAATCCGGCATCCTCAGTGATCAGGGCAAGAAGTCTGAAGCTGTCGTAGCGCTGCAGATTCCTCAGCTGAACCCCAAGCGTGCCTTCGAGTACAGCCCCCGTCTGTTCAGCGCATACTCCGACGCGCTGGCTAACGCAGGTCGTAACCAGGAAGCAGAACGCTGGGCACGCCTCGCATTCATGGCAGAAGCAGCACTGGGCCAGGGCAATTTCGCAGAACCCGAAATCTTCGACATCTTCGGTGAAGCAGGCCTCTTCGAACAGGAAGAGAAGTCCGTAGAACTCACTGAGACTGCAGACGAAGCGGAAGAGACTGCTGAAGCTTCCGCAGAAGAGGACGCAAACGAAGCTCAGGAAGAGGCAGCTGAGGACGAGAAGACCGAAGCGCCTAAGACCGAAGCGCCTAAGACCGAAGCGCCTAAGACCGAAGCACCCAAGCCTGAAGAAGCAGAAGAAGCCTCCGCAGAATAAGACTGCAGAGAATCTAAGAATTCTGAATACTTGACCTATGTGTCAGCGTGAAACCGCTGGACGCCACACCCAAGCAGGGGAGAGCGTCCAGCGGTTTTCCATATAATCGCCCGAAGGCACCAACGCTAGAGTGTCTAACAGGTACGATTAATAGCGACAACCGCCAGAGACCCCGAGAGGAACACTCTATGACCACGAACGCACTCCTATCCCGCTACGATGCCCTCCTCTCCGACCTGGACGGCGTAGTCTACGCAGGCCCCTTCGCCATCGAAGGTGCACCCGAAGCGCTCAACCGCGCCGAAGAAGAACTCAACGTACCGGTCATCTTCGTCACCAATAATGCATCGCGCTCCGTAGAATCTGTAGCAGAGCACCTGCGTGAACTGGGTGTGCACACCCGAGCAGAACGCGTCGTCAGCTCCGCACAGGCAGGCGCCGCACTGCTCGCACAGCATGTACCCGCAGGCTCCAAAGTACTCATCACCGGCACCGAAGCACTTGCCGACTGCGTTCGTGCAGTAGGCCTCGAAACCGTCCGCAAGGAAGAAGAAGGCCCCGTAGCCGTCATTCAGGGATTCGACCCCAAGATTGGCTGGGAAGACCTCGCGGAAGCCGCCTACACCCTCGCAAACCCCGATGTCCTCTGGATTGCAACCAACACCGATCAGAGTATCCCCAAAGAACGAGGCCAGGCACCCGGTAACGGCACCCTCGTAGCAGCCGTGGCAAGCGCAACCCGCCGCACCCCGCTCGTCGCGGGCAAGCCCGAAGCCCCCATTTTCCACACCGCAGCGCAGGCAGTGAACTCCAGCCGCCCCGTCATCGTGGGCGACCGCCTGGACACCGATATTCTCGGCGCCAACAACGCAAAGATGGACGGCGCCCTCGTCCTCACCGGCGTACAGACCTACCAGGACGTCATCGAGGCCGTGCCGAACCAGCGTCCGACCTATATTCTGCGCACCCTCGAGGACTTCTTCGCGCCCTACCCCGAAATTGAGGTGCTCTACGAAGGCTACGAAGTCACCGCAACCGGCCCAACCTGGCAGGCACGAGTTCGCGGTGAAAACCTGAGCCTGACCGGCCCCGAGATTGAAGATGCCGAAGCATTCGCGGGTAGCGAGAGCGAAGCCGAAGCATGGCGCGTAGCCTGCGCGGCGTGGTGGGCAGCAAACCCCGAACAGGGCGCACGCCCCAACATCCAGGGGATTCCCGGTGCCTAAAGAACCAGACACTAACAGCACGGCAGAGGAAAGCGCTGAGCTTGACGCAGAATTCGAGCGTCAGCTGGCGGCGACCCTCGCCATGGACCCCGTAGAGCGCGTCAAGCGCCTCGAAACGATGAGTGAGCAGCTGGAGAAGGACCTCGAAAACCTCTCCTAGCTCGCGGCGGTGAACCCTCAGAACAGCAATGCTCTGAGGGGGCACTAGATAACCCGTCACCAGACGAGAGAAAGAAGACAAGGACACTGTGCGCCTCGATAAATACCTGGTCGAAGCCGGATTCGTGAGCTCCCGAACCCTCGCCGCAAAACTCATTGCGGCAGGAGACGTGCAAGTCAACGGCAAAGTTGCACGCAAAGCGTCCATGCTCGTGGGCCCCGAGGACACCCTCTACGTGCGCCAGAGCGAGCTGACCGAATACGTCAGCCGCGCAGGGCACAAACTCGCCGGTGCCCTCGACGCGTTCCCCGATATTGAGGTGGAGGGCAAGCGTTGCCTGGATGCGGGAGCATCCACCGGAGGCTTTACCGACGTGCTACTTCGTCGAGGAGCCGCCCATGTAGCCGCCGTTGACGTAGGACACGGGCAGCTCGTGGACGCGCTACGCGAAGAACCGCGAGTCGGCGTGTACGAAGGACTCAACGTTCGCTACATGAAGCCCGAAGATATTGGCGGACAGGTTGAGCTGACAGTCTCGGACCTGTCGTTCATCTCACTGACCCTGGTTATGGAGGCGCTAGCGAATGCCACCGAAACTGGCGGTGACCTGGTGCTCATGGTCAAGCCGCAGTTCGAGGTCGGCAAGCACCGCATCGGACGCGGGGGAGTGGTACACGAAGAATCCGCCCGCCGTGAAGCCGTGGAAAAAGTCCAGGCATCTGCGGTAAGCCACGGATTGCGCGTGATGGGTATGGAACCCAGCCCGCTGCCCGGACAGGACGGCAACGTAGAGTACTTCCTCTGGTGCAAAAATAAATATTGTGCAGAAAATAAATAGTGCGAAGGCAGTCTGAGAAAAACCGCTCGGTAACGCAGGACGCGTTGAGGGCGGGGCTTTCTCAGGCTGCCGCGCTATTCGGGGGCATTTTAGTTGGGTGGGGTATTTTAGTCGGGGGTATTTTTCACAGGTATTTTAGAGAGACCCCAACTGTACGCTATTCGAAATAATTTTCTAAAAATATGGTGATTTAGAAAATCTTCGAGAACATATTCGGTATGATAGGTGTAGATACACCATCTCAACACCCGATGGGAGAGAGTCGTTATGGCAGAACACGAAAGCCATGCACCGCAGGAGGCAACCGCGCAGGTAGCTGCTGCGGGTGCGCGTCATGGTTCCGAAGACTCGGTGGAACAACGTCACCGTAAGATTCTCGTCTTCGCCCACGTGGGGCGCAAAGAAGCACGAGATGCCGCCCGACAGGCATGCACCCAGCTCTACGAAGCGGGACTCGCGCCCGTCATGACTCGCTCCGATCTGGAGACCCTGAGTGAAAACTGGGACGAGCCCGTCCCCGTGCAGGTCGTCCACGAATCCGTGGCGCTCATCGATATTGAACTCGGCGTGGTGCTCGGCGGTGACGGTTCGATTCTTCGCGCCGCAGAAATGGTGCGCCGAACCAGCGTTCCGCTCATTGGCGTGAACCTGGGACACGTTGGCTTCCTCGCCGAATCCGAAGAGAGCGACCTGACCGAAACCGTTCGCTGCATCGTCAACAACGAATACACCGTTGAAGAACGCATGGCAATCGACGTGGAAGTCTGGAACGACGGCAAGCGAGTGCACAGCGACTGGGCGCTGAATGAAGCCAGCGTCGAAAAGGGTAACCGCGAAAAAATGATTGAAGTCATTATCGAGGTGGACTGCCGCCCGCTCAGCAGCTTCGGTTGCGACGGGGTGGTCATGGGAACCCCCACCGGCTCGACCGCCTACGCTTTCTCCGGTGGCGGCCCGGTCGTCTGGCCCGAAGTTGAAGCAATTCTCATGGTGCCGCTCTCGGCTCACGCGCTCTTTGCGCGCCCGCTGGTAGCAGCACCGACCTCCACCCTGGCGGTAGAAATGATGCCCGGAAACGGCGCCTCCGGCGTGCTCTGGTGCGATGGCCGCCGAACCGTAGAGCTGGACCCCGGCTCCCGTATTGAGGTGCGACGCTCCGAAAAGTCGGTGCTGCTCGCACGTATCCACCCGGCTCCCTTCTCCGAGCGACTGGTGCGTAAATTTGAGCTTCCGATCCGTGGCTGGCGCGGCCCGCAGGACACCGAGAAGCACTAAAGAAAAGGAATGAACGTTCGTGATTGAGGAAATCCATATTCGAGACCTCGGCATCATTACCGATGCGAGGCTCCCCCTCGAACCCGGATTCTCCGTGCTGACCGGCGAAACCGGCGCAGGTAAAACCATGGTCGTCACCGCCCTCGGCATGCTCCTGGGCGCCCGATCCGACGCATCCAGCGTGCGCAACGGAGCCAAGAGCGCTCTCGCCGAAGCCGTGATTCGCCTGCCCCATGGGCACCGCGCCCTCGAGCTTGCCGAAGAAGCCGGCGGCACCGCCGAAGACATCGACGAACAGACCTCCGAGCTACTTCTGGCACGCACCGTCAACGCCTCGGGGCGCTCCCGCGCGCACGTTGGCGGTTGCTCCGCACCCATCGGAACCCTGTCTCAGATTGGTCAGACTCTTGTTGCAGTCCACGGCCAGTCCGATCAGCTGCGCCTCAAATCAGCAGCAGAGCAGCGCCACTCCCTCGACCTGTACGCCGGTGAAGAACTCGCCAACCTGCTTGAGAAGTACCGCGAAAACTACGAGCGATACCGCGCCGCTGCCGCAGAGCTGAAGGAAGTACGCGAAAACTCGCGCGCACGCGCCCTCGAAGCGCAGACCCTGCAGGGCGCCCTCGAAGAAATCAGCGCCGTCAACCCGCAGGCCGGTGAAGAAGAAGAGCTCAAAGCCGAAATGGTGAAGCTCATGAACGTTGAAGCGCTACGCATTGCCTCGGCAACCGCCTCCGCAGCGCTCAGCGGTAGCGAATACTCTACCGGCGACGAGCAGAGCGTCATGAGCCTGCTCGATGCAAGCCGCTCCGCGCTACAGGCTCAGGCAGACGCTGACGAAGAGCTTGCTTCCCTCGCGGCGCGCGTCAACGAACTGCTGATTCTTGCCACCGATATCTCCTCGGATCTGTCCTCCTATATGGCATCCCTGGACGTTGAAGGCCCCGAACGTCTGGCGCAGGTGCAGACTCGCCGCGCCCAGCTGGCGACCCTCACCCGCAAGTACGGTGCCGATATTGCCGAGGTTCTCGAATGGGCCGAAGAATCCCGTGCACGCCTTGAGACACTGGTGGACGACCCGCAGCGACAGGAAACCCTGGAAACCGAGCTGGTACAGCTACGCAAGGTACTCGGCGCCCAAGCAGAAGAGCTGACCGCCCTGCGCCGTGCCGCCGCGCAGAAGCTGGCGGATGCCGTCAGCGAGGAGCTCACCGCCCTTGCCATGCCGAACGCCTCCCTGGTCGTGGAGGTTGCCGAAGCTGAAAAGTTCTCGGTGCACGGCCGAGATACCGTGACCTTCATGCTGGCCCCGCACCGAACCGCCGTGCCGCGCCCGCTCGGTAAGGGCGCCTCCGGCGGTGAGCTCTCCCGCGTGATGCTCGCCCTGGAGGTAGTGCTCGCCGAAGTGGACCCCGTGCCCACCTTCATCTTTGATGAGGTGGACTCCGGCGTGGGCGGTAAGGCCGCTATCGAAATCGGTCGCCGCCTCGCCATGCTCGCCCGACACGTGCAGGTTCTGGTGGTTACCCACCTGCCGCAGGTTGCCGCCTTCGCGGACCAGCACATCCTCGTGCTGAAAAACGATGACGCGTCCCTCTCGAAGGTCAAGGTGCTTTCTGAAGAGGAACGCGTGGTGGAACTGGCGCGAATGCTCTCCGGACACGACCAATCAGAATCGGCACGAGAGCACGCCCGCGAGCTGCTGGCTGCCGGTCGAGAAGTACCGCAGGGGCGCTGAAACTGACGGCAACCCTGCCGGGAAAAGCATGGGAAAGTACTGGCAAAAGCGCCGAAAGGTGGCATCTTTCGCGCTAAAGACCATCAAAGGGACTGAAGCGCGCGAGCATGCCTCAGAAAGTTGTCAGTACAGCCCGTGCCGGTGACCAACAGCGGCGCATGGAGCTCAGAGGATGTGAGATACTCTGTGAATGCTCCTACACATGCTTCTACACGGCGCGGCGGGAATAATAAATCCCCGGCTCCGTTTACAGTGGTGATAAGGACAAATAGGGGAGGGAAAACCGCCTGAGAGAAACATCTCGCGGCAAAACCCTCTGCTTGGATAGCAGACAAGAAAATGGTAGGCTTGAATTCCGTGGTGAATGAAAAAAATAACGCTCTGAACGCGTCCTCTAACGACAAGGTAACCCGCCAGATTTTCGTAACCGGCGGCGTTGCATCTTCTCTCGGTAAGGGCCTGTCGGCCTCTTCCCTCGGTCAGCTTCTTCGCGCACGTGGCCTCTCTGTGACCATGCAGAAGTTCGACCCCTACCTGAACGTCGACCCCGGTACGATGAACCCCTTCCAGCACGGTGAAGTCTTTGTCACCGACGACGGTGCTGAAACCGACCTCGACATCGGACACTACGAGCGCTTCCTGGACGAAAACCTCGACCAGTCCGCTAACGTGACCACCGGCCAGGTCTACTCCTCCGTTATCGCAAAGGAACGCCGCGGCGAATACCTCGGTGACACCGTCCAGGTCATCCCTCACATTACCGACGAAATCAAGGCCCGCATGCGTCACGCAGCGGAAATTGACAACGCACCCGACATCATCATCACCGAAATCGGTGGTACCGTCGGCGATATCGAGTCCCTGCCCTTCATGGAGGCAGCACGCCAGGTACGCCGCGATGTTGGCCGCAAGAACGTCTTCTTCCTGCACGTCTCCCTGGTGCCCTTCATCGGCCCCTCCGGCGAGCTCAAGACCAAGCCGACCCAGCACTCCGTCGCAGCACTGCGCGGCCTGGGCATCCAGCCTGACGGTCTGATTCTGCGCTGTGAGCGTGAGGTCCCCGTATCGCACCGTACCAAGATCGGTAACGCATGCGACGTGGACAGCGACGCAGTCATCTCCTGCGCCGACGCCCCCAGCATCTACGACATCCCCAAGACCCTGCACAGCCAGAAGCTCGACGACTACATCCTCGACTACTTCGGCATTGAGGCACCCGCACCGGACTTCACCCAGTGGGACCGCCTGCTCGACGCAGTGCACCGCCCCGCAGCAGAGGTCAACGTTGCCCTGGTCGGTAAGTACATCGACCTGCCCGACGCATACCTGTCCGTCTCCGAGGCTCTGCGTGCCGGCGGCTTCGCAAACAACGTGAAGGTCAACATCAAGTGGGTTGCAGCCGACCTGTGCGCAACCGACGAAGATGCAGACCACCAGCTGCGCAACATGGACGCAATCCTCGTGCCCGGCGGCTTCGGCATCCGCGGCCTGGACGGCAAGATCGGTGCCCTCAAGTACGCACGCGAGCACAAGATCCCGACCCTGGGCATCTGCCTCGGCCTGCAGTCCATGGTCATCGAGTACGCACGCAACGTACTGGGCCTGCGCGAAGCGTCCTCCACCGAGTTTGACCCGGAAACCTCCGTACCGGTCATCGCAACCATCGAAGAGCAGAAGCAGTTCGTCGAAGGTGCAGGCGACCTGGGCGGCACCATGCGCCTGGGCCTGTACAAGGCAAACCTTGTTCCCGGCTCTCAGGTTGCTAAGGCGTACGGTGCAACCGAGGTTGCAGAGCGTCACCGCCACCGCTACGAGGTGAACAACGAGTACCGCGAGCAGCTTGAAGAAGCAGGCCTGCTCATCTCCGGCACCTCCCCGGACTCCTCGCTGGTCGAGTACGTGGAACTGCCCGCAGAGGTACACCCCTACTACGTGGCAACTCAGGCACACCCCGAGTACCGCTCGCGTCCGACCCGCCCGCACCCGCTCTTCTCCGGCCTGATTAAGGCTGCTCTGGAGCGCCGCGGCGCCTAACATCCGCGGCACCTAATATCTAGGCACAAACGTTAGCATCCCGCTCACCCCGCACAGGGGGCAGCGGGATGCTTTCGTTTAAACCTGAACGTGCCTTATTCCGTGCCCCTACCTGACGCGCCAAACGTAGCGGGGCTTAAGAAGCCGCCTACAATGAAAGAATGAGCAACAACCAGCAGATTATTGATGCCCCCTCCGAACGCACTATCCGCACCCGCACCGTGAAGTACAGCGGCTACGTGATCGAAACGACCGTTGAAGAATACGAACTCAACGAAAACACCGTGCTGACCCGCGACGTCGTGGAAATGCCCGGTGCCGTCGCCGTAGCGGTCCTCAACGACAACAACGAACTGCTGATGCTCAACCAGTACCGCCACCCGGTGCGCATGAACCTCTGGGAAGTACCCGCCGGACTGCTCGACATCGACGGTGAAGACCCCCTGGTCGCCGCGCAGCGCGAACTCGCCGAAGAAGCAGACCTGCACGCAGGCACCTGGAACGCTCTGACCGACTACTTCAGCAGCCCCGGCGCAACCAGCGAAGCAGGCCGCGTCTACCTGGCACGCAACCTCTCAGAGCTACCCGCCGAAGAACGTAGCGAACGCACCGAGGAAGAAGCCGAAATGACCTACCGCTGGGTGCCCCTCGCCGATGCGGTACAGCTGGTACTGGGCGGAAAGGTTCACAACGCGCTCGCTATCCAGGCGGTACTCGCCACCTACGCGGCGGCGCAGAACAACTTTGAAGGCCTGCGCCCTGCCGAGGGCGGCTGGGAGTTTCACCCCTACATGGGGCAGCGCCGCGAAAAGCCGGAGAACTTCCGCAACCACTAAGAACGGAACGTAGGGTGGGGGGAGTAGCCCCGCCTACGGCAAACCCAAACGTCAAGAGGGCCAAACATCAACAGAACCGGCAGAGGAGATAGCGTGAAGCAGGCAAAAAGCACGGCGAGTAAGACAGCCCGCGGCGCGGGTCTGCTCGGTGTGCCCTCTTCTGTCGGTTCCTCCGTGCTGGGTTCTTCTAGTAGAGGTTCTTCTGCCCTGGGTGCTTCCCACCAGGAGGCGCAGACCCCGCTACAGAAAGCCATTGACCAGTACCTCATCCACCTGCGCGTGGAGCGAGGAAGTAGTGAGCACACCATCGCCTCCTACGCGCGTGACCTGCGACGATACAGCGCCTACATGGCGACCCTCGGCGTCATCGACCCCGAACGCATCACCACCGCGCAGGTGCGTTCCTTCATGCGGGAACTTGCCGCCCCCACCGTGCCCCTAGCTGGATTCGTCGCCGGATTTGACGCGGGGGAGAAGAACAACCAGAACGCGCAGGAAACCCAGGAAGTACAGGAAGAAGCCGCAGAATCGCTGGCGCTGATAATCGCCTCCGAATCGGGGCGAGGTACAGGGAACGGGCGCGCTGGAAAAGGACAGGCGAGGAAAGGACGTGCCGGGCAGTCGGAGAAAGCAGGGGATCCAGAAAAAGAAACGCCAACCGCAGGGGGTGCGCCGAGCCTGCCTCTGCCCTTGGGCCCGAACTCCATCGCCCGCACCATGGCTGCAGTCCGCGGAGCACACGCTTTCTGGGTCTCTGCGCTCATCGTACCCACCGATCCGGCGGCACCGGTTACCCCACCAAAGAACGTTAAGCGCCTACCCAAAGCAATCAGCGTAGAAGACATCCAGCGGCTACTCGCCGTACCCGACCGCGAAACCGCCACCGGGCTACGCAACCGAGCCATCCTCGAATTCCTCTACGCCACCGGCGCGCGCGTGAGCGAAATGCTCAACGCCGATATCGACGACGTGCACTTCGAGGGAACCCTCACCGATGAAGACGGCAACCAAATCACCCTGCCCGGCTACGTTCGACTCTTCGGCAAAGGAAACAAAGAACGACTCGTACCCATCGGAAGCTACGCCCAAAAAGCAATCCAAGACTACCTGGTGCGTGCCCGCCCCTCCCTCGTAGCGCACGGTAAAGGCACCGCCGCGCTCTTCGTCAACGGACGAGGCGGCAGACTCGGACGCCAAGGCGCCTGGCTCATCCTCAAAGAAGCCGCCGAAGCTGCCGGGCTCAACTCCGACTTCTCACCGCACTCCATGCGCCACAGCTTCGCAACGCACCTGCTACAGGGCGGCGCCGATATTCGCGTGGTGCAGGAACTACTCGGGCACGCCTCCATCGCCACCACGCAGGTGTACACCAAGGTCACGCCCGAGGGGCTCATGGAGGTGTACCGCATGGCGCATCCGCGTGCCCACGAACGGGGATAAAACCCCGTCAAACCGCGGAACAGCCGCTCTTGAGGTAACCTTATAGACAACGCATAAACTTTAAAACTTCGAATTCATTGATGAAGGTGAACCATTGACTGAAGCTCAGGCTCAAGAACTCGGCCCCACCGGTCGACCCCTGCGCGTATACCCCGACCCGGCTCCGCTGAGCAGCCACGGTCCCGCCCGCATTATCTCTATGGTGAATCAGAAGGGCGGCGTGGGTAAGACCACCTCCACCATTAACCTGG
>ERZ773246.940-NODE-940-length-11384-cov-4.61912_pt1 | contig 11384 bp, 14 predicted proteins | sample MGYA00580519_ERZ773246 | MGnify/ENA primary metagenome ERZ773246 (study PRJEB29015, sample SAMEA2738153) | human oral metagenome | biome: human oral; feature: human-associated habitat; material: saliva | place: China | collected 2246 ...
CAATCATTGAATTAATCCTTTCTTATAAAAACAAGTTCATTTTGATTTTTAGCCAGTAACTACGCCAAGGAGAACCATAAGTTCTTTTGGAGTAGGAAGTTTAGGGTCAGCACTATCTGTACCGTAGATAGCTTCTTCGACTTTCTTAAGTTTGCTTTGTTCAAGCTTAGTAGAGTCGATGATAATGTGAGCCATTGATTGAGTGTTGTCAACACCTGTATCTACTGGAGTTGTAGTGAAGTCCCAAGAGAATTCGATAGCATCTGGTGAGTCATTGATTGTTTCAAAGTCTTTAGATGCAACACCTGCAGTAGCGTTGTATACCAAGTTGATAAGGTATCCGTGACCTGTAGACTCAGTATCGTTACCGATAAGAGTACGGTATGCGAAACCGAATGATTTACGAGTTTGTGCAGTAAGTTTAACACCTGCAACGGCATCAACTTCACCAAGACAAGCTGCAAATTCATCAGGATAAGTGTAAGCTGAGATAGAGCCTTTGAATGATTCTTTCGCAATAAGGTTCAAGTATTTACCGTTGTTTGCGTATTTGGCTGTAGCGTCACCACCATCTGGTGATTCAGACACTTTAGTCAAACCATTCCAAGCTACACCTTTTTCGTATGTACCACCAGCGGCCATAGGGAAAAGTACACCACGGTCAACCCCTGTTTGGTAAGTTTTTTGACCAGTTTGGTCCCAAAGCAATTTTGCCATAGAAATAATAACCTCTCTAATAATATACTCGATACGTCTCTTGATATAGACCATCGTCTACATCGTAGTTGTTTAGACGCACATAAGGGAATTTTTCAAGCATGGCATCCTCAATAGAGGAGTCGTCCATCCTTGTAAAGAAATTAACAATGTAAGACCTGTTAGTACGATAAGCTTTGTTGTTTGCTTGTTCTACATCTAGGTAGTTCTTTTCAACAACAATACAAGGGAATTTCAATTGCGAACCATCAGGCTTCTGATAGTAGACCCTTGGACAAATCGTCTTTAGTTCTTCGATGAGTTCAGTGTGTGTTCTTGTCATAATCTTTAATTACTACCCCCAATTCGTTTAAGTCTTCGAGACTCATGATACCATCTGGCACAATGCGTACTCGAGGTGGGTAATTGAGAATCTTACTTACAGAATACACTTGGTTCTTGTAAATAAGATACCAGATACGATTAACACGGTCTGTATCATCGTTAGCGAATACAAAAGAGAAGTCGAAGTTAGACTTGATATTCTCGTTAATTCGTTGTGAATCAGAAATATCATAACGTCTATTTTCGACAATGTTAGCAGGAACCTTTCGATATCGTGTGTACTCGTAAGAATATACACCAGGTTTAACCTCTGTCTCTTCAATACTCCGAACCAAGATATCTACTGTTGTCCTCATGCTACTCTCCTATATTCCATTTTGAAATTAGCCTTCGCTTCGTCCTGAAGCAGGTTGACCTGGACCACCTGATGCTGGTGATGCAGCTTCGTCAGCGTCTGAATGTTTAGACAAGTAGTTCTTACCTGGTTTGTCTTGTTTTTCAACCCAGTTAGGTTTTGTCTTAAGTGCGTCTTTACGGAATTTAAGCATATCTTCGTTAGTAACCTCAGGTTTCTTAACTGTTACAAAGATGAAGGCACGTGGGATCATGATTGCACCTGAAAGACGTGCTTCCATAAGGTATTTCATTTGGTTGAAGTCGATATCGAAATCATCAAATGTTACGACTTGTCCGCCTTGAGATTGACCAAATACATAGTCGTTCAAGTTACCAATCAAGAATTTACCTTGAGGCATGTCACGGAATTCGATTACTTCAGAACATCCGAAGTAAGCAGCAAGATCACTGTTAGTAGCTACACGGTTGCCATCACCAGATGAACCATACAAGTAACGTCCGTCTTTATCTTTAAGAGTACGGAGTTTAGCAAGGTCAAATGGGTTGATGATAAGAGATGGTGAACCAGAGCCTTGGTATCCAGGAATAGTCTTGATAACATCATCAACTACAGACATCCAGTCTTCAGATTGTACTTTGATTGTGAAGAAGTCATCGTCTTTAGTGATAGGACGAATATGTTCTTCTTGGATCTTTTCAACATTTGGTTTGCCGTCTTTAAGAACTTCGCGTCCATCACCAAACAAAGCAGCACGTACAAGTTCTTCTTTGAACTTGATAGCTTGTACTTGTTTCAAGAATGATACTGCATCGATACCGTTTTCACGAATATCAATTACGTCATCACGATCAATGGCTGTTTTGTGGATGACAGTTTGTGGTGTAGTTACACGGTAGTACAAGCTGATAAGACGTTGGTTAAGTTTTTCGTTACCTTTGATGTAACCACGTGCACGAGCTTGTTCTTCTGTCAAGTCAGCATAAATGTTTTTAACATTTGGTGAAGATACTGCACCAAATTTGTTAAGGATAGCTTCAACGTTTTTAGCGTTAGGATTGTAAGCTTGAATACCTTTTTGCAATTGTGCTGCTGGGAACAAGATATCAATGTTTGAGATACCATGTTGCAAGAATTCACCGCTTGAATCTACGCCAGCCAAAGCACCTTTGATAGAACCACTTCCGAGAGCAGCTGCTTCACGTACAGCAATGTCAGCGAGTTGCGCAGCATGTGTCAAAGTGTCTTGTTCTTCAATTCCATTTTGATTGAATGAGTTTTGTTTCATGTTTACTCCTGAATGTTCGATTTCATCTTCGTCTTCGTCAGCTCCAACTTCATCTTCTTCAACCACTTGGTCTTCAGAATTATCTTCTGACTCATCGTGGTCTTCGTCTTCGTCTACTGGTTCGAAATCATCAAGATTAGACTCAATCAATTCATCTTCTTCGATTTCACCAGCAACAGATTGGATGATGTTAATAGCTGTAGCTTGTTCGTCACTGAGAGTTTCAAGAACCTCAGCATCTTCTGGTGATAGAGACTCTACACCATTTTCAAGCATATTAGTAACAACCTCAGCTTGGTCATCTGTGAGAGTATCAATCACTTCTCCGATAGTTGCCATGTGTTTCTCCTCTGAGTTAGAGTGTTTCAACAAGTCTTGTGTGAGACCTGTAGTGATGAAAATCTCATCGCCGACAAAACCATCACCGTGAGTAAGAACCTCTTCGATGACAGCTCCAGGATTTGCGCCCTTGAGTACTAATGATACTTCATAGATTTCACCATGAATTACATCTTGTCCACTCTTTTGGATTTTACGAGCGCCAATTGACATTTGGTTCACGTCTCCGTGTCGCAAAAGTTCTTTGGCATCCTGACCACGTTCTGTTTCGTTTAGATACCCATAACCGTATACACCTTGGTCATTTGAATGAAGAAGGATATATCCGATTGTATCTCCTGGTTGACTGTAAGAATGTTGCCAAACCAATGGTACTTTTTCTCCAGACAATCCAGAGAATGCACCATGACGGATTGTTACACCGTCTGAGCATTTGAGGTCATTCTTCGTAACCCAACCAGCGAAATCGTAATTTTGTGGTTTGTTCATTTGATACCTCTGATAATGTTATGTTTGCGTTTCAAGTATTTGGCATTCATTTTAGAATCCATCTTGTAATAACGCCCTGCAAGATTACCTTGATTAGCAGCTATAATCTTATAGAATTCATAAGTACGATTTGGGGAAGTCTTAGAAATCTTGTAGTATCCGCTTTTCTCAGCTTGAGATTTGAAATCATTGTCTTTCTCAAATCTACGCATAAGTTTAAAGTCTGCTTTATCTCGTTTCTTGTTGAGTTTATACATCTTTTTATGAAACTTATTTTGGTTAGCTGATACAGGTCTAGTCTTTCTAATACCCCACTTCATTCCACGAATACCAGAATGTTCAATTTCATTTTGATTTCCTTGAATTGGATCTAGAATAGCCTTGTAATCCATATCAATTACCTCGAGCAATCACTAGAGCAGCTTGATAGTCAAAAGTTGCAGATTGTTGGATATTGTTCTTACGTTTCTTACGTTTATAGTAAGACTCGTTTTCATTCTCCAAGTCACGCGTACGAGCAGCGTTACGACGACGAACAGACTCACTAGCTGTCTTGTTAGATTCGTACATGTTCTCCATCTTACGAGTGTTGTTCTCTTCGAGTTTAGAACCTTTGTTTCGAGAAGCAATTCGTTTGTTCTCTGCTTCAAGGTCTTTAACACGTTGATTCCACTCGTTGTACTGTTTGGAGTTCTTACGACGCTCATCAGGTGACTTACTCATGTGGTCTTTCATCTTGCCCTTGTATTTACGGATAAGAGCGTCATTACCAGATTTCATGTCACCATTAGCGAATTTCTCACGAGTGTTGTTACCAATAGCATCACGAGAACGATTCTTTTCAGATTTCTGTTTAGCTTTGATAGCACTACGAGTTTTGTTACGTTGTACTTTAGCTACAGACTCTTCAGCTTTCTTACGTGTTCTATTACGTTTCTCACGTTCATCCATAGCCTTACCACGAGCTTGGTCAGTTTGACGCATTTTCTTTTTCGCAGCTTTAGCTTGGGATTTATTACGTTTTTCACGTTTATCCATAGCCTTACCACGTTTTTCGTCAAGCTTCTGAGCTTCAGTTTTTTTGTACTTACCTTGACCATAACGTCTATCAAGCTTGTCTTGAATACGTGCTACAAGTTTCTTGTCAACTTTACGTTTCTTATACCCAGCTTTAACCAGAGCTTTATCGCCAGATTTTTTACCAAGAACTCCAGTTGTTGTTTTAGAACCATTTTGAAATACAGTCTTTTTAGCAACTCGTACAAGATTACTTGCTGTTTTAGAAACTGCTTTAGCTGTAGGACGAACCATGTTAGAAGCTGATTTAGCTACAGAATTTGTAGTCTTCTCAGCTTTCTTGTAAAGGTCACCAAACATGTCAAGAACAGAACGTCCAGCACGACGAGCTTCACTTACACGACGTTTAGCCTCTTCAGACCATTTACCACCGTGAAGGAGAATCTCGTTGTTAGGGTCAATGTCTCGGATTGACCATTCTTGTTTCTCCATTGTTACCTCCGAATAGGATTTCCAGCTTCATCAACAGGATTACCTTGATAATCTACATAGTTACCATTCTCATCTTGATAGACATACTGACTAGGGTCATCTTCACCCATACCAGCATCGCCTTGACCAGCAGTGGCAATACCACCCATTTGATTACCATCCGCAATATTACGGTTGTATAGTTGGTCTGCCAATGGGTTAGGGTGAGGCTCTTTACCAATGAACTCACGAATCTCATTAGGTGTAAGGATTGCATTACGAGAGAACAAGTCTGCTGTATTAGCGAGTTGTTCGATAGGAAGAATCTTAAATGGGTCACGGTAAAACTGAATAATCTGACCTTGAGTACGAGCTGTCTTGCTAATGAAAGTGACGTTAACCGCATCCACAATTGCTTGTAGGATTGGGTCGATAACTCGGTTGTAATAAAGGTTAAGCTCTGCCCCAGACTGAGTACCATTGATAATATTCTCAGTAATACCAATCTGGTTATAGAAATCTTGCTTAAGTTTATTAATATCCTCAAGAGTGTTATTCTGGATATTACCGCCAGTTGGAATGAATTTCTCATTGTTATCCAATGTAGCTAGTCCATATGCAGATTTACTCATCTCTGCTTCCAACTGTTTACGACGTCTATCTGCTTGCTTCTGATGATAATCAGAGTTTGTTTGATAAGGAAATTGGATAAAACCGTTAATCTTACCAGCCGCGGCATTTCTGTCTTCGGAATTCATCAAGTTAATCTTTTGTTTCAAGAGTTGAAGAGTTTGGTTACTATCTTGTAGAATACCACTAAGTGGAGACTCGATAATAGCCACATCTTCTTTCTTGAGAGATTGTTCGAATTCTAACCCAGTATCTTCGTTGTAATATCGCACCTTCACGCAGTCAGTAAACCATTGTGTGATTTTACCCACACGAACTGACTCAACATCGAAAGTTTTTTCACCGTCCATAACTTTATCAGTAACGGTTGGAACGATAGCGATAACACCTTCATCTAACAGAGACCACACCAAATCAATAATGAATGCTCGTCCAGTTTGGTCAATGTTAGCCTTGTAAGTAAGACAATCAATCAAACCAGATTTAATTTCATTTTGATTTTTTGTAAGTGCGTCAATCTTCAAGTGTTTGAACTCAACTGTAGATGCATCAATAGCAATACGGTTGATAATAGATTTAATCAAATCACTACCATAAGAGGCGTTCATTGATTGAATGTACGAAGGAGAATGATATGTCGAAATCGATTGCCAATTGGAACCAGGTTCGACTGTGAAACTACCATTACCCATCGCGTTCGCAGACTCGTACGTTTTGTACGAATGTAGCAAAGTCGACATATGTTCACCTTTCTACATAAACATCTCTCTGTTACGAGTCATCGCAACCCAGGCATCCATAAGAGCGGCCACGTTATCGATTTTCTCATCAGAGCGACGCTTATCTAATTTGTAGTTACCATTGTTATCCTGTAATGCTACAGAATTACCCATGGCGAATTTCATCAGCTCTTCGTCGAATATCAACATACGAGCCTCTGCAAGTGCTTTGATTTCGCCCAAAGGTACAGACTCAGTCTTAACACCTTGTCGTACTGTCTCAACACCATACTCGCCGTTTTCCATACACCAACGGTCAACGAAAGCTCCAGCGTTGTAAGGGTCAAACCCGAATGACAATATAGCCCAGTCGTGAGAATGAATATAATCTCTCACGTCTTCATATACTGCCACCCAATCCAAGACTGTACCAGGCATAATTACCAGAGTACCTTCTTGTTGTAATTCGTCATACTTAAACCTTGTGGCTGATGGTAGTTTTTGGTACTTAGTCTCAGATACATAAGACCGAGTCTTGACACCAAATCTCTCACCACCTAAAGGAAATACCCAAGTAAATGCCCAGAAGTCATCCCCTTGCGATGCGTCCATCCCCATTGAACATGGGAGCTTGTCATAGTTCTGATAAGCATGTTTTTGGATTTCATCGTAAGTAAAGAAGTAAGTGTAACCTTCAACTGGGATACCAAAACGCTTAGCGAGGATATCATTCCTTGTAGCTGGGTTGGCTTCCGCACGTTTAACGTCACGCATGTAAGCGTCATAGGATACAGTTACTCCAATGTTAGGACTGGCTTTAACCCAGGCAGATGGGTCATTCACTTCGTTAAGGTCATCTAGACGATAATACCAGATTGATGTGTGAGGGTCTTCGTATTCGCCTCGTAAGATTTTCAATAATTCCATTTTGATTGAGTCACCTACAGAGTCACGAACGGTACCCTCAGAGGATACTGCCAGGATAATGTAATCATCCACACCACCCTTGGCTGCTGATTGTTCTAGTGCACCGATAACGTCCTCTTTAACGTCACCAGAGAGCCACTCATCGACAGTACAATACTTAGCACGAGAACCTTGCAGTTTATCAATACGCATTGGTCTTATTTCGACGTACGAATTGGTAATCTTATTCTCAATACCCTTCTTAGTTGATGCCAACTTAGCTTGTGTATACTGTGAGCGTGACTTGTTAGAACCATCAGTCAATACAGAGAACAACGGGCCACGAGACTTCGCAATAGCTGTTGAGAAAGGCATCATTACCTCTTCAGCTTGAGCCATTGTTGGGGCTGTAGTGATTTGTTGTGTTGTCTTTGTATCAGTTAATAGACCATATGCTTGGATAGTTGTCTCGTAAAGTGATTTTGAATTACCGCGTGCGATAATTAAATACTGTTTGTTACGAAGACGTCGCTTCTTGCGAACTGTAATTCGACGACCAGTAGCTGGGTTGATTGTGTCTTCCTCTGAATAGTAGTACCATGACAACAAGTCTTCAGCCCACATCTTAAATGTAGGAAGAAGAGTTAAATCGGTACCATCAGTTAGAGTTAGTTCAGCTTCGCAGAAACGGACATACCCATCAATGGCGTTTGGGTCGTAGAAATACTCAGGATTAGCGATGTCATCATCAATCCTGTTCATTTGGAGTGAGATGTTCTCGCATACTCTAGTCTCGCCTCTTAAAACTGAGTCGCGAAACTCACCATAATATTTCGGGACCATAGTATTAGATAACATAAGTTACTCCGTTAATTACCATTAGCTTTTTTGTTGAAATCGCTGTAGAATTTAGCAGCGCCTTTAATCATGTCGTTACTTGACTTGAGACTTTCATAGACGTCTCTGTCTTGTTTGTAACGTTTGATATTCTTAGGATTACCACTGTATGAGTTAGCATCCTTATCGTATGAAACACCATAGGCTTCAGGTTTAACACCATTACGATAGAACATCTTTTCCAAACCATAATCAGCTGCGGCTTCCATACCAACAAGAGCGGCAGTTGTAAGTAGTTTCTTACGACGTGCTTTCTTGGCTGCTTCAGCTTTCTCACGTTCACGTTGAGGACCGTAAACTAATGACTCGAATTCACGCTCAGCTTTGATGCGTTCGTTACGAGCTTTGATAGCTTTTGTACTCATACGGTCACGGTGTTCGTATTCATAGATAAACTGGTCTTCACGTAATCGGTTGTTAACCTTCTTAACATTACGTTTACGACGAGGGTCCATGTTTTGTTGTTGCGCAAGTTGGTCTCGTGGGTCTTTCTTACGGAATTTACGCAGAATACCTCCTGTTTTAGGGTTCGTTGCTACTCCAGTAGAACCACTGAAACGACCTTTACGTCTACCCCATTTCATACCTAGGATACCGTAGTGAAGTAGGTCTTCCTGGGTTTCCTGTTGAGCTGAAATGAGGATTTCGTTGATAGAGTTAGTTTGAACCATTCTCCACCTCCATTCTAATCCTCCATAACAGATGCTCTAGGGATTTTTCTAAGATTGTTTGTTGTTGACTAGGCGGTGGGTCAAACATCAACATGATATATTGGACGACGTACTGTTTAGCAGTTTCCAATAGGTTCTCATTGTCGATATCTTCCCACTCATTTTTTACATCTCTATCCCAGTCACCAGTCCACTCAACTAATTCCACATTCAAACCATTTTGATTGAGAATAAGGAACGCTGTTGAGATTAGTGACTCGATAGAATAAACATACTGACCATCAACAACCAAATCTTTTGTCAACGATGGGGCTCGTTCGACAACATCTTGTAAAATAGATGACATTTAATTACCCCATAGAATTGTATCGCCTGGTGTTCTTTCGACATACTCTTCCTCTTTGGGTTTACCATAGTGGATTGTGTTGTGTGTCGCAATAGAACAACAGATTAGGTTGTCTTTATCGAAGAGTTTCTCGACATTCCAATTCTCGATATCCTCCTCGTATAAAGGATTAATATGGTGAACGATAATAGGCCCTTCGATTGGTAATCCTAAGATGCCAAGGTCGCAACCTAAGTCTCGTTCGATGACTTCATCTCGCACGCGCATCCATTCACGCGACTTGTAGAAACGATTGGACATGTGACGTGGAGAAGTAGCATTACCATCTAATAACATTAGATATTCTAGTCTAGCATTCCAGTCTTCCTGTTTGAGGGCTAGTTCTGCTGACCTAACCTTCCATGAATTCTCCTTCAATCCAATCGTCTCCTTCTTCCTTGTCGTGTGAAGGTAAATATCCAGCGAAAGCACGCATTGCCTCCGTGTACGCCTCGTTAGACTTACGTTCAGAGTTGATAGCTTCAGTTTTAGCCTGGAGCATTTCGTTCTGTAGTCTTAAGTTTTCTTCTTTTAGTTGATTAGTAGGGGAAGCACGATTTAACCAAAACACAATTTCGGCTGAACTGGCTTCACCATTACGGAGACGCTCTTCGGATACTTGCATTGCGAGTGCTTGCATCTTCTTGTCATATTGTTCAGGGGTCCGTCCCTGGAATTTTGGTTGTAGTGTTTCATCCATACTCTAGCTCCTATTCAGCGTCAGCTTCCTTGCTTGCAAGATAGACTTGTTCTACAGAGAATTCTGAGTTAGCAACAAAGCCACCTTGTAGGAGTTCGATGAATTTACCATCAGCAGTTTCACGACCTTTGAACTGTGTACCTTCAGGAAGTACATCCTCACTTGTTGTGTCGTCTACTGGTGCTTTACGTACAATTACACCTGCTGGTGCAATCACTTTGTAGTGATTATACATGGGTTTCTCCTTACTTTTAGTATAGTTTTTGAGACATACCTATCTCAACCACACACACTAGCCGTACCAACGACATAGAACCAGCATAATAAAACCCAAATTTAACTCAGAAGGAATGAAACGTACGGAGAAAGGATGAAACCCGTATTGTTTTTTAACACAGTATTGCTTACATAGTGTGTTTAGACCTGTAAATATGGCTAGTGTGCATGACTGAAATAGGTATAGACCTAAAATCAGTTTTCAATTTTTTGCAACGGGGAAATTTTCGAGAGCCCGGACGATGACGGGAGGGTGGTTATTTTTTCGACCCCCCCTATGGTCTGGGTTAATGATTAATCATCTGTATAGATGAGGTCACCATCTGCATCGTATTGTAGCTCTTGTTGTGATTCGTCGTCCTCTTTAGGAGACGGAACGTACACAATGTTACCCCAGATGTTGTGCTCTAGGACCTCTGCCTCTGCCAGTGCCCATGCCTCGTCATCGTTCAACCATGGTTGTGCACCTAGCTTGGTGTCGTAGATGCGAGCGAGGTAGCGATCGAGGTAGTAGCCATGCTCGTGATCCCACTCTACCCACTGCTCGTACTGGTCTAGTGGTGAGTAGGGGTTGTCACTAGTAGTCAGTGTCATGACTGTGTGCTCCTTCCTTAGTGTAGTAGTAGTGGTGCAGTGTAGTAGTTATAGTGTACTAGACTGTAGTGACTAGGACTGGTTGACATAGCGGTTGATAGTAGAGGTGCTAACACCAAGTTGTTTAGCAACCTCAGCGTAGGTGTGACCATTCGCTATCATAGCAGCCGCTCTATCAGCCCTAGCTTTAGAGAGTGTAGTAGTAGGACGTGGTGTAGCCAAGCTCTTGAGTTGGTCACTGTCCATGTACTTGATGAGTTCCTGTAGCTTAGTAGTAGAGATAGCATTAGCTTGTATTGCATCCCACTCAATATCAGTAATCTTAACAGGATTTCTGTGTGCACCTACTTCTTCTCTGGCTGCAGTAATTGCTTTAGCTCTAAGCTTCTTAACATCAGCCTTTGATAATTCTTCTCCATTTGCTGTAGCTCTATCCAGTTCACGTTGAATGTTAGAGTTAGCTAGAATCTGTGCTTGTCTTTCTCTAGGTTTGTTCAACTTAGCGAGCTTGACCTTCTCGTTGAGTGAGTTCACTTCATCAGTGTAGATCTTAGCAGCAACAGGGCTCTTCTTCGGAGTCTTAATAGATGCAAGTTCATTCTCTGC
>ERZ773246.942-NODE-942-length-11375-cov-3.54373_pt1 | contig 11375 bp, 25 predicted proteins | sample MGYA00580519_ERZ773246 | MGnify/ENA primary metagenome ERZ773246 (study PRJEB29015, sample SAMEA2738153) | human oral metagenome | biome: human oral; feature: human-associated habitat; material: saliva | place: China | collected 2246 ...
TTTGTTTTTATTTTCGGCGTTCCCTCTACGCCGTCAGTAAAATAACCTACCGGAACCCCGAAATACTCCGATAATATTTTAATATTTTTTAAACTAGGGTTGCTTTCTCCTTTCCGCCAACGTGAAAATGCACTTTGTGGAATATTAGTATCCTTTGAAATTTGATATGCTGATACTCCAGTTTTTCGCATTAATTCTTCAATTTTGTTGTATAGCATAGTGTACCTCGCTAAATATAAACATACTGTTTAACATTTTTATAAAGTGTTTACTGGACTACTTACTAAAACGGAAGTACAATATAGCCATAAGGTACTTATGAAATCGTAAGTGTCTTGAAAATCTGATATAGTAAGTGCGGTGTCGAATACTAACACTTGCTATATCGCAAGTATAACATTTAGAAAAGGTGGTGTAAATGATTAAAACAGTAACAAAAAATGTTTTTAAGCTAATGGATAGTAACGGCGTTACCGCTTATAAGCTATCCAAAGAAACAGGGATTTCGGAAAGCGTTATTTCCCGTTGGCGTAGTGGCGAACAATCGCCAAGCCTTAGCAACCTTGTAAAGGTTGCACATTTCTTTAATTGTGGCTTATCGGAATTGATGAAAGGGATTACAAAATGAAATTAACGTATACCGTAGATGAAACGGCCGAAGTTTTGGGTATTTCTAAATCGTCGGTATACAACTTACGTAATACTGGTGCAATTCACCAGTTAACAAAATTACCGGGCGTTTTGTTTTCCGTCAAAGAAATTCAAAATATAGCCGGATTAGAAACCGAAATAAATGCGGTTAATTACCTGGCGTTAAAAGCAGAAAATGAAGCATTGGCCGAAGAAAACGCAAAGCTAAAAAAATGCATAAAAAAAATAACTAACGATATGTTAGCTATCACAGGAGAATTATAAATGATCAGTTTTATGAAATTAGCCGGTTTTATCCTATTAATCGGAACGCCGGGAAGTTTAGAGTTAGATAGCATAACGCTATATGAAGCGTTTTTGCAAGGATTGTTAGGGGTAGCGCTATTATATGGCGGTATCTATATAGACCAAATAAAAAAGGCCCAATAGTAACGGCAATTACTAAAGGGCAGATGCGAAAAATGAGTTATTAAAGCATCTTAACCGCATAATATCATATGCGCGTTGAGGTGGCAAGGTGGCAAGGTGAGAATGTGGAAAAAGAAAAAGTTTTAAACTTGTTAGAACGTTTTGACGAAATTCTAGCAGAAAGAAAAGCGAAAAAATCAAATATTCATATAGCTTTAGAAATAACAGTTAGACCGGACGGCAACTGTAAACACTATGTATTTATTCTTGATGAAGAAAGCGGGAAAAACACAATAGTAAATATAAAAGGGTTTGAAAGAATAATTGTTGCAAAAGAAGTGAAAACATTTGACGACATTTTAGAAGTGTTAGGAAGGGAAGAAAATGAGTAGCATTTACGAACTTAATAAAAACTATATGGAACTTACTGCAATGCTTGAAGAGGCGGAAACGCCGGAAGAAGTTGAAGCAATTCAAAACACGCTTGAAATGCTTGACTTGTCAATCGAAGAAAAAATCGAAAATACGGCAAAATACATGGTTAATGTTGAAGCTGATATTCAAGGCATCAAGGCTGAAATTGATAGATTAAACAAGGTAAAAAAATCAAAAGAAAGCACTATTGAAACCTTGAAAAATAACATTGAATATTCAATGAAACAAAAGGGCATTGAAAAGTTAGAAGTTGGTACTTTTAAGGCTTATTATAAAAAATCTGAAAGCGTCGAAATTACAAATTTAGACGTTATCCCAGCAGATTATACACGGGTTGAAATCAAGGCCGATAAAGTAGCCATTAAAAAAGCCATTAAAGCCGGCGAAGTAGTAGACGGCGCACACATTCAAACAAACATGAATTTCTATATTAAGTAGGCGGTGAAACATGGAATTTAGAACGCTAAAAGCAAATGAAATAGATTGCCGTATTCAATCATTAAACGAAAAGAACGGCAACGTAGGCGCGGTGGTGCTGCTATACAAAGATGCACGCGTTGACATGCGGCTGCTTGATGAAGTTGTAGGGGCGATGAATTGGAAACGCGAACATACGATCATTGGCGATAGATTATATTGCACAGTTTCCATTTATAACGAACATACTGGCGAATGGGTTGGCAAGTCCGATGTAGGCACAGAAAGCAACACGGAAAAGGAAAAAGGCCAAGCATCGGATAGTTTTAAACGTGCGTGCTTTAACTGGGGTATCGGTAGGGAATTATATTCCGCTCCTTTCACTTATATTAGTTTGCAAAAAGGCGAATGGTACACAGGAAAAGACGGAAAGCCTAAATCATACGCAAAATTTACAGTTAAAGAAATTGAATATGACGAAAATCGAAATATCAATAAATTAATCATAGTTGATAGTAAAGGCGCCGTACGTTACACAATGGGCGGAAGCGCTGCGCCGGTTCAAACAATAAAACCAAAAGAAACGCATGTTGCTGGATACGATGAATTTGTAGCATTGCAAAAATCTAAAAAAGTACCGCCGGCAGAAATTACGAAATACATTGCCGGAACGTTTAAAAAGCCAAAACTGGCTTTACTTGATGAGTTTGAAATGGTGGCGGCCCTTGAATGGTTGAAAAAATACGGGGAAGATGAAGATGCTGGGAACCGCGATTAATGAAATGGGTAACAAAGGGTATCAATTTAATAAAGTCGATTGGCTGTAATATTTTGATACCCGCGCCGAAAGATGAAGCGTTAAATAAGTTAGATCCGGAAGCAGAATATATCGTTGAAATCAAAAAGAAAGTAAAACGCCGTTCATTAAACGCCAACGCGTATGCATGGGTTTTGTGTGAAAAGATAGCGCATGAACTTTCAAAAAACGGATACACATCAAAAAATGACGTATACAAGCGCGTTATTCAAGAAGCTGGTACATTTACGTACTTGCCGATTAAAAACGATGCTATAGGCCGTTTTATTGAAATTTGGCAAGGCCACGGGTTGGGGTGGCATGCAGAAGATGCCGGCCCAGCTAAAACGGAAGGTTATACAATTATCCGCGCATACCACGGAAGCAGCGTTTACACGGTAGACGAAATGCGGCGTTTGATTGATGCCTTAGTTGATGAGTGCAACCAACTAAACATACCAATAGAAAACGATGATTACATAAATTCACTTGTGATGGAATGGGGTAATGAACAAACGGAAGAAACAAGATAACGTGTTGTACGCACGTACTAGAAAATGGGCGTATGAACGCGATGAGGGTTTATGCGTTCTATGTGGCGCAATGGCAACCGAAGTACATCACATAGAGTTTAGATCACATGGCGGGTTATCAAATCTTAGTAATCTGGCTTGCTTATGCCGTGATTGCCATACAAAGGCGCACGGCGTAGATGCTAAGAAAATACGCGAAGTATTGAAAGAAAGGAACGAGGGTATTAAATGGCAGAACGAAGAATGATGTCAAAATCAATCATCAAGTCCGATACATTCTTAGACATGCCGGCAACAACTCAAAACCTATACTTTCACATGCTGCTAGATGCAGATGATGACGGCTTTATCAATGCTCCGAAGTCAATCATGCGAATGATTGGGGCAAAAGATGATGACATGAAAGTGTTAGCTGCTAAACAATTTGTAATACCGTTTGAAAGTGGTGTTGTAGTTATTAAAGATTGGAAAATACATAACTACATTCAGAACGATAGGTACAAGCCAAGCACGTTGCCGGAGCGCGATTTACTTAACATTCAAAAGGATAAAACGTACACGTTAAAAGGTGATGTATCCAGAATGGATACAGAATGTATACAAACTGTATCCATAGGTAAGGATAGGTTAGGTAAGGATAGGATAAGTAAGGTAAGGGAAGGTAAGGATAGGTTAGATATATCTTGTCATGTTTCACATGACGATGTGGATAAATCTCACTTTGAAATTATCGAATATCTTAATCTTAAAACTGGTTCAAAATTCAAGCCTACAACTAAACCATACGTACAGGCAATTAGATCACGCTTGAAAGAAGGATACACGGTAAACGATTTTAAAACTGTGATTGATAAAAAATGCCGTGAATGGAAAGGTACAAAACTAGAAAAGTATCTAACACCTAAAACGCTATTCGCGCCAAGCCATTTTGATACGTACTTAAACAGTAATGAAATGGCAGCCATGACGGATACAGAACGAAAGGTTGCAGAACTAAACGCATTGATTGATGCGGCAGAAAGGGGAACAGATGAAACCGGAAACGTTGAAAGCTACGGGCCAATTATTGATATATGACAAGTTCGATAGTTCAAAAGTTCAAATGTACGCCTATATGCTTGAAGATATTAACCCGGTAACATTGGCCGAAGCAATCAAGCAATGTATTAATACATGTGAATTCGTTCCAGCGGTTGCAACCATTCGTAAGAAAGCGGCGGAGATTTCCGGATATGTAAACGGAAAAGAAGAACGATTGATTGCGCAAGATGCATGGGAAATCGCGCGCAAGAAGGCCAGCCAATTTGGCTATGAAAAGGGCCTTGATGAACTGGAAGGCATTACAAGATTGGCGGCTAAAACTGTATGGCGTTTCTTTGATCCGCGCAACAGTCAATCATATAACGAAAGCGCCGCAATGAGCCAGTTTTGTAAAGCATATGAACAACTAGCAGCACGCGAACAAAAGAACATGGAAATTGCGGAAGGAATTAAAAACAATGGCCTTTTAATGGAAGCGCGGAAACGTGCAGAACTTAATATGCCAAAACAAGCAGAAATTAAGATGTTAGATAACGGCCATTTGGTTGAGGTTGAAAAGTACGAGCCTATAGACCTAAAAAGCATGGTTAAAAATGCGGATATTTCAAAAGAAAGTAAAGCGTTAATTTTGGGGGTGCTGGAATGAATGAAAAGTATAATGTATTTCCTAAGTTAATCGAATGTAGGAAGTTACTAGGATATACACGAAAGGATATGGCCGTAATGGTTGGCGTAGGACGTGAAACCTATAAAAAACACGAACGAGGTGAATTTGATTTCAGATTAACGGAAATGTTAGCCATTAAAAAGTTTATCAATGACGAACTACAAACAAATTTAACGCTAGATGAATTGTTTACACCGCAAAAAAACGTTTAAATGCGTTGTATGGAAGTTTTAAGCCGCCGATGATAAATCATAAGGGCGAAATAGTAGAAGGGGCAAATTAAGCGAATTTACCATATAGAATTAGAAAATAGAAAGGGAATTATATGAATAGTGTTCAATTGTTAGGAAATCTTGCACGTGATCCGGAAGTACGATATACGCAATCTGGCCGTGCGGTGGCAACATTCACAGTAGCAGCCAGCAATACATATATTGATAGCGCGACAAATGAAACAAAAGAACAAACGGCGTTTATTAATTGCATTGCATGGGGCAAGCTAGGCGAAGCAGTAGGCAACTACAGAAAAGGAAACCGCCTATTTGTAGAGGGCAGAATTCAAACAAGAAGCTATGAAACACAGGACGGGCAAAAGAAATATGTTACGGAAGTAATTGCCGGTTTTGTTGGCTTATCCGCTTTAAATGATGCGGAAGCTGGCAGCAATTTCGATAATTTTGCAGATGATAAAGGGAACGATGATAATATTCCGTTCTAATAGGTGGTAACAATGCTAGTGAAAAATGAAAATGAATGGTGTTGGTGTTTTGAGGAATATGTAGGATATCCGCAAAAAAGCATAACGGATGCGGTTGATGATTTTGTAAAAACTTATCCAGATAGGGAAGTAACAAAAGTTAGGGTTGCAAATCCATATTATTATATTCCTACCGTTGATGCGGAGCGTGTAATTGAAAATGTATTTGATAGCGATCTTGACGATGAAATAGCGGAATGGTCGGAAGATTATCTATTAAATGTAAAACAAGAACATATAGATGAATTGCAAGAAAAATTAACCGCAGTATTTCGTGAGTGGGAAAATAGCCACGGATACAGTAACACCTCTTTCGTGGTGCTTGAAAGTATAAACCCTTTTGAAAACAAGGAGAATAAAAATGAATAGAATTGCGGTATTGGTTTATGTAGTGCTTGCGTTATTAACAAAAGTTTTAGGTTTTGCGTTTAGTGTTTCGCTGGTGTTGTGGTTGTTGGGGTTATTTAACGTCGCTGGAAATACTGTATTGGGGTTATTTGTATCAAGCGTTGTATTAGCGTTAATCGCTGGCGGTTTGATGAAAATGATTAAAACAGGTGCGTTATGAAAATATTAGATGCATGTTGCGGTTCTAAAATGTTCTGGTTTGATAGGGAACATAAAGAAACGGTTTATATGGATAACCGAACGGAAAACACAACACTATGCGACGGTAGGAAGTTAATCGTAAAACCGGATATAGTTGCAGATTTTAGAGAAATGCCTTTTGAAAATGAAACATTTTATTTGGTTGTGTTTGATCCGCCGCATCTGGTGAGTGCTGGCAATACATCGTTTTTAAAATTAAAATACGGAACATTATGTACGGACTGGAAAGAGGATATAAAACAGGGCCTTGCGGAATGCTGGCGGGTACTCAAACAAAATGGAACGTTAATTTTTAAGTGGAACGAAGAACAAATAACCTTTCCAAAGGTGCGCCCATTATTGCCGGTTGAACCGATTTTAGGGCAACGCCGAGGGAAAACAATTTGGTTGGTATTTTTTAAAGGTAGGGATTAAATATGTTACAGATAACAGTATTTATAAATGGTGCGACTAGAAGATATTTTACAAATTCATTTAATTGTGACAACTTTCGTAATGAAGAAATGAAAGCGTATGACTCAATGTTACTAAATGTAGATTTGGGAAATGTACAAACAATTAAATTTATCGATGTTGTTACAAATGCAAATGTTTCGGTATCGCCTATTACGTGCTTAATTGAATGTGAGGAAGTCATAGAAGATGAAATTAGTGCAAAGAAAGCGTAAACAACAATACATAAAAGCCTATTGCCTTATGTATCCGTGGTACACATACGAAGCACATTGTGAATGGGTTGAAGCGGTAACTTATGCAAGTCCGGGGCCTAGAAATAAGCCGGATAAATTTAAGCACGGAAGACATTGTTTAAAGTGGCTGCTTGAATATGATGCGCACTCGATGAGTGGTGAAACGAACATTTGGCGCATAGTAAAGGGAGATTAAAATCGAAAGGAAACACATGAATTTTATAGATTTTTTTAGCGGTATTGGTGGTTTCCATTCCGGTTTAGAAAGGGCCGGAATGGAGTGTGTTGGCTGGTGTGAGTTTGATAAGTTCGCGCAAGCATCGTACCGTGCAATGTATGATACAGATAATTTATGGTTTGGTAGCGATGTAACAAAGGTTAAAGGAAAGGATTTACCAAAGGCTGACTTGTGGACGTTTGGCTTCCCTTGCCAAGATATAAGTATTGCTGGAAATCAAAAAGGTATAAAAAAAGGTACTAGAAGTGGTCTATTTTATGAAGTTATGAGGTTAATCGATGAGTGCGAAGAAAATAAACCCAAATGGCTTGTGTGTGAAAACGTTAAGAATTTGTTATCAATCGACGGGGGGGGCGGATTCCTCACCGTTGTTAGTGAAATGGCAGAAAGAGGGTACTGTATCGAATGGAAAGTGTACAATTCCAAAGACTACGGAGTCCCTCAAAACCGAGAACGCGTGTATATTGTTGGACGTTATGGAAACGGAAGTTTCGGAAATCTATTACCTATCAAAAGAGAAAACCCAACAACTCTTAAGCAGATTATAGGTGGCTCACAAGGAGAACGAGTTTATAACCCTGACGGCGTAAGTTACACATTATCCGCACAAGGTGGTGGAATGGGTGCTAAAACTGGTTTATATGAAATCGATACAAATAAAGTTCAAAGTATCGGAAATGGTTCACGTTATGAAACGGATAATACCGTATGGCCTACTGGTTTAGCTGGTACGTTGACGGCTACAGACTATAAACATGTTCCTAAAGTAGCTATTAAAAATGCAACTAAAACAGGATACACAATGGCAGAAATAGGCGACGGCATAGACCTTGCATATCCAGATAGTGAAACACGCCGAGGAAGAGTGCAACCACAACGATCTAACACATTAACGACTAGCGATAATCTAGGTGTATTGGTTAATGATGAACCTATTCGCATCAGAAAATTAACGCCTAAAGAGTGCTGGCGCTTACAAGGTTTTACAGACGAACAATTCGAAAGGGCTGCGGCAGTAAATAGTAATAGCCAACTTTATAAGCAAGCTGGCAATGCCGTTACTGTAAATGTTGTAGAGGAAATAGGACGTCATATTATAGGGGTAGTAAATGAAGAAACTCGTAAAGGCAAATGATCTAACATATACATGCGAACAATTTGCAAGTGCTTTAACCATTGTTATTGGAAATAGAATTTTAAAACCAAAGATAAGCGCAAATTCTTATTGCATCATGGTTGAATATAATATTCCGAACGGTAGAAAGCAAGGGCGGTTAAGACAAGTAATTTCAAAAGAAAATTTACGACATTTTAACGGAACAATGGAATTGTACTTGTATCATGTTAAGGAATAAATCAAGCATTTATTAACAAAAGGGGAATTGAATTATGACGAATGAGCAAAAATGGTTATTGCAAGAAATGTACGATGAAGGCTATCGCGATATTAAAATCTTCGGTGTATATGCGTATTTTGTAAATCCTACGTTTATTGAAAACGGCGGGAATTTTAAGGTGCGTGATCATACCCCACGTATTCCATGCAAGGTGCTGGGGTTAAGTCCTAAGAAAGATACGCATTCTATTAGTGCGTTATTGGGTATTGTGGAATGATTTGGTATTTTTGCAATGGCGCAACAAATTGGAGCGCAAGGCCGGAAATGATTGCAAATGCTGAACCGTGTAAAGTGAGGTTAGTAGAAAATGGGTGTGATTGATATCGTATTCAAAGGCCGACCGATAACCAAAAAGAACCACGGGCAAATTGTAAAATGGGGCAACAAACGGGGCCATATTCAATCAGAAGCATATAGGGATTATGAAGATGCTTGTTTATGGCAGTTAGCTGGCAAGAAATTGCATATATCTGGCATTGTGGTTGTTGAGTGTAAATACTACTTGCCTAATAAAAGAAGCTGGCCGGACTTAATCGGGTTACTTCAAGCAACAAGCGACATACTGGTGAAAGCCGGCATTATAGATGACGATAAATGGATATGTTCCTACGGCGAAAGCTGCATAGCGGGTATAGATAAAGAAAACCCGCGGGCAGAAATACGTATCATGGATAGGCGAAACGCCGTATTAGAACAACTTTTGAAATAAGGAGAAATGCGGAATGTGTATAATCAACAAAATTAAACGGTTCCTATTTGGTGATAAGCGATATAATGCGGATATTATCAAGGTTAAACGGTGCTTACCAGGTGTATTGATGCCGAAAGTTGGTAGCGAAGATGCTGCCGGTATGGACTTTTATCAACCAGAAGGCGTAGTAATAGAACCGCATCAAACGCAATATGTAATGCTAGGTTTAGCGGTAGAAATTCCAAAGGGGTATATGTTGATGCTGGCGCCACGATCTAGCCTAAGTAAAACGCCGTTAATTATTCCGAATTCGTTCGGTGTAATTGATGCAGATTATAGGGGCGAAATAAAAGCGATACTACACAATACCAGCGATGATGCGTATTTAATTCAAAAAGGCGATAGATTAGTACAGGGTATTCTTGTACCAGTAGGCGCATTAAAGTTGTTAGAGGTTACACAATTAACGGAAACGGCGCGCGGTGCTGGTGGTATTGGCAGTACGGGGAAATAAACCATGATTAAATTATTATTTGATGCTGCATTGGTGTTTTCACTAGTGATAGCATTAATTAAATTAGTATCAATATTTACGATGTAGTTGATAAGGGGCAATATAAACGCCCCTTTGATACGAATAGGCGAAAGGGGAAATGCGTATGCCTATTATTAACCCGATGTATCTGTATTTGATTGAGGTACTGCATAATATAGATGTTTTAAATCAAGCTGCATTTATGATTTTAGCTTGTGCTGCTGGTGGTGTAAAACGTATTTTATAGATGATAACGCACGAAGTTTATTGCAACAACACAAAAATAAAATTATTGCCTTGTTTATTGCGTTTATAATTAGCGCATTAATAGCGGTGTTAGTACCTACCAAAGATGCCATGTATAAAATGCTAATTGCTAGTTATGTAACGACTGACAATATCCAAATCGTAAACGAAGCTATTAAAACAAACTTACAAGACTATTTGAATATGTTAGGGGAAACAGTTAAGAATATGCGATAATGAACCATACGGGGGAAATATGACGGATAAAGATTACAGGGAATTAGCAAAAGAATATTTAGAACCGATTAAATTAATCACAATGAAGATTAACTCATTGAAAGAAGATCTAAAGCATTTACAATCAGATATTACAACCATAGGCGCCGTAGACTATTCAAAGGAACGCCTAACGGGTGGCGGAACACCGGGCGGACTAGAACAACAGATTATCAGATTAGAAAGCAAGCGCGATGCAGTACACAAAGAAATAGGCGCATTGATTGATGAGCGGGAAACCGCGGCGGATATCATCAACACATGCACCACAGGGAAGGCGAATATTTTATTATTGCGCGAATACATCGACGGCAAAAGCGCGAAGCATGCGCGGTATTTTACAGATTTAGAAAAGTCGCAAGCAGCAGAATTAAAAACGGCTGGACTTGTACAAGTTGGCTATTATTTGCACCATACATATTATGCGTGCATGCATACGGCTAAATCGGTATAAGACGGATTAAATCGGACTATATCGGAAACAGGCGGAAATGCCATATATAGTATAATTATATTGTCATATGATGCTTAAAAGCGAATGACGTTAATTCTTCTATTAGATGATGCAACACATGGGGAACTTTGGGCCGTTCCCCTTGCGTGTTGTATACAGTACCGGCGCCAAAAATTCCTTTCAACGAACACATGCCATACAATCCTTGTTAAATATGTACTTCCTAATTTCAAACTACTTGTACGATTTCATAGATTGCCGGTATTGTATAGAACATACAAACGAATTGAATAAAACTATCAGAATATGAGGTATATCCACGGCGATATATCTCATATTTTGTATAAAGGCAACATTTAATGATTGAAAACTGAACATAATGCACATTTTTTTATTTTAAGAGATATCACCTTCATAGTTTCTAATGTCTTTTCGTGCGGCGTGTTCGGTTTTGAGTAATTAAAAAAGCCACTATTTTCTAGTGGCTTTGTGTATCTGTAACGATATGGGTTATGGCGGTTACAATATAGGAACC
>ERZ773246.947-NODE-947-length-11356-cov-75.1633_pt1 | contig 11356 bp, 12 predicted proteins | sample MGYA00580519_ERZ773246 | MGnify/ENA primary metagenome ERZ773246 (study PRJEB29015, sample SAMEA2738153) | human oral metagenome | biome: human oral; feature: human-associated habitat; material: saliva | place: China | collected 2246 ...
CCTGACAATGGGTCACGAATGGCACCACCGATACAAGTAGCCGCTCCACCAAATGGTTCAATCTCCGTTGGGTGGTTGTGCGTTTCGTTCTTGAACATGAGAAGCCATGGTTCTTTGACACCATTGACATCCACTTCAATTTCAACAGAGCAGGCATTGATTTCATCAGACACTTCCATGTCATCCAAACGACCATTAGCACGCTCATAACGACCAAAAATAGTCGCCATATCCATCAAGGTTTGAGGTTTTTCTGTACGTCCCAACTCATCACGCATGGCAATATACTTGTCATAAGTCGCTTGCAATTGTTTTTCAAATTTAGAAGCTGAGAAGTCGATGTTTTTCAACTCAGTCTCGAAAGTTGTATGACGGCAGTGGTCAGACCAGTAAGTATCCAAAACCTTCAACTCAGTCTCAGTTGGCACCCGTCCAATGGATTTGAAGTAATCTTGAATGAAGAGAAGGTCATCCACTTCCATGGCCAATCCTTGCTCAGCCTTATACTGTGCAAAATCTTCTGCCGTATATGTTTCAAAGAAATCCAAGCTTGGAATGGTCTTGTCAGACTCAGAGAAATCCTGTTTAGCAATACCAACAGTGATATCTTTGAAACGAGAATCCACTGGGTTCAAAAGGTAGTTTTTGACAGCTTCCAACTCATTCGCATCGATATCCTTGTTAACCAAGTACAATTGCGCTGTATTCACTGTTACGTCATTTGAACTACCAAGCAAAAGCAAAGCTTCTTGTGAAGATGCTGCACGTTGGTCAAATTGACCAGGCAAGCTTTCGATCGCAAAGAAAGCATATTTCTCAAGATCAGCCTGAACCGTAGCTTCATCCAAAACAGTATCGGTCACTTGCTCAGAGAAGATGTGTTTTTCCGCACGCGCAAACAAGTCCTCTGCCAAACCAAAAACATCGTAAACCTGAACAATCCGAAGATCCTTCAAGGTTTTCAACTGAAGATTATGCTGTAATTCTTTTACTAAAGAGTCCGATTTCACACGAAAATCAGCTTTTTTCTCAACGAAAATACGTTTATCCATTTTATTTCCTTTATTTCTATTCAAACATGTTATCGAAGACGAAGGTTTTCCGTTTCAAAAAGATTACTTCAAGCCCTGTAATTTCTCCAACACAACCTGATATACATCCGTTAAACTACCCAAATCTCTACGGAAAACATCCTTGTCCATATGGTGTCCTTCAGCATCCCAAAGACGACAGTTGTCTGGAGAGAATTCATCTGCCAAGATAATCTTGCCATCCTTATCAAAACCAAATTCCAATTTGAAGTCAATCAAACGAAGACCAATTTGTGCAAACCAATCTTTCAGCAATTCATTGATACGACGTGTTTCTTCCTTGATATAAGCAATTTGTTCATCATTGGCAATATCCAAGAACTTCACATGCTCATCATTGATAAATGGATCATCCAACTCATCGTTTTTGTAGTAAAATTCAACGATTGGAGTTTTCAAGTCCAAACCTTCTTCCACGCCAAAACGTTTAGAGAAAGAACCCGCAGTCACATTGCGAAGAACCACCTCCAAAGGAATAATTTTTACTTTCTTGTTGAGTTGTTCTGTGTCAGAAATACGTTCGATAAAGTGAGTAGCTACACCCGCAGCATTCAATTTTTCAAAAATAAGAGACGAAATCTGATTATTTAGCACACCTTTTCCTTTAATAGTCTCCTTACGAGCTCCATTTAGCATGGTTGCCTGGTCCTTATAGACCGACTTAATCACATGTTCGTCCTCAGTGGTATAGATATCCTTAGCTTTTCCAGTATAAATCAGTTGATTGGTCATGACTTTGTTCGCCTTTCGTATTTTATCACCTTCATTCTATCACATACAAAGTGTATTTTCAATAAAATTCCGTACAATATAAGCAGAATCCGAATAAAAAGGACAGAAAAAAAGATCATCCAGAATAATCTCTGAACGATCCCTTTTTCATTAGTGACCAGCAGTTCGTTTTTCGATATAGTCGACAACATCCCCTACTGTGTTAAATTCATCAATAGCCTTGTCCGGAATCTCAATTTGGTATTCATCCTCAAGATTGATAATAAATTCCATCAATTCAACAGAATCCGCCTGTAAATCCTTACGTAAGTCAGATTCCAAAGATACTTGAAAGTCTGGACCCTTGCGATCTTTGAGAAATTCCTCAATTGTAGCTAAAATTTCGTTTTGTTTACTCATACATTACCCTTCCTTCGATAATTCCTTCACTGATTTTCCAACAACATCTGTCTCTAACATGGTCCGAATCTGACGAATCGTGCTATAGACAGCTTTGGCATCACTCGAACCATGCGTTTTAACAACAGGTGCTTGAAGACCAAACAAGACCGCTCCTCCAACATCTGAGAAATCCAAGGTTTGCTTCAATGATTTCAAACGGTCCTTGAGCAGAAAAGCTCCCAATTTCGCCTTCCAGTTTCCTGTGGCAATTGCTTGTTTCAATTGCTTCAAGATCCCAAAAGCCGTTCCTTCCATCGTTTTCAAGACAGCGTTTCCCGTGAAACCATCCGCCACAACGACATCAGCAACGCCATCCATCAAGTCACGCGCTTCCACGTTTCCAACAAAATGAATCGACTCATCTTCAGATAACAATTGGTAGGTTTCCTTGCGCAAAGGATCTCCCTTACTAGCTTCTGTCCCATTATTCAATAGACCCACACGTGGTTTTTGAATCCCACGAACGTTTTCCGCATAGTAAGACCCCATCACAGCATACTGATGCAAGTGCTCTGGTGTATTTTCCGCATTGGCCCCTAAGTCTAGCATATCATAGCCACGACCATCAACCGTCGGAAGTGTCGACATCAAGCCAGGTCGTTCCACCCCTTTGATGCGGCCAACGATAAAGAAACCAGCCGCCAATAGCGCACCTGTATTTCCCGCAGATAGCATGGCATCGACCTCACCAGCCTTCACATCCTTGGCAGCTAAGACCATAGAAGCCTTTTTCTTCCGACGAATGGCCCGCGTTGGCTCATCATCTGAATCGATTTTTTCTTCCGTATGCACAATCGATACACGTTCTGTTGCGGTTAAATAGTCTTTGATTTTTGCCTCATCGCCATACAAGACAATCTCAATATCATCAAAATCACGAATGGCTTGATTCACACCTTCTACCAAGGCTTGAGGTGCATTATCGCCCCCCATTGCATCTACTGCAATTTTTTTCATGTTTCACCTCCAGATGAATCTTTCATAATCGCTCCCCAATCACTCAAGGAATCGATAAACTTTTTAGCTTTTAAATGGATCCCTACATACTCCTCATACAACTGATCGATTGCCTGACGCAGAGCTGCTTTCATCTCTGCTTGTAGAGAAATCGTCTCTAACTCATTGAATCGTACTGCTTGAAACTGATCCAATAAATAGAGAACATTCGGATGCCAGTGAGCGCGTCTCTCATCCTGATCATAATGATCCGGACAAAGGACCCCACTATAGCGAAAAGAGTAATCAAAAGGAAGTCCAACCCGATGACAGAAACAGCATTCATGCAGATTCAAGATAACTCCAAATCGTGATAGAATCTGAATCTCAAAAATATTGGTCAAAACCTCATAATCCAGTCCCTCTTCCATCAAAGACAAGGTCTTTTCCAAAAAAGCAAACAGGGCCGGATCCACTTGATTATCCTGAATACTTGCATCCGCAAGCGCCAGAACATAGGTCGCATAAGAAAGGGCAAAAAGATCTGCATTGATTTTCTTATAAACCTGCACATCTTGAAAATCATCAATATAACTCAACCCATCATCATTGATTTTCAGCAACATATCTGCCGTTACCAAAGGTTGCAACATGGGATTCAACCGTGATTTTCCCGCATGTTTCACAAAAAACATCCGCTTCCCTGACTTCTCTGTGAAGATTTTGACCAGTTTGTCATCCTCACGAAACTCCCGATTATACAGGACAATTCCCCGGGTCTCAATTGACTCCAGCATGTTCTTCCATATACTCCTTCAAGCGTTTCATAGCTTCCTTGATAACCTCCATGCTGGCTGCATACGACAAACGCACATAGCCTTCACCATATTGACCAAAAGCAGCACCAGGAATGAAAGCAACTGCTTTTTCACGCGCAAAATCCTGCAAGAAAGCAAAGGAATCCTGATTATAACCAGCTGGGATTTTTGCAAAAATATAAAAGGCTCCATCTGGCTTAATAATCTCAAACCCAAGCGCGGACATCTGTTCGATAATATAATCCCGACGCTTCACATATTCCTTCTTCATTGGCTCCGCATCATCCCGACCTTCCGTCAAAGCTTCGATCGCAGCATACTGATTCATAGTTCCAGCAGCTGTTACCAAATACTGATGACTCTTGATAAGTTGGGCCGTCAATGCAGCTGGGGCAAAGATAAAGCCAAGGCGCCAGCCTGTCATGGCATGAGACTTAGATAAGCCATTAATGACAATGGTCTGCTCAGGAATGAAGGATGCCATAGAGACATGCGCTTCTCCAGTATAAGTCAACTCTGAATAGACTTCATCACAAATCACAAAGACTTCATATTTTTTTAAGACAGCAGCCAATTCCGCCATCTGTTCGCGCGAATAAGTAACACCCGTTGGGTTAGCTGGATAATTGAGAATAACAGCCTTCAATTTTTCACCCTGCTCTAGAATAGCCTTTTCCAACTTTTCAGGCGTCAGGACAAAACGATCCGCTGTCGTATCAATTTCGACAACATCTGCTCCCACCAAATTTATAATCGGTTCATAACCAGGGTAGGCCGGTGCTGGAAGAAGCACTACATCTCCGGGTTCCAAGATCGCCGTCAAGGTTGCAGACAGGGCTTCTGTTGCACCGATCGTCACCAATATTTCATCTTCAGGACGATAGTGAATACCATATTTATCCGCCACAAACTGACTCGCAGCCTCACGCAAAGCCAGCAAACCACTCATCCCAGTGTAATGGCTAAAATTCGCATCAATGGCAGCCTTTCCTGCTTCTTTTACATGTTCAGGAGTTGTAAAATCCGGTTCCCCCAAAGTCAAACGCAAGACACCAGGAATGGAAGAAATTGATTGATCGAACTGACGAATCAAAGAAACTTCGATCCGATTCAGATTTTTATTAAAACGTTTCGTTAAATCCATAGAACACCTCCAAAACACTTATATTCATTATACTATAAATAGGACCCCATCGCAAAAGAACAAGCCAGATCCCCATCTTTTGCTCATCATCAAAGGATATTTCAACAATCCTTCCATGCAAAAAAGACTTAGCAATGCTAAGTCTTTCAAGTCATTATTGTTGGCCACGTGTTGCCACGTATTTCAATTGATCCGCATGTTTTGCCACAAAATCCTTCATTTCTGAATCAGGAATTTGACGAAGGTAGAGGTTAGAACGAATGGTTTCATCCTCTTCACGACAAGTTGACAAGACCAAGTATTTATCAGATGCTTTGATTTTAATATTTGGATTCTTAGTTTGACCATCTTCATAGACCTTCTTCAACTGAGTCGTAAAGTCTTTGTCGTCCTTAAAGCTAGTACGATAGAAAGCAGTTGTTTCAGGAACAATCACCAAACACATTGCTTCATAGTAGTATTTGCGTTCTGGTGTTTCAATCACAACATATGGATGTTGATCAAAATATTCTTGTTTATCGTAGTAGTTGACATCATTAAACATGCGGTGATCACCAACCTTACTACCACGAGCATGTCCAAATAGCCATGTCAAACGGTCACTAAAATCTTTCTTATTGTCCATATCCATGAAGACTGTCCCCATGTAAGGTTCATTTCCACCATCGAAAGTTTTATTCAGGTATGTTTCGTTATCCTTTGTTTGTACAACAGGTTCATCCAACTGTGTACCAGGAGCATAAACGTAGGCAATAGCTTCAGGGTTAACTGATGTCAATTGAGCAAAACGATTTTTTAGGTAATCTTTTTCTTCTTGACTTGGTTCATATTTAGTTTCTTGCTTCGTTGAACTTGTTCCAGTTGCCTTTTTAGCCGTGTTAGAGGATTTGCTTCCACCAAATGGATTAAAGAAAATAAATCCAGCTACAATCACAACAACTGCAACAAGAGCAGCAATCATAACACCTAATTTATTTGAACCTTTATTTTCAGCTCTTTTCATTGTATTGATCTCCTCTTGCTGATTTTTTCTAAAAAATAACACTGAACCCGAAGGTCCAGTGATATTTTACGAGCTAATTAATAATCAAATTATTTAACTGCGCTTGTTTTTGGAAGAGCTTTACCAGCTTTAGCATCAGCCTTAACTGTTTTACCGTCTTTGTCAACAGTAGCAACAACGTTACCTTTTTCGTCTTTAACTACATAGTTACCATTTTCATCTTTAGTAACAGTAACGTCTTTACCAGTTTGAGCTTTGATGTCATCTGCAATACGTTGTTCATTTGTACGGTTAGCTTCTACAGCTGTTTCATCGTAGTAGTTACCTTGAGCTTTAGCAGCTTCAATGTATTTTTGTTGAAGAACTTGGATGTAACGGTTGCGAACTGTGTTGTATGCTTCGTTATAAGCAGTGTTATAGTCTTCTTGAGCACGTTGAACTGCTTTTTCATGATCATGACCAACAATTGCATTAGCTGCATCAAGAGCTTGTTGTGCTGCTACAACGCCTGGTTGACGAAGAGTTTCTTCTTTGATTTCTGCTTCATGAGCTGCTACTTGAGTGTTAGCTTCATCTGCTGCATCACGCCAAGAAACATATTTCTTTTGGATCAATTGGTTAGATGCATTTGGGTTTTCACCTTGTGCAAATACAGGTGCTGCTGCAGCAAATACTGCAAGAGCTGCTACTGATGATAATAAAACTTTTTTCATTGTTTTATCTCCTTTTTTCTTTTCAAAAATTAATCGTTACTTCGTAACTATGACTAGTATACTAGGATATTCTTCCTATGTCAAGACTTTTTTTCTTATTTTTTTAAAAAAGTTTAAGTTTTCTATTTATTTAAATGCAAAACATACAAGATTTGAGAGCCATTCCGAATACACTTCCTACAGCTTCACAATAGTGATAAATCCTTATTTCCACTAAGTATTTGGTTGTTTATATTACATCCTGTTCATTCTTTCAAATACCTATCCAAAGCAATTTCATGAATCGTTCCATGATATTTACTATCATTCTTTCAGAAACCGCCCAACGATCTCTTTCATATTCGGTTTGTTTATTTCACTGCGCCATTCTTTGGTAATCTTTTCTTCGGTAAACTCGGATCCGCCTTAGCTTCTAACTTTTGTGCTGCAGTGAGCAATTTTTTCTGTTTCTTTTCTTTTTCTCGTTTCTGCCACCATTCTACTACTTTCATAACATCTCCTTTCCTAAAAAAGAGACTAGTTCCCCAGCCTCTTCATTATTTTTAAGATTTCTTCGCATTTCCAATTTCAAACAAAGGTGAAAGTGGCCGATTTTCATGGATACGAATAATAGCCTCAGCAAGAAGTTTCGCAATCGAAATTTGTTCAATCTTATCAATCAAGCGCTCTTCTGGTAAATAAATTGTATCCAAGACAACCAGCTTCTTGATCGCTGACTTTTGAATATTTTCCATTGCTGGCCCTGATAGGACAGGGTGTGTACAGCTCGCATAGACTTCAACAGCACCAGCTTCTGCAAGAGCATCAGCCGCGTGGCAGATCGTACCTGCTGTATCAATCATATCATCAATTAAAATACAAGTCTTACCTTCAACATTCCCAATGATGTTCATGACCTCACTCGTATTCATCTTATCAACACTCCGACGTTTGTCGATAATTGCAATTGGCGTCTTCAAAAATTCAGCTAACTTACGTGCCCGGGTTACTCCACCATGGTCTGGACTGACAACAACATAGTCTTTTCCAATCATACCACGGCGCTCGAAATAATCAGCAATTAAAGGAGCCCCCATCAAGTGGTCCACAGGAATATCAAAGAAACCTTGAATTTGAGCAGCGTGCAAATCAATTGTCAACAGACGATCAACTCCAGCAACCTCAAGCATATTGGCTACCAACTTAGAAGTGATTGGTTCACGAGCTCGAGCTTTCCGGTCTTGACGAGCATAGCCGTAATATGGCATCACCACATTAATAGATTGCGCACTAGCACGTTTCAACGCATCCACCATAATCAAAATTTCCATTAGATTATCGTTAACCGGCGAGCTAGTGGATTGCAAAATATAAACATCTTTCCCACGGATTGATTCTTCAATATTAACCTGAATTTCTCCATCAGAAAATTGACGAACCGTTGACTTTCCAAGCGGTAGTCCCATTTCTCGAGACACACGTTGAGCCAATTCTTGATTTGACGACAAAGCAAAGAGCATTAAATCAGAAAATGACATGATTTCCTCCAGTAAAATCTAAAACCATATTGTACAGTCAGCACAAATTTCTCCTGTAACCATTTTATCGCTTTTTAAGCAAATATTCAAATATTAATTTATGGAAATTATAAAATCTATCACTACCTAAATTCTCTCAAAAAAAGAAGCAGAACTAATGTTCTACTTCAATGTTATTCTTAGTTTGGATAGATATAAGTAACAGTACCTTGAGCATTAACTGGATTAAACCATCCACGGTAGTTACCAATACTACGATTACCTAAATAATTAGACTCAGAGACTTGGATACTTGTTGTAGATTGAACGGCTGTAACAACAGCTACGTGTCCATAACCACCATCATTCCAACATGCAATCGCACCAACTTGTGGTTGAGATCCAGTACGGAAACCAGCTGCTGCTGCACTTGCTGCCCATTGACCACCATTACCCCAGTAATCGCCAGCCCATGGAGCCAATGTCTTAGCTGCCCAAGTACATTCACCAACTGGATAAGATGATGCAGATGAACTATATGTTTGACGAGAAACAGTTGCCACTTGAGCTGTTGCTTGAGTTTGAGCAACTGGTTGTGCTGCTGAAGCCGTAGCAGGTGTTTGTGCTGCTGCCTGTACTTGTGCTTGAAGAGTCGTATTAGCAGAAGCCTTCACAGCAGCCTGTTGTTCTTGTTGTTTAGCACGGTAAGCTGCTTCAGCTGCTGCTGCCGCTGCCGCTGCTTTTTCAGCCTCAGCTTTTTGTTGCAACAAAGCATTCTTTTCATTTTCAGCAGTCGATTTTTCAGCCGCCAAGTTCAATTGTGCCACTTTCAATTCAGCTTCTTTTGTAGTCAAAGCCTGCGCATCATCTTCTAATTGCTGTTTGTTTGCAATAACAGTATTGATGGCATCATTATTTTCTTTTTGTTTCTGAGCAATATCTTCTTTATCACGCTTTTGCTCTTGCAACATCTTGTTGTTAGCATCTGCAATTTCATTCATAGCAGAAATACGTGAAATAGCTTCTGTTAAAGAACCAGAACTCACAATCGCATTGATGTAACTAGTAGCAGTTCCAGTCGTTTGAGCACTACGTGCTTGATTTGCAAGCGACTCTTGACGAGCAACAATATTTTTTGATAACTCATCAATCTCAGCAGACAATTTTTCTGATTCCTCATTCAATCGATCATTTTCAGCTTGAAGATCCGCTTGTTGCTTTTTAATTTCGGATACTTGACCTTGAATTTGATCTACTTGAGCTTGTGCACTTTGTTGTTGTTGGTTAATACTATTGATTTTGTTATTTTGAGCAGCAATCTTATCATCTGTGGAGTCAGCTGACACACCAGCTACCACAGCACCTTGTGACAAGGCAACTGTACTCAACAAGATTGTAGCAAATAATTTTTTCTTCATTAGATAATTTTCCCTTTCCAATAAGACACTAACTAGTATAACAAATTTTATCACTAATTTATGTTACGCTATTGTTACATTTTTGTTTCGAATTTATAAATAAATCTTTTCAAATAGAGGTTGAAAAATCAGTAATAAAAATAAATTCAAAAGTAAACTTGGTGCAATTTGAAAAACAACTAACGAAAATAAATCAAATTTAATACCAATTAAAAAAATCTCAAGAAATGAAGCAAGAAGTTGAAAACAAAAAATCGTTAGTAAAAATGTTAAAAAGCGAGTTAAACGATTAAGTAGAATAACTTGATTCCAATGATAAAATATTATTTGTAATAATGGAAATAGCAAAAAGGAGATTCCAAGAGTATTTAGAAAATACACATCAAAACAAAAACCAAAGAAAATACCCAACCAAATACAAGATATCTCTGAAAAATAGAGACTCAACATCATAAAGCCATAAAAAAATAGAAATGAAATAGCTTCAAATTGATTTGGAATAAAACGCGAAAAAATGAAAGAAAATTGCCCATCAATAAACAAAGACAAAAACAATAACAAAGGAAAAAAATAGTATTTGCGTAATAATCTCACATTATTCTCCAATCAGAAGTACATAACGATTAACATCCAAACTTGCTTTAGGTTTTACTCTAATTTCTTGTCCTAACTGATCTGATGCTTTTTTTACTGAAGATACCGTACCAACAGGTAAATCACTGGTCTTATATTTACCAAGCCCACTTGTCGAAACAAGAGACCCTTTTTTAATGTCAACAGAATCACCAATTTGCAGCAAACGAAATTCACCCGTTTTATCATCAAAGCCAATTAATAAAGCAAAGATAGATTGTGTTTTATCTTCAATCTTAAGTGTCAAATGTTGAGAAGAAATATCATTCCCAACCAGTAATTTAATTCTACTAGAGTTTTTCTCCAAGTTATCAACAACTCCGATAACCCCCCCTGAAGAAAGAACAAACATTGAGTCTGAAATTCCATCAGAACTCCCCTTATCAATCACAAACTGTTCATTCCAAGAACTGTAATTTCTGTCAACAATCTCCCCAACAACTTGTTTTGAACCTGATATCGAATTTTTTAAATTCAACAAATCCTTTAACTCTTTATTTTCAGACTCTAAACGATTTAGTTTAGAGTGATTAATATCCATCTGATATATTTTAGACTTTAAAGAAATATTTTCATCATTAATTTTTGATAAATTTTTAATGTCATTTGACTTAGACTCAATCACAGAAAACGGAATAGAAATAGCTTGATCAAAAATAGTTAAAACATCAGAAGATTTTATAACAATAGTATTTCTAACTGATGGGAATAAAAACAGAACCCCTGCTACAACTAAAACAAACAAGAGACTAAATATCTTAAAAAAACGTTTCAATAACATAAAAAACCTACAAAAATACAAAAAATAGTTTGAGATCCTATCTCAAACTTCATAGTTATACGGAGAATGGGGGATTCGAACCCCCGCGCCAGTTACCCGACCTAACGATTTAGCAAACCGTCCTCTTCAGCCTCTTGAGTAATTCTCCAA
>ERZ773246.948-NODE-948-length-11355-cov-6.23593_pt1 | contig 11355 bp, 9 predicted proteins | sample MGYA00580519_ERZ773246 | MGnify/ENA primary metagenome ERZ773246 (study PRJEB29015, sample SAMEA2738153) | human oral metagenome | biome: human oral; feature: human-associated habitat; material: saliva | place: China | collected 2246 ...
TCGCTGCTTCCATTTGGCCGTATGGAACTATCAATGACACAGTCAGCTATGCCACAGTAGTAAACGGTAAAGAGCTCTTTAGCTCAGATAATGAGATTACCGACGCTTGGATGGGGCAAAAACTCCAAAACCTCTTTGGTGTTCAGGGACACAGCTCTGGAACCAAGACAGGAAAAGATGCCAAGTTCCGCCGTTTGACAGAAGCTGAAGCGGAGCAAAAAGTCAAGAGCTATCGGATTACGGCTCTTGAACAAAGCAGCGCAAATGAAGTAACAACGGAGAAGCTAAATGCTGCTATCCTGAGAACAAGTACTTATCAAGATAAACCAGGATACAAGGCAGAAAATGAACAGCTTTATCAGAACTTAGAGCGCTTTATGCCTTTCTACAATCAAGAGTTCTTGATTCATGAAGCCAATAAGCTGGTGGATGCTGGTAAGGCGGGTGACTTGTTAACTAAGAAAGTCCTATCAGTTCAAGCGCTGAAGGGCAATCAGTTTGTTGCTGGCGGAACGGATGCAGATAAGATCTTAGTTCATTTTGAAGACGGAAGCAAGACCATCTTCAATCTTCAAAATCAAGCACAATTTGAACAGACGGCTCTGCCGGAATATCAGATTGCAGAGCTTGGTACAGTCTATACTCCAAATCACTCAACGGCAGTCAAAGAAGACTTGCTGACTCAGCTGACTGAGAGCTTGAAGAGTTTTGACCTGTACAGTGATGAAGTCTATCGTTCTGTTGGCCTACCTAATGATAATGACAGGGTCAACAAAGTGAAGCGTCTCTTCTTGGATGAATCTCTGGCTGAAGTGAAAGCCAACTTGTCGGATATGATTAGTAAGCTCTTGGCCAATGAATGGACAAGGTTCCATGCTGACAATCCAGCAGCCAACGAAGCTCTGAAAGCTAAAATCGAAGAGAACAAGACCGCTATCATGCTCGGTCTGACCTACCTCAACCGTTATTACAATCTCAAGTTTGGCGACTACAACCTCAAGGAGCTGGTGCTCTTCAAACCAGACTTCTATGGTGAAAAAGTGCCATTGCTGGACCGCTTGATTAAGATTGGACGTTCGACAGAAAATCAACTGAAAGGGGCAGACAATGTCAATATGTTTGCGCGTCAGTTGAAGGCTGAGTCCAAGTCTAGTGATTTGGTGGCTTACTTGGATTACAACCGTCGCCTGCTGACTGACTTTGCGGACATGGATTCTTGGTTCAAGGATGCAACCCGAGGCTTTATTCAGTTTGAAGAACGCCAGTCAGAAGTCGAGGAGATCAAGTCTGCTAAGTATCGCGTCTTTGACAACCTCAACTCTGAATATTTCAGCAACTATATCCTTCCACTTCTAACCTTGAAGAATACGCGCTTAGCCATTCTGTCAAACTATAGCACGATGGCCTTTGTCAACAGAGACAAGCGCCGGTCATGGTCTGATGAACGATTTAATGCGGGTATCAAGGAAGTAGCGACCCAGCATCGAAATCACGTAGATACTTGGTACAAACTGCTCTCAGATGATATCAAGTCCAGAATGGTCAAGCAAAATGTAACGGCTGTATGGGATGGTTTCGATGTGGAAGGACGTGGCTGGATTGATGTCAACGGAAATGATAATAAGGGCAATCCTTATGCACCATCCCGCGAGTTCTTTAACCTAGTTGGCGGCCGAGCTGGTGGCTGGTACAAGTCAAATGGCTATGGCGCCCACGCTGCTGGTTCAATCCGTGTGAACTTCGAAGCCTTTGACCTCTTGACAGAATACGGTGTGTCCGTCTTCACGCACGAGCTCACCCACGTCAATGACAGAGATATTTATCTGGGCGGTCACGGCAGACGACAAGGTATCGGACCAGAAGGCTATGCCCAAGGTATGCTCCAATCACCTGTTCCTGATCAACCGGGCTGGGGTGCTCTGGGTCTCAATATGGCCTTTGATCGTCCAAATAATGGTAGTCTCATTTTCAATAGCTCGCCAAGTCTCTTCAAGAACCGAGCAGACATCGACCATTACATGAAGGGTTATAATGACACCCTCATGCTTCTAGATTACCTTGAAGGACAAGCAGTTGTTGCCAAAGGAAATGAAGCAGCAGCCAAATGGTTCAAGAAGGTTGAACCGAAAGTTGTGGATCCTCGAACCCAATATGACGTCGTAAGAGAGTTGACGGCTGAGGAGAAAGCAGCCATGTCAGTCTCATCTGTAGAGGACTTGGTTGATCAAGGCTTGCTGTCTAACCGTGCAGTTGACAATAGAACTTATAATCCTGCTGATTACGACTCTAGTTACATTGCTATCGACTTCATGACGGGTATCTATGGTGGTGGTCAAAACAATACTGGGGCGCCAGGAGCCTTGATGTTCAAGCATAATACCTTCAGAATCTGGGGTTACTATGGCTATGAAAAAGGCTTTGTAAGCTATGCTTCCAATAAACACCGTAAGACAGCCAATGAGCAAGGTGTGACTGGTTTGAGCGATAACTTTATCATCAAGCAAATTTCTGAAGGCGAATTTGAAACCATGGAAGCCTTCAAGAAAGCTTACTTCAGAAAAGTTGTAGATAAGGCACAAAGCTCAGGTATTAAGCCAGTGACTGTCAACGGAAAAGTCTATCACACTTATGAAGAGCTGAAAGCTGGCTTTGCAGAAGCTGTTGACAAGGATCTGAAGAAGTCTCGTGTTGATGAACGCGCAACCAAGGACTTCAAGTATGCTGTCTTTACACAATTACTCAAGAACACTAACAGCTTTATGGATGAAAACTCCATTTGGGGTTCCTAAGAAAAAGTGTTTAATTGCCTACATGAGTAGCTGCAAATAATGACCTTTAGCAATATGCAATCAACAACCCATTTGAATTTGTTCCGTATGTGTCATCACTGACAGTCTGATTCAGATGGGTTGTTTTGTTGCATGATGGCAAGCCGGAACAGAAAAAAACCTGATTCTTAAACGATATTTTTCAGAAAAATCTGTCCCCAGACAGTTCCTGCTTTTAGGGCTTGCTGGGGGCTTTTTTTCCTGCTAAAATAAACACATGACACGTTATAAAGCGATTATTTCCTATGATGGCTATGGCTTTGCTGGCTTTCAGCGACAGCCTCATGCCAGAAGTGTTCAGGAAGAGATTGAAAAGACCCTGACCCGTATCAATAAAGGCCAGCCTGTGGTGATTCATGGAGCGGGCCGAACCGACAGCGGCGTCCATGCTCTGGGCCAGGTGCTGCATTTTGATTTACCAGAAGAGCGGGATGAAGAGAAATTGCGTTTTGCTTTGGATACACAGACGCCGGAAGATATTGATTTTATCAAGGTGGAGCAGGTGTCGGATGATTTTCATTCTCGCTACAATAAGCACAGCAAGACCTATGAATTTTTGGTGGACATCGGCCGGTCCAAAAATCCTATGATGCGCCATTATGCCACGCATTATCCTTATCCTTTGGAGCTGGGTCTGATAGAAGAAGCGATTGCTCAGTTGGAGGGGACGCATGATTTTACAGGATTTACTGCTTCGGGGACCAGTGTGGAAGACAAGGTTCGGACCATTACCGAGTCCAAGGTCCGCTTTGATGCAGAGCGTAATTTTCTAGTCTTTACTTTTTCGGGCAATGGCTTTCTCTACAAGCAGATCCGCAATATGGTCGGCACCTTGCTCAAGATTGGCAATAAGCGCATGCCGGTGGAGCAGATTCAGAGGATTTTAGCGGAGAAAGATCGCCATCTGGCGGGCCCAACGGCTGGTCCAAACGGCCTCTATCTAAAGGAGATTCGTTATGAAGAATAAGTTGATTTTAGCTCTTTCGGGCAATGATATTTTTAGCGGCGGCGGACTGCACGCTGATTTGGCTACCTACACGGTCAATGGTCTGCACGGTTTCGTAGCTGTGACTTGCCTGACGGCTATGACTGATAAGGGATTTGAGGTCATTCCAGTTGAGGAAGAGGTTTTTGCTCAGCAGTTGGCCAGTCTCAAGGATGTTCCTTTTTCTGCTATTAAGATAGGACTTTTGCCCAATCTGCAAATAGCAGAGCAGGCTTTGGCTTTTGTCAAGCAGCATGGGGATATACCAGTAGTGCTGGATCCTGTTCTGGTCTGCAAGGAAAATCATGATTTGGAAGTCAGTGCACTGAGAGAAGAAATCATTAAGTTTTTCCCTTATGTCAGTATCATCACACCAAATCTGGCAGAAGCTCAGCTATTGAGCCAAAAAGAAATCAAAAGTCTGGAGGATATGCAGACTGCAGCCAAAGAGCTCTATGATTTGGGGGCCAAGCATGTGGTGATTAAGGGCGGCAATCGCTTTAGCAAGGAGCGGGCAGTGGATGTTTACTATGACGGTCGAGAGTTTGAGGTCATGGAATCGCCAGTGCTGGCCAGCAACAATACCGGAGCGGGCTGCACATTTGCTTCCAGCATTGCCAGTCAGCTGCTTCTCGGCAAGTCTCCGCTTGCAGCAGTTCAATTGTCTAAAGATTTTGTTTACCGAGCGATTCAGCGCTCAGATCAATATGGGGTAGTTCAGTATGAGAAATAATCAAGTTAAAAAATTAGTTATCTTAGCTTTCATCACAGCACTGTCTGTGGTTTTGGGGAATTTTTTAAAAATCCCAACTCCGACAGGATTTTTGACCTTGTTGGACGCAGGGATTTATTTTACAGCCTTCTATTTTGGCCGCAAGGAAGCGGCTATTGTCGGAGGCCTCTCAGGCTTTTTGATTGATATGATTGCCGGCTATCCTCAGTGGATGATTTTCAGTCTGATTTGCCACGGACTTCAAGGTTTCTTTGCTGGTTTGGAGGGCAAGAAACGCTACCTTGGGCTAGTTTTGGCTGCGGTGGCTATGGTCGGTGGCTATGCCCTCTTTGGTAGTATCATGAATGGTGTCGGGGCTGCCCTAGCCGAAATCTCAAGTAATTTTATGCAGAATGCATTTGGTTTAGCAGTTGGATTTGCTCTTTACAAGGCCTTCCCAGAGAGTTTGAAAAAGACAGTCGCAGTGAAATAAACGAGGTGAGACATGGACTTAGCTAAGATTGGAGCAGAAACTCGTCAGATTGTTCTAGATGTTTTGGACAAGGCTGCCTTGGTCGAGGGAGATATTTTTGTTCTGGGTCTATCCTCTAGTGAGGTTGTTGGAGGCCATATCGGTCAGAGTTCCAGTCTGGAAGTTGGACAGGTCATTGTCAAAACCATACTGGATATCTTAGAAGAGAAGGGTATCTTTCTAGCAGTTCAGGGATGTGAGCATCTCAATCGCGCCCTCGTAGTCGAAAGAGCCTTGGCGAACAAGAAGGAGTTAGAAATTGTCAACGTTCTGCCTACTCTCCATGCAGGGGGCAGCGGTCAGCTAGCAGCTTTCCAATACATGAAGGATCCTGTTGAGGTGGAGTTTATCGTTGCTCAGGCGGGGCTGGATATTGGCGATACTGCTATCGGCATGCATGTCAAGCACGTGCAGATTCCTATCCGACCGATTCTCAAGGAATTGGGAGCTGCCCATGTCACGGCTTTAGCCAGCCGTCCCAAGCTAATTGGCGGCGCCAGAGCGGCCTATAAAGAGGATAAAATCAGGAAGGGATAAAAGGAAAAATAATTTTGAAAAAAACTCTAATTATGCTATAATGGGTTGTATTCAATAAATTTTAAGGAGAAATGACAGAATGTCTGTATCATTTGAAAACAAAGAAACAAATCGCGGTCTTTTGACTTTTAGCATCAGTCAAGAGAAAATCAAGCCTGCCTTGGACCGTGTATTTAACTCAGTAAAAAAAGATATTGCTGTACCAGGTTTCCGTAAAGGTCGCCTTCCACGTGCTATCTTCAACCAACGTTTTGGTGAAGAAGCCCTCTACCAAGATGCTTTGAACGCTCTTCTTCCAGAAGCATACGAAGCTGCTGTCAAAGAAGCAGGTATCGAAGTAGTTGCTCAACCTCAGTTTGATGTCGAGTCTATGGAAAAAGGCCAAGACTGGGTCATCAAAGCTGAAGTAGTCACTAAGCCAGAAGTTAAGCTGGGTGCTTACAAAGACTTGGAAGTAACTGTTGAAGCTACTAAAGAAGTGACTGACGCTGAAGTAGATGAGCGCATTGAGCGTGAGCGCAACAACTTGGCTGAGTTGGTTCTCAAAGAAGGTCCAGCGTCTGACGGTGATACAGTTGTGATTGACTTTGTTGGATCTGTTGACGGCGTTGAATTTGACGGCGGTAAGGGTGACAACTTCTCACTTGGACTGGGCAGCGGTCAATTCATCCCAGGATTTGAAGAGCAGTTGGTTGGCCACAGTGCAGGTGAAACAGTGGATGTTGTCGTAACCTTCCCAGAAGATTACCAAGCAGAAGACTTGGCAGGTAAGGAAGCTAAGTTTGTGACAACTATTCACGAAGTTAAAGAAAAAGAAGTTCCAGTATTGGACGATGAACTTGCAAAAGATATCGACGAAGAAGTAGAAACTCTTGATGAGCTGAAAGAAAAGTACCGCAAAGAATTGGCTGAAGCTAAGGAAACAGCTTATAATGATGCTGTTGAAGCAGCAGCTATTGATCAAGCGGTAGCAAACGCTGAAATCGTTGACTTGCCAGCAGAAATGGTCCACGAAGAAGTGCATCGTGCTGTTAATGAATTCTTGGGCAATATGCAACGCCAAGGAATCTCACCTGACATGTACTTCCAAATCACTGGTACTAGTCAGGAAGACCTGCACAAGCAATACGAAGCAGATGCTGAGTCACGCACTAAGACAAACCTTGTCGTAGAAGCAGTTGCTAAGGCAGAAGGTTTTGAAGCTAGCGCAGAAGAAATCGAAGCAGAAGTAACTTCATTGGCTTCAGACTACAACATGGAAGTGGAACGTGTTCGTCAATTGCTGTCAGAAGACATGCTGAAACACGACATTGCTATCAAGAAAGCTGTTGAAGTGATTACAAGCACTGCGAAAGTGAAATAAATTTCATCATTCAAAATGAGATCATTTGAAACTAGTGTACAGATGCACTAGTTTCTTTTTGTACTTGTTCCGCGATTTTTCCTGGATTTTCTTTTGACGAAAATAGAAATTTATCGTACAATAGAAAGTAGCGAAAAATTGCAAGAGGGCGACAAGCCTTTACTTAATCTTAAAGGAGATCAACTTTGGAATTAGAAGTATTTGCTGGACAGGAAAAAAGTGAGCTTTCTATGATTGAAGTGGCGCGTGCCATTTTGGAAGCCCGCGGCCGCGACCATGAGATGTATTTTAATGATCTGGTCAATGAAATTCAAAACTATCTGGAAAAATCAAACAGCGAGATTCGTGATGCTCTGCCTTTATTCTACACAGAACTCAATGTAGACGGCAGCTTTATTCCGCTGGGGGATAATAAATGGGGCCTGCGTTCATGGTATGCTATCGACGAAGTGGATGAAGAAATCATTGCTTTGGAAGAGACTGATGAGGACGACGCACCTAAGAAACGTAAGAAGAAACGCGTCAATGCCTTTATGGATGGCGACGAGGATGCCATTGACTACAGCGATGACGATCCAGAAGATGAGGACGGCTACGAAGCAGATCCAGCTCTCTCATACGATGAGGAAAATCCAGACGATGAGAAGAATGAAGTGGAAGCTTATGATGCTGAAATCAACGAAATCGCTCCAGATGATCTAGGTGAAGAAGTCGAACTCAACGAAGAAGATGACGACTACTCTGACGAAGACACGGAGACCGAAGAGGAAGAATAAATCAACCAAAAGAAACAAGGGACGAAATCCTTTGTTTCTTTTAATATTCCTTGAAATATAAGTTCGGAAGGTGTAGAATACTAATAAAATTTAATAAAGAAAAGATGGAGGTATGCTGCTATGAAATTTGTCATTGATAAGAGTCTGGGTGAACTAGGCATAAAAAGTGTCGTTATCGGGATTGCCAAGAATGTCAATCCTCATGCAGAACTGTCTTCCTCATTTCTAAAAAAGAAAAAGGAAATGGAAGACTGGGCTTTAGCCTGCGACTTGGATGAGGTGCTTGAGTCGCCGGTGGTTCAAGGTTATATAGAGATACTGCAGCGCGTAGGTCGCAGTGTCAAGAAAAATCCTCCGACGGTTCCTGCTCTGATTCGCAATATCCAGCACCGAGGCTCGCTCCCTCATATTAATAGCATTATTGATATTTATAATGTCGAAGCCCTGCATTCCCTACTGGCTATTGGTGGGCATGATTTTGATAAGATTGAAGGTCAGATAGAATTCACTGTAAGCCAAAAGGAAGATGTTTTTCTGCCTATTTTGTCCAAGGAGAAGCATGTTGCCAAGACAGACTATGTCTATCGGGATTCCAAAGGCATTTTGGCTTGGCTGGATGTTCGTGACAGCGAGTATTATAAGTTTGATGAGGAGACCAAGGATGCCATTTTCATCATTCAGGGGAATGCCAATACCTCTGTCGAAATGCGTCTGGAAGCCTTGGAACGAATCCGACACGATTTAGCAGAGTCCATGCCCGATGTAGAATTTGAAACACATGTCATTAGTATTGAGGAAAATTAACTGGAAGAGGCTTTCCAATTTTGATTTTCACTGACTAGCTGCTTCCTGTTTTAGGGAGCTTTTTTTGCATGCTTTTCTCTCTCTTCTGTCAGATTTATGGTTGAAAAAAAGATAAATAAGCGCAGTTTGCTTTTCTGAAAATAGGAGACATTACTCAATAAAAAATGGTATAATAAACAAAGAAAAGGAGCGTGCTATGACAGAAACACTATTAGAAGCTAAATCAATCAGCAAAAAATATGATGACCAGTATGTCCTGAAGGATACGGATCTAAAAATTGATCAGGGGCAGTTTGTAGCAATCTTGGGTCACAGTGGATCAGGAAAGTCAACGATGCTGAATATCCTATCTTCTCTACTGAAACCAAGTTCTGGACAGGTCTTATACAAAGGAAAGGAGATAGGTCAGCTGAGCAAATCGGCAGTGGCCAAGTTTAGGAGAGAAGACATTGGTTTGGTCTTTCAGCACTATATGCTAATTCCTAATCTAACAGTGGATGAGAACATTCAACTGGGCAGCAAGTATGCCGCAGAAGCAGCGGACCTAGAAGAATTGGCTTCACTATTGGGAATTGAAAAGCTTTTAAACAAATATCCTCATCAGCTGTCGGGCGGTGAGCAACAGAGGGTCTGCATTGCCAGAGCTGTGATTAAGAAACCGGCTGTTTTATTCTGTGACGAGGCAACGGGTGCTCTGGACAGCGAAAATAGTAAGAACATTATTGTTTTATTGCATGCTATCAAGCAAACCTACGGAACCGGTATCCTTTTTACGACACATAATCGAGAAATTGCTAGAACAGCTGACCGAATACTGCTCTTAGAAGATGGACGTATTGTTAGGGACGACATGAATATGGAGAAGCTGTCACCGAATCAAATGAGTTGGGAGATTTAATATGGGGTTGCTATTTAAATATCTATCCAGAGACTTTTTTGCTAAGAGGACAATGGTGTCCATTCTATCTCTGATTTTAATATTCATTTCCTTTATGTACTTCTTCGTTCATTTCGCGATTGATGCCAATTTACTTCGTTTAGGTGGAGAGCAATTATCAGGCAATGAGGCTAATTATTTCACAGCTTTGAAAAGTAATCAACTCTTAATCAGAAACATTACTGTCGCCATGGTAGCCATCTTCTCCCTCATTTTATCCTTATTCATCAGAGGAACGCTCCAAAGAAATCGAGTACAGCTGGCCCAGCTGATGTCCCTTGGCTTTTCTTTCTCCAGTGTGCTAGCAAGCTATGCGCTATTAATCAGCGGTTTATCCTTGCTCAGTTCCTTGCTTGGCTTAGTCTTGGGCTTCTGGGGGTCTGACATCCTCCTTTCTGCTAATAGCCAGACCTATCTCGTACAAGGATTGAGTAAAGGACTTTCTCTGCAGTCGGTTATGACGGGAACCCTCTTCCTAAGTCTTTTCCTAGGAGCTCTTACTTATTTGGCAGGACTGACAGTGAGAAAAACAGATCTGGCTTTAATGATGAAACAGACAGACGGGAAAAGCATCCGTCCCGGTTTGATAGAGAAGTTGATTCAAAAGCTGCCGATGAAGCATAAATTCAAATTTAAGCTAACTCTAAATCATTTTAGCACCTTAGGTCTCTTGTTGATTGCTATCGTTACATTTAGCATCATGTTTGTCTTAAGCTTGTCTCTTACTTTTAGCTCCTCTAAAATCCTTGAATCTCAGAAGGTCGGCCGGCACTATTCTTATGATATCAGCTATGATAACTACCGAAAGGAGGAGGCTGAGTTAGCTTCAGATTCTGTAACCTATCTGAGATACGATGTTGATTTAATGATAAAAGGCGAAACTATAGCCTATCAAGCGCTTTCATTTACCAGTCAAAATGACTTGTTTCAGCTGATTGACAGTAAGGGAGAAATTCTAGATCCCACACAAGGTGTCTTTGTAAACCCTGAATTGCGGGAGAATTACGGTCTTAAAGTTGGGGATACTCTAGAGTTAAGAGTAAAGGGAAAGCGGCATCAGATAAAGATAGCTGGATTTGCGGAGAATGCTGATTTAAAGACGATATATATTCCAAGAGGCCAAGCATCCGCTATGGTAAATGAAGCTGACGATCGTTTTAATGGCAGATTGACCAACAACGCTCAAGAAAAAGGTCAGGGAAAAACTCGCTCCCTAGAGGAAAAATTATCAGCTGTTCAAAGAAGTCAGACTTCCAACAAAGCAAGCGCTATTATCAACCAAAGTATCGGTGTTATAACAGGCTGTTTATTGATTTACCTAGCGGTGTTTATTGGCTTGAATGGTAATATGAAGACTCTATTGATGTTTGATTTACTAGGATATGAGGAGAGAGAGGTTTATCGTATCCTGCTTAACCCCTACATTGTGATTAGCAATCTACTTTTCTTGCTCACTCTGCCTGTGGCCGTCTATGCTGCAAGGAATATCCAGATTATGACTTCTCTTCAGACAGGGGACTATATGCCATTCCAGATCAACTGGATTACTTTCGTTTATATGTTTGTTATCTTGAATGCCTTATGTTTTATCATTAGATTTTTATTTATTCGAAAGGTTAAAAAAATCAGGGAGGATAATCGGCAGGAAGAATTCTTATCAGAATGGTGAGAAACGGCATGAAGATTTTTAAGATAAGAAGTCGGACATCTTGAAAGGAATCCGTCACGATTTAGCAGAGTGCATGCCTGATTTAGAATTTGAAACACGTGTCATTAGTATTGGTGAAAATGGATGAAAACCGAATGAAATCATTTGACAATTTTTTAGGTTTGCGATATCATACTGTTCGGGCACCTCTTTTAGAGGTCAGAGCTTCCTGT
>ERZ773246.952-NODE-952-length-11330-cov-102.1_pt1 | contig 11330 bp, 8 predicted proteins | sample MGYA00580519_ERZ773246 | MGnify/ENA primary metagenome ERZ773246 (study PRJEB29015, sample SAMEA2738153) | human oral metagenome | biome: human oral; feature: human-associated habitat; material: saliva | place: China | collected 2246 ...
AGCGCCCCATACACGTGAAGGAAAGAGCGATGGCCCTGTTTGAGTTCGAGGATGGTCACCTCGTACCCGCTCAATTCGGATACCCGGTCGCCCAAGACCTGGGACCCGACCTCGTTGACGCTATCTGCCAGCAGGTCCTGCAGATCGTCTCGCGTCCGCTTTTCCCCGTGACCTGGCGCGACATGACCGGCCAGGACGACGAGGAGACGCCTCGCCTGACGGCCCTCGACGTGACCGGCCAGATCGTCTCCGTCGAAATCCTCAAAGAACTCGACTCCGAGACCCTCATTACTTCCCTGTCTCGACTGGCCGAGGTTGCCTCGATCTCCTGGTCGGACCTCGCCGCCGAGTACCCGTCCGGCCCCGAGGGCTTCCGCGCCGGTTGGACGCAGTTCCGCGATTCGATGCCCCCGGCCGTCGGCCCGGGCCCCCGCCTGATCATGGTCGCGGGCGACATCGACCCCTCCGTGCGCCCCGCCCTGTCCGTGCTGGCGACCTCCGGCGTCGAGGTGCACCTCATGAACCTGCGCCAGATGTCCAACGGCCGCCTCTTCCTGGACGTGAACGCGGTTGGTCCGCGCCTGTACGGCCACGCCCCGCAGCTCCTCGCCTCCGCCGCGGCAGCGCCCGAGCTGGCCGCCGCGACCGAGCAGGCTGCTCCCTTCGAGGAAAGTACGCCCGCAGAGTCCGCGATCCCCGCGCCTCCTGCGGAGGGCACCGAGGCCTCGAACGAGGAGGACTCCGAGACCCCCACGACGCGTCCGACGCCGAAGGTCGCCCCGCACCTGCGCGAGGTCTTCACCTACCCGATCGACGAGGAGCCCCCGGCCCCCTGGAAGCCCGCCGCCGAAGAGCCTGTCACGGAAGAGTCTGTCGACGAGCAGCCGTCCGACGAGGCCGTGGAGGCCCCGCGCGACGAGGCGGAGCTGGGCGAGGAGCAGCCCGAATCCGAGTCTCAGGACCGCGCGGATGATGCCGACGAGTTCGAGGATGCCGAGGCCGAGCTGGCCGATGAGCTGCACGCCGCCGACAACCACGCGGCCGCCGACGAGGCCCAGGATGCCTCCCAGGACGAGGCCCAGCCGGCCAACGAGCAGCTCGTCAGTGAAACCGCCGAGCACGCCGAGCCTGCCGTCCACGGTGAGGATGTCGAGCGTGAGAACGTTGTCGAGCCTGAGCGCTCCGACGATGTCGAAGACGGCGACGACTCCGAGGATGCCGCTGAGGCTCAGGAGCATGAGGCCGCGGATGAGAACGCCGACGACGCGGCCGATGAGCCCGATGTTGATTCTCACGATGATGCCGATGCTTCCGCCGACGAGCCTCGCCCCGAGGAAGCCCCCGAGCCGGCCACGGAGCAGCAGGCGGACGATCAGCAGGTCGACGAACCCCAGGCCGACGAGCAGCCGACCCCCGAGGAAGACAAGCCTCGCTGGGAACGCCCCGCCCACATGAGCCGCCGCGCCACGCGCCGCGCCCGTGAGGAGTCGAGCGAACTCAACGACGGCGGTGCAACCGACGCGGCCACGGCCTCGTCCGTGGATCGCTCCGAAGAATCCCCCGAGGTTGCACAGGCACGCGCGGAGGGCCTGCCGGTCCTCGGCCGCGACGAGGCCGGACTGCGCACCCTTGCGGAGATTCTCGGCCAGGACACGCCCCTCGTTGCCCGCAGTGAACTGGGCCTGCCCGCAGACCTGGTGCTCGCCGCGAGCGGCGCCATCTCGGGCGCGGGCCTCACCTACCCGTCGCTGGACACCCTGCTCACCGCGCGCGGCCTTGGCCATATCGACGCCTGGGGTCAGGTGCGCATCGGCGACCGCCTGGGCCCGACCCTGGCCGAAGCCCTCGACGAGATCAACCGCGAGATCGTGCGCGAGTACGCGCAGGCCCCGCGCGCAAACCACTCCGCCAAGCACTGACGCGACCGCGGCGGGCGTCCACACAACGCGACGCACACTTACGCAGAGAGGCCCGGGATCACGCGATCCCGGGCCTCCTCGCTACCCGACGCTCAGTGCACGAAAGCGTCCAGCCAGCCGCGCATCGTCGCGTACACGGCCTCGCGCACGGGGGCGTCCGACAGGACCAGATCGTGCTTGCCGGGGAAACGGGCAATCGTCACCAGGTCCGAGAGGCCCAAGCTCCGCTCGGCGATAACCGTCGGATCCAGGACGGTGTCGGACGTGAAGACGCGCTCGCACCACTCCTCCTCGAAATAGGCCGACGTGGACACCATCGACAGGACCGGACAGTCCAGGTGCACGCGCTTCTCGATCGTGTCGTGCCCGGCCATGATCGCCTCGAGCCACGAGGCGGGAACCGGGTAGGACTCGGGGCGCTTCCACTCCTGGATGATCGGCCAGCCCGCGACCGACGGGTCATCCGCCGACAGGTTCTCGGGGATCGGCAGCTCCGAGGAGGCGCGCCCCGCGAGCGAGCGACCGTAGTGGCCGGTCCCGCCCGAGGGCACCTCCCACATGGGGTTGCGCGATGCGATGCGCCCGATGACGGGGGCCATCGCCCCGCGCCAGGCGGCCATCGACTGCATCTCCAGCCAGCCCGAGTTCAGGATCAGGCCAGCCAGGACGCCCGGGTGGCGGTGCGCCCACAGGGTCGCGATCAGGCCGCCCGTCGAGTGGCCCATGAGGACGATCGGCTCGTCCTCGCGCTCGGAACGGATGATCTCGATGGCCTCGCCGATCTCCTCGTCGTACACGGACAGGTCGTCGGCGTAGCCGATCGTCTGGTGGGGACGCAGCGAACGCCCGTACTTGCGCATGTCCAGCGCATAGAACGCCGCGCCCGCGTCAACCAGCTGCTGCGCCATCTCCGTCTGGAAGAAATAGTCGTTGCGCCCGTGCAGGTACAGGACCGTCATGCGGGCACTCTTGGGCGGGGTCGCGCGCACCAGGGTCGCCACGCAGGGCCCCTCCGCGTCGTCGAGCAGCTCGATTGTGCGCGACTCATACCCGTCGCCGAGGATGTCGGCGCGCCACTGGTCGCCAGGAGGACCGTCCTCGCCCCACGGTGCCATGACGTCGCGCTCGGGGATCCCCTCGGGGGACGAGGCCGGAGTGTCCACCCCGGACAGGTCGGGCAGACCGCTCGTGTCCGGGATCAGCTCGTCTCCGGGCGTGGGATTGCTGGTAACGCTCATGGGGTCAGCATAACGCGCGAGGCCACCCCGGCCTCGTTGATGAGGAGGAGGAACCGGGGTAGCCTCGCGGAGAATGGGCGCCGATCAGGCGAAGGAGGACGCGCGCGAGGGGATGCGCTCGTTGAGGAACTCGTCGAGGAGGGCGGTGAGCTGGTCGTGCTCGATGAGGAAGCCGTCGTGACCGTGATCGGAGTGGATCTCGCGGTAGAACGCGCCCGAAATTCCGGCGGCCATCTGCCAGACCTGCTCGGGGAAGAACAGACGATCCGAGTCGACCGCGACGACGAGCGTGCGCGCGGTGACCGCCTTGAGGGCCTCGACGACGCCGCCGCGGTCGCGGCCCACGTCGTGGGAGAGCATCGTGCGGCACAGTGTCACGTAGGAACCCGCGTCGAAGCGGCGCACGATCTTCTCGCCGTGATAGTCCAGGTAGGACTCCACCGCCAGGCGTCCGCCGTGCAGCGGATCCTCGTCGTTCTGCGGGATGCGGCCGAAGCGCTCGTCCAGCTCCGAGGGGGAGCGGTAGGTCGTGTGCGCGATCTGGCGGGCGAGCGCGAGTCCGGCGGTGGGGCCGGGGCCCGCGTAGTAGTCGCCGCCGCGCCACGCCGGGTCTAGCTCAATCGCGCGGATCTGCGTGTGGGTCCAGGCGGCCTGATCGGCGGTCGTCTGCGCGCCCGAGGCCACGACCACCAGTCGGCGCACACGCTCCGGGTAGCTGACCGCCCACTCGATCGCGCGCTGTCCGCCCAGCGATGCGCCCACGACGATGTTCCACTCGTCAATGCCGAGCAGGTCAGCCAGGCGGGACTCGGCGTAGACCTGGTCGCGCGTGGAGATCACAGGGAAACGCGATCCCCACGGCGCCCCGTCGGGAGCGAGGGACGCCGGGCCCGTGGAGCCCTGACAGCCGCCCAGCACGTTCGCGGCCACCACGAAGTAGCGGTCCGTGTCGATGATGCGCCCCGGCCCCACGATCTGCTCCCACCAGCCGGGGGTCGGCTGGCCGGGCGCTGCCTCGCCGCACACGTGCGCGTCGCCGGTGAGGGCGTGCAGGATGAGGACCGCGTTGGACGAGGCCTCGTCCAGCTCGCCCCACGTCTCGTAGGCGAGCGTCACGGAGGGCAGGATCTCGCCGTTCTCCAGGCGCTGAGCGCCCAGGTTCGCGAACTTGCGGAAGGCGACCGGGTCGCCCTCGCGCCACGCACCGGACGTGGGTGCGGGGGGCAGGTTGTGACGGCTCATGATGTCCTTCTTTCGCAGGGGCGCTTCGCTGTCGAGGGAGACTGGGGGGAGCAGCGGCGGCCTCGGAGCCTCAGGAGTGTGTGTATCCCCGAGGCCGCCGACGGGTCTGTTAGGCCGTGGCCGCGCGGGCCGCGTCGAAGCCGAGCTGCAGGTCGGCGAGGATGTCCTTGATGTTCTCCAGGCCGATCGACAGGCGCACGGTGCCGGGCGCGACGCCGGCCTTGACCAGCTCCTCCTCGGTCAGCTGCGAGTGCGTCGTCGAGGCCGGGTGGATGACGAGGGACTTCGCGTCGCCGATGTTGGCGACCACGGGCAGGAGCTGCACGCCATCCGCGAAAGCCCTGCCGGCCTCGTACCCGCCCTTGATGACGAAGGAGAGCAGGCCGCCCGTGCCCAGCGGCGCGTACTTCTTGCCCAGTTCGTAGTAGGGGGAGGACTCCAGGCCCGCGTAGTTGACGGATTCGACGTCCGGGTGAGCCTCGAGGAAGCGGGCGACCGCCAGCGCGTTGGACACGTGGCGCTCGATGCGCAGGGACAGCGTCTCGATGCCCTGCGAAATCAGGAACGCGTTGAAGGGGGAGGTGACGGCGCCCAGGTCGCGGTTGATGAGCGTCTGGATGCGCAGCAGGAACGCCAGGTTCGCGCCCAGCGCGCCGCCCACGCCCAGGTCGCGGGCGTAGACGAGGCCGTGGTAGGACTCGTCCGGCGTGTTGTACAGGGGGAAGCGCTCGGGCTGGGAGGCGAAGTCGAAGTTGCCCGAGTCGACGATCGCGCCCGCGATCGAGGTTCCGTGTCCGCCCAGGTACTTGGTGGCCGAGTGGACGACGATGTCGGCGCCCCACTCGATCGGGCGGACCAGGTAGGGGGTGGCGACCGTGTTGTCGACGATGAGGGGCACGCCGACCTCGTGGGCGACCGTTGCGATCGGCTCGATGTCGAGGATGTCTCCCTGCGGGTTGGGGATGGTCTCGCCGTAGAAGGCGACCGTCTTGTCGTCGGCGAGCGCGCGCCAGGCCTCGGGGTCGAGGGGGTCCGCGACGAAGCGGGTCTCGATGCCCAGGCGTCCCAGCGTGTTCTTCAGGAGGGTGACGCTGCCGCCGTACAGGGAGGGGGAGGCGACCACGTTGTTGCCGGCGACGGCCAGGGCGAGGATCGACAGGGCGGTCGCGGACTGACCGGAGGAAACGAGGAGGCCGCCGACGCCGCCCTCGAGGGCCGCGATGCGGGCGGCGACGCCGTCGGTCGTCGGGTTGGTCAGGCGCGTGTAGATGGGGCCCAGCTCCTGCAGCGCGAAGCGGCTCGCGGCCTGCGCAGTGTCCTTGAAGGCGTAGGAGGAGGTCTGGTAGATGGGCAGGGCGGTCGCGCCGGTGGCGGGATCAAGGTCGTATCCGGCGTGAATCTGCTTGGTTTCGAAGGACCAGTCGTTGGCGGTCATTGTGCGGCTCCTTAGGTGAGGGGTGGTTCGTCTCTGATTCCCCTCCGGCGGGCCGCGGATGCGGTGAAGTGAACATGCGTCGAGGCGCGTCCCGCTGTCGGGGGACTGCGCGGCAGTCGCTTGTGCTGACGCGCAGTCAGCGGCACATTCGACGGTTCATGCCCTCAATTGTTTGTCATCGACGAGGCCGGGGCTGAGGGGTCCCGGATGGTGGACTTTTGTGACAGGTGGGGCGTGGTGCCGGGGTGTGTGAGGAGGCTCGCAGTGGTGGTTGAAAATGTTATGAAAGCGCAGGTATTTGCGCGGTAATCATGGTGCTGATGTTGCAAATGTTGCGATTGTTGCATGTGTGAAAGTTGAGTTTTCTGGTGTGTTTGTTGCCAAGCGTGACGAAAGTGGATAGGCTCTTTCCCAGTACGCGCGCTCCGGCGCACCTAATTGGACGAGATGAGACAACGATGAGACGACGCGGAACCATTCGCATGGGCCTGACGGCTATCGCCGCCTGTGCCCTCCTCGTGCTGCCCCAGATGGCGCAAGCCGCCCCCTCTGAGGAAGAGATCGCTGCCGCCCAGGCTGCCGAAGAGGCTGCGAAGATGAGCGTCGCCCAGATCGAGGTCAAGCTCGCCGAAGTCAACGCCAGCGCCGCAACCGCGATGCAGAACGCGCAGATTGCGGGCGAAGACCTCAACGAAGCGACCATTGCGCTGCAAGAGGCGACCGCAACCGCCAATCAGGCGTCGGCTGACGCGGACGCCGCCGAGGCCGCCTTCGAGGAAGGCAAGCAGCAGATCGCCTCCGTCGCACAGGCTGCCTACCGTAACGGTGGTGGCACGCTCGACGCGCTCGCCCCCTACCTCGACTCCGACGGACTGCGTAGCGTCGAGACCAAGCAGGCTGGCATCAGCTCCTTCTCCTCCTCTGCCGAGGCGAAGATGCAGAACGTTACTGCACTCGAGCAGGTCGCCAAGGTGACCCGCGACGCCGCGAACACCGCGCTCGCCAACCAGAAGGCTGCCACGGACGAGGTTCAGAGGCGCACCGACGCCGCCAACCAGGCCGCGACCGCCGCCCAGAACGAGGCCGCGATCGTCGCCGCCCAGCGTGGCGCCTACGTGCAGGAACTGGCCACCAAGCAGAACACGACCGTCGACCTCATCAACCAGCGTGAGGCCGCCCTCGAAGCCGAGCGTCAGGAAGCCGCGCGCGTCGCCGCCGAGCAGGCAGCCGCCGCTGCTGAAGCCCAGCGTCAGGCCGATGCTGCCGCAGCCGCCGAACGCCAGGCCGCCGCCGATACTGCCGCCCAGGCCTCGTCCTCCTACGACGATGACGATGACTCCTCGTACTCGGCACCCTCCTACTCCGCGCCCTCCTACTCCTACGAGGAGCCCTCGTACTCGGCGCCCTCCTACTCGGGTGGCGGCGCTGACACGGCCATTGCGACCGCGAAGAGCTACCTCGGCGTGCCCTACGTGTGGGGCGGCGAATCCTACGGCGGCGTGGACTGCTCCGGCCTGACCATGCTCGCCTGGGAGAGCGCCGGCGTCGACCTGCCGCACCTCTCCCGCGCTCAGTACAGCTACGGCACGCACGTGCCGATCGGCTCCATGGAGGCCGGCGACCTGATCTTCTGGTCCTCCAACGGCACCCAGTCCGGCATCTACCACGTCGCCATCTACCTGGGCGGCGGCCAGATGATCGAGGCCCCCACCTTCGGCGTGCCCGTGCGCATCACCGGCATCTACAGCTGGGGCTCGATCATGCCCTACGCCGTGAGGCTCTGAGCCGCAACGTTGCTTGACGATCCGGGGCCGCGCAGACTGTGTGTCTGCGCGGCCCTCGGCCTTTGTGTGCGGCTCTGGTCTGTGGGGTGCCCGGGGGCGGCCTGCGTGGATGTGCCGACCTGCCCCGGCCTCGTTCCAGGTGTGCCGACCTGCCCCGACGGGGAACCCGCGAGCGCGCTTGTGGAGTCATGTGGTTAGCATGAACGGCATGAGTGCCCCCACCGCCGACACGAACACCCACCAGATCGGTGCCACCTCCACTGTCCCACAGGTCGTCAAGCCGTTCCCTGCGTTCGCGCGCACCCTGGCACTCCTCTCCTTTGTGGTGTTTCCGGCTTGGTCTCTCATTGGGATTCTGACGAGGGATAACTGGACGCGGTGGGCATTCCAGTTGAGCCAGGCGCGAGTGATCATTGCGGCCATCGCAGTCCTCGCGTTCCTCCCCATCGTCCGGGCGGCGTTCGGTCGTTTCATCCTCGACCTGATTCGCAGGATCAAGCCGATGCGCAGCGGCAAGCACGCGACGGAAGCTCATCCCGGCACCATGTTCCTGGGGGTTGTGGCCTCGCTCGTGGTGCTCGGACTGGTTGGTCTGGTCGCGTGGGGTATGTGTGGTCAGGTTGCCCTCGACTGGCGCGACGGTCCGGTGACCCGCGAGGGCGTCACGTGCACCGCCATGAATCCCGAGGAGCGCGACGATGGCCCCTTCGTGCACATCGAGCTGACTGAAAGCGAAGGGGTCGTGCGCGCCTACGACCTGCGCCAATACGAGCTCGATCGCCACGCCGAGAAGGGCACGCCCCTCTACAACACGATCGTCGAGGCCTGCCAGACCCCCGGCACGCAGATCGGGATCAGCATCTACGACCGCACGGGCATCATCGTCGACGCGTGGAAGAAGTAGTAAGAAGTAGTGCGCATAAACGCAGCGGCCTCGCGCACGGGCCGCCATGCTCGAGGCCGGGGAGCGTGGGTGTGCAATGAGCTCTGAGTGATCGTCCTGCGTATGCGGTGGGGCCGCGCAGACGTAAGTCCGCGCGGCCCCTCGCAAGCAGTCAGCTCAGTGCTCGCCCTCGTGCTCCTTCAGGCGCTCGTAGGAGCGGCGAATCTCGGCCTCGGCCTCTTCGCGACCCACCCAGTGGGCGCCCTCGACGCTCTTGCCGGGCTCGAGGTCCTTGTAGACCTCGAAGAAGTGCTGGATTTCCAGGCGGTGGAACTCCGACACGTCGTCGATCTCGGTACGCCACGAGGCGCGCTGGTCCGAGGCGGGGACGCACAGGACCTTGTCGTCGCCGCCCTTCTCGTCGCGCATGCGGAACATGCCGAGCGCGCGGCAGCGGATCACGCAGCCGGGGAAGGTGGGCTCTTCGAGGAGGACCAGGGCGTCCAGCGGGTCGCCGTCCTCGCCCAGGGTGTCGTCGATGAATCCGTAGTCATCGGGGTAACGAGTGGAGGTGAAGAGCATGCGGTCCAGGCGGATACGGCCCGTCACGTGGTCGATCTCGTACTTGTTTCGGTTCCCCTTGGGGATCTCGATGGTCACGTCAAATTCCATGGCCGCGCCTTCCTCATTAGCCCCGAAACTCGGGGGTCCGGTTGGTTGTGTCGGCGCATGGACGGGTACTGTAGGTACCGAAGTAACCACGAAGGGAAATCCATGCATCGCACGTCTATGGGGGCCATTGTAAGCGCTAGCGCCGCACTCGTGGCGACGGCGGCGCTGGTGGGTGCCGGTTGTTCGCCGCAAACGGCCACTCCGGCGGACGCTCCCACGGCCTCGACGCTTGAACCCGCAGCGATTTCCGGCGACGCGAAGGGCGGCGGGAACCCGGTTTCCGCCGAGGACGTCCAGGCGCTGTGGGCACCGGTCGCGGCAGCCGCGGCTGAGGGCGGCTACACGGCGTGGGGCACGGTCCTGGATGCGCAGACCGGCGAGGTCCTCCTGGACGCGTCTGCCGCCACCCCTCACACGCCCGCCTCGACGACGAAGACCCTCGCGGCTTTCTCCGCGCTGCACCACCTGGATCCGACGGCGACGCTGACGACCAGCGCGCTCCTGGGCGCTGATAACCAGACCCTCTACCTGGATTCGGAGGGCGACCTGCTCCTGGGGATTGGCACCTCCGACGAGGTCGAGGTCTCGGGCCGCGCGGGCCTGCAGACCCTCGCGAAGGACACGGCCGCGGCCCTGGCGCAGCGCGGTATCACCTCCGTGACCCTGAATTGGCGCGGCACTCTCTTCGAGGGTGCCTCGCACCTGTCCTCCTGGGACGCGCAGGAAGTCGGCTCCTACGAGGGTCACGTCGGCCCCATGGCGATCGATGCCGGACGCACCTACGAGGGTGCCAACGCTTTCTACTCGGACGCGCCGGGACGCGTCGCCGAGGTCTTCTCGCAGGCCCTCGGCGCGGAGGGGATCTCCGCGACCCTCGGCGAGGCCGGAGATCCGCCCGCGGGAGCGGGAGCCGTGGCCCAGGTGAGCTCGGCGACGATGGGGGAGCAGCTGCGCTGGATGCTCGCCCACTCGGATAACACCCTCGCCGACCAGTACTGCCGTTTCGCCGCGCGCGCGGCGGGAGCCCCCTCGACCTATGAGGGCGCGACCGAGACGGTGCGCAAGACCCTGACCGAGGCCGGTGTGCCCACGGAGGGCCTGACCCTCGAGGACTGCTCGGGCCTGTCCAGCAACGACAAGATCAGCGCGAATACTCTCGTCGGCGTCCTCAAGGCCTCGTACGAGGGCACGGGCACCGAGGCGAACACGATGCGCCTCCTGCCGTGGGCGGGCCTGGTGGGCACGCTCTCGAAGCGCATGACCGAGGAGCCTGCGGCCGGAAACGTGCAGGCGAAGACGGGCGCCCTCCAGGAGGTCACCTCCCTGTCCGGGTCCGTCATGACGAAGAGCGGGCGCGTCCTCCTTGTGTCGATCGGTCACGATAACGTCACCGAGGGTGCCTACGCCACGCGCGGCCACCTCGACGCCTTCGAGGAGGGCCTCGCCGGGCTAGACTGAGGCCATGGATATGCCGTTTGGCCCGCGCAACGTCGCGGGAGTTCTCGCCTCGTTGTCCTACGCGGGCCCCTCGGCCTCTCGCGTGGGTGCCTCCGCCGTCGTGGCGCGCCTGCGCCGCTCGGTCGCCTGGTCGGATCGTCGGCTCGCCGAGCTGTCCACCCTGCCCGAGGCCTCCGAGAAGGTGGCCGGCTCCCCGACCCTCGTCGTTGACCGCCGCGGCCTGATCCGTTCGGTCGGATCGCTCCTGGAGAGCTTCGAAGACGCGCGCACACCCAAGGTTCTGGCCGCCGAGGCCGTCATCCTGCGCGCCCTGGCCAAGGACGCGACGGGCATCTGGGACGTGCGCTCCGGCCGCCGGATCCTCGTGGCCCCTAACGTGCTCGCCGACGCGCAGCGCTACGCCTTGGACCAGACCGACTGGTGCCGCTGGGTCTCCCTGTGCACGGGTCTGCGCGGCGTCCACCTCACCCACGCCCCCCACCTCGTCCCCTACATCGCCGACCTGATGCGCTCGCTGCCCGAACGCAGCGACGAACTCGTGCGCATCGTCCTGCTCCTGGACGCCCTGCCCACCGCGGAGATGGAGGTCCTCACGCCCCGTGACCTGCCCTCGATCCAGTGGCTGCGCACCCACCGCGCGCACGCCGGGGGCGTCGGCCTGGTGCGCGCGTGCGCGGCCGCCGGAATGCCCCTGGCCGG
>ERZ773246.956-NODE-956-length-11275-cov-3.7049_pt1 | contig 11275 bp, 10 predicted proteins | sample MGYA00580519_ERZ773246 | MGnify/ENA primary metagenome ERZ773246 (study PRJEB29015, sample SAMEA2738153) | human oral metagenome | biome: human oral; feature: human-associated habitat; material: saliva | place: China | collected 2246 ...
AGTATGCAAGTAAAAAAGGTAGAAGAAAGTGATGTCTTAAAATTTTCTCCCTGCTCGGAGATTTCATATGTCGACTACTATACCAAAAGGGGGAAGGAAGAAAAGACGGCCCCCATTTCTCAAGAGGTCATGGTTCCTGTCATTATTGACGGTAGTGAACGGGGAATGCTTATTTCCTCGCCTCAGGATATATACCACCTGGCTATCGGGTATGTATTGGCTGAAAATCTGGTGCCTATATATGCCGATATTGAGTCTTTGGTTGTAGAAGACGGAAAGGTTCTCGTTAAGACGACGGCGGAAGCTCATGAAATGCCGGCGCCTCCGACAGATCGATTAGGAACAGTTAAGGCCGATGAAATTTGTGGTTACGGCGGCTTACTTGATTCGTTATCGGCAGCTCATCACGCTTCTCACGGTGTTCATGAAGGAGCGTTAGTGCGTAACGGTGAAGTTTTGGCCTATGCTGAAGATATTGGCCGTCATAATGTTTTAGACCGTTTGAGAGGGATTGTAGAAGATAAAAAAATCGATGTCTCCGATGTAATGCTTATCTTCAGCGGTCGCGTACCTCAGTCGGTCATTTCCAAGGTACACGGTATGGGCGTGCATTTAATTGCATCCAGGGCCTTGCCGTCGGCCTTGGGTTTAAAATTGGCGAATGAATACGGGATTACGGTTGTATGCGGCCTGCGTCCCGACTCTTTCCGCCTATATACACATCCTGAAAGAGTGTCTTTCTAGGGAAATATATCTTAGTATAAATAAGAAAAGGGAGTGACCTGTAGGTCACTCCCTTTTAGCATTTGTCTGTTATTTTTTCAGTAATACGGTTCTTACAGTCGTTCCTGCCGTTGCCGGAGGGGCTCCCTTGGGAATAAAGGCAAGAGCATCGGCACGGGCCGGTCCGAATAAGGAGCCTGCCGTAGCTCGCTCCAAGGGGGTAAAGAAGGGGATACCGTCTTCATATGAAACCGTGCCTTGGACGAAGCGATCGACCGGGTTGTTTTTATTCAATCCGTCTTTCATACGGCAATCAAGTTCCAGTAAAGCTGTCTGTTCCTCGCCGCGGAGACGACGCAGTACGGGCAGCACAATGAGATGAAAGGCGTTAAACGCTGCCGACGGGTTGCCGGATAAGCCGAGAATAGGGACGGTTTTACCTTTTCTTTCAATGACTCCGCCAAAGGATGCGGAACCGGGACGCATGGTTACGCGGTCGTATAACTTACGGGCGCCGATGCGTTCGTAAATTTGCGGCATGGAATCGAAGAGCCCTACGGAAACGCCGCCGGTACTGATAATTATATCGACTTCCATGGAGGCTGAGAAAATACGGGTAATTTCCGTATCCAGTTCGGACGCCTTGTCCGTTACGTGCATGTAGCCGATTTGTCCGAAACCGTATTCACGCAAAAGACCGGCAAACAGGTAGGCATTGGAGTTATAAATCTGCGCTCCGTTGCGCGGTTCTCCCGGCATGACTAATTCTTGGCCCGACGTAATAAAGAGAACTCGCAGGTCCTTGTAGACCGTTAAATCCGTATGGCCGATACCGACAGCTGCCGACATGGAACCGGCAGTCAGGACAGACCCGGCTTTTAGTATTAAGTCACCTGTCGTACATTCTTCACCGATAGGAATGACATTGTCACCCTTTTGCACGGGCAGGTTAAGGTGAATATTCTTTCCGTCAGCTGTAGTGGACACCTGTTCCTGCATGACGATGGTGTCCGTTCCGTCAGGCAGGGCTCCGCCCGTCATAAGACGAACGGCGGCACCTTCTTTTACCGTGCCGTCATAGACCTCGCCGGCACCGAGGGTCGCCAAGATCTCATAGTCTGTGCGCCCTTTTTCGAAGTGAACGGCATACCCGTCAAAAGGTGACTTACGAAAAGGGGGATACGGTTCGGCGGCATGTATATCTTCGGCGAGAATTCGCCCTAACGCAAGATCGGGACGGATTGTTTCCGTCCCGACTGTTGTCGTGGTCAGTACATCCGCCCATATACGATTTACTTCTTTTACTGATATGGGAATCATAAGCTGAACCTTTCTGTTATGCTTTCGACGCTGCAGCTTGCTTAGCCGCTAAGGCTGCTTTGGCCTTGGCAGCCGCTTCTGCCGGGTCGAAAAGTGTGAATACTTCCGTAGGACATGCTTCGATGCAGGCGGGAATGCCTGATTCCGTACCGTGGCACAGGTCACATTTAAACGCCAATTGGCGGAAAGGACGGCCCTTTGTATCGCCATGGTAAATGCGTGCCATTGTAATACCGTCAAAGGGACAGGCCTTGGCACATTTGCCGCACCCTTTACAAATATCCTGATCGAGGATCACGCTGTCTTCACCCATGGAAATGGCATTAAAGGGACAAGCTTCCATGCACTTGGGCTTAGGGCATTGACGGCACTGTACGGGCTTTGTCATGTCTTTGGTAATTTGAATTTGGACGCGCGGCGTAAAGTCGTAACTGTCCGGGTCCATGTTGAATACATTCTTTCCCGTATGATTGACAACGCAGGCAATCATACAGGTGCGGCAGCCGATGCACAGCATAGGGTCCGATTTGATGAATTTATTCATTCAATGCCGCCTCCGTTTCTTCGAGAACGCCCGTTAAGCGGCGAATTTCTTTGTATCGTTCAATAACTTCCTGTTCGGCTGCTTTTTGGTCGTCGATTTTTTCAACGCGGCAGGCACAGTATTTGAATTCCGGGGTATTACTCTTCGGATCGAGTTTGGCGTTAGTCAATTCGTTGCACGCGCCGACCCACCACTGATAGGTCATGTACGTAGCACCCTTGGATACACGTTCTGTCGGCAAAGCTCTTGTAATCGTTTGGCCACGAGGCGAGAAGACACGCACCAGTTCACCGTCTTTAATGCCTAAAGCTTCGCAATCGTCGGGGTTCATTTGAATGAAGCCCGGTTCGTCGGCGAGGGAGCGCAAGAGGCGGCAGTTACCCGTCATGGTACGGACGGAGTAGTGACCGACTTCGCGGACTGTAGACAAGGATAAGGGGAATTCTTCCGTTTCTTTTTCCTTTACAGGTGTGAAGGGGAAGAAGTAGAAATGTCCTTTACCTTCCGGTTTGTTGAAGGTAGCCCCTTCGTGGAGGAATTTTGTACCCTTATCTTCCGGGTCGCGAGTGTAGCAAGGCCACTGAATGCCGTAGTTGGCTTCCATTTTTTCATACGTAGCCCCGTAGTATTTCGGTGAAAGGGAAATCATTTCATCCCAAATTTCTTCCGTGTTGTTGTAGTGCATGGGATATCCCATGGCTGTGGCTACGAGGCAGAGAATTTCCCAGTCCGTCTTGACGTTCGGATCCGGATCTACGAGCTTATGAACGCGCTGGAAGCGGCGATCACAGGCCGAGTATACGGCTTCGTGTTCGCCCCAGGCCGTAGCCGGGAAGATAACGTCGGCGTATTCACTGGTTTTGTTGAAGAAAATATCTTGAATGACGACGAAATCGATTTTCGAGAGCGTTTCACGAATTTCCGGTAAATCCGGGTCGGATTGAGCCGGATCTTCGCCGATGATATAGTAAGCATGAATTTGTTTTTTCGGATCCGATTCCCGTAATACTTTGTCGGGAACGTGTGTCAGCGGCGTGCCGTTAACGGGTGATAGGGGAACGCCCCAAGCTTTTTCAAACTTGGCACGAACTTCCGGATCAGTAACCTTTTGATAGCCCGGGTATACGTTCGGTAGAACGCCCATATCGCAAGTTCCCTGTACGTTATTTTGTCCGCGTACGGGACCTACGCCTGTTGCATAGTGACCGAAATTACCGGTCATTAAAGCTAAGTTGGAGCAGGCAATAACGCATTCAACGCCTTGGGAGAACTGTGTCACGCCCATGCCCCAAAGTGTCATAGTATGCTTGGAAGAAGCGAAGAGGCGTGCGGCCTTACGAATTTCTTCCGCATCGAGATGGGTCTGTTCTGCAATGGCTTCCGGTGCGTACTTGGGATCGGCAATTTCTCTAGCGTATTCATCGAAGCCTACTGTATGAGCGTCAATAAATTCATGGTCAACCAAGTCTTCCGTGACAATGACATGAGCCATAGCACAAAGGAAGAGCATGTTTGTGCCGCCCTTAATGGGCAGGAAAATATCGGCAATACGACCTGTTTCCGTCTTGCGGGGGTCAACGCAAATAATCTTGGCTCCCTTTTTCTTAGCCCGTACAATACGACGCGCTACAAGGGGATGAGAGGTAGCTGCATTGTAGCCCATGTTGAAGATGACTTCCGCATCTTCGAGTTCCGGCACGCTGTACGACATAGCGCCTTCACCTAATGTTTCGCCGAGACCGGCGACAGAAGGAGCGTGTCAGATACGGGCGCAGTGGTCGACGTTATTGGTACCGATAACTGCGCGCATGAATTTTTGAGTTAAGTAGCCTACTTCATTTCCGGGACCGCGAGCCGAGCCGGCACCCATAACCGTGTCGGGGCCGTATTCTTTGATGATGGCCTTTAAGCGATCGGCAGTATACTGAATGGCTTCTTCCCAAGTAGCCGGTTCCAAGGGAGCTCCCTTGCCGCCGCGACGGATTAAGGGAGTGCGAATACGTTTGGTTAAAATTTTGGGGTCATTCAGATAATCCCAGCCGTACAGGCCTTTCAAGCACAAACGTCCGTCATTGTTTACGCCGTGCGGCGATCCCTTTGCTTCAATGACGCGATTATTTTCTCTGTCTACAGTACAGTCAATAAGACAGCCCGTACCGCAGTAGGGACAGACGGTAGTAATCGTTTCGTAAGACATGTGGTGATTCACCTCTTTTAATAAGCGCATAGATGAACAATTACATAACTATACGCCAAAAGAAAAATTCTCATGAGTTTTACTCATGGATGCTTTGATACACATCTATTCTATACCTAATTTTCTCAACATGCAACATGTAAAAACGAAAATTTTTACGGCTTATAAAGGGAGAGATAGTTAAAACATCAGATAAAATGGGGATTTTACAGATTGGCCAATAGTTTTATGTATTTCGCCAAGGCAGAAATATTGTCAACGTGTAAAGTATTAAAATACACTGAATTCGTATCCTTTCGTCGTGTCACCAAGGCGACCGTTTCATTGTCCCCTTCTGCGGCGCCGGCTTCAGGCGGTAAAACCAAGAGTTTCGGAAAAAGGCCGTGACGGCGACTTTCAATGAGGACCAAATCTACGGGCATAGAAAAGGCGGCGTGCTCTATAGAGCATTTTTTTTCCGGTCCGTCCGGGATAAGAGCCGTACAAACGGCCCCTGCACGAGTCGCCAAATCCGTATCGCTGCTTTGTTTAGGCCCACTAGGCATGTGATGAGTGCTTTTAACATAGCCGACTTTATATCCCTGGTCGGACAACTCTTTGATGACCTGTGTAGTCAGGTGCGTTTTTCCCGTACCCGAAGTTTCTGCAGTGATGGAAACGACAGGAACGGGACGACTTTGATTAGCTGCACAAGCCAAGGCTTCTTTGTAGGCTATCGGTGTGTTCATGTTCAAGTATTGTCGCGCATAAGGTGTTTCGTCAATGAAAGCCGCTTTTTTATTATAAATTTTCCGAACTCTGTAGTCGCCATCGGCCAAGGCCGTACGGATTTTTTCATAAACTCGTCCCTTATAAAGTGCCGCCAAGGGATTTTCTCGCCCGTCGACAACGGGTATAACAGCGTCATACACGGAGGCATTGGCAGCCAGCAAAGCAGGAACCCGTGAAAAGTCGAAAAAGGGAAGGTCCACGGCCAGGATGAGCCAACAGTCGGAAGGATATAGTCTCATGGCCGCCTCCATACCGCCTAAGGGGCCGCAGTCCGTATAAAGGTCGGATACGACAGAAAGACGACGCTTGTCGCCAAGATGGATATACTCTGTCGTATGCTCCCTTTGCTTTGTTTTTTTGCGGATAAAATCGGGAAGTTCTTGCGGTTCTATTATCCTATTAGCAGAAATGACCGTGCGTTCAAAGGGATAAACGTAAGAATTTGTCAGCATATGAGTCAGCGTTGTCGAATCTTGCCAGGGTAATTGAGACTTATCTTTTTTCATGCGACTGCTTTTGCCGCCGGCTAAGATTAAAAGTGATAAAGCGGGCATTTTATTATGTCTTTTCAAGGTAAATCACCTCGTTTCAAAACTTCTTTTTAGAGAATCCTATCATATTTTTGCTGTGTTGCAAAAAAAAATTATAAAAAAACTTGTATTGACGAAAATTTATAAAGATGTATACTATAACCTGAACTCATATTATATTTGCTTATTTCTAATAGGTTGGAGCAAGGAGGTATCATTATTATGCTTTCTCCCCAGGAAATTTCGGAAAAGTTTATTGACATCGGTAAGGGTAAGGCGGATCTTTGCTTGCACAAGGCACTTTTATTAGCTTTGTTGGCAGGGATGTACATCGCTTTGGCTGCTGTAGGCGCCAATACGGGCAGCAGTATGATTGAAAATCCGTCACTTGCCAAAATTGTAAGCTCTATGATTTTCCCTGCCGGTCTTGCCATGGTAGTTCTTGCCGGGTCGGAATTATTTACCGGTGACTGCCTTATGATTATCAGTGCCGGTGAAGGGGCTATTTCGTGGAAGAAAATGTTTCGTTGCTGGATTTTAGTGTATATCGGTAACTTTGTGGGCTCTATTTTAGTAGCTTTTTTGATGACACAAGCCCATCAGTACTCCCTGTTCGGCAACGGAGTGGCCTTGGTTACCATGAAAACAGCCGTCGCTAAGGTGTCTTTGTCTCCTTTAAGCGCTCTGATTCTCGGTGTATTCTGTAACTTCCTGGTCTGTGTTGCCGTTTGGATCGCAGCCGGCGGCAGCTCCGTAACGGAAAAGCTTGCATCCGTATACCTTCCCATCTTCCTGTTTGTCGTGTGCGGTTTTGAGCATAGTGTTGCCAATATGTACTACATTCCGGCGGGGATTTTTGCCGCAGGGGATCCTGTTTATGCGGCGGCAGCAGTGGCGAAAGGGATAGATACGTCCGTTCTTACGTGGGGAAACTTCTTTATTAACAACCTGATTCCCGTCACGATTGGAAATATTATCGGTGGTTGTATTCTCGTGGGGGCGGTGTACAAGAAGTGTTACCCCAAGAAAAAGGCATAGAATAGCCATTTGTGAAGAAAAGTACTTGTGTTTGGATACTGGCTATTTATAACAAAATAGGTTACAATAATCATGTAATACCGGCTCCGGCATTCACGTCGAGAGCCGGTTGTTTACACTATGGAGAAATTTTCAGAGAGGCAATACAAGCTATGAAACGGATAAAAACGGAAGATGCCGTAGGTCAGGTTCTCTGTCACGATATTACACAGATTATTCGCGGCGTCTCCAAGGGCCCGGTTTTTCGTAAGGGTCATGTGGTACAAAAAGAAGATATCCCCGTCCTTTTATCAGTCGGAAAGGATACGCTCTTTGTTTGGGAAAATGACGAGCAAATGATGCACGAAGACGAAGGCGCCGCCGTACTGAGAGATCTTACTATGGGAGCGGGAATGCATGCTACAGAGCCGAAGGAAGGCAAGATCGACTTGATTGCCGATTGTGACGGCATGTTGGAAATAGATACGAGGCGATTAAATATTATCAACGGTCTCGGTGAAATGATGGTTGCTACCAGACACGGCGGTTTTACTGTACATACAGGTGATAAATTGGCCGGTATGCGAGTGATTCCGCTGGTCATTGAGAAAGCAAAGATGGAAGCGGCAAAAAAAGCGGTGGCGGGAAACCCGTTGATGAATATCCGCCCGTTTAAGGTTAAAAGGGTAGGTCTTGTTACGACGGGAAATGAAGTTTTTTACGGACGAATTGAAGACACCTTTTCGCCCGTCATTTATGACAAGGTAAAAGAATTCGGGGCTCGCGTGGAAATGCATACCGTCCTTCCCGACAATCCCGATGGCATTACAGCCGCTATTAAGGACATGTTGACAGCAGGGATGGAAGCTGTTTTCTGTACAGGCGGCATGAGCGTCGATCCTGATGATAGAACTCCTTTAGCCATTAAAAACACGGGAAATCGCATAGTTTCCTACGGTGCACCGGTTTTGCCGGGAGCCATGTTTCTTTTGTCGTATACGATAGATGCCCGTCCTGTTGTCGGCTTGCCCGGGTGCGTTATGTATGCAAAACGGACGATTTTCGATTTGGCTTTGCCTTATTTGATGTCCGGTACGGAATTGGATGCGGTGACTTTGGCGCGTATGGGTGAGGGCGGGTTATGCCTGGACTGTCCCGTCTGTACCTTCCCCAATTGCGGGTTCGGTAAGTAGGTGTGATGCATGGCAAAATTTACACATATTGATGAAAAAGGAAATGCTCTCATGGTTGATGTGGGACATAAACAAGTTACATCACGGATGGCTTTGGCGACCGGTCGGATTTTTATGAACGATGAGTGTTACAAAGCCGTCAAAAACGGTCAAGTTACAAAGGGTGATGTCCTGGGAACAGCCCGTATTGCGGCAATTATGGCGGCGAAGAAGACAAGTTCCTTGATACCTCTTTGCCACAATTTATTGATTACCAAGTGCACGGTAGATTTCGTGTTTCATGATGAGGCGCGTGTCGTTGAAGCACAATGTCGGGTTTATTGTGAAGGCAAGACAGGGGTTGAAATGGAAGCTCTTACGGGAACATCTGTGGCTCTACTGACCGTATATGACATGTGCAAAGCCGTCGATAAGAGAATGGTAATTTCCGAGGTACATTTAGAAGAAAAGACGGGCGGTAAGAGCGGTCCCTTCTTGTTTAACGAAGGCGGTGAAAACCGTGAAAGATAAGTCGGGGAGAAGTATAAACTATTTGCGCATTTCCGTAACGGATAAGTGTAATTTTCGTTGCCGCTATTGTATGCCCGACCCCGTTCCCGATGTGGAACATGAAGAAATCTTGCGGTATGAGGAAATCTTACGTATTTGTGAAGCAGCCGTTCGCCTAGGTATTCGAAAATTTAAGATTACGGGCGGTGAACCGCTGGTGCGTAAGGGCTGTGTCGACTTTATGCGACGTTTAAAAGAAACGGATGGGGTAGAGACTGTTACGCTTACGACGAACGGCATGTTCGTAAAAGAGCATATAGAAGAGTTTAAACACATGGGATTGGACGGTATTAATATCAGTCTCGATACATTGGATCGTAAACAGTTTCGTCGTCTGACAGGAACGGACGGAGCGGATGCGGTTGTAGATGCCGTAGCTGCTTGCGTATCTGCCGGACTTAAGGCCAAGATCAACTCGGTTCTTCTCAGTGAAACGAAAAGCCAGATCTTACGCCTGGCACATTTGGCGCAAGAGATGCCTGTTGATGTGCGTTTTATAGAAGTTATGCCTATCGGCTTCGGTCGCTTTGAGAAAGGCCCGACAGAGGATGAGGTTTTGCAGATATTACAAGCAGAATATCCTGATTTGGCTTATCGCCGGGATGTAAGGGGAAACGGGCCGGCCGTTTATTACGGAAGTGGTTTGCTGCAAGGGTATATAGGCTTTATTGCCGCCAATACTCATCGCTTCTGTGATGAATGCAATCGTATGCGGTTGACGAGTACCGGGTTTTTGAAGCCCTGTCTGTGTTATGACAGCGGTATCGACCTCAAAGCTGTCTTACGCGGCGGCACACGAGATAGCTTAATGGCGGCTCTGACACGTGCCGTCAAAAGCAAACCGCAAGGTCATTGTTTCTCCCATGTCGGGGAAATAACGGAAAGTAAGACCATGAATCAAATCGGTGGGTGATAATATGGGAAAGATAGAAGCTATTTGTATAAGCAGAAAACGAGGCGTGCAAAAGGAGCCGATAAAAGAAGCCAATCTTCTTGTCCATTGGGGAATTGAAGGCGATGCACACGGTGGTAAGTGGCATCGTCAGGTGAGCCTTCTTTCTGCCGATAAGATAAAAGCGTTTAGAGAAAAAGGGGCTCATGTAGATTTCGGAGCCTTCGGCGAAAACCTGGTCGTTTCAGGTTTCGATTTTGCTACTTTACCGGTAGGTACCTTGTTGCGCTCCGGGGACGTACTCTTGGAAATGACGCAAATCGGCAAGGAATGCCATACTCATTGTGCCATTTATCATTCCGTCGGTGACTGTATTATGCCGCGAGAAGGCGTATTTGCACGTGTTCTTGAGGGCGGAATGCTGCACTGCGGTGATGAATTGGTCATTGAAGAGCGTAAAGGGCCGCGTCCCTATCAAGCGGCCGTTATTACCTTGTCCGATAAAGGCAGTCGCGGAGAACGCGTAGACGAAAGCGGCCCGCTTATTGTAAAAAGATTGGAAAAGGAAGGTTTCGAAGTTATGGAAACTTTGCTTTTACCCGATAATGAAGAAAAACTGAAGAAAGAATTAATTCGCCTAGCCGATCAACGACAAGCAGATCTTATTTTGACAACAGGCGGTACGGGGTTCGCGCCGACTGACGTGACTCCCGAGGCAACTCTGGCCGTGGCGGATCGTATGGTTCCGGGAATCGCCGAAGCTATGCGGGCCGAATCGATGAAGTTTACGAAACGGGCTATGTATTCAAGGGCCACGAGTGTTCTTCGTAAGGGCACACTGATCGTAAACTTGCCGGGAAGTCCCAAAGCTTGCGATGAATGTTTGGACGTATTTTTAAGCACTGTCGCTCATCCGTTGGATTTATTGCGCTACGGAGCGTCTGACTGTGCCAGAAAATAATTTTGCGGGAGATTTTAAATATGAATACCTGGAAAAAAGCGGTAGGCTTAGCTGTTATGGCGGCAATGGCAGTGGGGCTTATCGGTTGCGGCGGACAGCAGGAAGGTCCTAAATCGACCGGAGAGAAAGAAAAAGTACACTTAACCGTATTTGCGGCAGCAAGTATGACGGAAACGTTGAATCAGCTTAAAACAGAGTATGAAAAGCAGCATCCCGATGTAGAAATTACATTTAACTTCGATTCTTCGGGTACACTGAAAAAACAAATCCAAAACGGGGCGGAGTGTGATCTCTTCATATCGGCAGCTCAAAAGCAGATGAATCAGTTGGATGTCTCGAAAGATGAAAAGGCTAACCCGGACAAATTGGATTTTATAGATCCGGCGACACGCATTAACTTGTTGGAAAACAAGGTTGTATTGGTCGTTCCTGAAGGAAATCCCAAGCAAATCCAAAACTTTAACGATATGGCGGCCAAGTTGAAAGACGGTTCCGTTCGTCTGGTTATGGGGAACAGTGACGTACCGGTCGGCCAGTATACGGAAAAAATTTTGAAATTCTACAACCTGGATGAAAAA
>ERZ773246.966-NODE-966-length-11189-cov-51.6526_pt1 | contig 11189 bp, 8 predicted proteins | sample MGYA00580519_ERZ773246 | MGnify/ENA primary metagenome ERZ773246 (study PRJEB29015, sample SAMEA2738153) | human oral metagenome | biome: human oral; feature: human-associated habitat; material: saliva | place: China | collected 2246 ...
GGCGCGGTGATCCTCCTGGCCGGCGAGCCCGGCGTGGGCAAGTCCACGCTGCTGCTGGACGTGGCCGCCAAGGCCGCGCGCACGGCGGCATCGAGCGGACGCGGCCCCGTCCTCTACGTGACGGGCGAGGAGTCAGCGGCGCAGGTGCGAGGGCGCGCCGAACGCATCGGAGCGCTCGAGCCGAACTTGCTCATCGCCGATGAGACGGAACTCGGCATCGTCCTGGGGCACGTCGAGGCCTCGGCTCCGTCCCTGCTCATCGTCGACTCCGTGCAGACGATCTCCTCCGCCCAGGTCGAAGGCGGGGCGGGCGGCGTCGCCCAGGTGCGCGCGGTCGCCGCCTCGCTCATTCGAGTCGCCAAAGAATCCGACCTACCCACCCTGCTCGTCGGCCACGTGACGAAGGACGGCGGCATCGCCGGTCCACGCGTCCTCGAACACCTCGTGGACGTCGTCTGCCAGTTCGAAGGTGACCGACACTCACGCCTTCGCCTGCTGCGCGCCGTGAAAAACCGCTACGGCCCCACCGACGAAGTCGGCTGCTTCGAGCTGACCGACTCGGGGATCTACGGCCTCGCCGACCCCTCCGGCCTATTCCTGTCACGCACGACACGCGGCGTGCCCGGCACCTGCGCGGCCGTCTCCCTCGAGGGCCGCCGCCCGCTGCCCACCGAGATCCAGTCCCTCGTCGCTCCCTCGTCGGGCGGCTCGCCTCGGCGCACAACCTCAGGCGTCGACCACGCGCGCGTCGCCATGATCCTCGCGGTCCTGCAGGCCCGAATCGGTGCTGACACGTCGGGGGCCGACGTCTACGTGTCTACTGTCGGCGGCGCGCGCACCGTCGAACCCGCCATCGACCTCGCGATGGCCATCTCCATCGTGTCCTCACTCAAGGGCGTACCCCCGCGCGCCGACCTCGTCGCAGTCGGAGAAATCTCCCTCACCGGTGAAGTTCGCGCCTGCACCGGCACCCAGCGCCGCCTCGCCGAAGCAGCCCGATTGGGCTTCGCCGCAGCCATCGTCCCAGCTCAAGGCAGCGAGGACCTCGCCCGCGTCGACGGCATCACCGTGTTCACTGTCTCTGATTTAGCGACGGCGATTCGCGTCGCATTTCCTACAGACTCGCAATAATAGAAAGCAGACCTACTCATTCGGGAGGGAAGCACATTGACCTCAGACGCAGCGATCCTTCGAGAAGCACTGCGCGCGGTTGCGCCCGGCACCCCTCTTCGCGAGGGACTGGAACGAATTCAGCGCTCCCACACGGGTGCCCTCATCGTCCTGGGCTACACACCCGAGATTCAGGCCATGTGCTCAGGCGGCTTCGACCTTGACATCGCATTCACGGCCGCTCGCCTACGCGAACTATGCAAAATGGACGGTGCCGTCATCATCGACCCCGACCTATGGCGCATCCGCAAAGCCAACGTCCAGCTCTTCCCCGATCCCACCATCCCCACCGACGAATCCGGCATGCGCCACCGCACCGCCCAGCGCACCGCCCGCCAAACGCACCTGCCCGTCCTGTCCCTGTCCGCCTCCATGCGCATGATCTCCATCTACGTGGGCACCGAGCACCGCCTCGTCGAAGAACCCGAAGCCCTGCTCTCGCGCGCCAACCTAGCCGTGGACACCCTCGACCGCTACAGTCAGCGACTCGACGAAGTCCTCCAAACCCTCACGATCCTCGAAATGCGCGACAGCGCCACAGTGCGCGACGTCGCCACCGTCATGCAGCGCATGGAAATGATCCGCCGCATCACCTCCGAAATCACCGAATACCTCGAAGAACTGGGATCCGAGGGACGCCTCCTCGCCCTCCAAGTCGAAGACCTCATACGCGGATCCGCCTCCGAACGCGCCCTCGTCATGCGCGACTACATCCGCGACCCCGCCGACGTCGCCCGCGTCGAAGCCGAACTCACCTCCCTCGGCTCCGAACGAATCGTCGACCTGACCGCCATCGCGAACATCCTCGGCCTGGACGTGTACGAGGTCGCCGACCTCGACCGCGAAATCATGCCGCGCGGCGTGCGCGCCCTCTCCCTGGTCCCCCACCTGTCGTGGAACGCCATCAAAGCCGTGTCCGCGCACTTCACGACCCTGCCACAGCTGCGCGCCGCCTCCGTCGCCGATATCGAAGTCATCGACGGCGTCGGCCACTACCGCGCCCAACTCATCGTCGAAAACCTGGCCCACCAGGCCCAGGCCGTCGGCGCGGGCGTCGTCGGCTGGTAATCCCACGTCGGGCGCTTGAGCAACGACGCGACACACGTCGCGGGCATTCACCGACACCTGACGCGGGCACGCGGCCACGGCCTCGTCAACGAGGAGAGCACATCACCGAGCTTTCTGGGTTCCCGACTGAGCACCAGACTGGGTTCCAGCCTGCGTCCCAGCCTTCTGCCCCGACTGGGCACCAGACTGCGCGCCCGACTGAGGCGCGGGCGGAGCGGTGATGTCAGCGACGGCCGAGCCGACCTCGCGGCTCCCCTGCTGGATGGCCAGCTTGTAGGTGCCCACCGTCGCGGCCTTGGCACCGCCTGCGGGAGACGTACAACCATCCGCATACACGTAGCCGTCCCAGCTCAGCCAACCGGACCACGTGCCCGTCGGGCGCAGCAGCAGGGTTTTCGCAGACTCATCATCCGCCGCGCAGCGTGCCGAATCGTAGACCTGGTGGCCGCCCGTGGACACCTGCAACGTGTAATTCGACAGGGAGGTCGAGCAGGCGACCGATCCCCTGTTTTCGAGCGTCACCGACACGTACAGCGGTGAACCGACCGATGCCTCGGACGCCGTCGCGGTGACGGCGATGTCCTTGTCGAGGCACACCGGAATCTCAATCGCTGTGCCGTCCGTCAGTAGACCATCCGCGGTGGCCTCCTGACCGCCCTTGAGCGTGTAACCAGAGGCGTCCACCGTGCCCGATTGAACGGATTGCGTACTGGACTGCGGAACTGGATCCGAGGTGAATACGCCGATAACAGCGCGGACGAGAGCAACAACGCCCCACACGATGAGAGCCAGGATCAGAATCAGGCCTAGACCCGTGATAATGCGGCGGGGCCACAGGTTCACGGGCGGACGCGGACCGCCTGACGACGTGCGCTTGCTCTTACCCGATGCCGCTTTGGTGCCAGCCGTTTTGGTGCCGCGCACCTTTGTGCCAGCCGCTTTGGCGCCGCGTGCGGAGCGGGCACTCGCTGCGGTGCCGGCTGTTCTTTGACGTGAGGACGCGTTGTTGCTTGACGTCGCACCCGCAGCGCGCGATGTGCGGTCTGCTGCGCGCCCGGAGGAGCCGCCCGACGGGCTACGCCGGGTGGATGATCGCCTGGGGGAATTCTTACGCTGGTCGGCCACGCCTCCACGATACCGGGCCGGGGCGCAACCGCGCTCGTAACTCTCGGAACGCACACAACATTGACACCGACAAGCCGCGCGGCGCAGGGCCGCTCCGCGCGGCGCAGGCACCTGTAACAAAGCACCACAGAACCCGGAGAGCACAACTGCGACACCCCAACAGGAAGACCCAGCCCCGACAAAACGATACGGATAGAAAACAAGCAGGTGGATAGGTTAACGCCTTCACGGATAGGAAAATAACCTATCCGCACACCCACAACCTATCCACGAAACCATCCCCTAGCCCCACCAGGCCAGCAGCAGCGATCAGCCGGGCACCGCAGCCGTTTAAGCCGCAGCGTTTCGTTTGTTGGAGGTGGCTGCGTCGTCGTCGGGGGTGATGACGCACCAGCGTTCGATGACTACGGCGATGACTACCCACACGACGCCGACGAGGGCGCTGACCCCGGAGCCAATTGCGTTGGACACCATGGCGGTGGCTTCGAGCTGTGTGAGGGAGACGCCCATGACGCCAACGAGGATACCCGACAGGCTGGATCCGACCAGCGCGGAGGTGCGTGCGAAGACGGCAACCCGCATGGCACCGATGGCGTCGATCCACGTATCTTTGCCGGCGCGCAGCCGCCGCACAGCCATGCCGGACCAGATGAGGATGGCCGTGGCCAAGGCGAACACGACGGCGGGACCGGGCGTGACGATCATGGGGGTTCCACCGGTGCGCATGTACGCGAAGAACCCGACGAAGCTCAGGGCGGCACTCACGACGCCGACCAGCAGCACCCAGATGATCGCCAGCGGTTTCATTTAGCGCCTCTTGACGATGGGAATTGCCCCGGTCATCGTGGGGCGCACAACGACGCGGCGCAGAATGCCGGTGTGGGTGGCTTCGTCGTCGGGGATGGGGCCGACGAGCGTGTTGTCGGGCAGTCCGGGTGCCAGGATCGTGGAGCGACCGTCGGCGTGAACGGTGGCCTTGGGAGCGTCGTCCTCGCGACCGAGGCCCGAGCGGTCGTCAACGACGCGCACGTCGTGGGTGGTGCCGACGTTGAAGTTCCAGTCGGGCAGCTTGATCTCGGTACGCGACTCTTGATGCTTGTCTTGGAATACGGGTGCCCACCGCGGCTTTTCGTCGCTGGTCGGCGAGTAGTTGCCCGAACCGATCCTTCGGGTCACGCGCCCAGCGGGCGAATCCGCGGGCACGGAGGAGACGGGGTGCCACGCGGGCTTGGGCGAGGCCTTGGCATCGCGCGCTCCTCTTCCGCCCCGGGTGGTCGGTCGGGGTGCGCTGGGCCGAGTGGGCGCGTTGACGGGTGCATCGGCTGCGTAGTCCGAGGCATCGACATCTGGCTCGAGGCCGTCGCCGTCATCTATGTCGAAATTCTGGTCGGCGCGGGCTGCCGATTGCATGCGGGCTACCGGCTGGGAAACCTGGGGCGCGGGCTCCTCGGACACGGCCTGGTCAAAGTCAGTGTCGAAGCCGTATTCGGCGTAAGCGGCTGCCAGTCTGGCGCGGTCGTCGGTGTTGTCGAAGGCACGGGACTGATCGCTGTTCGCGGAGCCCGCGGAAGCGGAATCTGAGGAGTCCCGGCGATGCCACAGGCTGGCGCGCTGCGCGGCGCCGCTGTCCGTGAGTATGTTGGTGCCGGCGACGGGCGTTGGGATGGTGACGTCTCCCACTATGTCTTCGGTCACCGCTTCAACGGGTGCGGGAGCTTCGTGTGTGGGGATTTCTGGGGCGAGGGGCGGTACCTCCTCGGCCACAGGCCCGCCAGCCACAAAGCTGTCTGCCACAGCGTCGTCGGCGAGTGCGAACTCGCCCGCGACGGAGCCTGAGCCAGAGTTGGAGCTGGCAGGCTCCGGGGTCTGCTCGGCCCTAGGTGCGGGGAGCGCGGGGATGACAGTGGCCTCGACGGCTGTTTTGGGAGCCATCGGAGGTTCGCCGATGGGTGCACCAAGGTCGGCGAGATGGCTGATTTCACCGGTCAGGTTTTCGAGGAGTTCGCGCATGTCGGCGCTGGCCTGTTCGACGCGCTCGGCGATGAGCCGGTCGGAGTCGGACATGACGGCAGCGGGGTCTTCGAGCCAGTCGTCGACGGCGTCGATGATGCCTTCGCGGTCGGGCGCGACGGCGAGCAGGTCACAGACGCGGCCGACGCCCTCGAGGACGGCATTGGCGTCGCACAGCAGCCAGGGAGCGAGAACGAAGGCACGTTCCTTCGCGCGCGGGTGTGGCAGGGTGAGGGCGGGGTCGGAGGAAGCGAGGCCTTCGACCTGGATGATGTCGATGTCGATGGTGCGTGCGCCCCAGCGTTCGTGGCGTTCGCGGCCCAGCTCGCGTTCGATGCGGCTGGTCTGGGCGAGGATTTCGTCGGGGGTGGCGATGGCAGAGCCGACGACGACGGCATTCCAGTAGTCGGGCTGGGGTGCTTGTCCGGGGGCGAGGACCGGCTTGGTGCGCATGATCGGGGAGACGTCCTCGATCTGGAAGCCTTCCATGTAGGACAGGGCCTCGACGGTGTGCATGAGGGTGACGGGCACGTCGCCAAGGTTGCCGCCGATGGCCAGGACGACGCGGCGGGCACGCAGGTGTGCGGGACTCGAGGCGTCCTCGGCGCGGGACGCGGGCGCTTCGTGGTCGCCGCGGCGCTTGCGGGTGGGGGCCACGTCCGTCTGCTGCGCGGGGCTGGGTGCCTGGGCGCGGCCGTATGCCTCGATCTCGCCTGTGAGCACGGAGCCGTCCTCGGCCTCGTAGATGCCCTTGAGGGACAGGGAGAGGGGCATGGCGTCGGTCTCGCCGCGGCGCACGGTGACGGACACGTCGGTGAAGGGATGATCGATGGGGGCGTCCGGCTTGTGGACGGTGACCTCGGTGCCGACCACGCCCTCGTGGCTCATGACGTTCGAGGCGATGGTTTCGGCCAGAGTCTCGATGAGGTCGACGGGTTTGCCGGTGAGGACCGCCATGGTTTCGTCGGCGATGTCGGCGTAGGAGACGGTGGCGGCGATATCGTCGGTGGCACCCGCGGTCTCGACCCACATGACGACGTCGGCACTGAAGCGCTGCTCCTGGCTGCGCTCGAAATCGTAGACGCCGTGGTTTGCCAGCGCCCCCAGTCCTTTGAGGGCGATGATGACGCGTCTGCTGCTCAACGTCGTTCTCCTTTCAGGCGATGGTGGCCGCGGTGGCCGCTACGTCGTGGACCCGCACGGCCCACGCGCCGCTTCTGACGGCGTGGGCTGCGATGGCGGCGCTGTCGGTGTCGATGTTGCCTCCAAGAGCCTTGACGAAACGCTTGCGCGATGCTCCGATAAGTACAGGGTACCCATAGGTGGTCAGGCGTGGCAGTTCGGCGAGAACCTGCCAGCACTGGTCGGCCGTGAGTGAGAAGCCGAGGCCCGGGTCGATAACAATTTTATCAGCTGTCACACCCGCATCAAGAGCATCGCGCACCTGGGTGTTGAGACGCTCAATAAGAGTCCCCACCATGTCCTCGCCGTAGTCGAAATGCTCCCCCGGCATGCCCGGCAGCGCACGATAGTGTTGCACCACGTAGGCGCATCCCGACGCTGCTACGGCGGCGTTCATGTCGGGGTCCCAGCGCCCGCCACTCACGTCGTTGATGATCGCTGCTCCGGCGTCTGCGGCCGCGCGGGCGGTTGAGGCGTGTAGCGTATCCACGGACACGACGATGCCGTCGCCTGCCAGCGCGGAGACGACAGCACCGATGCGTTCCCACTCCTCCTCGGGGGTGATGCGCGTGGAGTTAGGCCGCGTGGACTCCCCGCCCACGTCGATCAGGTCGGCACCGGCGGCTATCATCGCCCGGGCGTGCGCGAGCGCCGTGGTTACGTCCGCGTAGCGGCCCCCGTCGGAAAAGGAGTCGGGCGTGACGTTGAGGATGCCCATGATCGCCGCGCGCCCGGTCGGCAGGGCTAGGCCGCCCGGCAGCGCCGGAGGCACGGGAACCGGGGACGAGGCCGGGGCTGGGGGCAGGGGAAGCATGGACACGTCAGCGACTCCCCGACAGGACGAGGGCCATCATCTCAGCGCGCGTAGCACCGTCGCTCATGATGCCGCGCAGGGCGCTGGTCACGGTGGACGAGCCGGGCTTGGAGATGCCGCGCATCGACATGCACATGTGCTCGGCTTCGATGACGACGATGACACCCTGGGGATCCAGGACCTCGGCGATAGCGTCGGCGACCTGCGCGGTCAGACGCTCCTGGACCTGGGGGCGCCGCGCGTAGCCCTCGACGAGGCGTGCGAGCTTCGACAAGCCGGTGACGACGCCGCCGCGCGGGATGTAACCCACGTGCGCGCGCCCGTAGAAGGGCAGGAGGTGGTGTTCGCACACCGAGTGGAAGGTGATGTCGCGCACGAGGACGAGTTCATCGGTGCCCGCGTGGAACTGCGTGCGCAGGTGCTCGCGGGGGTCCTCGAACAGGCCGGAGCACATTTCGCGCCACGCGCGTGCCATGCGGTCGGGCGTGCCGATCAGGCCTTCACGCTCGGGGTCTTCGCCGATGGCGATGAGCAGGTCGCGCGAGGCCTTTTCCACGGCTGCGGCATCGTAGGTCACGATTGCTCCTCGTCCTCGGTACGCGTGGTGTCCATCATGTCGCTCACGTCGATGGAGGGCGTCTGGAAGGCATCGGGGGCCGAGGCCTGGGCGGAGCTGACGCCGACCGGGTTGCCCAGGCGGGCACCGGGCACGGCCGCGTCGGACTGGTAGTTCCACACGGGGCGTTCGGGGGCCTTGACGACGTCCTTGAAGATCTGCGCGAGCTGCGCCTCGTCGAGGGTTTCTTCCTCCAGGAGGCGCGCGGCCAGGGTGTCGAGGATCGCGCGGTTGTTCGTCAGAATCTCCCAGGCCTCACGCATCGCGTTGTCGAGGAGACGGCGGACCTCCTCGTCGATGATCGCGGCGGTCTCGTCGGAGAAGGCGCGCGAACCTTCGCCGGACCCGTGGCCGAAGGCCTCGGTGTCGGCATCGCCGAGCTTGACCATGCCGATGCGGTCGCTCATGCCGTAGTCGGTGACCATCGCGCGGGCCGTCTTCGTGGCTTGCTGAATGTCGTTGGCGGGGCCGGTCGACGGGTCGCGGAATACGATTTCCTCGGCGACGCGCCCACCCATGCTGTACACCAGGTCGTCGAGGAGCTGGTTGCGGGTCTTGTTGAAGCGGTCCTCGGTGGGCATGACCATCGTGTATCCCAGGGCGCGGCCGCGCGGCAGGATCGTCACCTTCGTGACCGGGTCCGTGTAGTTCAGGGCGGCTGCGGCCAGGGCGTGGCCGCCCTCGTGGTAGGCGGTGACGGCCTTGTCGTGGTCGTTCATGACGCGCGTGCGCTTCTGCGGGCCCGCGATGACGCGGTCGATGGCCTCGTCGATCGCACGGTCGTCGATGAACTGCATGTCCGAGCGAGCGGTGAGCAGCGCGGCCTCGTTGAGAACGTTCGCCAGGTCGGCACCCGTGAAGCCGGGGGTACGCTTGGCGATCTGGCGCAGGTCAACCTGCGCGGTGAGCGGCTTGCCCTGAGCATGCACCTTGAGGATCGCCTCGCGGCCCTTGAGGTCCGGGGCCTCGACGGCGATCTGACGGTCAAAGCGTCCGGGGCGCAGCAGCGCCGGGTCGAGGATGTCGGGGCGGTTCGTGGCGGCGATCAGGATGATGTTGGCGCGCTCGTCGAAGCCGTCCATCTCGACGAGGAGCTGGTTCAGGGTCTGCTCGCGTTCGTCGTTGCCGCCGCCGATGCCGCTGCCGCGGTGGCGGCCCACGGCGTCGATCTCGTCGACGAAGATGATGGCCGGCGCGTTCTTCTTGGCGCGCTCGAAGAGTTCGCGCACACGCGAGGCACCCACGCCCACATAGAGTTCCATGAACTCCGAGCCGGAGATCGAAAAGAAGGGGGCCTTCGCCTCGCCGGCAACGGCCTTGGCCAGCAGGGTCTTACCAGTTCCAGGAGGACCGTAGAGCAGAACGCCGCGCGGGATGCGCGCGCCCACCTTGTGGAACTTGTCGGGGGAGGCCAGGAACTCGCGAATCTCCTCGAGTTCTTCCACGGCCTCGTCCTCACCGGCGACGTCCGCGAAGGTGACGTCCGGGCGTTCCTGGTTGAACTCCTTAGCGCGCGAGGCCGTGAAACCGCCCATCATCCGCGAACCCGACATGGAGCGCATGATGAAGTAGAACGCGCCCATGAGGACCAACAGCGGGACGATCAGTTGGAACATAGCACCCAGAGCGCTGGACTGGGGACGCACCGCGTTCCATCCCTTCGCGGGGGCCTGCTCGGCGACCGTGTCCAGGATGTCCTTCGTCTGAGCGTAGGAATACGTGAAGTAGACGTTCTTGCCCATGTTCGTCGTCGGATCGCCCGCACCGGTGCTCTGATGCTGGTAATCCTCACTCAGCGTGAGGTTCACCTGCTGAGTGCCCTCGTTGAGGACGACCTTCTCGACCGTGGTTCCCGAGATGAGCGCCATGCCTTCGGAGGTCGAAATCGACCGCGGTTGGAAGGCCTCCCAGAGGAACCACCCGCCCACGATGAGGAAGACGAGGGGAAGCGTCACCCAAGTCCAGCTCGGGCGCTTAGTCTTCGTCTTGTCGTTCACGTATGCCCCTTAGAGGTTCCGAAGTTGTCAGTTGGAGTAGACGTGCGGCTGCAGCGTGCCAACGAAGGGCAGGTTGCGGTAGTTTTCCGCGTAATCCAGGCCGTAGCCGACGACGAATTCGTCGGGAATGTCGAAGCCCACGTACGCCACGTCGATGTCGACCTTCGCGGCGGCGGGCTTGCGCAGCGCGGTCGCGATGTTAACGGAGGCGGCACCGCGCCCCTGCAGGTTGGCCTTCAGCCAGGACAGCGTCAGACCGGAATCGATGATGTCCTCGACGATCAGCACGTGGCGGCCCGCCACATCCTGGTCGAGGTCCTTGAGGATGCGCACGACGCCCGAACTCTTGGTGCCCGACCCGTAGGAGGAGACGGCCATCCAGTCCATCTCGATCGGGGTGTGCAACTTACGCGACAGGTCTGCCATAACCATGACGGCCCCTCGCAGGACGCCGACGATGAGCAGTTCCCGACCCGCGTAGTCGCGGTCAATCTGCTCGGCCATCTCGCCGAGCCTACGGTCCATGTCCTCGGCAGTGACGAGGATTTCCTTCAGATCGTTTCCCATGTCGGTGGCGTCCACCGTGTCCTCTTTTCCTATCGGCGCTCCGCGAGCGGTTGCACTATAAGCGTGCCATAAGAGCACGTGTTTGTGCTCAAAAGGCATCTATTCTCACTGTCAGCGCAACACCGTGTGGTGACGCTCGCCCGCTCCGAGCGCCCGAGGGAGCCGGTATGTGCCCTGCGCACACCGCGACCTCCACTGACAAACTTCCGCACGCACGCTTGCGACCGAGCGGGTGGGATCGCAGCGACGAGGCCTCGGCAGGCCTGAGCATCACCCACCGTCTCGGGTCGGCTCGGGAGAGCGCGCCTCGAAGAGGATACGGGCCTGCGTGCCGCGACCGACGCGCGTGGCCCTGCCGCCCGGCAGCGGGATCGGCCCCTGCCCCCTCCAGGCAACGATCAAGTCGTCGAGGGCGTCCACGTGAACCCCCGACAACAAGCGGATTCCTGCCCGACTAGCCACCTCGCGCAGCGCGCGGGCGCGCACGGCCCGGGGAGCGCCCGACACCTCGGACACTACCAGGGCGAGGCTCCCTTCCTCTGCCAGGGGCGAGGCCTCGCAGCTCACAGCCAGGAGGCCACGCGTCCACTCGCTCAGGGCGTCGTCGTCGGCCGCGCACAGGGCGGCCGTGCGGGCGAGG
>ERZ773246.967-NODE-967-length-11174-cov-49.0437_pt1 | contig 11174 bp, 9 predicted proteins | sample MGYA00580519_ERZ773246 | MGnify/ENA primary metagenome ERZ773246 (study PRJEB29015, sample SAMEA2738153) | human oral metagenome | biome: human oral; feature: human-associated habitat; material: saliva | place: China | collected 2246 ...
TCTGGATAATTCTAGGAGCTACCTTGCTTGGGGGAATGATGGTTGGTTGGATATCCGGTTATTCTAAGCAAATATTAGGTATTTTTGGTAATCTAGTGTTTATATCAGCTTTCTCGAGACTCATTGTCGAAGTCGGATATTTACTTAAGTTGAGAGCGAAAGATAAGACTTACTGGGAAGAAGTACCAGAAGAATTATATAATCAGAGTTTTTTAAAAACTTTAGATTTCAAAAAGACTAAGCCCCGTTTGATTACAGAGGTTATTCTATTTCTTGGTATTATTGCTTGTTTGCAATTATTGCATATAGATGCTGAAAATAGTCCGATTTGGCTATATGGTTTATTAGAATTTTTGGCTATACGATTGTCTTGGATGCTACGGGGAGTTTTATTTATTATCAGTTTAAAAAGAGGAAGAAAAGAAAATGCTGAGAACTATATCAACCTGACTTGTTTTAATTGTTGGTATATAGAGAGGAAAGGATGAAGGATGTTTTTTAGGAAAGTTATTTATATAGGGGAAAGTGATGGTCAGGCTATTTATGTAAATGTAGAAAAGCCAAGAGACCCCTTAGCAGCTCCTAAAAGTAAACTATTGAATACAGAGGCATCGCGTGGCAATCGAAAACAAATCATTTTAATTACATCATTTCTGATTACTTTTAGTGGTGTGATGCAGCTTTTTCCTGAGACACGATTATTTGGTGGTGTCTATGGTTATGGTACTTTGATTTATTTTCTAACTGTTTGGCTTCTGGAAGGTAGCCTTTTGCTGGTCATAGTAGAGCGAGCCCTTTATAAGAATGTTAAGTTGGCACAGCCAACCAGTAAAGAAAATTTTAGACGGGCAGTTGATACTAATCTTATTTGGGGTAATTTTGGCGATAAGAAGGTTACTCTTGGCAAGAAGATATTCGCTTGGATTTTCACAGTATTTATGGCTTTAATGGGACTGATTGGTCCAATTTTAGTCATATCTATTCTAGTTTTTAATATGATAGGGACACCTATCGGCAGTGAGATTATCACTTTAAGCTTTATGGGTATTTTACCAGCTGCAGCAGTTCTGTTATTATGGCAAAACAATATGGTTCGATGGTTTATGGCTGTTGAAAGATATAGAAAGAATAGATACAATAAAATTTCATAATAGAAAATATGAGTTTTGAAAAGTTTTGCTGTTATGAATTCCAAAGTGAAAGATAATTTGAACCCTTATAAAGGTGCGGTCATTATGGCAGCAATTTCTGGACATCGTATGGAATAGGAAATGTATTGGTATTTTGGGTAAAAAATGAAGAAAAAATCTATTTTTAATGCTAGTTTTGAAGAAAGTTTGAATTTACAGGATGATCCTATTTCAGGAGAATTTTCAAATAAAAATTTAGCATCTGCTCAAGAAAAAGAGAAATACAGAGGTACAACAAAATCGTATGTATGGTTGACTGTTTTAACAATTGTTTTCATAATCGGTCCCAATTGGCTTATAACAGCATTAACCAATTACCTTTATCATCATTCTGAGGATTCTCCTCTATTGCCACCGGTTCATAATTTCTTGCCCAACTGGCTATTTATTATTTTCTTACTCTTGTGGCTTTTACTGATTTTTTTGGGGAAACACTTTTCTCAGCAGTTTATCCTTATATACAGGGGACAATTTCATATGTTTGTCACATTCCTAATTTGGTTGATTGTCGAAATGAATCTATTTTTACTGACATTTTTGTATAGTACGATAAGAGCGACAGGGGCAATCCTTTTCTTTGTTTTGTTTGGGCTTATGTGCTGCATTATCGTCGGAAGCGGGCGAACTTCGTTACTGTCATTGTTATATGGTAAACAAGAAGACGAACAAGACTGGCTGGGGAGACTGTTTCATAAAGTGGCTGCATTTATCTTCAAATATGGTTTTGGAATTATTGTAGTTTTACTCATTTTTAGGTTGATTTTTCCCCATGCGGTAGGGCTTATGTTGGATACCCTAGGTGTTTTGTTTATTTGGTTTGTAGGTGACTTGTTATTTGTCCTGCTAGAAAGTTTTCTGATATTTCCATTTATGCTTCAAGGATATTACAAATTGAAATATTCTGAAGAATACCGAGAATGGGAAAGTAAGTCTGTAGAGGAATGGTATGGAAAGAGGTACTTGAAAAAGCACCCTGAACTATTACAAAAGAAGATTGGAAATCAAAGTTATGACTAAAAAATCTATTTTTAGCGCAAGTTTTGAAGAGAGTTTAAATCTAGAAGATGATGGGTTTGTACAGTACCAGAAAGGAAATGTTTTCTCTAAGTTAGAAACATATTATAGGGAAGGAAAGTCTAAACTAGTTCTTCATATTCAGAATATTGTTTTCACTCTTATCGGTCCTGTAATTATAAACTTTATGATTCTTGTTTTCTCGCTATCCTTGCACGACTCTGATCCTAAAGATTTAAGATTGCCTATCTATCAACATCCATTACTAACAGCTGAGGTATATCTAGTCTGTTTCTTAATTTGGGTATTTATCATATTGATTGGTAAAGTTTTTAGAAAAGCGTTTATACTGCCTTATCGTTATCATTTTCATGTTCTCACATTTTTAATTTGGCTTAGTTTTGAATTTAACCTGCTAGCTATTGATATGTCATTACCAACTTTATCTGTTTGGATGATTGCTGCAATTTTTGCTTTTATTACTATATTAGCCTATTTTATGTTTAGCCTTGAAATTGAAAGTCTTAAAAAACTGATGTATGGTAATGGAAGTGGCTCTTCTCTTCGCAACAAAATTGCCAATAAGATAGCGATCTATGGAATGAGTTTTTTGGGAATTGGAGTAATTATAAACTTTATTATAAAGAGTTTTTCCATAAAATTTTCAACTTCGTTGGAAGGCTTAGGTCTTTTGATAACATGGATTATCCTAAATATTGCTGTGATTGCTATGCTAATCTACATCGAATTTCCTAGTTATTTACAAGCTTTCTACAAATGGAAATACCCAGAAGAATATCGTCAGTGGGAAGGTAAGACTGTAGAGGAATGGTATGGGAAGAGGTACTTGAAAAAACACAAAGAGTTATTAAAAACAGATGAAAAGAACGATTGGTATGGGTAAAAGGGATAAGTAGACAGGATTCTTAGCAGAATTTGCCTTTTCCGATTTTCAGCCGATAAGATTTTGACGAAAAGAGCCTCGTCTGAAAATAAAATCCGAACAAGGGTCGGTGAAGGTAGTTTTGAAAGAGCGACTAGGGAAGCGAAACAGCAATTAAAGGAATTTAAGTGGTAAACAAATGGAAGATTTAGGAAAAGTTTTTCGCGATTTTCGTTTAAATGGGCATTATTCTTTGAAGGAAGCAGCCGGTCAGGTTTGCTCGACCTCTCAGCTGTCTCGTTTTGAGCTGGGTGAGTCGGACATGACCCTATCGAAATTTTTAGATCTCTTGGATAATATTCATGTGACTCTTGAAAATTTTATGGATAAGGCTCGGAATTTCCAGCAGCATGAGCACGTGGCTATGATGGGTCAGATTATCCCTCTTTACTACTCAAATGACATCAAGGGATTTCAAGACTTGCAAGCGGAGCAGTTGGAAAAGGCCAAGGCCAGCAAGGCGCCTCTTTACTATGAGCTGAATTGGATTTTGATGCAGGGCTTGATTTGTCAGCGGGATAGTCAGTTTCGCATGCGACAAGAGGATTTAGATAAGGTGGCCGATTATCTCTTTCAAGTGGAAGATTGGACCATGTACGAGCTGATCCTCTTTGGCAATCTCTATAGCTTTTATGATGTGGACTACGTCTACCGTCTGGGCAAGGAAGTCATGGAGCGGGAGGACTACTACAAAGAAATTGGTCGCCATAAGAAATTAGTCTTGATTATAGCACTCAATTGTTACCAGCATTGTTTGGAAAGTTGTTCTTTTGACAAGGCTAGTTATTTTGAAGCTTATGTAGAGAAAATCATTGGCAAGGGCATCAAACTCTATGAACGCAATGTGTTCCTCTATCTCAAGGGTTTTGCGGCTTATCAGAAGGGACAGAAGAACCAGGGAATCAAGCAAATGCAGGAAGCCATGCATATCTTTGAAGTGCTAGAACTGCCTGAGCAAGTCGCCTATTACCAAGAGCATTTCGATAAGTTTGTGAAAGTATAATTTCCCAAATATGGGAAAAATAAAGAACCTCCCTCTATTCCTGATACAATAGTTTCAGAAATGGAAGGAGGCATTTTTATGAATCGAAACGCTGCACAGCTGATTACACGGGCTGCTATTAATAAAATCGGCAACATGCTTTATGACTATGGAAACAGCATCTGGCTCGCTTCTTTGGGAGCTTTGGGGCAGACGGTGCTGGGCATTTACCAGATATCGGAGCTAGTCGCTTCCATCTTATTCAATCCTTTGGGTGGGGCCATTACAGACCGCTTTTCCAGACGTAAGGTGCTGATGGTAACGGACTTGATTTGTGCCGGTCTTTGTCTGCTGATTTCTTTTATTTCAAATGACCAGCTCATGATTGGAGCACTGATTTTTGCCAATGTGGTCCAGGCTATAGCATTTGCTTTTTCTCGGCCGGCTAATAAATCCTACATTACAGAGATTGTGGACAAGGATGACATTGTGGCCTACAATTCTCATCTGGAATTGGTCTTGCAGGTTATCAGTGTCTCAGCTCCTGTTTTATCTTTTATTGTGATGCAGTATGCAAATTTGCGCGTGACTCTTCAACTGGATGCCCTTAGCTTCTTTCTAGCTTTTGCTTTGGTTTACTTTCTGCCAAATCATGAGCCAAGCAAGCAGCAGTCTCCCATCAATTTTGGTAATATCCTGAGAGATATCAAGGAAGGCTTAGTTTATATCCGTCAGCAAAAGGAAATCTTCTTTCTGCTCTTGGTAGCTTCTGCCGTCAACTTTTTCTTTGCGGCCTTTAATTATCTATTGCCTTTTACCAATCAGCTCTATGAAAAGACAGGCTCTTATGCGACTATTCTGAGTTTGGGCGCTATTGGCTCAATCATAGGAGCTATTCTAGCTAGCAAGGTTAAGGCCAGTATGGGAAATCTTCTTGTAGCCCTGTTATTGACAGGTGTCGGAGTCGCAGTCATGGGCATCTCTGCCTTGCTACCAGTTCATACATATTTTTCTTATTCTGGTAATCTAATCTGCGAGCTCTTTATGACTGTGTTCAACATTCATTTCTTCAGTCAGGTTCAGACCAAGGTGGACAAGCAGTACCTAGGCCGCGTTTTCTCAACGATCTACACGTTGGCAATTCTTTTCATGCCACCTGCGACTTTCCTGATGACGCTTTTGCCAAGTGTTCACACAGCCACCTTTCTCCTACTTGGTCTAGGGGTAATAGGATTGGCTTTGATTTCCTACCTTTATCAAAAGAGAATACAAAAAGACTAGGCTGGATTTCCAACCTAGTTTAATGCTTTGTCTTGCAAATCTTCATCTGAGAATTTTTAAATTAATTACTAGCCTAATTTGGTTTAGAACTTTATTTCCAAGCTACTAGTCCAATCGGCTGATAGATCAGGAGTGCTAGAGATTTGAATAGCTGGTAGAAAGATTTTTTCCATCGGAACGTGCATATAATCATTGTTCCTTGCTAGTAAAAGTAGTATGATGAAGTATAAGCAAAATTAATGGAGTGAGGAATGAAAGATTTTCATTTTGATGCGATTTCAGCATTTGAAAACTATAAAATTGAGGAGGCCAAAGATGGCCATGTTTTAGTAACGACAGAGGTCGTCCCTTCTTCTCTAAACTATTATGGCAATGCACATGGAGGCTACTTGTTCACCTTGTGCGATCAGATAAGTGGTTTGGTTGTCATTTCACAAGGAGCTGACGCTGTGACCTTGCAATCTTCCATCAATTATCTTAAAGCGGCCAAACTAGGCGATACTCTGAGCATTGAGGGGAATTGTGTCCATATCGGACGGACAACTAGAGTGGTGGATGTGGATATTGTCAACCAAGATGGAAAGAATGTCTGCAAGGGGACCTTTACCATGTTTGTCACTGGCGAAAGGGGCGAAAATGCACAAGTTAGAATATAAACATTATCTTTTTGACTTTTACGGAACACTAGTAGATATTCGGACTGATGAAGATGATCCGACTTTATGGTTGTATCTTTCCCGCATCTATGCAGCATATGGAGCAGATTATCAGCCAGAAGACTTGAAAAAGAAATATGGGCAATTGGTAGTAGAGCAAGAAAGTAAGATAGCCCAAGAGAAAGGCGTTGCCTATCCTGAGGTTGATTTGGTTGCGGTTTTCATTCAGCTTTTGCAGGAAGCTCCAAATAAGTATGAAACCCAGACTCCGCTTCCTGATTTGCAGGCTTGGGGAGAGCAGTTGGCTGTGACTTTTCGGAGTTTGTCCCGTCGTCAGCTCCATGCCTATCCAAATACCCTGAAAGTTTTAAAGGCTATTAAGGACCAGGGAGGCGATACTATATTGCTATCCAATGCTCAAAGAGCTTTTACAATGCCAGAAATTGAATTGACGGGTTGTGCTGCTTATCTGGACAAAGTTTATATTTCTTCGGATTATCAGATCAAAAAACCACAAGCAGAATGGTTAGAACTCGTATTGGAGGAGAATCGGTTCAATCCAGAAGATACGGTGATGGTTGGCAATGATTTTTCTACGGATATGGCTATTGCTCAAGCTGTTGGGATTGATGGAGTGTTGCTGAACACTTTCCCATATTCAGCTGCAGAGGTAAACAAGCTTAATAAAATGCAGGCCAGAGTCATTACGGATATAGAAGAACTGCTGGAAAATAGGAAGTAAAAGATGCTACGAGGTCCTTAAAGGGTTTATTCACAGCCGAAACTGTGGATAACTCAGAAAAACATTACGATTTGATGAAAAATTGTGGATAACCTTTATTAATTTGCTTACTTATGATATAATAGCCCATATAAATAAAAATAGAAGAGGTATGTGAAATGTCACGTAAACCATTTATCGCTGGTAACTGGAAAATGAACAAAAATCCAGAAGAAGCAAAAGCATTCGTTGAAGCTGTAGCATCAAAACTTCCTTCAGCTGACCTTGTTGAAGCTGGTATTGCGGCTCCTGCAGTTGATTTGACAACTGTTCTTGCTGCTGCTAAAGGTTCAAACCTTAAAGTTGCTGCTCAAAACTGCTACTTTGAAAATGCTGGTGCTTTCACTGGTGAAACTAGCCCACAAGTTTTGAAAGAAATCGGTACTGACTACGTTGTTATCGGTCACTCAGAACGTCGTGACTACTTCCACGAAACTGATGAAGACATCAACAAAAAAGCAAAAGCAATCTTTGCTAACGGTATGCTTCCAATCATCTGTTGTGGTGAATCACTTGAAACTTACGAAGCTGGTAAAGCAGCAGAATTCGTAGGTGCTCAAGTTTCAGCTGCTCTTGCTGGATTGACTGCAGAACAAGTAGCTTCATCAGTTATCGCTTATGAGCCAATCTGGGCTATCGGTACTGGTAAATCAGCTTCACAAGACGATGCACAAAAAATGTGTAAAGTTGTTCGTGACGTTGTAGCTACTGACTTTGGTCAAGAAGTTGCTGACAAAGTTCGCGTTCAATACGGTGGTTCAGTTAAACCTGAAAACGTTGCTTCATACATGGCTTGTCCAGACGTTGATGGTGCCCTTGTTGGTGGTGCGTCACTTGAAGCTGAAAGTTTCTTAGCTCTTCTTGATTTTGTGAAATAAGAATAACAATAAATGGCTTGTCGCCTTAAAGGTGGCAAGCTTTTTAAAAGTTTGGAGATAAAAGGTGAAATCAAAGGAACTTATCTATTTAGCCAGTACAGCTATATTGCTAGCAGCAACGGCTAACGTAGTACAGGCAGAAGAAAATGCGCCGACAACCACAGACCCTGAAGTAGCTAAGGCAGAACTTCAAGTAGAAAAGGATCATCAACCTCAGCAGGTAGCCTTACCAGAAGCGGTACCCACAGATCGTCAAGTCAAACAAGAAAGCTCGGTCGCAAAAGCGGAAGCTAGTCCAGTATACAAGGCACCAGAAAATATGGCACCTGCTGCTAGTCTGGTCAAGGAGAATGTACCAGAAAATAAAGCAAGTGAACAAACAAAATCAGCTGCTTCTGAAGCGATTCAGAAGCCAGTAAAGGCTGAGCAGACTTCCCCAGCGATCAGCGTCAGTCCTGCATCCAAAAAAGGCAGCACTTCTTTTTATAATGCGGCTTCTTCAGCAGGACAGACAGCGCGTGGCAATTCACAAGCAGAAATCAAGGGCTTTACCTTTGTGGATGTGAGTAGTCATAACGGCCATATCAGCGTAGAAGACTATCGCCAATTAGCATCCAAAGGTGTTGGCGGTGTCGTTGTCAAACTGACAGAAGGAACCCACTATACTAATCCTTATGCTGAGTCTCAGGTTCGAAATGCGCAAGCAGCTGGTTTGCAAGTATCAACCTACGCTTTCTCGCATTATACAAGTGATACAGAAGCAAGAGCAGAGGCCCGTTACTATGCTGCTTTTGCTAATAAACTGTCTTTGCCTAAAAATACAGTCATGGTCAATGACATGGAAGACCCTAAAATGCAAACGGGGATTAACCAGCATACTCAGGCTTGGGCAGATGAAATGCGCAAGCAGGGATATGCAAATCTGATGTATTACACGAGCGCTAGCTGGGTTGACCAGAATAACCTACGCCACAAAGGTTCAATCAATACATCTCTTTTTGGCCTTGATAATTTTTGGATTGCTCAGTACCCAGCACCTAAGCTAAGTGCAAATGATGCTAAAAGTTTGAAGTATAATAGCAGAGCAGGAGCTTGGCAATTTACTTCTCAAGCACAATTGTTGCCAGGTAAGCATGTTTTCGACCAGAGTATTGACTATTCTGGAAGATTTACAGCTAGAGCTACTTTGATCAAACAACCGCTGACAGGTAAGATTAGTATTCAAAATAATAATCCAAAAACTGGCACATTTGATGTTGTTGTTTCCGAAGTTTCCGCACCACATGGAGTTCAGGAAGTTAAACTTCCGACTTGGTCCAGTGAGCGTGGCCAAGATGATATTGTTTGGTATACTGCAAAGAAGCAAGCAAACGGAACTTATAAGCTGACTGTTAATGCTGCCAACCATAAAGGTTCTACGGGCGAATACAATGTTCACTTGTATTACGTTCAAGGTGACGGCAAGTTAGTCGGAGTCGGTGGCACAACGACTAAGGTTTCAGTTGCAAAACCAGAAGGCAAGCTGACGATTGCCAACAACAATCCAAAGACCGGTACTTTCGACGTGATCGTATCCGAGGTTTCTAGTCCGCAAGGGGTTCGTGAAGTCTTGCTTCCGACTTGGTCAAATGATCAAGGTCAGGACGACATCATTTGGCACAAGGCACAGAAACAGTCAGACGGTACTTATAAATTTACTGTCCGTTCTAGCGAGCATAAGAATTCTATTGGCGACTACAGTGTTCACTTGTACTACGTTCAAGGTGACGGCAAGTTAGTCGGAGTCGGTGGCACAACGACTAAGGTTTCAGTTGCTAAGCCAGAAGGCAAACTGACTATTGCCAACAACGATCCAAAGACCGGTACATTCGATGTGATCGTGTCTGAAGTTTCTAGCCCACAAGGGGTTCGTGAAGTCTTGCTTCCAACTTGGTCCAATGAGAATGGTCAGGATGACATCATCTGGCACAAGGCACAGAAACAGTCAGATGGTACTTATAAATTTACTGTCCGTTCCAGCGAGCATAAGAATTCTGTTGGCGACTACAGTGTCCACTTGTACTATATCCAAAACGATGGCAAGATGGTCGGCGTTGGTGGTACAACGACTAAGGTTAGTCTTGCCTCAGTTGTTAAGCCAGAAGGCAAGCTGACTATTGCCAATAACGATCCAAAGACCGGTACTTTCGACGTGATCGTGTCCGAGGTTTCTAGTCCGCAAGGTGTTCGTGAAGTCTTGCTTCCGACTTGGTCAAATGAGCAAGGTCAGGATGACATTATCTGGCATAAGGCACAGAAACAGTCAGACGGTACTTATAAATTTACTGTCCGTTCTAGCGAGCATAAGAACTCTGTTGGCGACTACAGTGTCCACTTGTACTATGTCCAAAATGACGGTAAGTTAGTCGGCGTCGGTGGTACAACGACCAAGGTGTCCATTGCGATAGGGGAGAAACCACAGGGAAAAATCAGTATCCAAAATAAAAACAATGAAACTGGTGAATTTGATATCGTCGTTTCAGGTGTTGTAGCTCCAGAAGGGGTCAAAGAAGTCTACCTTCCAACTTGGTCCAGTGAAAACGGACAAGATGATATTAAGTGGTACACAGCAGAACGCCAAGCAGATGGTACTTATCGCAAGCATGTTTATGCGAGAGATCATAAAAATAGTCAAGGCGAGTACAATGTACATCTATATTACTTAAACAATCGTAATCAGCTGCAAGGAGCTGGTGGAGAAAAGACCACGATTTCTATTACGCGTCCTCAGGCGACTAACAACCAGCGGGATCGTGTGCTTGCAGCAGCGGCTGCTCTAGTCGGTGTCAAGGGAGGCAGTGCTGAGCACCATCGTCTGGTCAATGACTATAATAGCGTTAGACCGTTACCGGTTGGTTATGCTGTGAAGAATTCAGATGACTGGTGCGATGTTTTCACGACAGTTATTTTCCAAAGAGAAGGCTTGAGCGATCTCATCGGTCGCGAATGCGGTGTTGAGCGCCATATTCACATCTTTAAACGTCTAGGTATCTGGAATGAAGATGGTAATTCTACACCTAAAGCAGGCGATATTATCACCTTTAACTGGGACAAAGATACCCAGCAAAATGATGGCTGGGCTGATCATATCGGTATTGTCGAAAAAGTCGAAAATGGCATCATTCATACGATTGAAGGTAACAGTAACAACGAAGTTAAGCGCAATACTTACCGTATAGGTCATGGAAATATCCGTGGTTTCGCATCACCTCGTTATAGATAAACACAAAAGAGGCTGGGACAAAAGTCCTAGCCTCTCAATTGTCTTTGGATTGTCGAGCAAGATGCAGTGGTTGAGTGGGCTCTACTACGCTGATTTCATCAGCTTTTACAGCCCTACTCAACTGTGCGGAGGTGGGACGACGAAATCGAATTCTAACGAATTACCGATTTCTGTCCCACTCTCTTTA